>Ga0187779_10002279_pt1 | contig 11794 bp, 13 predicted proteins | sample 1015_Q2_SP10_10__FD_132435 | JGI IMG/M metagenome (GOLD analysis project Ga0187779, IMG submission 132435) | Tropical peat soil microbial communities from peatlands in Department of Meta, Colombia - 1015_Q2_SP10_10_MG | ecosystem: Environmental > Terrestrial > Soil > Wetlands > Peat | place... | reverse complement strand
TTTCCGGCAAATCCAGCATTTCACGCCGATCTTTCCGTAAACGGTGTTTGCTTCCGCGAATCCGTAATCAATTGCCGTTCGCAACGTGTGCAGCGGCACTTTTCCCTCCCGATACCACTCCGAACGTGAAATCTCGGCGCCATTCAATCGCCCCGAACAACGCAGACGAATTCCTTCCGCGCCAAAGTCCATTGCGGTTTGCACGGCCTTCTTCATCGCGCGCCGGTAAGCAATGCGGCGTTCGATCTGTAGCGCCACGTTTTCCGCAACCAACTGTGCATCGAGTTCCGGTGTCTTGATCTCTTGAATGTCGATCTTGATTTGTTTGCCCTGCGCCATTTTCGAAATCTCTTCCGTCATTTTTTCGATCTCAGCGCCTTTGCGGCCGATCACGATTCCCGGACGGGCGGTGTGAATCGTCACTCGAATCGAATTCCAGGCGCGCTCGATCACAATCTTCGAGACCGCCGCGTACTGGAGCTTTTTCTTCACGTAATCGCGGATCCGCAAATCGCTGTGCAAAAATTGCGGCAATTCCTGCGGCGACGCGTACCAGCGCGAACGCCAGTCGCGATTCACGCCGAGTCGAAAACCGATAGGATTAACTTTTTGACCCATACAAATTATTTTCTGGCCGCTTTTTTCTTTTTGGATGCTTTCTTTTCCGCTTTTGGCCCCGCTTCTTTCCCGGCCTCGTCCGTTTTCGCAGCTTTTTCTTCCGCTTTGCGTTTGGCCTTTCGCGTTTCGCGTGTTTCGATCGGAATCTCGTCGCTCAAGACAATGCGAATGTGGCTTGTCCGTTTTAAAATCCGGCTCGCGCTGCCGCGAGCCCGCGCCATGATTCGCCGAAAAGTCGGCCCTTCGCCGACGACCGCCTCTTTCACCACCAGGCCGTCGGCCTTCAAGTTCGCGTTATTCTCCGCGTTCGCGACCGCGCTCTTGAGCGTTTTGCCGATCAAGAATGCCGCCTTCTTCGGAGTAAACGCGAGCACGTCGAGCGCCGCCGAAACCGGCAGACCCTGAATCTCACGCGTTACTTCGCGCACCTTGAATGGCGAAATCCGCGCATACTTATATGTCGATCTAACTTCCATCTATTTTAAACTCACATTGGAGTGCACGTCGGCCTGGAGCCGGTCACCCACTCTTATTTTTTCCTTTTCAGAAACCATTTCTTGAATCACAGCCCCGCAAATCCGCTGGCGAACGTCCACCACCCGAAGCGTTGCGATCTCCTTGTCGCCTCGCAGCACCCGTAGCGGCATTCCGATTTTGACGCCCTCGCGTTCGCCAATATTCCCCACCACGAACGACCATTCATCCTTCACGCTCACAACGCTCGCGTCCATTAAACTCGGTGCGTTCTCCACTGCGGGATCGGTCGATCTCGCCACCAACAGGTTCGCACTGCGCATTTGCGCCTCCAGATCCATTCGCGCTTGCGCATCGCCGCCTTGCGAACTCTTTAAATACCGCAAAATCGCTTCGTCGGTCCGCAACATTTGATCGCGAAATTCATCGCGCTCCTTTTCCGCCAGCCGCAAATCGCTCACCGCCGCCAGCAATCGTTGCTCGAGCTTCGCACGATCTTTGCTGGCCGATTCAAGCCCAAGCCCTTCCATCCGCAATTCCAGGTCGGAATACTTGCGGCGGAACACTTCCGCTTCGGCGTTCGATTCCGCCAGGCTCGCCGTCAACGTTTGGAGCGATTCCTGTTGAATCGACAATTGCCGGCGCAACTCTTCATTCTGCGCAAGCAACATCTCTGCGGTCACCTTGCGTTCCGCATTTTCAATTTTAGTTTCTGACAAAGAACTACTTCCCTGTGCCGCCAGCCCTCCGGCTGGCAACAGCCCGAAAAACACGATCGCCGATTTCCGACCGATTGTTCTTCCGAGCAATCGAAAATCGAAAATCGAAAATCGAAAATTCACATTATTTCGTCACTTTCGCCGTGTGCGAGCCATGTTTCTTGAACACGCGCGTAGGCGAAAATTCGCCGAGCTTGTGGCCGACCATGTTCTCGGTGACAAACACGGAATTGAAAATCTTCCCGTTGTGCACCAAAAACGTGTGGCCGACAAAGTCCGGCGTGACCATCGAGCGCCGCGACCACGTTTTAATGGCCTTTTTTGCGCCCGACGCATTCATCTTATCGATCTTTTCCAAAAGATGCGATTCGACGAAGGGTCCTTTCTTCAACGATCTTCCCATAAAAATCAAATTTTCTTCTTGGCGTTTCTGCGTTCGAGAATAAATCGGTCGCTTGGCTTGTGTTTCGATCGCGTCTTGAAACCTTTCGCCAGCTGTCCCCACGGACTTACCGGATGATGCCGGCCACCGCCGCCTTTTGATTTGCCCTGGCCACCGCCCATTGGGTGATCAATCGGGTTCATCGCCATGCCGCGAACGTGCGGACGTCGCCCGCGCCAGCGCGATCGCCCCGCCTTTCCGCTGGAAACATTCATATGGTCGACGTTGCCAACCTGACCAACGGTTGCGAAACAATCCTCGTGAATTCGCCGAACTTCGCCCGACGGCAATTTCACCAGGGCATAACCGCCTTCGAGGTTGTTCAGGGTGGCCTGCTGACCGGCGCTGCGCGCAACCTGTCCGCCCCGGCCAGGACTGAGTTCAATATTATGAATGCTGGTTCCAAGCGGGATCGCGCGGAGCGGTAACGCATTTCCAATTTCGGGTGCGGCACCGTCTCCGGCTGCCACCTTCGCTCCGACTTGAAGACCATTCGGCGCCAGAATGTAGTTCAGCTCACCGTCCGCATATTTAATAAGAGCAATTCGTGCAGAGCGGTTCGGGTCATATTCAATTCCTATCACTTCGGCCGAGACGCCGTGCTTTCGTCGCTTAAAGTCGACCTTTCGATAATGCTGCTTATGACCTCCGCCAATGTGTCGCGAGGTCAGCCGTCCGTAATTGTTGCGACCGCCCGTTTTCCTTTTCGGTTCGACCAAACTTTTCGCCGGAGTCCATTTTGTGATCTCATCAAAGGCAGGCGTCTGTTTGAAACGCTGAACAGGAGTAAGCGGACGGTAATTTTTAAGCGCCATACAATTATACCAGGTCGATCTTTTCTCCTTCAGCGAGAGTCACGATCGCTTTTTTCCAATGCGCGCGGCGGCCCAACGGTCCTCGGACACGCTTGGCCTTGCCGGAATAATTACAAGTGTTCACGTCGACGACTTTTTTTTGAAACAGGTGCTCCACCGCCTGCTTGATCTGAATTTTGTTGGCGTGCGGCCGAACGCGAAAAACATATTTGTTCTGCTTCTCAGTTAGCACGGACGACTTTTCGGTCAGCGACGCCGTCTCAATAATGTCGAAGGGCTCGTTCATGTGCGATTGACCCTTTCCGACAATTTTTCGAGCGCTTTCGAGGTTACTAAAATCTTCTGAAACGCGAGCAACTGCTCGGTATTTACTTCAGCAGCCGTCGCCAGGCGCACCGGCTTCACATTACGCGCTGACTTGTAAGTCTTGTCATCGAACGAATCGGAAACGACCAGCACTTTCACCGCATCCGTTTGTTTACGAACAAGATCGACAAACGCCTTCGTTTTGATTTCGGCGACGGCAAATTTATCGATCGTCAAAACATCGCCTGCTTTAATCCGTTCGCTCAACGCTTTTTGCAACGCAAGTCGTCGAACTGATTTCGAAACTTTCTTGGAGTAATCGCGCGGCTTCGGTCCGAATACGACTCCGCCTTTCCGCCAAATCGGCGAAGCGACGTATCCCGCTCGAGCACGGCCGGTCCCCTTTTGCCGCCACGGTTTCGCACCAGACATATCGACTTCCGCTTTGGTCTTGGTGTTGGCCGAACCGGAACGCCGCGCCGCGCGCATTGCCACCACCACGTCGTGCACGGCCTGGGAACCGCGACCATCCTCGATGATCTCGATTTTTGCTTCTTTCGCCGCCGCTTTGGTTAACACTTTCGCGCTCATTTCCTCTCGGCTTCCTTGGCTTGAGCCTTCCTTTCTTCGGCCAATTCCCCTGCCTTCTTCGGTTTCTTCGCCAGCGCGGCGGCATCGGATTTTGCGTGCTGTTGATGCAACGCGATTCGGGTGCCAGGATCTTTGATTGCCGGCCTAACGACGACGTAACTGCCGTTGCAACCGGGCACTGCGCCGCTGATTAAAATTACCTTTTCCGATTCGCGCACTTGCATCACTTGCAAATTTTGGACGGTTACGCGCTCGTCGCCGAGGTGACCGGGCATTCCCATATTTTTCCAAATTCGACCCGGCGTGGAACGATTTCCGATTGCGCCGTTGCGCCGATGAGTTTTCGAACCGTGGGCCGCGCCTTGTCCGGCAAAGTTATGTTTCTTCATCACGCCTTGGAATCCTTTGCCTTTGGAACGGCCGATGACGTCGACGAAATCGCCCGGCTGAAATTGGGTGACGCTGAGATTTACTTCGCCTTCCGGCAGGTCGGCATGCAAACGAAATTCGCGCACGAATCTCTGCGGGCCGGTGTTCGCCTTCTTGAAAACACCGAGTTCGGCCTTGCTCACGCGCGATTCCTTTTGCGACCCGAAACCAACCTGCACCGCCGTATAACCATCCTTCTGATTCGTTAGGCGACGCAAGACCACATTATCGCCGGTCGCGATCACGGTCACCGGATGCAGACGACCATTTGCGTCGTAAACGCTGGTCATGCCAATTTTCTGCCCGAGTAAACCGATTTTCATATGGTTGATCTGATAAACGTCTCAAGCGCTAAATCTTGATGGTGATATCCACGCCCGCGGGCAAATTGAGTTTCTTCAGCTCATCCACCGTCTTCGCGGTCGGCTCGATGATGTCGAGTAATCGCTTGTGCGTGCGGATTTCAAATTGCTCCATCGATTTTTTGTCCACGTGTGGCGATCGGTTTACCGTGAATTTCTCGATTAACGTCGGCAATGGAATCGGGCCCGCCACCCGCGCTCCAGTGCGTTTTGCCGTCTCAACAATCTCGACCGCCGACTGATCGAGCATCCGGTGATCGAACGCTTTCAAGCGAATACGAATGCGCTGGCCGTCAGTCATTTATCCTCCTTTTGGTCCAGAATCCCCGCGACCAGATTTGCCGGCACCGGTTCGAAGTGCGACGGCTCCATCGAGTAACTCGAGCGTCCTTTCGAGAGCGACCGGATCGCGGTCGCGTAGCCGAACAATTCGGCCAGCGGAACCTCGGCGTGAATGATGGTCAGGTTCCCACGAGACTCAATGCTATTAACCTGGCCGCGACGGCGGTTCAAATCGCCGATAATGTCGCCCTGATATTCTTCCGGCGTGATATTTTCCACTTTCATGATCGGCTCGAGCAGGATCGGTTTGCCTGAGCGAAATCCATCTTTCATCGCAAAAATCGCAGCCATCTTAAACGCGAGCTCATTCGAATCGACTTCGTGGAAACTTCCAAACACGATGTCGCACTCAACATCGACCACCGGATAGCCGCCCAGAACGCCGTCGAGGATTGCTTCCTCGATGCCTTTCTTGACCGCAGGGATGTACTCACGCGGAATAATTCCACCAACGATCTTGTTTTCGAGAACCAGACCCTTGCCGCGTTCGCCCGGCCGCAGATCTACTTCCACGTGTCCGTACTGACCACGACCACCGGATTGTTTGATTAATTTGCCAACGCCGTGGGCATTGGTGGTAATGGTTTCGCGATACGCGATTTGCGGTTTGCCGGCGTTCGCGTCGACCTTGAATTCCCGGAACATTCGGTCGCGAATGATTTCCAGGTGCAGTTCACCCATTCCGGCGATGATCGTCTGTCCGGTGTCTTCGTGTGTATAAACGCGAAACGTCGGATCTTCTTCCGCAAGACGCTGCAACGCGGTCGCCATTTTTTCCTGATCAAGTTTCGTCTTGGGCTCGATCGCCATTGAAATAACCGGATCAGGAAAAGACGGCGGTTCGAGTAGAATCGGATGATCCTCGTCACACAGAGTGTCACCCGTCGTAATATTTTTAATGCCGACAATCGCCGCGATATCGCCCGAGTAACAGGTTTCGATATCTTCGCGCTTGTCCGCTTGAATCTGGATTAAACGCGAAATCCGCTCACGTTTGTTCGTGCGCGGATTGTAAACGGTGTCTCCTTTGCTGAGCGTGCCGGAATAAACGCGGAAGAAAACGAGTTTGCCGACAAATGGATCGCTCCAAAGTTTGAACGCAATCGAACAAAACGGCGCGTTGTCATCGGTTACGGCTTCCATCGGTTCGCCGCTGTCAGGATTCTGACCTTTTGCAGGCGGAATATCGAGCGGGCTCGGCAAATAATCGACCACCGCGTCGATCAAATATTGCACCCCGATGTTCTTGAGCGCCGAACCGCCGATGACCGGCACAAATTTATTTGCGATCGTCTGGCGGCGAATTCCCGCCTTCAAAAGTTCTGGTGTAACTGGCTTTTCGTGGATGACGGCTTCGGCCACTTCGTCATCGATGTTCGAGATCTGTTCGAGCAGAACGGCGTAAGCTTTGTTCACAGCATCGACATGCTCCTGCGGAATGTCGGTAACTTCATAGGTCGACCCGAGCTGGTCGCTATCGGAATAAATGATCGCCTTCTTGTTAATGACGTCGAGCTGGCCTTTGAGCTGATCTTCTCTGCCGAGCGGCAACAAAACAGGCCACGCATTTGCGCCGAGCTTTTTGTGGATGCTCTGAACCGACATGTCGAAGTCGGCGCCCACCCGGTCCATCTTATTGATGAAGGCGAGCCGCGGAACATTGTACTTTGTCGCTTGTCGCCAAACTGTTTCGGATTGCGGCTGCACGCCGGCGACGCCGTCGAAAACAGCAATCGCGCCGTCGAGCACGCGCAGCGAACGCTCCACTTCCGCGGTGAAATCAACGTGGCCGGGCGTGTCGATGATGTTGATCCGCTGTTTGATCCCTTCAAAAATTTTATAAACGCCTTCTTCTTTCCGTTGCGCCCAGCTGCAAGTGGTCGCCGCGGAGGTAATCGTGATCCCGCGCTCACGCTCCTGCTCCATCCAGTCGGTCACGGTCGTGCCTTCGTGTACCTCGCCCATTTTATGGATCATGCCGGTGTAAAACAGCACGCGTTCGGTAATCGTGGTTTTGCCAGCGTCGATGTGCGCCGCGATTCCGATGTTGCGGGTTCGCTCGAGCGGGAACTTCCGATTCGGCGAATTTGGATTTTTCGAATCCGATTTTTTTTCCATTGTCGCGGTCGCCATAAAAGTTACCAACGGAAATGCGCAAACGCGCGATTGGCCTGCGCCATTTTGTGGGTGTCCTCCCGTTTCTTGATCGCGTTGCCCTGCCCGGATGCCGCGTCTTTGATCTCGTGCGCGAGTGCCTCCGCCATCGGCATCCCTTTGCGCGTGTCCGCATATTGCACGATCCACCGCATCGCGAGCGAAACTTGTCGCGCGGGTGCGACTTCCATCGGCACCTGATAAGTTGCGCCGCCAACGCGACGCGATTTCACTTCCAGACGCGGACGCACGTTTTCCAGCGCTTTGTTTAGAACTTCGAGCGGGTCGACGGAATCGGAGCCTTCGCGAGATTTATCGATCGCTGAGTAGACAATCCGCTCGGCCAGCGATTTCTTGCCCCGCTTCATCACCGTGGTGATGAGACGCGCGACCGCCGGACTCCCATAACGGGAATCGACGCGCTCTTCCTTTTTGTAAACTCTCTTCCGTCGCGACATTGTCGATCTTTCGATTCAAATCTATTTTTTCTCTTCCTTCGCCACCGGCGCCGCGGCTTTCGCCGCGCCGCCTCCGCCGGCCGCCCCACCTTTTGGGCGCTTCGCTCCATATTTAGAGCGACCGCGGCGGCGTCCATCCACGCCGAGCGCGTCCAGGGTTCCGCGAACAATATGATAGCGGACACCCGGCAAATCCTTCACTCGTCCCCCGCGCACAAGCACGATCGAGTGCTCCTGCAAATTGTGCCCCTCGCCCGGAATGTAGGCAATCACTTCCTGGCCATTCGTCAATCGGACTTTCGCCACCTTGCGCAAAGCAGAATTCGGTTTCTTCGGCGTGCGAGTCATCACCTGCACGCACACTCCACGGCGTTGAGGACAATTCGTCAGCGCCGGTGACTTCGATTTCATCGACACCTTCCGTCGTCCTTTCCGAATCAACTGATTAATCGTGGGCATTTTAAATACAAAGCGCCGCCCGAAGGGTTGAGATTCCGGCGACAAAAAACCCGCCCAGATCACGTAACAAACTCGTCACGCGCCTGATGCGGTGAGCCGCGAATATAGAGGGAAAATCGCAGGTCGCAAAGAATATTTTGCCCGGCTGAATTTGTCAGCGCACGCGATTGCGCGGAATCTGTCCGCGATCAGTGAAAACCTTTGAACTTCTTGGACGAGACCGACAATCGAAAGCGCGGCGCGGCCGCTTAGCAACCGCGCATGGCGTGATCGACACGCCGGCCTTTATGCCAGTTGGCACGCAAGGGAGCGTCAAAGCGATCAGTCCGCGCGAGCTGCACGAATCAAATGCCCAAATCATTCTCGGGAACACTTATCACTTGTTCGTTCGGCCGGGAATTGAAGTCGTTAGGCATTTTGGCGGACTGCACAGATTCATGAATTGGAACGGTCCAATTCTGACCGACAGCGGTGGTTATCAGATTTTTTCGCTGGCGAAGCTGCGAAAGATTTCCGAAAACGGGGTTGAGTTTCAAAATCACGTCGATGGGACGCCGGCTTTTATCTCGCCCGAGAGCGCGATGAAGATTCAAGCCGAGCTAGGTAGTGACATCGCGATGGTGCTTGACGAATGCCCGCCCTGGCCGTGTGAGCGCGATTACGCCGAGCGAAGCGCCGAAATGACAGCGCGCTGGGCGAAACGTTGCAAAGAAACGCCGCGCAAAGATCGACAATTACTTTTCGGCATCGTTCAAGGCGCGACATTTGAAGAACTTCGCAAACAATCCGCGCAGGCAATCGTCGAGATCGGGTTTGACGGTTATGCGATCGGCGGTGTGAGTGTGGGCGAGCCGGAAGCGGAAATGATGCGCGCAATCGAAGCAAGCGAACCATTTTTGCCTAACGATAAGCCACGTTACGCGATGGGACTGGGCACTCCGCCCCAATTGCTGGAACTGATCGCGCGCGGGATGGACATGTTCGATTGCGTGTTGCCGACGCGACTGGCCCGGAATGGAACGGCTTTCACATCGGCCGGCACCCTTAACTTGAAAAACGCTGAGTTCGCAATGGACAAACGCCCGATCGAAGATAATTGCCAATGCCCGGCGTGCAGTGAATTCAGTCGCGGTTACATCCGGCATTTAATCAAAGCCGAAGAAATTCTCGGACTGCGGTTGATCACACTCCACAACCTGCATCTTTACCTCGATTTGATGAGGCAGACGCGAGACTCGATCGAGTCCGGCTCGTTCGGCCAGTTTCGAACACGATTCGTGTCGAATTACAAGACGCGCGATCTCGATTCTGGCGTCACTTAAAAATTAGCCGCTCGTTTTGGCCTGGGCGACATAGCGTTTCACTTTCTCGACATCAGCGCCGACCACCGTACCGACCAGCTGTCCGGTTCGGTTGTAAACGTTGACCTGCGGAATGGCGCGAATGCTGTATTGCTTCACCACGGGCGTCCCCCAGTCCACGATGTCGATCTTGCGCACGGCAATTTCCGGATCGGTGGCGGCCATTTGCTCGAGCGTTGGCAAGATTTGTTTACACGGCCCGCACCAATCGGCGTAAAAATCAACGATCGTAACGTTGCCGAGCGCCAAATGCTTGGCGATGTCCACTTGAGCACCATGGCCAATTACTTCGATTTGCTGCCCGCCGTCGGCGACGAATGTGGCACGCTCGACGAAAATGATTGGAAATTGCCGAATCCCTCCGGCCGTGGCGACGTTGAAAGCGCCGTTTTCGAAACTGGAAGCAGTGCCTTCTTGCGTCCCGTAATTGCGTGTTTCGAACTTCGCAACCGCGCTGGCCGAGTCAAAAGCGATCCGGCGAACGCTCGATCCCCGCATAATTTGTCGTTTTGCCGTCGTTGGTTCGGACTTCGAATGAGAAATTAGCGTACTTGGTGACCGTTCCGGTCACCTGCTGCTTTGAGTTCAGCTCCATCGTGTCAGCGTGCGACCGAGCGATCGTTACCAGGCAGATTGGCCAAATAATCAGGAATGCTCGAAGACAGAACGAACGAATCATCCCCGGAAGCTAAAGTTTAATCGCGATAACGAAAATACTTTTCCGATTCTACCTAAAATCAATCAAGATTGGTGGTAAACAGGGATTGCAGCCGGGCCTTTCAGGTTTAAACTCCGGTTCGCCACGGCGAATCCGTCCGTTGGCGGATTCACAAAAATTTTCGGATGACACTTTTATTCCTCGCTCAAGCACAACCCGGTGCTCCGGCCGGCCCCGGCGGCGGCATCGGATTTTTTGTGCCGTTCATTTTTATCTTCATCATCATGTATTTCGTCATGTTCCGCCCGCAAAAGAAGCGGCAGCAGGAACAACAACGCCTCATTTCAAGTTTGAAAACAGGCGACCGCGTGGTGACCAATGCCGGCATTCACGGATTGATCGCGAATGTGAAGGAAACAACCTTGATGCTGAAAGTGGCGGATAATGTGAAGATCGAGATCGAAAAATCGGCAGTCGCCAACGTCTTAAAGGAAAGTTGAGAAGTTGAGATGCAAATAGACGAAAACCAGCTAATGCCGTCACCGGACGCCCTTCAACAACTCAACCGTTTAACTTCTCAACGTCTGCGATGACCCCAGCCTTTACATTTTTCGCCGGCCTTGGGCTGCTCGTTCTTTTCGGCTGGTATTTTGCAACGGATGACGATCGTCTCCGCCGGATTTTGGGTACGGTGCTGACAATTGCAGTCACGGTCTTTTGCATTTCATCCACCTATCCGCCGTTCGACCAAAAGCGCCCTGACGGCACAGTTATCCGACCCGGTAAAATCCATCTTGGTTTGGATTTGCAAGGCGGCACCTCTTTTTTGATCAGACTCGACCCGCCGACCGCCGCAGATGGATCGAAGCGACCAATCTCAAAATCGATGGTGGAACAAGCGATCGAAGCGATCCGCAAACGCGTCGACCAATTCGGCGTGAGCGAACCGATCATCACACCGCAAGGGACGGATCGAATTCTCGTGCAGATCCCAGGACTGGATGCCGGAAAAATTCAGGAAGCACGCGATCAGCTTTCGCGCGTGGCCAAGCTAGAATTCCGTCTGGTTTATCCGGACAACGGCGAACGCTTGAAACAAATCGACGCCGGCCAGCAGGTCATTCCACCCGATTATCGCATCGAATCGTACACGATGCGGCCGGAAGGGAACGAAAAGGCGAAAGAAGAGCGGCTGCTGGTTAAAAAGAAAGCCGATTTGGGGGGCGATCGAGTAACGGAGTCGCACGCTTACTACGGGAACGAGGGCTGGACGGTGCAGCTTAAGTTCGATAGCGAAGGAGCAAAGAAGTTTGGCCAGATTACCGAGGCGAACAAAGGTCACCGTTTTGCGATCGTACTCGACGGCGCGATTCAATCTGCGCCCGTGATCCGCGATGCGATTTATGGGGGCGATGCGGTAATTACCGGAAAATTTGGCGAACAAGAAGCGCGTGGTTTAGCGAGCGTTCTAGAAAACCCGCTCCAAACACCGGTGAAAATTGAGGAGGAGCGCCAGGTTTCGGCCAGCCTCGGAAGCGATTCGATCAAGAGCGGCATTTACGCGGGCATTGCCGGCTTCGCGCTGGTGGTCGTCTTCATGCTGATT
>Ga0187779_10002277_pt1 | contig 11799 bp, 9 predicted proteins | sample 1015_Q2_SP10_10__FD_132435 | JGI IMG/M metagenome (GOLD analysis project Ga0187779, IMG submission 132435) | Tropical peat soil microbial communities from peatlands in Department of Meta, Colombia - 1015_Q2_SP10_10_MG | ecosystem: Environmental > Terrestrial > Soil > Wetlands > Peat | place... | reverse complement strand
CCTTTGCTGACCCGGAGCGAATCGTCAGCTGCACTTATCTCGTAGCTAGTCGTCATTCAGTGGATTTGCGCCCACGGGCCAGCACCGCGACAATTAAGCATGCTCACCGGTTCGGTCTATCTTCTGTCATATCGCGTACGCCGCCGCCGGCCGGCCGGTGTTTATACCGGTCGAATTCTTAAGGGTGAGAAGCCGGCCAATCTGCCAGTTCAGCAATCCACAAAAGTCGAGCTGATCATCAATCTTAAGACCGCTAAGACGCTCGGCATCACCGTGCCGCTTTCGCTGCTCGGTCGCGCCGACGAGGTGATCGAATAATTACCCTGACGTTCGCTTTTTTGGTCCTTAGTCGACATTTCAATCGTGCCAAATAATGTCTGCTTCCAAGGGCCAGCGGACATTAAGTCTGCCGCGCCTCACCAAACAGCCAGGAATTCGGGTCGGCGATAGACTCGCCTGCATTAAGCGCCAGCAGGCCCTTAATGCAGCGCATCAGTGTCCACACCAGCCACCACAGCAAAATTAAAAACCCAAGTCCGACGTGTAGCGTGGCTGCGGCAAGAAAAAGGTAGAGCAGCCCGATGAGGAAGGTCCTAAATTGAAATTGGAAATGGCTCCGACTGACCGTGTCGCCCTTATCGCGCTGCAGATAAGCGATGATGGCGCCAATGAGTGCGGTAAGCCCATTCATGAATCCGACCACGTATAAAATATAGACTGCGAGTACCAAACCGCGATCAGAAATGATCGGGGTACTAGCGCCGTTGCCAGCAGGTTTGCGTGTGCTCGCTTTGGCCATGGGTGAGTTCCTTTGTTCCTATTCACATTATAGCACCCGGCCGCTATGGGGCTGTAAAGCGGACATGCGGCCGTTATTTGCTGACGTCAGCTTTTGGCCCTTAGCTGACACTCGATCTGACGCGGTTGACGTCTGCTTTTAGGGGTAAAGCGGACATCGCATGACGCGATGCAAATGCCCGCTATTGGCCCAAGCGCGACATTGCCAGCTCGACCTGATACGCTGCTTCGTCCTGAGTTTTAGGGACAAGGCAATGAGACGGCGCGATTTCATAACGTTTCTTGGTGGCGCAGCGACATGGCCCCTCGCAGCACTCGCACAACAATCCGAGCGGACATACAGGATCGGCATCCTTATGCCGCTCGGGGAGACCGATACGGAATCGCGACTTCGTATCGGTGCGTTTTCGCAAACGCTCAGGCAAATTGGTTGGGTCGAAGGGCAGACTATCATATTCGAAAAGCGGTTTTCAGGTGGCGATCCCTTACGGTTGCCAGCGCTAGTGGGGGAGTTGTTAAAGGCCAACGTCGATGTGATCGTTACGCAAGCGTCGGAACCAATTGAGGCACTCCGTAACGCGACTACTAGCATTCCTATTGTGATGGCATCTGTCGGGGATGCGGTCGGTGCCGGATATATCGAGAGCTTGGCACATCCGGGAGGTAATCTTACTGGGCTAACGCTTGTCGCTACTGATCAAAGCGCCAAGCGACTTCAGTTACTTAAGGAGCTAATGCCTGCGATAACACGAGTGGGGGTGCTCTCAAACGCAAATGCGGCGGGCCATCGGTTACAACTCCAAGAGATGGAACCCGCGGCAGCGAAGATCGCGATGACGCTTCAGTCGCTCGCGGTGCGCAATGCTAATGACATTGACGCCATGCTGCACAGCGCTGCGCAACTGAAGACGCAAGCAATCATCACTATGGACGATCCATTGATCCAATCGCAGCGGCAACGAATTGCCGAGTTCGGGTTACAGCAACGTGTGCCGGTAATGGGTGAATTTCGACCTATGACCGAGGCCGGTGCTGTGATGAGCTATGGTCCAGATCATGTCGACATGTGGAAGCATGCAGCCATTTTCGTTGATAAGATTCTAAAGGGCGCTAACCCCGCCGATTTACCCGTCGAGCGACCAACCAAGTTTCAGCTGGTCGTGAATCTCAAGTCCGCAAAGGCTATAGGCCTGACTGTGCCGCCAACATTGCTGGTTGCCGCCGACGAGTTGATCGAATAGGCGCTTATACCGGCGAGGGGCAGACGGTGGTTCACTTTTCTTTGTGGGCGATTTGGTCACTAAGCTCGCGCAGCTATTTGCAGTGATGCTTCCTGGGCTAAACCCGCCCAAAGTGGACGTTGGCGGCTCGATATAGACTTGTCTGGGGCGATGCTGTCGTCACGTTTTGGTAAGGGCATGCCGTTGGCACAACTGACGGGACTCACCAACAAAGAAGCGCTCAGCAAGCTGAGTGAATTTGGCCCTAACGCAACGCCTGATGTCGCCGTTCACACGTTACGGCTGATGCTGGGCAAGTTCGTTTCGCCAGTATCTGTCTTGCTCGAAATTGCGATCATTCTGCAATTAGTTCTCGGAGAATATATCGAGGCCTCGATTATTTTGCTTCTCCTTGTATTCAATGCGACGATAGGATTTTTCCACGAGAGCCGCGCGCAATCGACGATCGCCGCTCTAAAATCGCGATTAGCGCTGAATGCATCCGTTCTACGTGATGGTTTGTGGGAGGTCTTGCCCGCTGCGCAGCTTGTGCCCGGAGACGTCATCAAACTCACATTGGGCAGTGTGGTGGCTGCCGATGCCCGCATTTGTAGCGGGTCAGTCTTGCTCGATCAGTCCATGCTTACGGGCGAGTCCCTGCCGATCGAGGCCGGGCCGAATGCCGAAGCCTATGCGGGTGCTTTGGTTCGGCGCGGTGAAGCCATTGCAGAAATTGTTGCGACGGGCACACGGACAAAGTTCGGACGCACTGCCGAACTCGTTCGCACCGCCTACGTCATCAGCACACAGCAGAAAGCGGTGTTTCGGGTTGCACGCAATCTGGCGGCATTTAACGGGGTCGTCACGCTGCTTCTGATTCTCTACGCGCACAAGATCAGCATGCCTGGATCAGAAGCCATTTCGCTCGTGCTCATTTCTGTTCTCGCCTCAGTCCCGGTCGCCCTGCCAGCGACGTTTACGCTTGCGACCGCTATTGGAGCACAAGCTCTTACATGTGTGGGCGTGCTGCCGACCCGCCTTTCGGCGGTCGACGAAGCGGCATCATTGGATGTCCTGTGCATGGATAAAACCGGCACCTTGACGAGGAACGAGCTGACTGTCGCGGAGGTGCATGCGATGCCAGGTTTCGACAAAGACCGCGTGCTGGCGCTTGCGGCCCTTGCCAGTGCCGAAGGAGGCCAGGATCCGATCGACACGGCGGTTCGGGCTGCTGCTGTCTCACAAAATGCGATTGCCGATCTTCCGCGGATCACAAAATTCGTACCGTTCGATCCCGCCACCAAGATGTCGGAGGCGTTCACTCTCGATAGCGATGGCAATCAGATTCGCATCGTGAAGGGCGCTTTCGCAGTGGTTCACCAGCTGTCCATATCCTCTGCTACCGTGGAAGTGACGGCGCATAGCCTTGAGGCACGGGGGCACCGCGTTCTCGGTGTGTCGATTGGATCAGAAGGGGCGATGCGAATGGTCGGAGTAATCGCTCTAAGCGATCCGCCACGTAGCGACTCCAAGATGCTTATCGAGGAACTGCGTGCATTGGGTGTTCACACCGTTATGGTAACGGGCGATTCGGCAACGACCGCCGCCTTTGTCGCAGATGCAGTCGGTCTTAACGGAGCCATCTGTCCATCAGGACAAATTCCAGATCGGGTCGGACCGGAAGATTTCTCAGTGTTCGCGGCTGTCCTGCCAGAAGACAAATTCCGCCTAGTAAAGGCATTTCAGAACGACGGATATACCGTTGGCATGTGTGGCGACGGCGCGAATGACGCCCCCGCATTGCGTCAGGCGCAAATCGGGATCGCTGTTTCCACCGCCACTGACGTCGCGAAGTCGGCGGCCGGGATTGTTCTGACTGAGCCGGGGCTTGCGGGAATAGTAGCCTCAGTGCGGGAAGGCAGGATCACATTTCAGCGCATTTTGACGTATGCGCTACGATCAATAGTGAACAAGTCCAGGCAGGTGCTTTTTCTCGGCTTCGGCTTAGTCTTGACCAAGCACGCAATTCTGACGCCGATGCTCATGGTCATCTCGATGATCACCGGGGATTTTCTGGCGATGTCGTCGACAACGGATAATGTTCGCCCATCGTCAATGCCGAATTCCTGGCGGATCGACAGCCTTACGGTTGTGGGTATCGCTATCGGGATTTTCGATCTGGCCTTTTGTGCCGGCGTTCTGACCATCGGCGCATTTGTGATGAACCTAGATATCGACACGCTGCGAACGATGACGTTGGTCACCCTTACATTCAACGGCCAAGCAGTATTTTACGTTGTGCGCGAACGCAGGCGTCTATGGTCGTCACGGCCAAGTCTAATTGTGGTCGCGTGTTCCATTCTTGATTTTTTGATCATCGGCAGTCTGGCGATTCAAGGAGTTCTGATGGCTCCCCTTTCCCTGCCGATCATCGGGACAATATTTTTCGCGGCTATCGTGCTCGCGTTTATCATGGACCAAGTAAAGGTCTGGCTTTTTGCTTATTTCAAGATGGCATAGAGTCCAAAACCAGATTCCCGCTTTTGGCCCAAAGCGCGGACACGCCATCGTGCACCTACGGCGTAATGTCCGCTTTTTGCCCTTAGCAGACATTCAGTTTGACGCGATCAATGTCCGCTTTCGGGGCTAAAGCGGACATCGCAAATCTGCTTTTCTCGTCCGCTGACCAAAGCAGACCGAAATGGCCATAGCCTCTCGCTATAGCAATAAACTCCGTACGCTCGATCCCGAGCGATTAGCAAACATTTATTGATTCAACGAATCCTCACTTCTACGCTGCCGTCTGAATGGATGTGCAAATAAGCGAAAATCAGTTGGAGGATATTCATGCAGACACGTCACGCAATTATCGCCGCCGCCCTGACTACGGCTCTGTTCTCGGCAGTGCCTGCCATTGCACAGGACAAATCGATTGTCGTTGCCTCGACTACCTCCACCGAAGATTCCGGTCTGTTCGAATATTTGCTGCCACTGTTCACCATGAAGACCGGAATTACCGTCAAGGTCGTCGCTCAGGGTACCGGTCAGGCACTCGATACCGCCCGACGTGGCGACGCCGACGTTGTGTTCGTCCACGCAAAATCGGCAGAAGAGAAGTTCCTAGCCGAAGGTCAGGGCGTGAAGCGCTATCCGGTGATGTACAACGACTTTGTTTTGATCGGGCCGAAAAGCGATCCGGCACATATCAAGGGTATGAAGGACGTCGCCAAGGCCATGCAGACCATCAAGGACAAACAAGCCGCCTTCATCTCGCGCGGTGACCGCTCCGGTACCCATATTGCCGAGCTCAAGTTATGGAAAGACTCCCGCGTCGACATCGAGAAGGTGAAGGATCCTTGGTACAGGTCGATTGGCCAAGGCATGGGGGCCGCACTCAACATCGCAAGCGCTAGCAACGCCTATGTGTTATCGGATCGCGGCACCTGGATTCATTTCAAAAACAAGGGCGATCTTGAGATCGTGGTCGAAGGCGACAAGCGCATGTTCAACCAGTACGGTGTCATACTGGTGAACCCACAGAAGCACCCAACCGTGAAGAAGGATCTCGGCCAACAGTTCATCGACTACCTGATTTCGCCAGAAGGACAGAAGGATATCTCTAACTACAAAGTCAACGGCGAGCAGTTGTTCTATCCGAACGCCAACGATCCCAGCGCGTGACGACGATAGGGTGACCAGCGTGATGGTGGTGGACTGGATATGCGTCCAATCTTCGCTTTCGCATTCGTTCTCGCGTTGACGAACACCGCCATTGCCGAGGATGGGTGCGAAAAATTCGCCTGGCCCGTCGCGCAAGAACGCGAGGCATTAATTGCGCCAAATCAGCAGGTCATCACATCGGGCGCGTCGATTGAGCGCGCTGATCAGGCGTTTAAGCTACTGCTGCAAAAGTCCGACGAAGCGAGATTTATCATGCCGCCAGAACGAAAGCCTCGAGCGGAAACCTGGCATGGCGGCTTGGTTCTCCTTCCAGCTCCGCAACAAGCAGGCGTGTACCAGATTACATTATCCGATGAGGCATGGGTCGATCTGATACAAGACAGTCACTACGCACGGTCTGTCGGAAGTAGTGGTCGTAGCGACTGTCCGGGTTTGCGCAAATCCGTGCGTTTTGAAGTCACAGCAACTCCGATCACATTGCAGATCAGCGGTGTTTCGGGCGAAGCCATCTCAGTAGCGGTCGGGCCAGCTCGCTAATTGTCGGGCCCATTGATGTCTGCTTTTGGCCCTTAGCAGACATAAAATTTGACGCGATCAATGTCAGCTTTCAGAGGTTCACGGCGTCATATTGCATGCCATTGCTCGCTCGCCGTTCACTCATCGGAATTTATTTGCCATCAATGAAACTAAGGCGGAAAGTGCGCGTTCGAGGACATCCAGTCGGAGGAGACTTTCGACCATGTTCAAAATCTACGTGCTTCCAATCGTAGCCTTTTTATTGATTGCCTCTACATTTATTGAACCAGCCGCCGCCGTTCCGCTCATACCGCCCGGGTTGACCACGGTAGCCCGGCCGTCCGATGCACAGTCCGTGTACTATCGAGGTCGCGCGTACTATCGCGGCGGCCCCTACCGCTACCGCTACGGCGGCCGATACTACGGCGGTTATTGGTACGGGACGGGACGCCGTTGGTATGGCGGTCGCTGGTGGCCCTATGGCGTCGGCGGTTGCTGGCGGCCATCTCCCATCGGTTACGTATGGGTATGTGGTTGAAATCGCCCGCCCCGACGATGGGACTGAATAAAGAGTCTACTTGCTGCGGTGCATGAGTGCGCTGTTGGCCCCTAGTGGACCAGCGCATTGGACCCACAATTGTTTGCTCTTAGGTAAAAATCGGACGTGCCAACCGCGCTGTGACGCGCGTGACCCATGCGGACTCCCAATTGCTGCAAGGTAAGACCCCAGCCGGAGCAGGGTAGCTACCGGGCTGGGGCCGCCCCGCCTTGCATCCGCGGAATTCACTAGGCGTAAGGCTGAACACCCAACTATATCGAGCGATCTGTATTTGGCCGTGTCGGGAAAATCCTGACGAACATGGATACGTCGTGAAATGTCGGCGGATGCTCCCTAGCGGGCGGGCGCTTTTGCGTCGCGTGTTTGGCTGAGCAGCCGTGCACTACGCAAACATCCGTAATTGGTCCGAGCGGCGGCGGTTGGTATTCGGCTCCCGATGAGCCAGCCGCTAAAACCTAATCCGCCCAAGCCCTGTCCGGCCTGCCAAGTCGCAATGCAGGCGCGGAAAATCGAGAATGCTGTCGTTCACCTCTGCCAGCGTTGCGGCTTGACCATAACCATCGAACCGTCACCAAACAAAGACATGTAACCATGCCAACAGAAGTCGCCGTTGTCGTTGCCGGAATCGTTCTAGTGTTCGCTGTTTTCGCAGCGGTTCTAGCCTGGGCCGATTACTATACGAAGAGTGTTCGCGTCCCCGGTGCGGAATACTTTCACGAACAGTAAGGCGGTTCCCAAAGGAATTGCAGGAAAGCCTCTTCGAACAGGGCGATTGACCGTGCGATGTCGCTTATTGTCCCTTAGCAGACGTCATTTTTGACACGATCAATGTCTGCTTTCGGGGGCAAAGCCGACATCCCACGACGCGATACAAATGTCAGCAAATGACCCAAAGCGGACATTGGGCCTGCCGCGAAATAAGCGCACGGCTGTGTGATATTCCTCACTCGCCGCATGGTCGCAGGTGGTAGCCTGCGGCATTACACACGACGCGTGTCCTCCCTGGAGTACGTGCAGCGGTGGGTCGCGCGCCATGAGCTGGGAGCGCGTCCATGAACGAGTTCATGAACATTCCTCGCCGGACATTCCTGCGCTTCGCGGCCGGCGTCGCCGCTTTTCCCGCCGCGCCTCATCTTGCTCGCGCCGAGACCTATCCTTCGCGCCCCGTGCGCATCATTGTTGGTTTCGCGGCCGGCGGCCCGAACGACATCGCGGCGCGGGTGATCGGCCAGTGGCTTTCTGAGCATCTCGGCAAACCCTTCCTCGTAGAAAACCGGCCCGGCGCGGCGAGCAACATGGCGACCGAACAGGTCGTGCGGAGCCGGCCCGACGGCTACACGCTGGTGATGATGGGCCCGCCGGCAGTGCTCAATCCGAGCCTGTACGAGAATCTCAATTTCAGCTTCATCCGCGACATCGCGCCGATTGCCGGCATCGTTCGTACGCCAGAGGTGATGCTGGTCAATCCGTCGGTCCCTGCCAACAGCGTTCCGGAGTTCATCGCCTACGCCAAGGCGAATCCGGGCAAGCTCAATATGGCGACGGCTGGCAATGGGAGCATGCCGCACGTCGCGGGTGAACTTTTCAAGCTCAGGGCCGGGGTGGATCTGGTAACTGTCGGCTATCGCGGCGGCGCGCCAGCCCTCGTCGATCTGCTATCCGGCCACATGCATGTCATGTTCGAGTCGCCGATCCCGACAATCGCCCATGTCAAGGCCGGCAAGTTGCGTGCCCTCGCGGTGGCGTCGGCGACGCGTTCCGAGGTATTGCCGGACGTTCCGGTGATGGCCGACTTCATTCCGGGCTTCGAGGCGAGCGCCTGGTACGGCCTAGGCTCTCCTAAGGGCACGCCCGCCGATGTTGTCGAGACGCTCAACCGCTCCGTGAATGCCGGCCTCGCCGACGCGACGATCAAGCAGCGTCTCACGGAGCTCGGCGGTGTCCCGATGCCGCTTTCACCTCAAGAGTTCGGAAAGCTGATCGCCGACGACACGGAGAAATGGGGCAACGTAATCCGCACGGCGAAGATCAGGCCGGATTGATTGAGGCAGACGCGGTGGTCACGCAATGGGTCATTGCGAGGCGATGATTTAACCTGGCTCTGTTTGCTGCAGTGCATGAGTCAGCTTTTAGCCCCTAGCAGACTTCCAATTTGACGCGATCAACGTCTGTTTGTGGGGCAAAGCGGGCATCGCGTTTGACAGGCACAATGTCCGCTAATGACCCAAAGCGGACATCGGGCCTGATCAAATTTCACTCAAAATTTAAGAAACAGGAACGGTATGGCGAAACGCAATGGCAAGCCGTGTCCGGCAGTATGGCGGTAAGGACGGCAACTAAATGGATACCGTGCGATGTCGGAACTGTATGCGTTTTTCCGAAATGAAAAAGGCGCTACTGCCATCGAATACGGCCTGATCGCAGCTGGAATTTCCATTGCAATCGTCGCAGCCGTGAACGGCCTTGGCGTCAATTTGAATACGACCTTCACCAACGTCTCGACTGCGTTGAAATAGGTTTCTTCAAGCTTCGCAACTCCCACCTGAAAGGCCGCCTCGGTTGGCGGCTCTTTTTTTCAATCAACTGTGCAAAGTCGCCTAACGGCCCTTAGCCGACAGGTCGGAGCACGGCAGGACTATCCCATTAGTGGACATTGCAACTACGCGCCTAGAAGTCGATTTTTGGGGACAAACAGACTTCGCAATTCGGCTGGCGTTACCAACGTAGTTTCTAATCCCGCATGGGATTGACCGCGCTGCTAACGCCGCAGAAAATAGTCGCGCGCAAGGTCAATTCAGATTAAAGGTTGTTCGAGTGGGTTCTCGCCAGTTCTTCTTGCGCGTACCAATTGGCACCGCGGCGCCAAGATTGGATCGTGTAGCGAGGGTTGCGTCCGCGGCCCTTTTATTCGGCATATCGTTATCGATTAGTGCGTCCGCCCAGACCGTAACGCTTGGCCAATATCAGCATCCAAGAACAGAAAACGATCTTAGTTTCAACAAGACATATATGATTGGCGCGAAGGATGGGCTAATTGCCTACAATATGTCTGCACAAGAAAAATCATTCTGCTTACCAGGGGTTATTCCTGTTCTTACCTTTGAACAAGCCAATGACCTTGTAATGCGTTGGTCACGCAAGACAAGCGGCAGCGCAGATCTACCGCTTGGACGCGCCTTATTCTTTGCGCTAAAGGAAGCCTTTCCCTGCGGCAGTAGCGCTCGATGAAAATAGGTATGCGCGCAAAAATCTTTAAACCGGATAGACGTTTTTTCAAAAGGCAGTGAGGCAAGCCGGGCTAGCTAAGTAAAGACCGGACGTTGCCAAATGTCGGCGATTGGCCCTTAGCGGTCATCGACTTCGACGCGATCAATGTCTGCTTATGAAGCTAAAGCGGACATGGCGCTCGATGGGCGCCGCGTCTGCTAATGACCCATAGGAGACATCGGTGGCACTTATATCCCCCCCGATCGAACCGCTACGATCGAGCCTGATCCATGGGAGCGGGCCTTGCGGCGGTGGGCGGGCGCGGCAGGCGCAGGAGTCGCCATCGTCGGCTCGGACTTGCTCTCCGATGCCGGATTGGCAATCTCGCGCGCGCCCTTGATCGCTGCCAGCGTACGGCTGTCGAGGTTGTAGAGATCGCGGCGTATTTGCAACTTGCCCGCGTCGTCGACAAAAGCAGTCTGATAGGTCAAGTAGATCCAGATCGGCCCCGACCCCAGCGAAATCTCCTGCTCGGTGCCGCCGGCGTAAAGACTCTTGACCTTCTCCGCCGTCCACTGCTCCTCAGGGTGCACTATGCCGGCAAGGACTTCGGCGTATTTGGGAGCATCCTGCACGCGCATGCAGCCGTGACTCTCGGCCCGAACAACGTGGGCGAACAGGTATTGGTCCGGGGTGTCGTGCTGAAACACCGCCAGACGATTGAAGAAATTGAATCGGATGTGCCCGAGCGGATTCTGGCCGCCCGGCGGCATCGTGATCTCCACCTCGTCGTCGACGCGTTTCACGCGCATCCCCATGTGCGCCAGCGCGCCGGGCTGTCTCGCCTCCGCCGGCAGGTACTCGTTCCGAACGATCGATGCCGGCACCTTCCAGGTCGGGTTGATGGTGATGGAATCCATCTGTTGCGCCAGCAGCGGGCTCGGCATGCCCGGCTTGCCGATCACAACGCGCGAGGTCCACACCTGCCGTCCGTCGTGGATCACCTTGAGGGTGAAATCGGGCTCGTTGACCTCCACACGCGATTTGCGGATGTCGCGGGGGTACCAGCGCCAGCGTTCCATATTGGCGATGATAGTATCGATGCGGCTGTCGTTCGTGGGATTGAGCTTTTTGACCGTGCGAGCATCCAGATTACCGGTCGGAGGCAAATCGTTGCCCCGCTGATATTCTTTGACGGCTTCAGCGAGTTTCTCATCATAGCGCAGATCGGTAGCCTCGCCGGGAACACCAAGGCGCTCGCGCAATTGCGGCACGCGGGCATCTTCCATCGGCCGCTTGTGTTTGAAGGTGAGCACCCGACCCGCTGCGATCCCGTCGCGACCACCACTGGCCGTCCTGCCGCGCAGCTGCGACAGCGCGGCTTTGAGCTTCTGATAGTTCTCGTATGGCGGGCTGAACTGATCGAGCGCCTGGCCGGCGTCGTCCCCCTCGACGACGGCCGCCAGTACCACGGCCGGATCGGGAGCGCGTTGCGGCAGCGCGATGTTGTCCTCTCTCACTTGGCGATGGGGAACACGTCCGGCCTGCAAGTGCCGCGCATAGGTAAGCACAGTCTGCGTGAGGCTCAGTTCGGCTTCCGCCAGCGCATCCGGCGAAAGCCCACCAAAGGTCGGCGTCTTGTAGTCCGCATGGTCGAGACCGTCGGCGTCGGCATTCTTGAGGCGGGCAATCACCGCCTTGCTCCGCGTATTCTCCACGCCCTTGTCGAGCCAAAGCGGCGCCAGATTGCGCTTTTGATAGAAGGCTTCGACAGCCGCATGCGCCTTTTCGTCGGCGAAGATGCGGTTCGGTTTTGTG
>Ga0187779_10002276_pt1 | contig 11802 bp, 12 predicted proteins | sample 1015_Q2_SP10_10__FD_132435 | JGI IMG/M metagenome (GOLD analysis project Ga0187779, IMG submission 132435) | Tropical peat soil microbial communities from peatlands in Department of Meta, Colombia - 1015_Q2_SP10_10_MG | ecosystem: Environmental > Terrestrial > Soil > Wetlands > Peat | place... | reverse complement strand
GAAGCGATCACCGAGCTCCGCGCCTTGGGGCGCGATCGGCTCGATGCGGCGACTCTGGCGGTCCCTACCCGCGAGCATGCGCGGATCGGCTGCCAACTTTTGGAAGCCGGCCTCGACGTGCTGGTTGAGAAGCCCATGGCCGCCTCGGTGAGCGAGGCCGACCAGTTAATTGCAGCCGCCCGGCGGTTCGGCGCGATTCTGCAAATTGGGCACGTCGAGCGCTTTAATGCGGCGGTTGTGGCGGCGCAAAAAATGATCGCACGACCGTTGTTTTTCGAGGTGCACCGCCTTGGAATCTTCACCCCGCGCAGCCTCGACGTGGATGTAATCTACGATGTCATGATTCACGACCTGGACATTCTACTGGCGCTCGTGAACTCACCCGTCGTGGACCTGAAGGCCGTCGGCATTCCGGTGATCACAGACAAAGTCGATATCGCGCACGCTCGTGTGGAATTTGCGACCGGCACGGTGGCCAACATCACGGCGAGCCGCGTTTCTACTGAACGCGTCCGCAAGATGCGCTTTTTCCAGGAGCACGAGTATATTTCCCTTGATTTCACGCGTCAGGACGTGCTGCGCATACGCGTCAAGACCGGTGAATCGCAGCCAGAAATCGGCTTTGAAAAAGTGCCCACCACGCCCGAAGAGCCTCTGCGCGCCGAGCTACGCGCGTTTGCTGAGTCGGTTCGTACGCGCCGACCGCCGATCGTGGACGGCGCCGCCGGGCGGCGCGCCCTCGAGCTGGCCGACTCTGTAACGGCAGGCATCCTCGAACACGCGCGCCGCGTCCAACCCGATGCGTTTGCGGCGGAGGAAGTTCGATGATCCCGCGTACCCTCGTTCCGGTAGACATACGTCCGGTAACGAACGGCGAGGCCAAGACGCCGCCGCGCCGTCTTGAGACGTACATGGACGAGCGCACGGTAGTGCCGGTCGGCCTGCCGGATGCGGACCTGCCGCCGCTTGATGGCCGCACCTCGATCCCCTCCTATCTCCCGCTTGACGCACTCGTCGCGCGCACGCTCGTTCCGCGAGGCATGCCCGCAAAGCCGATCGAGCGAGCCAGGCCACTCACCGAATACGTGCCGGTGGCCGTGCTCGATGAGCGGGTCGTTGTTCCTGCTTTCGTGGAGCCGGCGGCACCGGAGACGCTCAAAGAGTTTGAGCACGCGCCGGCGCTGACGCCGGAGCTGCGCGAAGTGATTGAGCCGGACATTTTCATCACCGGCGATCCCAACCTTCTCATTCAGCCGGCTGCAAAGAAGGATCCAAAGTGGGACGCCTTGATGCGCGTCCTTTCCGTCGCTTGCCACGTGGCTCTACTGGCCTTCGTACTGTTGTGGCCGAAGATTTTTCCCTCCCACGCGCCGAGCGATGCCGACATCGCGCTCGCACAGAAGGAACTGAATTTCGTCTATGTTCCGGGGATTGAGAAGCCGGTGCCCCCTGCGCCGACGCCAAAGCTCAAGATGAATCGTGAGATCCTCCGGAAGGTGGTGCCGGAGGTGAAACCGGAGGTTCCCGCACCCACTCCGGCTCCCGAACGGCCGCCGTCCGATTTGCCCGAGGCGCCTAAGCCGCGGAACCAGGCATCGCCCCCGCCGACGCCCTCGCAGCCCACAGCTCCTACCCCGTCGCATCTCGAGCCGGTTGTGCCGGCGACCCCCCAGAACAACCGCGTGAATCTGGGCCTATCACAAGCTTCGCCGGGCAAGCAGCTCGACAACCAATTGGGAGATGCCATCAGCCGTGCCCGTTCGCAGGGCGGGGTATACAGTGGCGGTGCGATCGCGCCGGGCGGCGGCGGACCAGGTCTTGGCGAGGGCGTTTCGATCCTCTCCGACACGCAGGGAGTCGATTTTAATCCCTACATCACCCGACTGCTGGCCACACTCAAGCGAAACTGGTTGTATGTCATGCCCGAGTCGGCTCGCTGGGACCGGGGCGTTGTGTTCACAACATTTCAAATTAACCCGGACGGAAGCGTTCCGGCCCCTGACCCAATCCTGGAAAGGACATCTGGCAAGGAGCCTCTCGATAATGCGGCCATGTCTGCCATACACGCCTCGAATCCGTTTGAACCGCTGCCCTCTGCCTTCCATGGGCCTTATCTGAGGCTGCGCATCGCTTTCCTCTACAATATCCCGCTTGATCAATTTAACCCGGGGCACTGAAAGTCCGCGTTGTGACTGACAGGAAATCTTCGGAATGAGCGTTCTCGCCCGGCTTGTCGTCGTTCTCGGGCCGACCGCTTCCGGGAAGTCGGCGCTGGGGATCAGGCTCGCCGAGCAGCTGGGCGGCGAAGTTCTCGTCTGTGATTCCACCCAGGTATACCGCCATTTTGATATCGGCACGGGTAAGGTGCCGCCCGCTGAGCAACGTGGCGTCCCCCATCACCTCGTCGATCTCGTCGAACCGCACGAACTATTTACAGCCGGCCAGTATCGCGAGCGGGCACTCGCCGTGCTTGAAGGCCTCCGTTGCCGCAACAAGCTGCCGATCGTCACGGCCGGCACCGGCCTTTATCTCCGTGCTTTGCTTGAAGGACTCTCTGACGCTCCGACTCGCTCTGAGGGGCTTCGCGAACGCCTGCGTGCCCGAGCCAGCCGGCTTGGTATCGAGAGCCTTCACCGGCTCCTGGCGCGCCTCGATCCAGAAGCGGCTCGTCGAATTGCGCCGCGCGATACCCAAAAGGTCATCCGCGCCATTGAAATCCGAACCCTTTCCGGACGTTCCGTTGGAGATATTCACCGGAGCGGCCGAACACCCCTTGCAGGATTCGAAACGCGGAAAATCGGGCTCTTGCCGCTCCGTGTCGAGCTCTATCGCCGCATCGATGCCCGGGTCGAGTCGATGATGGCGGCCGGCTGGGCGGCAGAAGTCGAAAAGTTGATCAGCCGAGGGATGACAGCCGCAAAACCGTTCCAGTTCATCGGCTATGCCGAGCTCTGTCGACAGATCGAGCAAAGGCGCGACCCCAACCAAGTGATAGGTCAAATCCAGCAAGCCACCCGGCGTTTTGCCAAGCGCCAGATGACCTGGTTTCGGAAGGAGCCCGGGGTGCAGTGGCTCACAGGGTTTGGGGATGACCCAGAGGTTATTTCCGCGGCTTTGAAACTCGCCCGAGGGCCCGCTTCGATCTAGCCGCGGAGATGAAAAGTCGCGGCCACGCTCGCCTCGATCGAGCAAAAGCGGGCACCTCTCATCGCGGCTAACGATTGACCTAGCGCGTGGCCGATGCGATAATTCTCGTCCCTTGTCGGCCCTTTGAAGCTCGTACCGGCACCGCGAACCGCGAATCGGCGAAACCAGGAGCGCGACCGCAACCCCAGATCGCTGCGATGGATATTCTTCACAGCTTAGGCCAGCTGTTTCTTGGGTCTGTGCCCACAATTATCATCGTCCTGCTGTTTTATCTTTTCCTCCGCTCGGTTTTTTTTACGCCGATACAGAAGGCCATGGCCGAAAGGGAGGCCCGCATCGATGGCGCACGGGCTGAAGCCGCTGCCGTGGAAGCGGAGGCCAAGCACGAGATGGAGTCTTACCACAACGCTTTGCGCCAAGCCCGCGCCGCAATCTTCACCGAGCAGGAAGCCGCCCGTCGGGAGGCGCTCGAAAATCGTGCGAAGCTACTCAAGGCCATGCGCGTCCGGGCGCAGGAGGACGTCTTGGCCGCCACGAAGCGCATCGAGGCCGAGTTGGAAGCGGCCCGCGCGCAAATCGAGCGTGAGGTTCCGACGCTCGCAAGCGAGATCGTCCGTGTTATTTTGCAGAGGCCTGCTTCCTTGGGTGGGGGAGCGAGCTGATGAGCCGGCTATTTCAGCCCGCTCGCAGGGTGGGGGTGCTGCTTCTGCTGCTGGCCGTTCCAGTCGTGGCACAGGAGGGCGAAGCATCGCCTGCCGAATCTCCGACGGGATGGGTTTTCCGCTGGATCAACTTTGCCATCGTGGCTGCCGTGATCGTCTATGCGTTTTGGAAAGCGTCACCCGCCTTCCGGCGCCATGCCGATGAAATCAGCGAGCGGATTGCAGAGGGCACACGGGCGCGCGAAGCAGCCGACAAGCAACGTCGCGAAGTGCAGGCCAAGCTGGCCGGAATCGAACAAGAGGTTGCTAGGATGCGGGTCGAGGCCAAACAGGGCGCGGAAGCTGAAGCCGAGCGCTTGCGCGAGTTGGCGCGCACCGAGGCGGAGACGATCGAGCATGCCGCACAACAGGAGATCGCCGCTCGGGAGCGGGCGGCGCGGCTGGAATTGAAAGCGCTGGCCGCGCGCTTGGCGATCGAGCGAGCTGAAGCCGCGCTGCGCCAGACCATGACACCCGAATCGGAAGCAATGCTTTTCGGCACGTTTGTCAAAGCGCTTGAGGGTAAGGCGAATTGAACGGCGCGCTCGCATCCCGTTATGCCGCCGCGCTGGTCGATGTGGCGCTCGAGCAACACGACGCCGACCGTGTCAGACGCGACCTGAACTCTTTCGCCCAGGCGGCTTCTTCCTCGAGCGACCTGCGCACACTTTTAGAAAGCCCGGCGGTAAGCCAAGAACTGAAACACCAGGTGATTGGAGAACTCGCTACGCGCATGGAGTTGGCAGCCGCCGTGCGAAATTTCTTGTACCTGCTAATCGATCATCGCCGCACCGAGATGCTCGCCGAGATCGAAGGGGCATTTCAGACGGAATTGAACCAACGGCTCGGGATTGCCGAAGCGGAGGTGACCTCGGCGCGCGAAATGAGCCTCGAGGAGCGGAAACGAGTTACGGCGGCGCTCGAACGGCGTACCGGTAAGAAGATCGAAGCGCGCTTTCGCAGGGATCCATCGCTGGTCGGCGGCACGGTGGTGCGGCTCGGGTCAACCATCTATGACGGTTCGGTGCGCGAGCAGCTGATGCAGTTGCGTGAGCAGCTCGAAGGGGAATAGGAGCCAGCAATGGCGAACATCAAAGCGGATGAAATTACCAAGATTCTGCGCGAGCAGATCGAAAACTATCAGCAGGCCGTCGCCGTGGAGGAGGTCGGCTCTGTCATTTCAGTAGGCGACGGTATTGCGCGCATCCACGGCTTGGAACGCTGTATGGCCGGCGAGATGCTAAGTTTCCCACACGACGTATTTGGGATCGCCCTGAACCTGGAAGAGGATCAGGTAGGAGCGGTGCTGCTCGGTGATTACGCTGAAATCAAGGAAGGTGACACGGTCCAGCGCACGAACAAAATCATGTCTGTGCCGGTCGGCCAAACGCTGATCGGGCGAGTGGTCGATCCTTTGGGACAGCCGCTGGACGGCAAGGGGCCCATTGTGAGCGAACACCACAATCCACTCGAGCGCCTGGCGCCGGGGGTCGTGGATCGGCAGCCGGTGCGCGAACCCTTACAGACGGGCATCAAGGCAATCGACTCGATGATTCCCATTGGCCGTGGGCAGCGCGAATTGATTATCGGGGACCGACAGACGGGAAAGACAGCCATCATCCTCGACACCATCCTCAACCAACGCGGCGGCGACATGATCTGCATCTATTGTGCGATCGGGCAGAAACGCTCCACCATCGCACAAGTGGTGAAGACGCTCGTCGACTACGGAGCCATGGATTACAGCATCGTCATCGCGGCTTCGGCTAGCGAACCGGCTTCGATGCAATACATTGCGCCGTTCGCCGCGGCGGCTATGGGCGAATTCTTTCGCGATAACAAGCGACACGCCGTCTGCTTCTACGACGATCTTTCAAAACACGCCCAGTCCTATCGCGAAATTTCGCTGCTATTGCGCCGCCCGCCGGGTCGAGAGGCGTTCCCCGGAGACGTCTTTTTCCTTCATTCACGGTTGCTTGAACGGGCCGCCAAATTGAACGATAGCCTGGGCGGTGGCTCGCTGACTGCGCTTCCCGTAATTGAAACCCAAGCCGGTGACGTTTCCGCGTACATTCCAACGAATGTTATCTCCATCACCGATGGCCAGATTTATTTGGAAGCAGATCTGTTCAATGCGGGCATCCGCCCCGCGATCAATGCGGGTATTTCCGTGAGCCGCGTGGGTGGGAACGCCCAGATCAGGGCGATGCGCCAGGTAGCGGGCACTCTTCGGTTGGACATGGCGCAGTATCGCGACCTGGCGGCATTCGCACAGTTCGGCACCGAGCAACTCGACAAAGCTACGCAGGCGCAGCTGGCTCGCGGCCAGCGCTTGGTGGAAGTGCTCAAACAGGATCAGTTCCAGCCGCTTCCGGTCGAACGCCAAGTGCTGATTATCTTTGCGGGGGCCAACCGCTATCTGGACGATTTGGCAGTGTCCGAAGTCCGTCGCTTCGAACGCGAGCTGTTTGACTATGCCGAAACCAACTACCCCGGACTGCTGAAAACGCTGCGCGAGAAAAAGGCCATCGACGATGCGCTGAAGGCCGAGGCTTTACGGGCGCTGGATACGTTCAAAGAGGCTTTCAAGGCGAAGGCGGCGGCAGCGGATTAGCACGAATCTTCCATGGCCACCCTTCTGGATTACCGGCGCCGTATCCGCAGCGTGAAAAGCACCCAGCAGATCACGCGGGCGATGAAATTTGTCGCGGCGGCCAAACTGCGCCGTGCGCAGGAAGGCGTGTTTGCCGCACGACCTTATGCGAAAGAGATCCTGCGCGTGCTCCGCTCGGCGGCCGCACGCCTGGATCCTTCCGAGCACCCGCTGCTCAGTCCTCCGGAGAAGAAAATTCTGGTGGTGGTACTGACGGGAGACCGCTCACTGTGCGGGGCCTTCAACACCAACGTGGTGCGGCGCGCCGCAGCGTTCTTGCGGGAAAAGTCCGCGAAGGAAATTCTCGTTTTGCCGATTGGGAAAAAAGGTAGCAATGCTCTCAAACGAGGCGGCTGGAGGCTCGCCGGGGAATATCTGAACGTATCGGGCAACGTCGATCTGGCGACGGCCAAGGAGATCGCTGGAAAAATATCACAGCTATACGCTCAGCGAGAGGTGGACGCCGTCTACACGGTCTACAACGAATTCAAGAACGTTCTCGTGCACAACCTGCGTACGGAAAAGCTGCTCCCCATCGATCCCCACGTGCTGCGTCCGGGATTGCCGGAAGGTGCCCAAGGGTCGATGTCGAGTGAAACCGAAAACGAAAAATCGCTGCCCCATGAGTTGTATCCGGGCGGCACGGTGCGGTTGGTGGATTACATCTACGAGCAGCCGTTTCACGAAATTTTTGACAGCCTCTTCTTGCGGTACGTAGAGACGGAGGTTCTGCGCATCCTGCTAGAGTCCTCGGCAGCGGAATGGGCCGCTCGCATGACGGCAATGGACGCAGCGACGCGAAACGCATCGGAGCTGATCGACAAATTGACTCTGGAAATGAACAAGATCCGGCAGGCCGGCATTACCAAGGAACTGATTGAAATTGTGAGTGGCGCAGCATCCGCGATGGCGTAAGGACTGCGCGGAATCGATGCCAGAATCAAGGGAGCTTCTCATGGCAACGGAAAACTCAAAAACAGGCCGTGTGGTCGAGGTCATCGGCCCCGTGGTGGACGTGCAATTCGCGGAGGGCCATCTGCCGCCGATTTACAACGCGGTGCAAATCACCAGCGAAGGATTCGACACTCCCGACCCACTCGACATCATCGTCGAGGTTCAACAGCACTTGGGTGAGGACCGCGTCCGTTGCGTGGCCATGAAACCGACCGAAGGCCTGATCCGCGGCATGAAAGCGGTCGACCTTGGTCAGGAGATATCGGTGCCTGTCGGGCGCGGAACGCTCGGGCGCGTGCTGAACGTGCTCGGAGAGCCGGTCGACAAGCTGGGGCCGGTGAAATTTGAAAAACGCTATCCGATTCACCGCCCGGCACCCTCTCTCGCCGATCAGTCCACCACACTGGAAATGTTCGAGACCGGCATCAAGGTAGTCGACTTGATCGAACCGTACCTAAAAGGCGGCAAGATCGGACTATTCGGCGGTGCTGGCGTTGGCAAGACCGTTCTGATTCAAGAGCTGATTCACAACGTCGCCATGGAGCATGGCGGCGTCTCCGTGTTTGCCGGCGTGGGCGAGCGCACGCGCGAGGGCAACGACCTCTGGCTTGAGTTCCAGGAATCGCATGTCATCGAGCCAGGTGACTCCGAGAAATCACGTTGTGCGCTGATCTACGGCCAGATGACGGAACCGCCCGGCGCGCGTTTGCGCGTGGGATTGACTGGATTGACCGTCGCTGAGTACTTCCGCGACGAAGAGCACCTCGATGTGCTGCTCTTCATCGATAATATTTTCCGTTTCGTACAAGCTGGATCGGAGGTATCGGCGCTGCTCGGCCGCATGCCTTCGGCCGTGGGCTACCAGCCCAACCTCAACACGGAGATTGGCGAACTTGAGGAGCGGATCACCTCCACCAAAACCGGATCGATCACCTCGGTACAAGCCATCTACGTTCCCGCCGACGATTACACGGACCCCGCACCCGCGGCGACGTTTACGCACCTCGACGCCACCACCAACCTGAGCCGTCAGATCGTGGAACGCGGCATTTATCCTGCGGTCGATCCGCTGGCCAGCTATTCCCGGATTCTCGATCCGCGCATCGTGGGGCAGGAACACTACACCGTGGCACGTGCGGTCAAATCGGTGCTCCAGCGCTATAAAGAGCTCCAGGACATCATTGCCATCCTCGGAATCGAAGAGCTCTCGGACGAAGACAAACAGACCGTCGCGCGCGCCCGCAAAATCGAAAAATTCCTTTCTCAACCGTTCTTTGTCGCGCAACAGTTTAGCGGCCTCGAAGGCAAATACGTCAAGATTGCCGATACCATCAAAGGCTTCAAGGCCATTGTGGAAGGCAAACATGACGACCTGCCCGAGCAGGCGTTTTACATGGTTGGCACGATCGAGGAGGCCCAAGAAAAGGCAAAGAAGATGGCTGCGACAGCATAGTCTGGCCCTGGATCGAACATGCTACCCCAAACCATTGAACTGCAAGTGGTCACGCCGGTGCGACACGTTCTCGAGGAAACCGTGCTGGCGATCGAAATCCCCGGCAAGGGTGGCTATCTCGGCGTGCTGCCCGGTCATGCGCCCCTCATCACGGAGCTGGGCATCGGCATCCTCGCCTATCGCACCGCGTCCCAAACCCGCTACCTGACCATTATCCATGGCTACGCGGAGGTTCTGCCGGACCGTGTGATCGTCCTTGCGGAAATCTCCGAGAAGGCTGAGGAGATCGACCTTGGCCGCAGCCGGGCCGCCCACGATCGCGCGCAGGCCGAACTCGAGCGGGTTGCCGTCGGCAGCACGGAGTGGCAGCAGGAACAGCTGGCGGTCGAACGCGCCACGGTGCGAATGGGCGCTGCCGCCAAAGCCGGTGTTGCAGGCGCATCGAGCGCTGCTCGTTGAAACCCTCCCCCTAGGGAAGGATCCCGGGTCGTTATGTTCTCGTATCGTCTTGAATCGGCACACCTTCCTGCGGCATCCAACCCATGAGATGATGAGGTTACGCGGTAGACGGGCCTCCGTTTAAATCGCATAGGGGAAATGTCAGATATCGTCATTTATGGAACGCACTGGTGCTGCGACTGCCGCCGCGCCAAACAATTCCTGCGTGAGCGCGGCGTCAAATTCCGTGAGATTAATATCGACGAAAAACCGGATGCCGAAGAGCTCGTCTTGCGCGTGAACAACGGTCTCCGCAAAGTACCTACGATCGAAATTGAAGGTCGCTATTTCTGCTGCAGCCCTTTTGACCCCCATCGGCTCTCGCGAGAACTCAAAATTCCCCTGAATTCCTAAGTTCGGGTCGCTATGGCATTCCCACGCCGCGCGTCATCACGCCTGCCACACGCAAATCTGGCGTCAAAGCCACGAGGTCCGCGTCGGCACCCGCTGCGATGATGCCCTTCTTCCCGGCCAGGCCCAACCGGCGCGCGGGCAAGACGGTAGTCATGCGCAAGGCGTCGTGCAACGACACGCCGAGTCCGACCACATGGCGCAACGCACGATCCAGCGTGAGGGTGCTGCCCGCCAGCTTCCCTTCCAGGTTGCGGGCCACGCCGTCTTTGACGGTCACTTCGAAATTTCCGAGACGATAGCTGCCATCTGCCATTCCGGTGGCAGCCATGCCATCGCTCACCAGCAGAATCGTGTCGAATCCCTTGGTGCCGATCAGGACCTGAATCGCAGGGCCGGCCACGTGAACGAGGTCGGCGATGACCTCGGCGGTTACCTCCGGATCGGTGAGAATCGCACCGACGATGCCCGGATCGCGGTGTGTGAATGGCCGCATGGCATTGTAGAAGTGCACGGCGTGACGCGCGCCTGCGGCGATGGCGGCCCTGGCCTGTTCGTAATCCGCGTCGGTGTGTCCCAGTGCAACCAAGATTTTCTGGGCCACAGCATGAGCGATTACCTCCAGCGCGCCGGGCAGCTCCGGCGCAATCGTCAGGATGCGCACAAGCCCATCGGCAGCCTTTACCAAGCTGTCGAGCGATTCGATGGAAGGCCTGGAAATGGCCTCGGGTGGATGCACACCGCGGCGCGTCTTGCTGATGAAAGGACCTTCCAAATGAATTCCCAGAATCTCAGCAGCAGGTCGACCCCGAGCCGCTACGTCCTCACCGCTTTCGTGGTTGCGGATGTACCGCGCAATGGCTTGAAGGCTGTGACAGGTCTCCTCGATCGGAGCCGTAACCGTGGTGGCGAGCAGGGAGGTAGTTCCGTAGCGGGCGACGACAGAGCGAATTCGATCGAGCGCCCGTGCGTTTGCCTCCATCACGTCATGTCCCCCCGCACCGTGAATATGCAAATCGATGAATCCAGGAACCACCGTCAGGCCTGCGGCCACGTAGTCCGTTGCTCCCGCTGGCAGGCGCATGGTATCGCGATGGCCCACACCGGTGATGTGACTGCCCTCGACGATGATGACGCCGTCGCTGATCTCCTCGTCAGGCGTCAGAATGCGGCTGGCATGAATGACGGTCGTCTGCATGACTCCTCGACCCAGCTTGGCGGGCCTGAGCCCCTTACGGTCCTGCACTTTACCCTGTGAGTATGCTAGAGGAATTCGGGCGCAAAATTACGGCGGAGCTTGCAACGGTTGCTTGGTCCGCTACAATCGTTCGTCGCATGTTTTGCGCGGAAACTCGGAGGAAACAGGATGGCTCATGAGAAGCGGTACATCGCCCAGAAGAGGCAGCGCCGCCGCCGCAAGGCCGCCAAAGGGAAAGTCAAGCTTTACGAGCAAGGTAAGCTACCGTACGACAAGCTGCCCTCTTTAGCGAAGAAATTCCTGGCCCGCAAGACGCGGGCTCTCAGTAAAGCGCAATAGCACAAAAAAAAAGGGGCGCCGCGCTTACGCCGGCGCCCCTTTTTCGCTGTCTCTTCCGCCTGCCCCGCCAAGAAGCGAGGCCGCGTACCCGCTAGTTGCCCGCAGCCTGCGCGTGCGTCGCGCCTGCCTTCGGCACGCTCAGGTAACCTACGATCTTATCCTTGCCGACCTGGTTCACCGTGAACTCAAGAGGAGCACGCGAACCGTGCCTGAAGAAATAGACCGGTTCATTGACGGACCGATTCTGTTTCTCGTACCGGTTGTCATCCACGAAGATGGCCACCGTGTAGAGATTCTTCTTCTGGTTCACTCCGCGCAGCTCGACCATCAGATCGCCCACCTTTTGCCGGGTGTTCTTCTTCTCGATGGTGAACTCGTAGTAATCCCGCTCACCGAGCCGGCGTAGCTCCTCGACTTCATCGTGATTCTTGGCGATGAGCGTTCCGAATTCGCCGCGTGTCATGTTCAGGCTGTTCTTGGTGGCGTCCAGGTCGGTCCGTACATTGGT
>Ga0187779_10002275_pt1 | contig 11805 bp, 10 predicted proteins | sample 1015_Q2_SP10_10__FD_132435 | JGI IMG/M metagenome (GOLD analysis project Ga0187779, IMG submission 132435) | Tropical peat soil microbial communities from peatlands in Department of Meta, Colombia - 1015_Q2_SP10_10_MG | ecosystem: Environmental > Terrestrial > Soil > Wetlands > Peat | place... | reverse complement strand
GCCGCTGCACGAAATTCGCGAACGCCTCGCGCAGCCGCGCGAAGTCGTGGCCGTAGGTTTCCATGTGGTCCGCATCGATATTGGTGATTACCGCGAGCACCGGCTGCAGGAAGAGGAACGACGCGTCGGATTCGTCCGCCTCGGCGACGAGGAACTCGCCCTTGCCGAGCCGGGCGTGAGCGTCGGCGGCGAGCAGTCTGCCGCCGATGACGAACGTCGGATCCAGGCCACCCTCGGCGAGTACGCTCGCGATGAGGCTCGTGGTCGTCGTTTTCCCGTGCGTGCCCGCCACCGCGATGCCCTGCTTCAAGCGCATCAGCTCGGCGAGCATCAGCGCGCGCGGAACGACCGCAACGCCCTTCGCCCGAGCGGCGAGAACCTCGGGGTTGTCTGCAGCGACGGCCGAGGAGACCACGACTACGTCGGCGCCGGCCATGTTCTCGGCCGCGTGCCCGACGTGAACACGCGCCCCCAGCTCGGCGAGGCGCCGCGTCGCCGGGCTCGGGGCGAGATCCGAGCCGGTCACCCGATAGCCTTGCGTCAGTAGCACCTCCGCTATTCCGCTCATTCCCGCCCCGCCGATGCCCACGAAATGCACTTGTCTTACCTTGTGCCTCATGCCCCGCGCGCCTCGGTGATGCAGGCCTCGGCGACACGCTCGGTCGCGTCCGCCCGCGCCACGCGTCGGGCCGCTTGGGCCATGGCGAGCAGCCGCTCGCGCGAACAACCACGCAGAAACTCCGCCAGGCGCTCAGCGCTGAGCTCCCGCTGCGGGAGCAAGACGGCCGCGCCGGCATCGACCAGAAATCGCGCATTGTGCGTTTGCTCGTCCGCGATCGCGCCCGGCAGCGGCACGAGGAGCGCGCCCACCCCGGCTGCCGCGAGCTCGGCAACCGTCAGCCCGCCGCTACGACTGATAACCAAGTCGGCCGCACCATAGCGGCGCGCCATGTCATCGAGGAACGGCAGGCACTCCGCTGCCACGCCGTTTGCCGCGTACGCGGTGCGCAGCGCATCGACGTGCGCTTCGCCGGCCTGGTGCGTGACCGCGGGGCGTTCATCGGCACGCAGCAGTGCAAGGGCCTGCGGAAGGCAACTGTTCAATGCGGCCGCGCCGAGGCTGCCGCCGATCACGAGAATGCGCAGCGGCCCGGTCCGGCCCGCAAACCGGTGCTCAGGCGGTGGAAGCGCGACGATGTCGTCGCGGATCGGGTTACCGACCCACTCCACCTTGGCCGCATGACGCCCGGCGAGCGCGTCGGGGAAGCCCAGAAGAATTCGATCCGCGCCGTAGGCGAGGATCCGGTTAGCGAGTCCCGCGACAGCGTTCGCGTCGTGAATGACCAGCGGCTTGCGGCATGCCACCCCCATGAGGGCACCCGGAAAGGAAGCAAAACCGCCAAGGCCGAGCACCACATCGGGGGTACGCCGTCGTATGACGCGCAGGCTTTGCACGAAGGCCGCGAGCAGTGCGAACGGCCCGAGCAGCAGCCGCATCGCGCCCTTGCCGCGAACGCCCGCGAAGTGGATCGCCTCGAAGTCGAGTCCGTGCGCGGGCACGAGCTTCGCCTCCATGCCCTCGCGCGTGCCGAGCCAGAACACCCGCCACCCCTTGGCGATAAGCCGCGCGCCCACGGCGAGGCCCGGGAAGACGTGGCCGCCCGTGCCGCCGGTCGTGATCATCACCGTTCCCGTCACGCGGTGAACCCTCGCAGCAGCCGCCGATTCTCGTAATCGACGCGTAGCAGAATGGCAAGCGCGATGCAGTTCGCAACGATGCCGCTTCCACCGAACGACAACAGCGGCAGCGTGAGGCCCTTGGTCGGAAGCACGCCGGTGTTCACACCGACGTTGATGAAGGTCTGCACGCCGAGCCAGATGCCAATGCCATGCGCCACCAGCGCTGCGAAGGGCTTTCCGAGCCGGTCGGCCTGGCGGCCGATCGCATAGGCGCGGATGAGCACCCAGGCGAACAGCGCCATCACTACCGTGACGCCGACGAAGCCGAGCTCCTCCGCAAGGACGGCGAGAAGAAAGTCCGTGTGCGCCTCCGGCAAATACAAGAGCTTCTCGACGCTCGCGCCGAGCCCAACGCCGAACCATTCGCCGCGGCCGAATGCGATCAACGAATGCGAGAGTTGATAACCCTTGCCGTAGGGATCACCCCAGGGGTCGAGGAAGGCGGTGAAGCGCTGCAGGCGGTAGGGAGCAGCGCGAATGAGAATCCACAGCGCCACGGGCAGCAGCACGCCGAGCGCACTCAGCAGCCGCCAGTCGAGGCCGCCGAGGAAGAGGATGCCAAAGGCGATGGCGATGATCACCACACAGGCGCCGAAATCCGGTTCGTGCAGCAGCAGCGCGCCGGTGCCGATCATCACGGCGAGCAGGGGCAGGAACCCGCGCAGCAGCGTCTGTCTCAGCGGCTGTTGCGCGTGCAGGAACTCGGCCTTGCGCACGGCGTAGCTCGCTGCGTAAAGGACGACGAAGAGCTTCATGAATTCGGAGGGCTGCAGATTCGCGACCCCGAGCGGCAGCCAGCGCCTGCTGCCGTTGATCGAACGCCCGACGCCGGGCACGAGCACCGCCGCGAGCAGCGCCGCTCCGGCGACGAACAGGTATGGCGCGAGGATGGCCCACGCCTTGAGCGGAATCTGGAAAGCAACCAGCGCTGCCGTCACCCCGACCGCGACGAACAGCGCCTGTCGCGCGAGGTAGTACCACGCGTGGTAGCCGGTGAAACCCGACGTTTCGGCGGTTGCGATCGAGGCCGAATAGACCATCACCAGGCCGATAGCGAGCAGCAGCAGTGCAGCCCAGGCGAGCGTCGCGTCGTAGGTGAGCATGGCGCGCGGCTCGCGTGCGGAGGCGGCGAAGAACGAGAGCCTGGGCAGCGCGGCGCGCAGCACCGTGTCCCTAGGCATGCGCGGCCTCCCGCGCGTGCGCGGCGACCGCAGCCTTGAACCGGTCTCCACGCTCGGCATAGTCGCGAAACATGTCGAGGCTGGCACACGCCGGCGACAGCAACACGGCGTCGCCCGGCTGCGCTCGCGTCACGGCCCGCGCCACGGCCACTTCGAGCGCTGGCGCGGACTCGATGGGTGGCAACGCTCCCGACAATGCCGCAGCGATAGTCGGTGCGTCGCGCCCGAGCAGAACGACCGCGCGGCAGTGCGCGTTCACGCCCGCCTTCAGCGGCGAGAAGTCCTGTCCCTTGCCCTCGCCGCCCGCGATGAGCACAGCGGGGCGCTCCAGACCGTCGAGCGCGGCCAGGGTCGCGGCCACGGTCGTGCCCTTGGAATCGTTGACGAACAGAACGCCGCCGATCTCTGCCACGCGCTCCATGCGGTGCGGCAGGCCCCGGAAGGCGGACAGCGCGCCAAGCACTTTCTTGTCGATCTTGGTTACCGTGGAGGCGAGCGCGAGTGCCGCGAGGGCATTGAGCAGGTTGTGTTTGCCGATCAGAGAAAGTTCGCTCGCCGCGAGCAGCAGCGCACCACCCCGGGCGAGCCGGAGCGAGCCCTTGGTCTGCACCAGGCCCCAATCGTCTTCACCCTCCGGGATTCCGCCGCCGAAGGTATGCACGACGCGTCCCGGCAGCCTCATCGCTAGCGAGCGGGGATCGTCGCGGTTGAGGATCTGCTCGCCTCCTCCGGCGAAGATGCGTGCTTTCGCCGCAGCGTAGGCGTCGATGCCCGCATAGCGGTCGAGGTGATTCTCGGTGACGTTGAGCACGGTCGCCGCCGACGGCTTGAGGCTCGTGGTCGTCTCGAGCTGAAAGCTCGACAGCTCGACCACGACGACGTCCGGCCAAGGCGCGCCCCGCTCGTACGCGCCCAGTGCATCGAGGACCGGCTCCCCGATGTTGCCAAGCGCAGCGACGCGCAGCCCCGCAGCGCGCAGTAGCTCGGCAACCAGAGAAGTGACGGTGGTCTTGCCGTTGGAGCCCGTGATACCGAGAAGCCTTTGCCCCGGCGGAAGCGCCCGCGCGAAAATCTCGATATCGCCGACGAGCTCGACGCCTCGATCGACGGCGGCGAGAATCGGTGGCTGGTCCTTCGCGAGGCCCGGACTGATGATGATCAGCTCCGCCCCCGCGAGCGTCGCGTCGCTGATCGGCCCGGTAGTGATCGCGATCCGTGGGAGCTCCGCGCGCAGCTGCGCGGCGCGCGGCGGATCCGGGCGCGTATCGGCCACCGCGACGCGCGCCCCGCGGCACGCCGCCCAGCGCGCCGCCGAGAGCCCGGTAGCTCCGAGTCCGAGCACGACGACACGACGGTTTCGCATGTCCATGGTCAGCGCAGCTTCAGCGTCGACAGACCGAACAGCACCAGCAGCATCGTGATGATCCAGAAGCGGACCACGACCTGGTTCTCCTTCCACCCCTTGAGCTCGTAGTGGTGGTGAATCGGAGCCATCCGGAAGACGCGTTTGCCGGTGAGCTTGAACGAGGTCACCTGGATCACGACGGAAAGCGTCTCCATCACGAACACGCCGCCCATGATGAAAAGCACGATCTCCTGCCGGACGACGATCGCGATGGCACCGAGCGCGGCGCCGAGCGCGAGCGCGCCGACATCGCCCATGAACACCTCGGCGGGGTAGGCGTTGAACCAGAGGAAACCTAGACCCGCTCCCACCACCGATCCGCAGAAGACCATGAGTTCGCTCGCCCCGGGAATGTGCGGAAGCAGCAGATAGGATGAGTAGTCGGGACGTCCCGTGGCGTAAGCAAAGACGGCGAGAGCGCCCGCAATCATCGCCGTCGGCATGATCGCGAGGCCGTCGAGGCCGTCGGTGAGGTTGACTGCGTTGCTCGAGCCCACGATCACGCAATACGACAGTGCGATGAAACCCCACACCCCCAGCGGATAGCTCACGGTCTTGAAGAACGGCACGATAAGCGCTGCCTTCGGCGGCAGATCGAGGTTGAAGCCGCTGGCGATCCAGGCCAGGAGCAGCTGCAGGAATTGCGTATTCGACGGCGCCGAGACCGAGAATGCGAGATAGACAGCCGCGACGACCCCGATCGCCGACTGCAGCAGGAGCTTCGAGCGTGCCGACAACCCTTTCGGGCTGCGGTAGACGACCTTTCGATAGTCGTCGATCCAGCCGATCGCGCCGAAGCCAAGCGTGACGATCAGCACCACCCACACGAAGCGGTTACGCAGATCCGACCACAGCAGCGTAGTGATTGCGATCGAGATGAGGATGAGCGCGCCACCCATCGTTGGAGTCCCGGCCTTGGCAAGATGGGTTTGCGGGCCGTCGTCACGAACGGCCTGGCCGATCTTGTACTCGGCGAGCTTGCGGATCATGCGCGGTCCGACCAGGAACGAGATCACGAGCGCCGTCATCGTCGCCAGGACGGCGCGCAGCGTGATGTAGCTGAACACGTTGAACGTCCTTACGTCGGCGGCGATCCAGTTGGCGAGCGCGAGAAGCATCAGTGAACGTCCTGCACCGCGCCATCGGTCAGCGCCGCGACGACGCGCTCCATGCGCATGAAGCGGGAGCCTTTGACGAGGAGCGTCGTCGGTGCGGCGGATTCCGCTCCCAGCTTCTCGCGCAGCGCGGCGATGAGCTCATCGACGTGGTCGAAGTGCTCGCCGCCCGGCCCAAAGGCTGCGACCGCGTGGCTGGCAAGCGCGCCGGTGCTGAGCAGCCGATCGACCCCGGCGGCCCGCGCATACTCCCCGATCTCGCGATGGAACGCGGGGCCGTGCGCGCCCACCTCGCCCATGTCGCCCAGGACGAGCCAGCGTCCGCCGCGCGCTTTTGCCAGCACGGCGATCGCCGCCCGCACCGAGTCTGGGTTAGCGTTGTAAGTGTCGTCGATGATCGCGATACCGGAGGGCCCGCTCTTCATTTCAAGGCGCCCAGCCACCGGGCGAAATCGCGGCAGTCCCAGGCGTACCGCATCGATGCCCGCCCCCGCGGCGGTCGCGGCGGCAATCGCGGCGAGAGCGTTCGCGACGCTGTGGCGTCCCGGCGAGTGAAGCTCGATCCTTGCCGTTCCAGCGGGCGATTCGACGTCGATCACGCTGCCCCATTGCTCGGCGCGATAGCGCGCCGACACGACCGCAGGGGAGAGCAGGCCGAAGTCGCGCAGCTGAAGGCTCGCCCCTTCGGCGTTGCGCCGTCCGACGACCTCGCGCCAGAACGCCGCGTAGTCATCATCGGCATTGATCACTGCGATCCCGTCCTGCGGCAGGGCGTTCAGCACGGCCGCATGCTCGGCGGCCACGTCGGCAACGCTGCGCATGAACTCCTGATGCTCGCGCTGCGCGTTGTTGATCACGGCGATCGTCGGCTGTGCGACGGCGGCGAGCGCGGCGGTCTCGCCTGGATGATTCATGCCGATTTCCAACGCAGCGACGCGATGAGCAGCGCGCAGGCCGAGCACCGAGAGCGGCAGGCCGATCTCGTTGTTGAGGTTGCCCGGCGTCGCGAGCACCTGCGCCGCGCCGAATTGCGCACGCAGGATCGCGGCGACCATCTCCTTGACCGTCGTCTTTCCGTTACTGCCGACGATCGCGACCACGGGCAGGTTGAAGCCTCGGCGCCAGTACGCCGCGAGTGCGCCGAGTGCCACCAGCGGGTCGCGCACGCTGAGAAGGCTGCCGGCGATGCGTCCCCCGTACGCACCTGCCCGCTCGGTTGCGACGAGCGCCACCGCCGCCCCGCGCTCGAACGCTTGCACCACGAAATCGTGCCCGTCGAAGCGGCCGCCCTTGAGCGCGACGAACAGCTCGCCACCCTTGAGCGTGCGCGAGTCGGTCGCCACGCCCTCGAAGCGAACGTTCGCGCCAATGAGCTTGCCCGCGATAGCGCGTGCGGCGGTTGCGGCATCCATCATCGCTCGCTCCATGCCGCCAGCGCCCGCCGCGCGTGCTCCGCATCGATGAACGGCTCGCGCGTGCCGGCTCGCTCCTGATACGCCTCATGCCCCTTGCCGGCGAGGAGGATCACGTCGCCGGCCTTCGCCTCGTCGATGGCGCTAGCGATCGCCCCGCCGCGATCGAGCTCCACGGCATAGCGCCGGTTTCCGGTGCTGCGAATGCCGTGCACGACGTCGCTCGCGATCGCTTCCGGATCCTCGCTGCGCGGGTTGTCGCTGGTGACGACGACCCGGTCGGCCAGACGCGCCGCGACGCGACCCATCTCCGGACGCTTGCCGCGGTCGCGATCGCCGCCGCAACCGAACACACATACGAGCTCGCCGCCAGGCGCAACCGCCGCGCGCAGCGCGCTCAGCACCTTGTCCAGGGCGTCGGGCGTATGCGCGTAGTCGACGACCACCAGCGGAGCGCCGCCGCCGCCAAGGCGCTGCATTCGCCCGGGCGGCGCTTCGGCGCGAGCGAGGAAGGCGAGCGCCGGCTCCAGCGCCACGCCGCTCACCAACAAGACCCCGAGCACGCCGAGAAGATTGGCGGCGTTAAAAGCGCCTACGAGCTGGGTGTGTATCTCGCCCTTGCCCCAGGGCGTCTCGACCGTGAAGGCGAGGCCTGATGCCGAGGTGACGAGGCTGCCGCCGCCGACATCGGCCGCACCGAAGCCAAAGGTCAGCACCTTGCGTCCCTTGGCGCGCGCCGCGTCGATCAGACTCTGGCCGAACGGATCATCGGCGTTGACGACGCTGACGCGAAGGCCGGGCCAGGCGAAGAGCCTCGCCTTCGCCGCTCCGTACGCCGCCATCGTGCCGTGGTAGTCGAGGTGATCGCGCGAGAGATTGGTGAACAGCACGACGTCGAAAGTCACGGCGTTGACTCGTCCCTGATCCAGGCCGTGCGAGGACACTTCCATCGCCACCGTTTCGGCGCCAGCACTCTTGAGCGCGCGCAGCAGTTCATGCAGCTCCGCCGCGTCCGGAGTCGTATTGGTGGCCGGTTGCAGCTTTCCCCACAAGCCGCTCCCGAGCGTTCCCACGAGCGCGGAGCGCCTCCCTGCTGCGTCGTGAGCCGCCGCGATCCAATGGCTGCACGAGGTCTTTCCGTTGGTGCCGGTCACGCCCGCGATCCACAACTCGCGCGACGGATGTCCGTACACTTCATCAGCGATCGCGCCGAGCCTCGCCTTCAGGTTTTGGATCGGAACGTGGGGGACCTTCCACTCGCGATTCCAGCTGTATCCCTGAGGCTCCCACAGCACCGCGCCGGCCCCGCGCGCGATGGCGTCGCCTATGTAATGGCGGCCGTCCTCCCGTGCGCCGGGATAGGCTGCGAACGCGTCGCCCGGGCGCACCCGACGGCTGTCCGCAACGACGCGCGATACCCGCGCCGGCAGCGGCGCAAGCAGCGCAGCAGCGTCGGCGTCCTGAGCAGTCGCGCTGCTCATGTTTCCTCCTGTATCTCCGCTCCTTCCGCAGGAAGGATCACGTTGTTGCTCGGCGCATCCGGTGCCACGCCGAGCAGGCGAAGCGCAGTTCCCATCACGTTGCTGAAGCAAGGTGCCGCTACGCTCCCGCCGTAGTACTGCCCGGCCGAAGGCTCGTCGATCATCACCGCCACCAGCAGACGCGGATTCGAGACTGGGGCGAAGCCGACGAACGACGAGACGTAGCGGTTGACGTAGTTGCCGCCTTCGAGTTTGTGCGCCGTTCCCGTCTTGCCCGCGACGCGGTAACCGATGACCTGCGCCTTGGGCGCAGTACCGCCGGGGCCCACAACCATTTCCAGCATGTGTCGCACCTCGCGCGCGATCTCCGGTTTGAGAACCGGACGCCCCGCCACCGGGCCCGCCTCCTTGAAGAGCGTCACCGGTTTGAGCTCGCCGTCGGTTGCGAAGATCGTGTAGGCGCGTGCGAGCTGCACGAGATTCACCGAGATACCGTGTCCATACGCCATCGTCGCTTGCTCGATCGGCCGCCAAGACTTCGCCGGACGCAACCTTCCGGCGACTTCGCCGGGAAATCCGGTCCTGGGCGGCACGCCGAAGCCGGCCCCCGAGAGCGTGTCCCACATCGCCTCGGGCGGCAGCGCGAGGGCGAGCTTCGCGGCGCCGACGTTCGAGGACTTCTGGATCACCTCCTCCACCGTCAGCGGGCCGCTGCGATGCGCGTCGTGGATCGTGGCGTTGCCGATGGTGAGCGTGCCCGGCGAGGTGTCGATGATCGACTTCGGGCCTACCTTCCCCGATTCGAGCGCGGTTGCGATGGTGAAGGGCTTCAGTGTCGAGCCCGGCTCGAAGCTGTCGGTCAGCGCGCGGTTGCGCAATCGGTCGCGCGTCGCACGCGCGCGATTGTTCGGGTTGTACGAAGGCCAATTCACCAGCGCGAGGATCTCGCCGGTGCGGGGATCGAGCATGACTAGGCCGCCGGCCTTGGCTTTGTTTGCCTCGACCGCGGCCTTGAGCTCGCGGAAGGCGAGATATTGCAGGCGGCTGTCGATCGAGAGCGCGAGGTCGCGCCCCTCCTGCGGGGCACGAATGCTCGCGACGTCCTCGACGACCTCGCCGCGGCGGTTGATAATGACCCGGCGACTGCCGGGAATTCCGCCAAGCCATGGTTGCTGCGCGAGTTCGAGGCCCTCGAGACCGACATCGCCGTCGCCGGTGAAGCCGAGCACGTGGCTCATCACCTCGCCGCCCGGGTAATAGCGCCGGTACTCATCGTCGTCGTGCACGCCGTTGATCCCGAGGCCGGCGACCCGCGCCGCGACCTCGGGAGCAACCGCCTTCTTCAAATAGACGAAGTCGTCCCCGTGCTCGAGCTTGGCTTCCAGCAAGGAAGGGTCGATCTCCAGATACGCAGCGAGGCTGCGCAGTTGCTGCGGCGATGCTTCCACCTTATCCGGCCAGGCCCAGATCGCTTTGACCGGTGTGCTGATTGCAAGCGGCTCGCCGAAGCGATCGAGAATCCGGCCCCGATGCGCCGGAATCTCCAGGTCGCGGCTATAACGAGAGGACCCCTGTCCCTGCAGAAACTCGTTGTTGAAGGACTGGAGATACAGCGAGCGAGCGAGCAGGACCCCGAAGAGGAGCAGCAATCCGCCGAACACGAGCGGTGCCCGCAGCCTCGGCAGGGCGGATTGCGCGACGGTGCCGCGCGCGGCCGGCGTCCTCATTTCTGTCCCCCGCTCACGACTTGAATGCGCCCGGGCCCCGGAATCTGCATTTTGAGTCGCTCGCGCGAGAGCCGCTCCACGCGCTCGGGCGCTGCCCACGTGCTCTGCTCGAGCTGCAGCTGGCCGTACTCGATCTCGTAGGCTCGACTCTGCCCCTGCTGGCGCTCCAGCTCCACGAACAGCTTGCGCGCCTGATGTCGCGACGTGATCAGCGAGAGCGAACAAGCGATCAGCGCAGCGAGCAGCAGAAGGTTCAGCCGCACCATCATCCGAGTGGTCCTGCGGTGCGTTCGGCCGCGCGCAGCCGCGCGCTGCGTGCGCGCGGATTAGCGGCAGCTTCGGCGACGCCCGGGCGCTGGGCGCGGCCGATGAGTCTCAGCGGCGGCACCGGCAGTGCGGCTGCCGCAATCGGCACGCGAGACAGCCGGACGTCACCACCAAACGGCTGCGCGTGACGACGGAGAAACTCCTTGACGAGCCGATCCTCGAGCGAATGGAAACTGATCACGACGAGACGCGCGCCGGTGGCGAGCCGTGGCAGCGCGCGCTCCAACCCTAACGACAATTCCTGGAGCTCCTGGTTGACGTAAATCCGTATAGCCTGGAAAGTCCGCGTGGCCGGATCCTGACCCCGATCGCGCTGCGCCCGCGCGCCGATGGCTTCGGCCACGATCGCGGCCAGTTGCCGCGTGCGGAGGACGGGTTCGCGCGAGCGAGCCGTAACAATCGCTCTTGCAATCTGTTTAGCAAACCGTTCTTCACCATAGTTTGCGATTACCTCCCTGAGTTCTCGCTCCGTCACCGAGTCCAGCCACTGCGCGGCGCTCTGCCCGCGCAAGGGGTCCATGCGCATGTCGAGCGGGCCATCGCTGCGGAAGGAGAAGCCGCGCTGAGGATCGTCGACCTGCGGCGAGGACATGCCGAGGTCGAAGAGCACGCCATCGACTTGCGCGGTCCCTTCTGCATCGAGGATGTCGGCAAGCGCTGAGAACGGCGCACGGTGGAAACGGAAGCGCGGGTCGCGCCATTGTTCCGCTTCGGCCTGCGCGGCCGGATCGCGGTCGATGGCAATGAGCCTGCCGCCGCGATCAAGCAACTCGAGGATGCGGCGACTATGTCCGCCGCGACCGAACGTCGCATCGAGGTAGGCACCGCTCGGTTTGATCGCCAGTGCAGCCACGGCTTCGTTGAGCAGGACCGGTCGATGCGCCGCATCGGCGATCAAAGCGAGAAACCGTCGAGCTCGGGCGGCAGACCGTCCGCGGGAAACGCGACCGCCTGTGCCGTACGCTCCTGCCACTTGGTCTCGTCCCAGAGCTCGAATCGCTTGCCCTGACCTACGAGGACCACGTGCTTGTCGAGTGCTGCGAATTGCCGCAGCGAGGGCGGCACTAGTATTCGTCCGGCGCCGTCCAGAGCAACATCATCTGCGTGACCGACGAGAAGACGCTGCAGACTACGAATCTTTTCGTTGAAGCTCGACAGCGCCATCAATCGCTGCTGGATCGGCTCCCACTCGGGCAGCGGATACAGCAACAGGCAGTGACTCGGGTCGGCGGTGAGAACGAGTCGGCCCTCGCCGTTGTGCGTAAGCGTTTCGCGATAGCGAGCGGGAATCGCCAGGCGGCCCTTGTTGTCGAGCGCAAGATGCGTGACCCCTCGAAACACCACGCTTCCTCCTGGAGCGCCGCCCTGCGGTGAGCGCCCACTTTGACCCACTTTTACCCACCGTTTGCCACTATAG
>Ga0187779_10002274_pt1 | contig 11810 bp, 6 predicted proteins | sample 1015_Q2_SP10_10__FD_132435 | JGI IMG/M metagenome (GOLD analysis project Ga0187779, IMG submission 132435) | Tropical peat soil microbial communities from peatlands in Department of Meta, Colombia - 1015_Q2_SP10_10_MG | ecosystem: Environmental > Terrestrial > Soil > Wetlands > Peat | place... | reverse complement strand
GTCACGAAATCTATGAGAGTATCATCAACAGCAACGAACGCATGACCTACACGGCGGTACGCGAAATCCTCAGTGACCGTGACCCGGCACAGCTGAAGCGCTATGCTAAGCTTCTGGCTGAGTTCGATTTAATGGCCGAGGTGATGAACATTTTGCGGACGAAAAGGGTAAAGCGCGGAAGCATCGACTTCGATCTGCCTGAACCTGAAATCGTACTAGACCTCCAGGGACGCATGACCGACATTATCAGAGCGGAACGTAATATAGCGCACCAGATCATCGAGGAATTCATGCTTGCTGCGAACGAGACAGTGGCGCGCCATATCGAAAGCAAAAAAGCCCCTTTCGTGTACCGCATCCATGAAGAACCTGCTGAGGAAAAACTGGCGGACCTCGTAGAGTTCCTGTCTACGCTCGGAATCGCGCTGCCTGCTGGCAAGAAACTCAAACCACTACATCTCCAGAAGGCGCTGGCCAAGGCCAAGGGCACACCCGAGGAAACACTGATCAACACCGTCCTCCTACGTACGATGAAACAGGCGCGGTATGCGGAGGAAAATGTCGGCCACTTCGGCCTCGCTGCAGAAACCTATACGCACTTCACTTCTCCCATCAGGCGTTATCCCGACCTCATCGTCCACCGCATCCTGAAGGCAGATATGCAGGGCAAACTTAGAGATGAGGCCTTCGTTGAGTCGCTCGCCGAAAAACTCCCTGAAGCCGCAGCGCATTGTTCACAGCGGGAACGCAAGGCCATGGAAGCGGAACGAGACGTGATCACGGTATTGAAGCTTCGGTTCATGGAAGACAAACTGGGCAAGGTTTATGACGGGATCATTACCGGTGTCGTTCAATTCGGTTTTTTTGTGCAGCTCCGTGAGCTTTTCGTCGAGGGGCTGGTCCATGTCTCAACGCTGACTGATGACTACTATCATTACATCGAGAAGCTGCACTGTCTGCGGGGCGAACGGGGGAAAAGCGTACACCGTATTGGTGACGAAGTCAGGGTGCGGGTTGACCGGGTGGATACAACGCGGAAGCGGATCGATTTTTCTCTGGCTCAGGAGTAAGGACAATAGAAAAAGCTGGTGATTTGGATTGGCATGCGGCCTTGTTTTATAATTTTATCGTTGTCTCCCGGTCCTGCGGTGTCAGTCCGGCGCTGTAATCAGCCGCTTTTTTCGGATCTGCTGCATCGTACATCTTCGCAAGGGGATCGGTCACAAGCAGTTCTAATGCCTTGTCCACCGTTGCCTTATCATCGAGACCGATATTTTTTAGGTGAATGCCTTCTCTTGTCACAGAATAAGATCGGAACGCGCACGGGTAGGACACGACGGCGGGGTCAGCGACATAGGTGATCTTGCCGCTGGTTATGACTCGCGACACATGATGATGTCCTGAGACGACAAGCCTTACGTTCGGATACCGATCAAGAACGCTTCGGACGTTTTCACTGTTCTTCACCATCCAAAACGACCATTCAGGGCTTTCGTCCTTCATTGTCGTCGGCAGAAGCAATTGATGTGTGAAGACTATGACGAGCTTCTTTTTTTGATTCGCGTTAAGTTCGTTTTCAAGCCATTTCAGACCGTTGGCTGTTGCCTCCCCGTGAGGTTTGTTGTCCACGGTTACGTCAAAGCCGATGATCCGTACGCCATGCACGGGATCAAATGCCCATGATGAATTCCCGGGTTTGAGCCCCTTTCCACTCCACGCTTTTAGATACTCTTCCCTTCCCAGTTTCGATACGCCGTTGATCGGGGACACCTCTGTGTTCCCGAGCAGTATGTAATAGGGCATGTCAAGGTGAGAAACCCACTTCTGGAACACATCGAGCGATTCTTTGTCATTCGGGCCATAGTGGATCTGGTCTCCGCCGAACACAATAAAGTTCAGTTTTGGCAGATGGGACAACTGGCGCAGCGCATCGATGAAGAGGGGCACGCTTTGCGACCGGTGTTGCCAGCTGCTATCTCCCCTTACATCGAGATGCAGATCCGTTATGTGAAGGAAGTTGAATTTAGGTACATCTACCGCTTCGGCAAAGGGGATGAACAGGTCCCCCGCCGCAAGCGCGGCACCCACGGCCGCTGCACCCTTGATAAATAAACGTCTGTTCATGAGCACCTCACCTTCATCAGACTTTATTTGCTTTCCGACCGGCAATATCGGATTTGCATTCAGTGCAGAGCACGTAGGGTTTGTCTCCTAAGGATCGGGATTCTTCTTTCGTGATACACAATCAACAACATTCGGTGGGCGGATTATCGCAAAACGTTTGGTCCCTCTATGGATCTTGCCGCACAGGCTGCAGGAAGCCACAGCATCCTTATTGCTGACCACGTTTATTCACTTGCAGCAAATCATTAGAGCAATGGCAGCGGATGGAATCACTTTTCTCTGTCGTTAAAATTGACACATTATCGCCTGGATGTCAAGGGTAAAAAAAGAGAGTGTAGAATCAGCCGGCAAATGTCCTGTTGAAATTACCTTTTAGCTATGCTATGTTACCTTTATGAAGGAACTGTTGCGCCAACTCCCGTCAGTTGACGATATCCTAAAGGAAAACAGAGCCAGACAATGGCTTGAAACGCACCCGCGCGTACTCGTGTTGGATGCAATCAGGACAGCTGTCGATAGACGACGCAAATCCATCCTTCAAGGATTGAAAACGGGATCGCTTCCACAGGCCGTTTCCCTGGATGAAATCCTCGACCAGACGGATGCGATCTTGGGTGAGATCTCCGCTCCGAGCCTCCGTCCGGTAATCAATGCAACTGGCGTCATCGTTCATACGAACCTCGGCCGATCCCTTCTGTCCGAGAAGGCAATAGAGCGTGTCGTTGAGGCAAGCCGAAGCTACTCTAACCTGGAGTACGATATTGCCGCAGGCCGGCGCGGCAAACGCTACGTTCATGTGGAGAGAATCCTCATCCGTCTTACCGGCGTCGAGGCCGCCACTGCCGTTAATAACAATGCGGCAGCCGTCCTCCTAAGTTTGAATACCCTTGCTCGGGGTAAGGAGGTTATCGTATCCCGCGGCGAACTGGTGGAGATCGGCGGCTCGTTCCGCATACCTGATGTGATGGAGCGGAGCGGGGCAATTCTTCGTGCAGTGGGCACCACGAACAAGACCCACCTCAGAGACTATGCACAAGCAATCAACGAGAACACCGGCCTGATACTCAAGGTCCACACAAGCAATTATAAAATAGTCGGGTTCACGACAGAAGTCACTGCGGGAGAACTCGCGACGCTCGGCAGGAACCATAATTTGCCTGTTATGTGGGACCTAGGCAGCGGCAGTTTCATCGACCTCACAATGTTTGGAGCTGGTGCTGAGCCGACTGTCCAGCAGGCAGTCGATGCAGGAGTTGATGTCCTCACTTTCAGCGGTGACAAGCTTCTAGGCGGTCCTCAGGCTGGCATGATCCTTGGTAAAAAAATATATCTCGACGCTATACGATCCAATCCGCTTGCCAGAGCGCTCAGGATAGACAAGCTGACACTTGCCGCGCTCGATGCCACGCTAAGCCAATACCTGGATAGGGACCTGGCAATGAAAGAAATCCCCACCCTCTGGATGCTTACTCAACCGCTTTCCGAGATCGAGCGAAAAGCCTTATTGTTAACACACGGAATCGACCGGATCGGTCATCCCGATGTGCAGGTATCTATGCAGGACGACCTGTCGCAGAGCGGTGGCGGTACATTACCCCTGGGAAACTTCCCGACCAAGACCGTCTGTCTCCGACACGAACGAATGAGCGCAAACCAGATTGAATCCAGCTTGCGCCTCGGCAAACCGCACATCATCTCGCGCATCAAGGAAGACATGGTCGTATTCGATCCACGAACGCTGAATGACGATGAAGTCGAGAAAATCATTGAAGCAGTGAAAAAAATGTTTCTCAGGTAACATTCAAGAGAGAACCGCTAGGGTTAAGCATTCAGATCCTGTGCTTTCCTGTTCCTTTCCGACAGCCGCATAACGATTACTCACGATCTGCATGAAATACATCATCCTCGGCACAGCCGGACATATTGACCATGGAAAATCCACCCTTGTCAAGGCCTTGACTGGCACCGACCCGGACCGCCTCAAGGAGGAAAAAGAGCGCGGCATCACGCTTGATCTTGGGTTTGCTTCGCTCGACCTGCCAGGTGGCAATCGCCTCGGTATCGTTGACGTCCCCGGCCATGAAGGCCTGATCAAGAACATGCTCGCTGGTGTGGGCGGCATTGACATCGTGATGCTCGTAATCGCCGCCGACGAAGGCATCATGCCCCAGACCCGTGAGCACCTTGCCATTTGCGATCTCCTTCGCGTAAAAAAAGGGATTATCGCCCTTACCAAAACGGACATGGTTGAGAAGGACTGGTTGGCACTCGTGCAGGACGAGGTGCGTGACTTCGTCAAAGATACATTCCTGGAAAAATCCACCATTGTCCCGGTTTCGTCCAAGACCGGCGAAAACCTCCCCGTACTCGTGCAAGAGCTTGCAAAAATTGCAAACGAAGTTGCCCCGAAATCCTTGAATGGCATTCTAAGGCTTCCCATCGATCGCGTATTCACGATGAAAGGCTTCGGCACAGTCATCACCGGCACACTGCTCTCAGGCACGATCAGCACGGACCAGGAGGTCGAGATTCTGCCAAAGGGGATCAAAACAAAGGTCCGCGGCATACAGTCCCATAACCAGGCCGTGCAGCGTTCCGTCGCGGGGCAGCGTACGGCCGTAAACCTTCAGGGGATCGAGAAAGACGAGCTTTCGCGGGGAGATACTATTGTTAGCAGTGGGTACTTCCAGCCGACCAAAACACTCGATGCAAAACTCAATCTTTTGAAGCAGGCCCCACGGGGACTCAAGACAGGTGCGCGCATCAGATTTTACAACACTACCCAGGAGGCCATAGGTAGGATCACCATTCTCGGATCACATGTGCTCGCCCCCGGCGAAGAAGCATACATCCAACTCAGGCTTGAACAACAGGTTATAGCCCAGCATGGCGACCGGTACATTCTGCGTTTCTATTCACCCATGGAAACCCTCGGCGGTGGCATGGTCCTGAACCCGCACACGCGACGTCACAAGACGATAACGATGCCTGAGACGCTCAGGGACCTCCGCACACTCGAGGAGGGAGTACCCGAAGAAATACTCGGGCTCTTCATTTCCGGCAAGGGCCTCGCAGGAATGGAAGAAGCGGCAGTTATCGGCACTGTTGCCGCCGATAAGCAATCGATCCTTTCGGCCCTCACGGTTCTATCACAGAAGAAAATAGCACTAAGAGTAGACAATCTCTATGTGCATGCAACAGGCCTGCGATCACTGGAAAAGAGAGTAATCGATATCATTCAACAGTATCATCGGCATAACCCGCTTAAACCAGGTCTAGATAAGGAAGAGCTGAAGGGCATGCTTAGGATGCGGCTCGCTGCGAAAATTCTTAATATGGCAATCGATGGGCTGGTAAAGAAGAACCAGATAGCAGCAGAGGGATCGAAGCTCAAGGTTCCTGGATTCAAGGCAGCGCATGGTGCTATCCAGGATGAGGTAAAAAGCAAGATAGTCGAGGCAATAACGAAGGGGGGGACACAACCGCCTATTAGGGACGAGCTTCATGCTCTCTTTGGTATCACGGAAAAGGATGCCAAAGACCTTTTGAAACTCCTCGCTGATGAAGGTCGTATTGTCAGGATCAATGACTCTCTCTATCTGGACAAAAATGCTCTGGAACAGGTCAGGGCCAGTCTCAAGAAGCATCTCGATGACAAGAAGGAGATAACGATGGCCGAATTCCGCGACCTCGCCAAAACCTCACGCAAATTTGCCGTGCCACTCATGGAATACTTCGACTCGCAAAAATTGACGCAGCGTATCGGGGACAAGAGAGTGCTTCGGGGGTAATCGGCTCTTTTTCGCTTATTCGTTGTAACCAGTCAACATTATAACTTAGAGTCGGAGCCTGTTCCCATACAGCTTCGGGAATAGCGGGCCCGTTCCCTCTATCTGTGACTTTTTGGTAAAACCTGATCCTCAATGATCCCCTCTTCAATCGCTCCGCATGAATAATGTACCGAAAGTGCGACAAGCAAAAGTGGCCATCATAAACAGCGTCTCTGATCTCCATACCCGTCGGTTGTGCGAGTGTTATAATCAAGGTGGAAAGACATGGTGCTATGATATCTGAGTCATCATTGGTGAAGACGCTGTTTGGCTCGTTGCGCCACCGGAACTTTCGTCTCTTCTTTTCCGGTCAGCTCGTATCCCTCACCGGCACCTGGATGCAGAATGTAGGACAAGCATGGCTCGTCCTGGAACTGACACATTCGTCCTTCAAGCTGGGCCTGGTTTCGGCGCTCCAGTTCTTGCCTATGCTGTTTCTGTCCTTCATCACTGGCCCATTCATCGATTACTTCTCAAAACGAAAGATCATCATCATGACCCAGACGGTCCTCATGCTCCTGGCGTTTACGCTTTCCCTGCTCGATTGGGCCGGCGCAGTCCAATACTGGCATATCCTGATTCTTGCCACACTCCTCGGCATCGTAAATACCATCGATATGCCTGCGCGGCAAGCATTTATTATCGAGATGGTCGGCAAGGATGACCTTATGAATGCTATAGCAATGAACTCCTCCATATTCAACGCTGCGAGGGCAGTCGGCCCCGCGATAGCAGGACTCCTCATCGGCGCGGCGGGAACCGCTGTCTGCTTTTTCGTCAACGGTCTCAGCTTCTTGGCCGTTCTGTGGGGACTTTTGCTCATGAAGATCGCCAGGCCGCGTGCCGGCCAACCCAGGTCTTACCATGTCATTTCCGACATCAGAGAAGCCATAAGCTACATCAAAGACACGCCAGTGGTCTTGATCGTCATACTTCTTGTATCCGTAGTCAGCATCTTCGGAACGAATTTTAATGTGTTGGTTCCTGTATTCTCCAGGCAAGAACTCCATCGCGATGCCGCAGCGTACGGACTGCTTATGTCTTCCTTCGGCGTCGGTGCATTGATTGGCGCTTTTTCCCTTGCAATCTTGAGCAAGCGTGGGCCAAAATCGATTATTCTGCTGAGCGGCGGGATGGGACTATCTCTCGTACTTATGCTCATCGGATTACAAAAATCCTACGGTCTGACCGCCTTCCTCCTGGCACTTTCCGGCTGGTCGATGGTCACTTTCTTCGGCATGGCGAACACCACGGTCCAGCTCAACACCGAGGATCGGCTCCGCGGCAGAGTGATGAGCGTCTACACCCTGGCGTTTGGGGGCCTGACGCCTTTCGGGAGTATATTTGCCGGTTCAGTTGCCCATGTACTCAAAGCTCCTCTGACATTCGCCCTTGGCGGGCTGATCTGCGGAATCGTGTTCTTAACCGTGATCCTGAAGCGGGAAAAGATCTGGGCATGGCGTTCGGATACTTAGCATGCTCGCCGTTTGCTTCTTCTGGTAGATGTGCTATGATATTTTCATGCAAGAACAGGAAATAACAATTCTCCGCGAACTGATCATTCTTCTGGCAGTGTCCCTTCCAATCACCTATGTGTTCCACCGCGCAAAGTTGCCGGCGCTTGTAGGTTTTTTGATCACCGGCATTCTTATCGGTCCCTATGGCGCCGCGATCATTACCGAGACCAGGGTCGTTGAACGGCTCGCGGACATCGGCGTGGTCCTGCTCCTGTTCACCGTAGGACTCGAATTTTCCCTTGAAGACATCTTCAAGTCAGGAAGGCAGTTCCTGATCGGCGGTGGTTTACAGGTTCTCCTCACCATCGCGGTCATTATGAGCATCGCGGTCCTCTTCCGCTATCCGCTGCCTCATGCCCTGTTCTTCGGATTCCTCGCATCCTTAAGCAGCACGGCCATCGTACTCAAGATGTACACTGACCGCACGGAGCTCGACACAGCCCATGGACGGCTCAGTACTGGTATCCTGCTTTTCCAGGACATTGCCGTAGTCCCGATGATGCTCCTGTTGCCAGTCCTCAGCCAAGCGAGCTCGGCGGGCGCTGTTACACCTCTCTCGGTCTTCATTTCCCTCGGCAAGGCCGTTCTGGGCCTGATCGGCGTTTACATAGCTGCTCGTCAGGTTGTCCCCTTCCTGCTACACCAGGTCATTAGGCTTCGCAACCGAGAGATATTCTTTCTCCTCGTGGTTCTGCTCTGTCTCGGTACGGCATGGGTCACCTACAGTCTCGGTCTATCACTCGCGCTCGGCGCATTCCTTGCAGGGCTCATCATTTCCGAGTCCGAATACAGCCACCACATCGTATCGGAGATCATGCCATTTCGGGATTACTTCGCGAGCATATTCTTCATTTCCATCGGCATGCTGCTGCACGTTGAATTTTTCAGGACTCATTGGTTTCTTCTCGCGATCCTTGCCGCGGTCCTCATTGTCCTGAAGACCGGTCTCGTCGCAGTGACTGCGTCGATACTCCGCTATCCCATTCGGACCTCTCTGCTTACTGGACTCGGTCTTGCCCAAATTGGTGAATTTTCCTTTCTCCTGGCCCAGCAGGGCCACGACCGCAACTTGATGGGCAGCGACGTTTTCCAGTTTTTCATTAATACATCGATCCTGACCATGCTTGCCGCACCGTTCCTGATACAGTCAGGGCCTTGGCTGGCTGAGCATCTTCCAGAAACGACAATGGAATCCAGTGAAAAAAAAATCTCCTGTTCACTTGTCGGGCATACGATCATTGCAGGCTATGGTTTGAACGGCAGAAACCTAGCCAAGACGCTCAAGGCAACCCATATCCCCTATGTCGTGCTTGAGGTTAATGCAGATACGATTCGCAAGGCGCGCGAGGAAGGTGAGCCAATTATTTATGGCGACATCACGCGAAGGGATGTGCTCATGCGGGCCGGCGTGGACTGCGCTCGGGTCATTGTTTTTGCGATCTCCGACATCTCGGCAACACGCATCGCCATCCGCATGTCGCGAGAAATCAATCCATCGATCTTTATCCTCATCCGAACGCGGTTCGCAACGGAGGTGGACGAACTCACCAAAATGGGGGCAAACCAGGTGATTCCCGAAGAGTTTGAGACCTCAATTGAAATTTTTTCGCGCGTGTTGCACGAATACCATGTTCCGAGCAATATCATCGCGAGTCAGATACAGCTTGTGCGTTTTGGCGGATATAAAATGCTGCGGGGTTACTCTTTGGACCAGGAAAACATCGGGCGCATCGCCGCGCTGTTCGTTGGGGCAACCGTGGACAACATCCAGATCGGACCCGATTCCTCAGGCGTGGGCAAGACCCTCCGTGATCTCGATATCCGGAAAAATACCGGCGCAACCGTCATTGCCATCGCGCGCAATAACGAGGCGCTCACAAACCCCGGTCCTGACCTCGCCCTTCAACCTGACGACATCGTGGTCCTCCTCGGCGCGCATGCAGACTTAGACAAGGCAGTGGAACTTCTGACAAAAAAAAGTGGATAGAGACGCTCGTCACCGCGATCAGGGTGAACGAGGATGGTCGCTAAAAGAAGTGTTAGAAAAGAAAACGGCACTAAAACGTTGTTGCGAAGCAATTAAGTTTTCAGTATAATCACTGCTGAGTTGAATTTGAGTATACGTTTCCAATCTTCACGTCTTTCGCACAACTACGGACAAGGGAGAGGTTACGGAGCTGGTGCCCGTCCCGGACTTCAAATCCGCTGTTTCCTGGCTTTGGTCAGGAAAGGTGAGTTCGATTCTCATGCTCTCCCGCCAATTTCCCCTTATTTTTCAATGCATATTATCTACTAAGCTCGTGCCCTATAGCTTTCATTTGTTACTGGGGCATAGTTTAAAACGTTGCGTAAGAAATCTGCTGTGATATAATTCCGTCATGTCCCTCCCTACTCGCACGCTCGGCAGAACCGGACAGAAAGTCACTATTGTTGGACTCGGTGGAGAGGGCGTCCTAAGAACTTTTGGAAAGGATAAAGTTGCCTCTGCGCTAATTAACCGAGCCCTTGATCTAGGCATCACCTACTTCGAATCTGCGAGGGCCTACTCAGGAAGTGAGACGTATTACGGCAAGGCCCTCCTTGAGCGAAGGAAGGACATTTTCCTGACAAGTAAATCTCATAGCCGGACGAAAAAAGGTGCGCTTGATCATCTGCATGAGACGCTCACGAACATGCGGACCGACCACTTGGACCTCTGGCAGGTGCATGACGTGAGGGAGGATCAGGATATTGCTGAAATTTTCGGGCCCGACGGCGCCATCGAGGCCTTTGTAGAGGCAAAACGGAAGGGAAAAACACGGTTCATCGGCATCACAGGCCATCACGATCCTTCGATAATAAGAGAATGCATTGAGCGGTTCGATTTCGATACGGTGCTGATTCCGATAAATCCAGCTGAACAGAAGTATAAGAGTTTTATTGAAGTTGTCCTGCCCCTCGCCTGCGAAAAAAACATGGGCATCATCGGTATGAAAGTCTACTTCCGTGGCTTTGCCTCACGCTTGCCGTGGTACACAAGTATGAAGCCGTTCCTGCGCTTCGCCCTTTCGCAGCCTATAACGAATGTTGTCATCGGCTGCGACGATATAGCACAGCTCGAACAGAACGTTGAATTCGCCCATTCATTCGATCCCATGACTGTTGAGGAACAGCAGAAGCTCATCAATGGCGTGTCTCCTGTAGCTCGGCAACTCATGTATTACAAACCTTAACACTCGATGTTGATGCGCAAAGCTTCGCATGCTGATACATGATTTTTTTTGCATTAAACATTAAGTGTTTCTAAATAATATCAAGAGACCATACATATTCAACCACCATGGGAATTATTCAACTTATAACCACTATGGTTACCAATGTAGATAGATGTACCGCGAAGGAATTAGAATTAATAGCACATATCCAGACAGAATCTTCACAAGGGCGTTAATGCTCTCATTCAGGCGTGTACTCTCTGCACAATTGCAGCCACTGTCCGCCTAGCTAGGAATTGATTTCTGCTGCAAGTTGGAACGACAATCGAACTCATTCAGAATAAGTGTCCGATTCCGTTAGAAGATGCACTGAATTCATGCACAATGCCCGAGTGAGCCTGATATTATGTATGTCCTCACCTTTTCTTTTCGATCTCCCAAATCGGGTTTGGTGAGGTTAATCCATTCCTGTGAACAAGCCGGTTCGTTGCATTGACTCGTTGCGAGGATTCTATCCAATGTTTAAGTTTCGTGTTTACTTGATAGTTTTTATCATGGTGCTCTTTTCGTGCGTGGGGCATCTTTCACCACCGCAAGAATCCGATCCGGCAAAAGACCTGCACTCTTATTGCGATTTGCTAGCCCTTCCTCCAAAGCCGTACTCTCCCCTCCAGCCGAAACCCTACCTTGGAGTCTATCTAGCCTCCCGGAAAGTGGAGACGGTTTATCCCGAATGCAAGGACAATATTTTTATCCAGATTGCGGGAGTTATGCTCGGCTCTCCTGCGGCAAAGGCTGGTCTTCAGGAAGACGATATCGTTCTAACGTTCGGCGGCAAACCGACTTGCGTCCACGAGGGAGAGATCATTTCATCCTTCAGGAAAATGATTGAACGGCAGAAGATCGGCGTACAGGTCACGATGGACATCGTGCGTAAGGATCACAATATTTCCATATCTCCTGTTTTGGAAGAAATCCCGACCCATGATCAGCCTGAAGCACGTCACCCTGAGCTTGAAAAGTGTCCGGACCGTGACTCTCTGCTCCAGCAGGGTCTGTCGGCTCAAAATGCCCTACCTCTGTTCAATTCCATCACGAATGAATTGTACAGAAAATCAAATCTCGTGCATAATCCGGATATGGCC
>Ga0187779_10002271_pt1 | contig 11813 bp, 10 predicted proteins | sample 1015_Q2_SP10_10__FD_132435 | JGI IMG/M metagenome (GOLD analysis project Ga0187779, IMG submission 132435) | Tropical peat soil microbial communities from peatlands in Department of Meta, Colombia - 1015_Q2_SP10_10_MG | ecosystem: Environmental > Terrestrial > Soil > Wetlands > Peat | place... | reverse complement strand
CTGGACGATGGCGAAGGTGGCCTTGCCGTCCGGACCGATCCGGTACTGCTTCATGTAGGCGATGAGCGACTCGACCAGAGAGGAGGACGGGGTGATCGGGTACCAGGTGATTACCGTCACGCCGCCGAACATCGCCCCCAGCGCCGCGGCCGAGTTGCCGTCGATGATGATCTTGCCCCGGTTGGCGTCCATCCGCCGCACCAGGAAGGGGTCCGATTTCTTGAGATGCGACCGCGCATGGTCGAACCCGGCGCGGGCGGCGGCCAGGTTGAGCTCCATGGCCTTGGCCTTCTTGGAGAACTGCTTGGCGATGGCCCGCTCCACCTCCGGCATCTCCAGCTCGAGCAGGCTGGCCACCACTCCCACGTAGGCCATGTTCCGGAGCAGCTTCTTCACCTTGGCGTCGGTGGTGATCGGCTGGACCACCTTGTCGAAGGGCACCGGATAGAAGGCCAGGTCGCTCCGCGCCGAGCCCAGGCCGAGCGGTTCGTCGTAGACCACCGCCGATCCAGGCCGCAGGCCGGCCACGTCCTCCCGCGCCGACTCCGGGTTCATCGCCACCAGGAGGTCGATCTCCTTCTTGCGGCCCACCCATCCGTCCTTGCTGGCCCGGATGGTGTACCAGGTGGGGAGCCCGGCGATGTTCGAGGGGAAGAGGTTCTTCCCCGAGACGGGGACGCCCATCTGGAACACGGTGCGGAGCAGGACGGTGTTCGCGCTCTGCGAACCCGACCCGTTCACGGTGGCGACCTGGATGCTGATGTCGTTGACGACGGGCTCTGCACCGCGCCCGCGGGGCGCGTCGGCAGAGGTGCCGGATTGGCTCATGGCATTCCTTTGTTGCGCTGCGGACCAGCGTCGCACCAACACCCGGTGCGGGCAACTTCGTCCCTCGTTGCGACGCTCCCCGTCAGGGAGCCCGGCCCGACTGCGGCCGAGCATCCGGACCTCCGCCCACCGACCCCGGCGGTCGAGTGGACCGTCATCTACTTCTTCTTGGCCGGCGCCTTCTCCACGGAGATGGCCAGGGCCTGGGTGTAGGTGATCTCGACGTCGTCGCCCACCTTGACCCCATTCAGCTTCTTCGGATCCTTGACCTTGATGGTCACCGAGTTGCCCTCCGGACCGGTCAGGGTCACCGACTCCTTGTGCTTTCCGATGGCGGTCACCTTGGCCTTGACCGTCTCCTGCTGGACGGCGACGCCGGCCGGCTTCTCGCCCGGCTTGGCGGAGGCCACCGCGTCCACCGACTCCGCCGCCGGCGCGCCGGGCTTGGTGACGCGCACGGCGATCGACTCGTAGTACTTGGCGACCACGATGTCGCCCACCTTGACCTGGTCGAGGTTCTTGACCTGGTCCCCGACGTGGAAGGTGACCTGGTTTCCTTTCGGGCCCTTGAGGGTGATCACCCGCCCCGGCAGGTCGAGCCCCACCACCGTCGCCTGGAGGGTGGTGACCTTCTGGACCGAACCGGAGGGGAGCTTCTCGTCGGCACGCGCCGCGGAAGCGAAGGCGAACACTCCCACCACTGCCACCACCTGACTCCACCGCTTGAGCATCGGCTGTCTCCCCTTGACTGTGAGTGCGGCCCGGCGCACGGGCCGACGCCTAGTTAGCACCGACCCGGCGTGGATGCTCTAGGCTCCGGCGGCCGTGCCCAGCCCCGGCCTCCTGCGCAGCTTCGTCGCCCTGTGGTGGGTCCTCGGCGCTGCCATCTTCGTGGGCAGCATCCAGACGGTGCTCTCCGCGCGGCACGGCACGCACGGGCCGAACGTGCATCTGGTGGTGCTCGCCTCTGCGGAGGCGCTGGCCGCCCTGCTCTTCCTCTTCCCGCGCACGCTCCGGCCCGGCGCGATCGGCCTCCTCCTGGTCCTGGCAGTGGCCTTCGTCACCCACCTGGCACGCCGCGAGCTCCGCTGGGACCTGCTCATCTACGGGGCGGCCGTGCTCTTCGTCGCCGTCCACGGGACGCTGTCCACCGCCCAGTGGCGCCATCTCTGGTCGCGCCAGGAGCCCTAGAGGCTCGCCCCCCTCAGAACGCGTAGCCCAGACCGCCGACCAGGTTCTGCTCTCCGAGGAACCCCACCTCGACGAATGCCTCGAGGTGCGCGGGGAGGCTGAAGCTCGAACCGAGGCTGAGCCGGAAGTGGTGCTCGTCGCTCCCCACCAGCGACTGTCCCCCCGGTGCGAAGTACACCGGGCCCCCGAATACTGCCGCGCCCAGGTAGGGAAGCCAGAAGCCGAAGAACCGCTTCCCGAGCACGGCGGCCAGGCGGAAGTCGAGCGCGGTCAGCCCGGGCTGATCGCCCGGGTCGGCCTGGTTGGAGGTGCCCATGCTCGCCACTCCGGCGGTGAAGGTCAGGGCCAGGAAGGGGGACGGGCCCCTGCCATCGAGGACGGTGTAGCCCACCGAGAGGCTGGCCAGGATTCCCGGCGACAGGCGGTAGTTGCCGAGACCCCCGTCGAGGCTTCCCCCGAGCACCGCTCCGAGCGCGGCCTGGAACGACCAGCGCGAGGGTCGATAGGTGACGGCCACCGCCGTGCTCAGCTCCTCGAGCCTCTGGCTCACCCCCTGGAAGCCGATCTCGGTGCGCAGGCCGCCCACGCTCCAGGCCACCTGCCAGGGCCTCTCCTCGTCGACGCTCTCGCCGCACGTTCCCGTGAGACCCACGGGCGGGGCGACGCCTCAGGCCCGGGCGACGCCCGGCGGCCAGGCCAGCGCGGCGCAGACTGCGGCGAAGAGGGCCGGTGCGGCGCCGCGCAGCGGGTGCAACGGAACGGCGAGGAGGCCGGGCATGATGGGCACCGCACATGCTATCTCCCCGGCCTCCCGGGAGGAGCCATGTCGAGCGGAAGGGTTCAGGGGAAGACCGCGGTGGTGACCGGCGCCGCCTCGGGCATCGGCCGCGCGGCGGCGGAGCGCCTCGCCGAGGAGGGCGCCCGGGTGGTGTGCACGGACCTGGACCGGGCTCGCACCGAGGAGGTCGCCGAGCGGATTTGCGCCCGCGGCGGCTCGGCGGAGGCCGCCGTGCTCGACGTCACCGACGAGTCCGGGTGGAAGGCGATCCTCGAACGCGCCGCCGGGCCGGGACGGCTGGACGTCCTGGTCAGCTCGGCGGGCATCGCGCATGCCCGGCCCACGGCGGACACGTCTCTCGCCGACTGGCACCGGGTGCTGGCCGTCAACCTGGACGGGGTCTTCCTCGGGACCAAGCATGCCCTCGCCCTCATGAGCCGCGACGGCCGCGGCGGGAGCCTGATCCACGTCGCCTCGGCCACCGGCCTCCGGGCCGCGGCCGGAGCCGCCGCCTACTCCGCGAGCAAGGCCGGGGTGATCGCCTTCTCGCGCTCGGTGGCCAAGGAGTGCCTGGCGGCCGGAAACCGCATCCGCGTCAACACCGTCTGTCCCGGCGGGGTGAGGACGCCTCTCTGGCGGGCGATGGGCTTCTTCGCCAAGCTGGTCGAGCGTCACGGGAGCGAGGAGGCAGCCTTCCAGGCGATGGCCGAGAACACTCCGGCCCGTCGCTTCGCCGAGCCGGCGGAGGTCGCCGACGCCATCCTCTACCTCGCCGCCGACGAGTCACGCTTCGTCACCGGCACCGAGCTGGTCATCGACGGCGGCTTCATCCTCTGACCGCCCGCCGGATGCAACGCCCACCCCCACCCCCTGTCCACGGCCCACCATGAACCGCTCCCCCCGGTCCTCGTCCCTCCCCCGCCGCCTCGCGCTCGCCGCGCTCGGGGTGACGCTGTCCTCCGCGGCGGCCCAGCCCGCAGCGCCTCCGCCCGGGCCGCACGGCATCGACGCCGCGGCCATGGATCCGGCGGTCAAGCCCGGCAACGACTTCTTCACCTACGCCAACGGAGCGTGGCTCAAGGCCACCGAGATCCCGCCGGACCGGAGGCGCTGGGGCTCCTTCTCCGTCCTCGCCGCCGAGTCCGAGCAGCGGTCCAGAACGCTCCTCGAGGAGGCGGCGCGGGCGTCCTCGCCGCCCGGATCCGACGAGCGCAAGGTGGGCGAGTACTACGCCACCTACCTGGACGTCGCCGCGCTTGATCGGTTGGGCCTCGCCCCCCTGAAGCCGGTGCTCGACCGCATCCGCGGGGTGAAGGACCGGAAGGCGCTGGCCCGGCTCCTCGGAGAGCAGCTCCGTGCCGACGTCGACCCGCTCAACCGGGCCCGCTTCCACACCTCGCGGCTCTTCGGCCTCTGGGTCTCCCCCGGCTTCAACACGCCGGGGAGGAACGGGGCCTACCTGCTCCAGGGCGGCCTGGGGATGCCGGACCGCGCCTACTACCTCGACGCCTCGCCGCGGATGGCGGACATCCGCTCCGCCTACCAGGCGCACGTGGCGGCCATGCTCGGGCTGGCCGGGATCGCCGACGGCGCGGCGAAGGCGGCCCGCATCCTCGCCCTGGAAACGAAGATCGCCCGTGTCCACACCAGCCGGGACGAGGCCGAGGAGGTCCTCAAGGCGAACAACCCCTGGAAGCTCTCCGAGTTCTCCACCCGGGCCAAGGGCCTGGACTGGCCCGTCTTCTTCCAGGCGGCGGGCCTCGACTCCCAGGGCACGATCATCGTCTGGGAGACCGGCGCGGTGACCGGCGAGGCGGCCCTGGTGGCCAGCGAGCCCCTCGACACCTGGAAGGAGTACCTGACCTACCAGGCCATCGATCGCCGGGCCCGCGTGCTTCCGGCGCGCTTCGTGGAGGAGTGGTACGCCTTCCATGCCAAGGTCCTCACCGGGGTCCCCCAGGCCCCCGAGCGGTGGAAGCAGGCGGTGGAGGCCACCGACGCCGCGCTCGGAGACGCGCTCGGGCAGATCTACGTGCGGCGCTACTTCCCGCCCGAGTCCAAGGCCCAGTTGCAGGCGATGGTCAGGAACATCATCGCCGCCTTCGCCCAGCGCATCGACCGCCTGGACTGGATGTCCCCCGAGACCCGGGCCAAGGCGAAGCAGAAGCTGAGCACGCTCTACGTCGGGGTTGGCTATCCGGACCGGTGGGTCGACTACGGCGGGCTGTCCGTGGTGCCCGGGGATGCGCTCGGCAACGTGGAGCGCGCCGAGCTCTTCGAATACCGGCGGAGCCTGGCGCAGCTGGCCAAGCCGGTCGACCTCACCGAGTGGTGGATGACGCCGCAGACGGTGAATGCCGTCAACCTGCCCCTCCAGAACGCGATGAACTTTCCGGCCGCCATCCTCCGGCCGCCCTTCTTCGACCCGGGCGCCACCGCGGCGGTGAACTACGGAGCCATCGGCCAGGTCATCGGCCACGAGATCAGCCACAGCTTCGACGACCAGGGCGCCCAGTTCGACGCCCAGGGCCAGCTCCGGGACTGGTGGACCCCGGAGGACATGGCGCACTTCAAGGCCGCCGCCGCGCGGCTGGTGGCCCAGTTCGACGCGTACCACCCCTTCCCCGACCTGGCGGTCAACGGGAAGCTGACGCTGAGCGAGAACATCGCCGACCTCGCCGGGCTGTCCGCCACGCACGATGCCTGGCTGATGTCCCTGGGTGGAAGCCCGGCCCCGGTGGTGCAGGGGTTCACCGGCGAGCAGCAGTTCTTCATCGCCAATGCGCAGACCTGGCGGAGCAAGCAGCGGGAAGCCTCGCTGCGGCAGCAGGTGATCACCGACGGGCACGCGCCCGCCCAGTACCGAGCGCTCACCGTGCGCAACCTCGACGCCTGGTACCCGGCGTTCGACGTCCAGCCGGGACAGACCCTGTACCTGGCCCCCCCGGACCGGGTCCGCATCTGGTGAGCGCACCGGGGGCGCGCCGCCCCGGTCAGCCGGCCCCGGCCGCCCCGTCGAGCAGCACCCCCGGATTGAGGACGCCGGCGGGGTCGAGCGTCCGCTTGACCGCGGCCAGCGCCGCCGCGAAGGCCGGTGCCTGCTCGCGCTCGAACCACCGCCGGTGGACCCGCCCCACCGCATGGTGGTGGGTGATCGTCCCGCCCGAGCGCACCACCGCCTCGGACGCCTCTTGCTTGAGCTCCGCCCACTGCTCGAGCTCGGCGCCGCGCCGCGCCCTCCCCAGGAAGGTGAAGTAGGGAGCCGGCCCGTCCGGGTAGACGTGGGTCAGGCGGCAGGTGACCAGCCCCCCGCCGCAGACCCGCTCCAGGGCGGCGCCGACGGCGCCCACCGCGGCGGCATGGAGCCCGGGGAAGGCCTTCCAGGTGCAGGCCGTCTCGAACGTGTCGGCCAGGATGCCGAGCCGGATGAGCGCATCCTGGAGATAGGGCCCGCGGAGGAACGAGCTCCGCCAGGCGTCGGCAACTTCGCCGGAGGGCGCCGCGCCGTGCTCGGCGGTCCCGCCGAGGGACCGGGCCAGCGCCAGCGCGGCGTCGAGCGATGGCGCCTGGGGCACGTCGGCGGACTCGAAGCCGAGGAGGAGGACGCTCGAGCCGTCCCGGGCGACCCCGTTCACCAGCGCCTCCTCGGAGTCGAGGAGACGGCAGTTGGCCGGCGCCAGCCCGGCCTGCACGATGGCGCGCACGGCGTCGACGCCGCGCCAGAAATCCCCGAAGCGCACGCTGGCCGCGGCCCGGTGGATGGGGCGCGGCCGGATGCGGACCCAGGCCTCGGTGACGACGCCGAGCGTTCCCTCCGAGCCGAGCACCCAGGCCTTCGGCTCGGGCCCGGCGCCGCTGGCCGGGACGCAGCGCGTCTCGAACGTGCCGCGCGGCGTGATCATCCGCACCGCGGTGAGCAGGTCGTCGATGCGGGTGAGCACGGTGGCGAAGTGGCCGCCGGCCCGGGTGGCGATCCATCCCCCGAGCGAGGAGAACTCGAACGATTGCGGGAAGTGGCGGAGCGTGAACCCGCGCTCGCCGAGCCTCCGCTCCAGGGCCGGGCCGAGGATCCCCGCTCCCAGGCGAGCCAGCCGCGAGACGTCGTCGAGCTCGAGGAGGGCGTCCAGGTGGCCCAGGTCCAGGCTCAGCGCGCCCCGCTGGTCGGGCCGTGGCGCCGGCTCCACGCCGCCGACCACCGAGGTGCCGCCCCCGTAGGGCACCACCGCCAGCCGCTCGCGCTCCGCCACCTCGAGGAGCCTGAGGATGTCCTCCTCGGAACGCGGCCGGCTGACCAGGTCCGGCGCGCTGGCGAAGTCGCCGCGAAAACCGCGAACCCGGTCGACGTACGACTTCCCCATGGCGTGCGCCGCCCGCTCCAGGGGCTCGGCCCTGGAGAAGCCCGCCAGCTCCCCGGGGACCTCCACCCGCGGGGAGGGCACGCGCGGCGGCTCGGGCTCCCGAGGCTCCACCGGACCGAGGAAGCTCTCCACCCGGGAGCGCACCTGGTCCGCGCTCACCGCCGAGGATTCCTCGCCCCAGCCCCACAGGTTCCTGGTCATCCTGCCTCCGCCCGTCCGTGGCAGCCTATGCTTGCCGGCCCCCGGGTGAAGCTCTCCATTCCGCAGCCCTCGCTGATCGTTCTCATCGGCCCGTCAGGAGCCGGCAAGTCCACCTTCGCCGGGCGCCATTTCCGGCCCACCGAGGTGCTGTCCTCCGACGTCTTCCGGGCCTGGGTCTCGGACGACGTCAACGACCAGTCGTCGACGGCCGACGCCTTCGAGACGCTGCAGCTGGTGGCTGCCCGGCGCCTCGCCCGGGGGCGGCTGACGGTGGTGGACGCGACCAACGTGCAGCCGCGCTTCCGGGCGCCGTTCCTGGCCCTGGCCCGGGCCCACCATCTGCCGGCGGTGGCCGTCGTCTTCGATGTCCCGGAGGAGCTCTGCCAGGAGCGGAACCGGCGGCGTCCGGATCGTCAGGTGGAGCCCGCTGTCCTCAGCCGGCAGCGGGCGCAGCTGGAGCAGACCCTGCCCACCCTGGAGCGCGAGGGCTTCCGCCGCACCCATCTCCTCGTGCCGGAGATGCTCGACCATCTCGAGGTCGAGCGCGCCCCGCTCCCCTGCGACCGGCGATCCGAGGCCGGGCCCTTCGACATCATCGGTGACGTCCACGGGTGCCTGGCCGAGCTCGAGGCGCTGCTCTCGCGCCTCGGGTATGCCCGGTTCGAAGGGACCGCCGGCTGGCGCCACCCGGGCGGGCGCCGGGTCATCTTCCTCGGAGACGTGGTGGATCGCGGCCCGGCCGTCCCCGGCGTGTTGCGCACGGCGATGGCCATGGTCCGTTCTGGCGACGCGCTCTGCCTCCCCGGCAACCACGAGGTCAAGCTGCGGCGTGCGCTCGGAGGCGCGAGCCTCCGGGTGTCCCACGGGCTCCAGCAATCGCTCGAGCAGCTGGCGCACGAGACGCCGGAGTTCCGGCGCGCGGTGGCTCGCTTCTTGGACGAGCTGGTGCCGCACTACGTGCTCGACGGCGGCGCTCTGGTGGTGGCGCACGCCGGCATGAAGGAGGCGCTCCAGGGCCGCGACTCGCCGGTGGTCCGCGCCTTCGCGCTCTACGGTGAGACGACCGGGGAGACCGACGAGTACGGCCTGGCCATCCGGCACAACTGGGCCTCCGAGTACCGGGGGCGGGCGGCGGTGGTGTACGGGCACACCCCGGCACCCGAGCCGGAGTGGATCCACGAGACGGTGTGCATCGACACCGGCTGCGTCTTCGGCGGGCGTCTGACCGCCCTGCGCTGGCCGGAGCGCGAGCTGACCAGCGTCGCCGCGCAGCGCATCTACTGCGAGCCCTCCCGGCCGCTGGCCACCCCCGTCCCGGAGCCGGATGGCCGGGGGTGACCCGGGGCCGCCGAGCCCCGGCCCGGCCCGGCGCAGGCATGAAATCGCGCGTCAGCTCGAGCGTCATGCGAGCGGTGATCGTCGACAACTTCCGGCTCGCGCTGAGGACGTTCTGGGGTCACCGGCTCCGGAGCGTGCTCACCCTGCTCGGCATCGTCATCGGCGTGGCCACCGTCGTCTCCATGATGGCGCTGCTCGAAGGGCTCCGGAACAAGGTCAACACCGACCTGTCCGGGCTGGGGGCCAACGGGTTCCAGCTCCAGAAGTGGCCGGCCGGCTTCGGGAACTGGGACTGGGACAAGATCAACCGCCGCCCCAACATCACCATCGCCGACTTCGAGGCCATCCAGCGGCAGCTTCCCGACGTGGCCCGCGCCACGGCCGAGGCCTACGGCGTCGGCCCGAAGAAGGTCTCCACCGCGGCCCGGGAGACGCGGCCCAACGTCCAGCTCGGGGGCGGAACCTTTCACTTCTTCGAGACCAACGCCCTCAACGTTCTCCGCGGGCGGACCTTCAGCGAGGCGGAGGTGGCCGAGGGGTCGCAGGTGGCGGTCATCGGCTCCGACGTGGCCGAGGTGCTCTTCCCCGACACCGAGCCGGTGGGCGAATCGGTGCGAATCAGCGGGCGGAGCTTCCAGGTGATCGGCGTGCTCGTCCGCCAGGGTGGGTTCCTCGGCTCGAGCTACGACAACTCGGCCATCATCCCCATCGGCGTGTTCTTCGATCTCTTCGGGAAGAGCCGGTCCCTGAACGTCAGCATGCAGGCCTGGGGGACGGACACCCTGCAGCGCGCGCAGGACAGCGTGGAGCTGCTCATGCGCCACCGGCACAACCTCAGGCCGGACCAGGAGAGCGACTTCACCATCTTCTCCAACGAGTCGGCCACCGAAACCATCAACCAGATCTCCACCGTGGTCACCGCCGCCAGCTTCGGCGTCTGTCTGCTCTCGCTCATCGTGGGCGGCATCGGAATCCTGAACATCATGCTCGTCTCGGTGACCGAGCGGACGCACGAGATCGGCGTCCGCAAGGCCCTCGGGGCCCGCCGGCGCCGCATCCTGGCCCAGTTCGCCACCGAGGCCGTCGTCCTCTCCGTGATGGGAGGGCTGCTCGGGGTGATGGCCGGCTACTTCGTTGCCTTCCTCGGCCGGTGGGCGCTCGGATTTCCCACCGAGGTGCCCGCCTGGGCGGTGGCCCTGGCGATGGCCATGGCCTCGGTGGTGGGCATGGCCTTCGGCATCTACCCGGCGGCCAGGGCCGCGGGGCTCGATCCCGTCGAGGCGATGCGCGCCGACTAGGCGCGGGACCGGCCGTCAGCTGCCAGGGAGGCGCCCGACTCGCTGCGTCCAGCGGGCATGGGCCTTCAGGCGCTCCTGCTCCCGCGTCCTCACCGCGGTCCGGGCGCTGAGGGAGGCGAGCAGCTTGGCAGTGCTGGCCGCGACCTGGTCCACCGCTCGCTCGAAGACGGCCGTGTCGGCGGCCGATGGGCGGGCCAGCCCGCTCACCTTGCGCACGTACTGGCCGGCGGCGGCCCGGATCTCCTCCCGGGTGGTGGGGGGATCGAAGTTGTAGAGGACTCGGATGCTCCGGCACATGCGCAGCAGTGTGCCACGAAACGAAAGGGCCCGCCCCCGCTCTGCGGGCGAGCCCCCTGCACATCGGTCAGTCCTGCTTGCGCGGCGCGGTCTGCAGCTGCAGCTGCGGGAGCGCGCCCTCGCCCAGTACCAGGTGCACCTGGCCCACCTTGGCCGCCAGCTCCTTGTACGCCTCCAGCTCCTTGAGCCGGACGACCAGCGGGTTCTCGGCCAGGACCTTGGCCGTCTGGGCCATCGACCGGGTGGCGGCCGTCTCCTCGCGGCGGAGGATGACGTTCGCCTCGGCCTCCTTCTGGGCCTCGATCACCCGGTTGAGCAGCGCCTTCATCTCGCCCGGGAGGATGAGGTCCTTCACGCCGAGGTCGAGCAGCTCCAGTCCCACCGCCAGCGCGCGCTGCGCCACCGTCGGCTGGAGCTGCAGGCCCAGCTGCTCGCGCGCTGCGAGCAGCTCGTCGAGCGTGCGGGTGGACACGGCCTCACGCGTGGCGAGCTGCACCGCCACGTAGAGCACCTCGTCCGGGGCGCGCGCCACCGTCGCCAGACGGCGCACGTCCGCCACCCGCCAGGCCGCGGTCAGGTTGAGCCGCAGCGACACGCGGTCCTTGGTCATGACCTCCTGACCATTCACCGCCAGCTGCTGCTCACGCAGGTCGATCACCGCCAGGTTGACCTTGCGGCGCACCTGCCACGCGGCGTGCCGACCGGCGCCGAGCACGGCGTCGATCGCCCCGTCCACGTACCGGACCACGGTCGTTCCGTCGACGGCGGTCGCCTCGACGTAGTCGGCGGCCGGGACGAGCGCCTTGACCTCGTCGCGGAGCGGCTCGGTGGCCACGCCCGACACGTCGATCACCTCGTCGGTGACCGTCGGGTCCACGGTCCAGATCTGGCGCTCACCGCTCTGCAGCCACTTCGCCGGGCGGCCGCGCCGGCTGACCAGCGCCCGCTCGGTCGGCGAGAGGGTGACGACCTCGAGGTCGGCCTTCGGCACGAGCGGCAGCGCCTCGGCGCGGAGGTCCGCCACCAGTGCGTCGGTGTCGTACTTCTCCAGCTGGACGTTGGCCAGGAGCGGCAGCCAGAGACGGTGACGACCCGGCCCGAGGTAGCGCTCCGGCTTGCCGTTCACCAGCACCAGGACACGCTCACGCAGGGAAACATCGATACGCATGGGTCTCTCCTCCTCTCGACTGCTCGTCTTCGCTTCTTGGAACCTCGGTGCTTCGAAAAAGTGAGACGCCGGCCCCTCACGGGCTGCCGCTTCCGTCCCCCACTCCCGGCCGGAGCCGTGGCGCGCCCCGGGGCGGCTCGGCAGCGGTCCCCCGAGGCCCGGCGCATGCCTTCTGCGCCGTCTGCCTCGGGGGATGGCCGCGGAGCGGCATCCGGTGCGGGCCGCCGGTCACCGGTCGGCCGGATGTCGGAGCCGGCTCGCGACCGGCGCCTCGGGCGTTTTGAAGGGATTCGAACCCTCGACCTCTGGAGTGCTCCAGTGCTCTTCCAGGCTGAGCTACACGTGAGACCCGTCAT
>Ga0187779_10002270_pt1 | contig 11814 bp, 13 predicted proteins | sample 1015_Q2_SP10_10__FD_132435 | JGI IMG/M metagenome (GOLD analysis project Ga0187779, IMG submission 132435) | Tropical peat soil microbial communities from peatlands in Department of Meta, Colombia - 1015_Q2_SP10_10_MG | ecosystem: Environmental > Terrestrial > Soil > Wetlands > Peat | place... | reverse complement strand
GGCGCAATTGGCAGAGTGGGACTGTCAAAGTAGTTTTTGGCATCAAAAGCGGAATTGCGCACAAACTCGAACAGCCCGCCGTGAAATTCGTTGGTCCCTGACTTGAGTACGACATTCACCACCGCGCCGCCTCGGCCAATATCTGCGCCAAAGTCGTTGGTTTGCACTTTGAATTCCTGGATCGCGTCGATGGAAGGCTGTATGACCTCGATACCGATTTGCTGCTCGTTGTTGTCAAACCCGTTCAGTAGGAAATTATTATTGGTGGCCGTGAGTCCGTTAACCTGGATCGCCGCATTTCCGCGCTGGTCCTCCGGAATATTGCCCTGCTGCACAGTGTAGCCCAAGCTTGGTCCTGAATTAACGCCTGGAGTCAGATAGGCCAACTGGATGAAGTCGCGCCCATCCAGCGGCAGATCGTTCACTCGGCTTTGCTCGATCACTTGTCCCAGGGAGGATGTCTGAGACTCGACCAGGGGTTCCGCGGCGGTGACGGTTATGGTTTCATTGATCGAGCCGACGGTAAGTGTGAAGTCGACGCGTACGACCTGGTTCACATCGAGTTTGAATGGAGCTTGCGCAGCTTTCTTAAATCCCTGTCCCTCCGCGAGCACGGTATAAGTTCCCGGCAACAGTTCAGGCACGGTGTATTCGCCGGCACCATTTGTAACCACTGCATGGGAAACGCTGGTGTCAACACTGGTGACCGTGACCTTGGCCCCCGCCACTGCTGCGCCGCTGGAATCGCGCACCGCCCCGACGACTTTACCCGAGGCAACTTGGGCCACCATAGGCGCATAAGTGAGCAGAACGACTGCGGAGAGCATCGTGATCGTACATAAATAGTTGTGAATTCGTTCATAGCTATTCATAGCTAACCTCCAAATCACCAAATGGCCGCAAGCGATTTTTCCCACGGTGATTACGAAACCGATTTGCCGGTGTATTCATAACTTCTCTCCATCCCGAATTCGCGTGAGCCAACGAAACTAGGGCAATGAAGCCTCAGTTTCTTCCAACACCCAGTGATCGGGGCTATCTAGGTGGCAGTCGAAGCCGTAAAAATGATGCCTAAATATGTGCTGAAACAAGCACGCGCGCTGTCCCCGCAGCACAGGATTGCCTGCTACCGGCTCAAAATTCCCGTCCGGAGAATGTCCGGCAAACACTTTTACTTGCCACTCGCCCTCAGGACTGTTGGTGTAACGATGCGGATAGATCTCTGTCGCAAGAAAATACAGCCCTCTTCCCCCACCGGGATTGACTACGTTCTTGGCGTACAGCAACGTCGGTGCTGCGATAGTCTCGCTCGATTGCATCAGGATCTTTTCCGTCGCTTTGTCCAAATCCTCTACGCGTGCCGCATTCTTGCTGACGATTTCGAAATGGTCGTGATCATTTCCGCGATAGAACGTCAGAAAGAACCGTCCCGATTTCGGATCACGGAACAAATTCGGATTTTGATTGCGTTGATTTGGCACTGCAGCCACGAGGATTTTTTCTTCTTTCAGATGAATGCCATCTTCCGACGATGCCAGCACGATGTGGCTGCTCGCGGTGTCGTAATCGCGGGTGATTGCAAAGTACAGTGTGTTTTTGTGTTTAGGGTCCGCTTTAAGCAACCCCGAGGGCCAACGGGCATTTGCCCACAGGGGATTGCCTTCGTACTTCGTCCAGTTCACCAGGTCGTTGCTGCGGGCCAGTCCGATTCCGCGGCCTTCATTCAGCCCGTACCACCCCCAATAGCGGAATCCACCACGCTTCCGTTCGAGAACGCATAAGGTATGCGGATACTCATTACCTTCCCACGCTTGTGCCTGAGCGAGCACGTGCCGCGGCGCTGCCAATTTCAGATACGAGGTCTGCGCTGTCGGGTTGGAGGACTCCGCTAGTCCTGCAATCGCGAGAATACCCATAAAGAGGCACAGCTGAAGTCGTGAGCGCATTACAGGATCGGTAGACAACATAGATACATATGTTGTCAAGATAATTTTGGAAGGCGCGTCACAGCGCACACCCTCCTTCTCGCAAGCTGATACAAATTATGCTATTTATTTACAATGATTTGTATAACATTTGTGCGTGGTCTGCACGGTTCAATGAGCATCGAGCATTGCGCGATATATATACATTGTATACAATGTGTGCATGCTTGACAGGGGAAACTCACGAAGCATGGACTCCGAAATTAGTGACTCTCGAACTGCAGCCGCCCTGGAGTTCGTTCTGGATACCACCTCATTCGTTCCGTATTACCAGCAGATCGTGGATCATGTTCGCTCACTGCTCGAAAAGAAACGCCTGCGGGAGGGTCAGATGTTCTGCTCCGAAGGCGATCTCGCGCGCACCCTGGGCATCAGCAAGATGCCGGTCCGCCAGGCGTTCCAGAAATTACGCGCAGAAGGGCTCCTGGTCATCGCCAAGGGCAAAAGGCCGGTAATCGGTTCCGGTCGCGTACCTTGGAATTTTCAACAGTTGCGCGGGTTCAGCGAAGAAATGCGGCGCCGCGGCCTGGTGCCCTCAGCCCGCGTCCTCAACATGCAAATTGCAGATCCTGAAATTGAAGTTGCACAGGCGCTAAAACTCGCGCCCGGGGAAAAAATCTACAAACTCCAGCGTTTGCGTTTTGTCAATGCCGAGCCCGTCGCGGTCGTCACCAGCCACTTGCCCGCGCGACTCTTTGCCGGGATCGACAAGCACGATTTGGAGAAACAATCGCTTTACCATATTTTTGAGCAGATCTACCGACGCAAGCTGCGCTGGGCCGAGGAAACGATTGGTGCCACCACCGCAACTGAACAAGAGGCCCCGATTCTCGAAACCAAACCCGGCAGCCCCCTAATGGTGATCCGCGAAACCACGTATGACACACAAAATGTCGCCATCGAATACAGTGTCTCCCTATTACGTGGCGATCGCTACACCGCTTCAGTCATCTCGGTGCGGCGCACGTAGATGATTTGGCCAGCACACAAATGGCATGAGGCTCGATTCCCATCTCCCACCGTCAGTTTTCTGACGTCTTCTCAAGCAGACAGGCTCAGTGCCTGGATCTATCAGGATATGGGGACCTTCAAATCTGCTGCTATCCAGGCAACTCCTGTAATAAGAAAAGTCAGGGAGAACTCGGACCAGTTCAGATGGGCCTGCGGGTGAGCGATCAGGCGTGGAACCCAAACCAACAAGCCGAAAAGTGCAAGCATGAGTGTCATGAGACGCATTGCAAGCCGTGCCTGGCGGTCGATGAGAATGGCAATCGCTGCGAGTGCAAAGGCGATTGTCGTGAGTATCGCCCAAAACATCTGGTTGGGCGGAATCCACTTTGGAACCAATACTGCCGTCTCACGAAGGTAGAACACCTGAGCCAGCGTAAAGGAAATCGTGCAGACTCCCAGTCCAATGCGTGCCAGACAGCCGAACACTGCCGCCCTTGCCGCACTCACCTCAGTCGCCGAGCACAGTGCAATCGCGCCGCAGAACAAGGAAAACTGTTCGAAGAAGCCCGCGTACTGGCCATAGACTTTGGGCGCTGCGATGATACTCGGGATGCATACCAACGAGAAAAACAGATACACGATGCCGAGAACAACGGAAGCCACACGCATGGTCCGCGGGAATTGTATCCCGATCCCACCGGCAATCTGAGCGGCCATGAGAGACACGCCGGTGGTGATACCAAAAGGCAGGGTCCAGATAAAGTGGCACTCTTGCCAGGTCTCAGCATCGTGCCACAACAGCGCGATGGTGCCGAACAGTACGGCCGACGCCCCAAACAGGATCCGCCCGAACAGCGTTGTCTTCATACAGAAAAAGTAACAGAAATTCCCTCGATCTGGTCTGCGTTTGCGAAAAGCGCGGTGTCCAGATCGCTTCGCCTGAAGAGTGCATCCGGTGGGCTGCGGCTCTGGTCACGCCAAGTGAATCACGGAACGCGAGCGTTGGAGCTTGGAAGCCATCCTCACCAGGTCAGCAAGGGAGTTGGCTTTCATTTTTTGCATAACCTGTCCACGATGTGCCTTCACTGTGATCTCACTGATGCCGAGCGATCCGCCGATTTGTTTATTTAACAAGCCGGAGACCACCAGTCCCATGACTTGCGTTTCCCGGGGAGTGAGTGAAGCGTAGCATGTCCGAAGGTCACGCGTCTCGAGTTCGCGATCAACAGCAACGCGACTGCGTTCGAGGCCTTGCCGGATTGCGCCCAGCAAATCGTCATTGCTGCATGGCTTGACCAGAAGATCGACTGCCCCAGCCTTCATGATCTGTACCGCTGTTGGAATGTCTCCGTAACCGGAAATAACAATAATCGGCGTCTCCGGACGGTCCCTGGCGATCTGCTTTTGCACTTCAAGACAGTCCGGGTCCGAAGGAGAGACAGCGAGAATCAGGCAGGTCGGGATAAAGGGCCGTGGCTGTGCAAGAAATTCTCGAGCCGATGCGAACGTCTCGGGCTGCCAGCCCTCGCTGCGAATTAAGAGATCGAGCGAGTCTCGAGCAGATATGTCATCGTCGATAACGAAGACAAGGGGTCTGAAGTTCAGAGTTGAGGGTAAGCCAAGCTGACGGCCAAATGTTTGCGCCACACTCATATCCCACTCCTTAAATCAGCTCTTTTGAATTGTTGTCTTTCGATCGCCAATGGCAGCGCAGGTTCAGAATCACGTTCTCGAGACTCACGAAGCACAGCGAGTTCTTTCGGGTCGTCGAGCAGCAATTCGATAAAAACCCGCAAGCAAGGGCTCATTCGGGCTGGCAAGTTCAGATTTCTCATGTTGCATTCCTTCTCGCGCACAATTCTTTAACTTTCGCGTGGTTTTGATCAGGTGGCTCTCCGTTCGCTCTCGCGACCGGATCTTCAAAAACAGGACCTGCTGAAACAGACTTGAATTGTTTACCATCGTATGCAAGCGTGCCCTTGGCCAGTGATGAGGCCAATACTGTACCGGTCGAGCTCCGACAGATCGCGGTTATTCCGTTTTCCGCCTCACCCCGACTGAGCTCAAAGGTCCCCTCGTGGTACCGCAGGAGCTTGGTGCTTTGCAACAGGATCCAAAGATTCCCCTGTTCATCGGCCAGAAGCCCTTTTACCGGACCCAACGGGAACGCGGCAGGTGCAGCTTGCTCGAATTTCCGGAAGCTCAATCCGTCAAAACGGATCAAGCCTTTTTCGGTCCCAATCCACAGGTATCCGTCAGCGGTTTGGGCAATCGAGGAAATGGATCCGCCCGGAAAGCCCTTCTCAGGTCCCCAAATTGTGTGCACGTATTGTGACAGCTGACGGTTGGGATCTATGGCAAACGCATTTGCGCTAAGGCATACTGCGATCACTGCGATGGTGGGCATTCGGAATCGCAAGAGTCTTCCAGAATTCGAACTACGGAAGATATTGAAAATTATCAATCACAACCTCGTTGCTTTTTTGCATCGGGTATCTCTCGCTCGGAACGGCATAAAACAGCAGCTGGAGTCTCTCTTGGCCAGGTGAAGGAATTCCCGAGCTGAATTCGTGTTCAGCAACCACCGACGAGCCAGGAGTGTTAGACGATCCTCGCACGGTCTTGAAACTAGCTCGTCCGGACTCCCAGCGCATGGAATACGTAAGAGTGCCCGCCGGAACCTTGAACGGGAAGACATTTCCAGGAACGTAGAAGGGCTGAATTCCGTACTGCGCGTTAGTCTTGCTGAGGGCGTTGCCCCAACGTCCAATTTCAACATCTATCTCACGGTAATACTGGTCGCCGCCCCAATCGTCGAACGTGGTCATACTAAACACCGCGGCCGGCTCGAGTTTCGCGACGTCCCGGACCGTCGCAACATAGCTCCCATATCCAAGACTTCGGTCGAGCACAACCTCTGCGCATGACCACTTGTCCTGCTTTCTAACAATGCGCAAGTGCATGGCACCCTCGGAGTCCACCCAGGCATTGTCTCCATCGTATAGGTTGTTCATTCCCCCCCGGTCGCTGGCGATGGTGCGAACTTTCCAATCGTACCCGCTGAAATGAAGCGGTTTTGTAGGTGCCAGCTGGGGCTCACCGACCCCTTTAACGATATTCACCACTACCACAGAGCCGCCTCGCGTCGGTGCCACGTCCATGGTCGGGGGTGGACGGTAATCCTTATCGACCAACAAGGCGGCGTACTCGAAGCCAAGGTGAGTCTCGGTACTCCAGGTCGAATCGCTTTGAATGGTGACAAAGGGGCGGTCGGGCCAGGGCTGGACCCACCAGGGCCCACTACGCGCATAAATAACGATCTGCTGCCCGGGACGAGCACCGAAAGCTCGTCCTGTGATGGTATCGACTCTCTCTCGCCCACCCTGGGCCGCGGGTGGAATCCTGGTGAACTCAATCGAAGGCGCGGAAGCGCTCTCACGAGTATGGCAACCGATCAGGCCAAAGCACAACGCCGCAGACAGCATTCCCTTCAGCAAGACGCCTGTGATGGATTGGATTTTCATGCAGGTCCTCATCCAACCTGCGACAAAGAAGCGAGATCCGTGAATTTCGAATGCCGCTCGAAGAGTTAGGGAAGCCTACACCAATCACGCCAGGTTTGCATCTTCATGCAGACCCTCTGCAACTTACGGCGACGATCCTTGCTGGGCAGATAATTGCTGCTGTTTAACCTGGTTGGCAAACTCTTGCGTTTGCTGATCGGACAACTCCAGGCGTCCGTTGAGTAACAGGGCCAAATGGCCAGCATTCTGTTGGAATTGCGCTTTGTCCATGGCCGGTGACGAGCCAGGGGAAGTCGGCTGAAGGTGAGGGGCGGTAATGTTTTGTATCACCAAGCCAACTGACGTGGTGATCGCGTCCTTCAGCACTTTCCCAACGTCGCCAAGTAGCGAGTCACGAGCAAAGTCGTTGCCATCCGCACGGCTGATCTGACAATCAATGTCCAACTTCCCGTCTTTTTCGATTCCAGGTGTAATCCAAAGCTCGACAGAGCCGTCTCCGCTGGCGATCTCTGTCGGTCCTCCCCAACGCCCACCCGGCGAGCAAATCCAGCGCTCGACGTGTACACGAGTGAAGAGGCGACTGGGAGGAGGCTCGGCGACGAACATCGCTTCTCGGAGTTCGATGCGTTCCCCGCAGGTCGCAGACGGCGGAAGTTGTGAGCGCAGAACTGGCACAATGTTGTCCTGCAAATCCGACAGATCTGCGACAATCTTTGCAGTAAAGACATTGTCGCCATTTACGGACGATGTGCGAGAGAGGTCAGTGGAAACAGGAATTGAGATACGCGTTTTGCCGATATTTGTTGAATTCGTAGCCTCCAAATGAAAGACCAGCTCAGATGAGGGCAAAATAATGCCCATCTCCCGCGCCAAGGCGAGTTGACCTTCCTCAACCGTGCCCAGCGTCTTGGCAACAGTCGCCGCGGAATCGGTCACCTGTTGGTAAACTGCTTTTGGATCTTTAACGACTTGATCAAGGGCTCCTAATTCCTTAATCAGCTGGGAGTCAGCGTCTTCGACCTTCTTGCAAGCATCCTTCAGTCCAGCTCTTTGTGCAGGAGAGAACGATTCGAGAAATCCCTGGGTGTCTGTGTTGAGTTTTGCGATAGATTGGTCTACGACCACAATCGTGCCCGAAATCTTCTGGGGACCAGCCGCGTTCGGTTGCACCGTTTGCACTTTGTCTTTGGTGGCCTGTAAATCATGGACGAGACTGATTAAGGCTGTACTTTGCTCAGGTGTGCCCTGCAAAGCCATCGTCGCGTTAAATCCCTTCAGCTCATCCTCTGGAGTTGCTTCATCGGCGCTGGTCGAACAATCGTGCACGCATATCAAAGGCCTGCGGCTATGTCCGCCATTTCGCTGCCCCAGCATGACGCAGGGGCAACTCAGCACGACAATGAGTGCTAGAACTGGAAGTCGAAAACGCCCATCGGCTACGCACACGATGTGACTAACCCTTTTTCAGGCTAAGCTATATCAACTCACCTTCAATGGTTGTCAGAAATCGTAAAGCTCAGGTAAATATCTGTCACGGCACAGCAGTTGCCTGACTCAGCGAGTTCCGACCTCTCCGGCACTATGCCTAAATCTGACGAGAGAGTAGTGATCTGCTCGTCGGTCAGGCAGAGAGCTTCAGTTCGACCCGGCGTATCAACTCTAATGTGTTGAGCGCATCGACGAGGCGCCGCGTTTCAGCTCCGTGCTTACTTGAGGTCTCGAGTTCGAAGAGAGAGGCAGATATCGCCGCCTTAGCTCTATCAATTTTGCCGATAATCCGGGCTGGATCGGTTTCCAGCACGGCTTCGCGATAAGCAGATTCCCAATCACCCTGCATATGACCTCCTTGAAATTTTGGAGCTCGGAACAATTGCTCTAATGAAAGCACTTCTTCGCCTGAATCGAGGTAAAGAGTTCGTCAAGCAAGGTGAAACTTTGTAGAGCAGCCACGCCCACAGCATTGGCTGTTAGCAGAGATTTCACTTCCCGAGCAGATCACTTCTGTGTCAACGAAATTGGGATGAACCTGATCGACAGCGAAAATGCTCGAAGGCAGCCCAACATTTTACAAATCGTAGACATTCAGCCCCCTCGAGTCTGGCGTTTCCGAGGCATAATGTTTCTCCCTTGCACCAAAGGAGATCGCATGAATTATCCTCGCGTCGCCATTTCAGCTGTTGTTGCCACAGTTGTTTTTTTTGCGTATGGCTTCCTCGTTGAAGGCATGTTGATCCGGAAGGATTTTGCCTTATCGGCCGTGCTCTACCGTGATGGCAATGCGCAAATGAAGTACATGCCAATTGGAATCGCATCGGTATTAGTCGCATCGTTTGCAGCGGCGGCACTGTACGCAAAGTGGTGCGGAGGTGTGTCCGGGGTCATGACTGGTTTACAGTTCGGCCTCCTGATGGGCATCTTCACGGCGTGTGTCCACGCGATCTCGAACCTCGTGACCATGAACATGAATGTGAAGCTCGGTTTGGAAATCGCTGCGAGCACGTTTCTCGGATGGGTGTTGGCTGGCATAGCTATCGGAGTTTCATATAAACCGATTGCTTTGGCTCGATAAACATCGGTTCTGGACCATCTTCTGCGGCTGGGCAGCGAAACACAATTCGGTGGGATGACTGCTGCGACCGGGCTCCGCCGAGGTTTATTCTGCCTCGAATCCAAAAGTCTTTAACACGTCCGTGGGCACATACTTGTCATTCTTGTTGCGACGCACCCACTGTTCTAGCGCGACAGAATAGCGGTACTGGTCAGGTGACAGGTGAAGATGAGCCACCACTTCGTCAAAGGAGTTACCCGAAGGAATGCTTCTCTTGAAAGCGAGAGGATTGGTAAAAGTCTTGTTGACGCGGCGGGGGATGGTCACTTGTGCACCTCAAAGATCTGACGGATGCAGCTCATGCTATGAGCCGTGTCACTGGCGCGCAATGCCACAAAACGGGAAGCCCCTGGCACAGGAGTGTCAGGAGTCCCCTGTAACTTCTTGAACAATCATTTGACAATCTGCTGACAAAGCGACCGCATCTCTGTGTCCGGGCCCTGAGTCCAATTGTTTGTACACCGAAAACTTTATACCGGTGGGGGTGTTTATGTGGATGAGGTCATGCGCCGTGTGCGATGCTCTCCTGAAGAAAGTGCGCTTGTGCGACTCTGTCCGTTGCAATTGTGGCTGGGAATGGCAGGGGCACTATGGGGTAAGCACGCGGTCAGAGGTTGCGGCGATCTTGGAGGCAGGGCTATGGCCAAGATAATCGAGTTTTATATTCCGAACTCTTTTCGCAAAGGTGGAAGGTGGGTTCCACCTACTGAGCGTGGGAAGATTATCGAGTTCGTACCGGAAACGAAGAAGACTGCATGATGACCAGAGTTCGATACCATGAAGGTCCTGGCGACCGGCGAAGGCCCAGCAGCCTTGCTCATCGATCGAACCAGGGGCGGCTGAAAGTCTATTTACTAGAGTGAGTCTTCATCCAGGATTCTAAAGATTCAGCGAACTCAGATTCAACGCTCACGAATTCGATTCCTGCGTTGCCTCGAACGTCTTTCCACACCAACTCAGCAGGAGTGGTAATCGGTTGCTTTCCAGGAAATGCAAAACTGAGCGTCAGGGTCTTAATCGTGGGAAATGGCCGCTGAACCAATAAGGCGGCTCCGCCTTCACTAATATCCAGAATTCTGACTGCAATCTCTTCCGTGTCGTTGACGGTCAGAGTTGCTGTCAGGTTCACTTTCAAGCGGGGTGAGCCCCGCCGGCGACGGCGCCCCATCAGAGTGCTAATCGCGCGCAACCCATTTCGGAGTCTCTCGTGGGTCAATGGCTTGTAGATGACGAGGTGAGTTCCAGCCCCGAAAACAGCATCGAGAGCTGCATCGGGCTTTGCAAGCGCAATGATCAAGGTGTTCTTGGCGCCCCTCGATGCTTGAACCTCTTTTAACAGCAATGCCGCCCCGGGACCGTCCTGATCGTCCACAATTACCCCTTGGAAGCTGTGCCGCGGAAAAGTTTCCACCGCCGCTTTTGCGGTGGAGAAATGTTGCAACTCCACTCCCATTTCGCGACATGCGCGCATGGCGAGCGCCACCGTTTCCGGTTGCCGACACAGCATCAAGGACCGTAATCGCACGTCTAAGATTATGGATCTACTTCGGCACCGGGCAAGTTACCAAAGAGAGATTACCCTCCCTCAATGAGCCCGAGACCAGTGGCTGCCCACCGGCGTGGCGATTACATTTGCGGTGCCTGCGTGCCGTCCGACCATTTGCTTACCGGTACCAGGAATACAGTTATCGGCTCGGGAGCACCCTGAAACTTTCCGCCAAACGAGACTGGGGACCCCGGCAAATCTGCACCCCAGGACGCACCATCGGCGAGTGGAGTGTAAATCATCAAATGACAAAGGTTGTGGCCGTCGTCATCGGTCAGGTATGCCCGTTTCGACATCATGTAACTCATCGCGCCCGGTTCAAAAGGCGGGAGTTGTTTTCGGTTTTGTCCGGCTTTGATCGAATCCATGATTTCCGCCCTAGAGAGTCCCGCCAATACCAGTTCCGTCCTCTTGATCGTCACCGGCAGAATGGATCGCACCGCCGCTGGATTGAAACAGATCGGAGCTCGAATCTTGGGATTCCAGAACTCGGCATTCTCGAACGGGGCCATCCAACCACGTTCCACAACACATACAAAACCGTCCTTTCCTTCGACGGCAGTCTCGTAACCATGCCGAGTGAGGACCATGACCTTTGCTTCGCGGGCTACTGACTCGGGCGCTGCGCTGCGGGCTAGAGCGATCTCGTCATTGCGGTCAGCCATGAGGTATTGATCCAGCGAGGCCATGTTGGGATAGCGCGTGGGGTGCTCCTCGGCCCGCCCGATCCCGGCGGTTAACGCAAACAGAAGAACAGTATGCAAAAGCAAGCGCCCTTGGGCGATTGTTCTTGTCCAGAGCGAAGGGTTCAGGAACTGCGTTTTCTTGCGGTTGGCTGCGATTGAAACTTCATTGAGTTCGATTGTCATACAACCTCTCCTCTGTACGGGCTTGGTTGCCATTCATAGGTGAATCGAATGGAAGGAGCTAAATTCGACAGATTTTTATGGCTTCCTCGTGAGGTTCTATCAGCCCGTCCTCCAGAGAGATCAACCGCTTGCCGCTTGGATACGTGGCTTCTCCGTTATTCGACAACGTCCGCATCCAGAACTCGTTCCTGTTTCAGGTAGTGCGGCACTGCGTACTGTGCCAAAAGCGGAGTATGCAGTCGGATTTCAGCACCTATCCACTCGCCCTTGCCATGTGGCGCATCCGGCGCATGATTGCATCGCCCACCGCTGCCAAACTGTGGGCCAAAAT
>Ga0187779_10002268_pt1 | contig 11820 bp, 10 predicted proteins | sample 1015_Q2_SP10_10__FD_132435 | JGI IMG/M metagenome (GOLD analysis project Ga0187779, IMG submission 132435) | Tropical peat soil microbial communities from peatlands in Department of Meta, Colombia - 1015_Q2_SP10_10_MG | ecosystem: Environmental > Terrestrial > Soil > Wetlands > Peat | place... | reverse complement strand
CCGGTCTCGCTGCGAAAGGACGACGGCCTCCCCGAGGACGTCACCCAACTGCTGCGCGGCGCGCTCGCGAAGGCGCCGCTTCGGTTCTCATCGATGGGATCCTTCCGCCGGGAGATCGGCCGGGTGCTCATCGCGGGGCGATATTCCCCTTCGAGCTTCGCCCTCTCGCAGCTTCTCGCCGCGCGGCTCGGGCCCCAGAGCATTCAGCATGCGGAGGCGGCTGCCATGGCGCAGGAGGCCAGGCGTCGCCATGCGCCAACGCGGCCGCGCATGCTGCCCCCCGGCGCCGCGCCCGATCACGACGCCGAGGTGGACTCCGTCCTGCGCAACTTCTGGAGCCGCGCAGAGACGACGTAGCCCGCTCGCCGGCTGCCTCGACGGTCTCGAACCATCCCCGGGGAATTTCGCGAGGCCGAGCGTCCGTTTCTGGCCAGCGACGGAGGAGCCTCCATGAAGGCCCGGCACCGCCTCGCGGCTCTCGCAGTCTCGCTCGCCCTCGGAGGAAACCTCCCGGCGGCGGCTCAGGAGAAGCCGCCCGAGAAGACACCCGAGAAGCAGTTCGTCGAGCGCGTCGAGGTCAACGTCCGGACCGTTCTCGTGCGGATCACGGGACGCGACGGAAGGGCCCCCGATCCCCGGCCGCAACCGGAAGACGTCGACGTTCTCGAGGACGGCAAGCGGATGACCGTCCTCGGCGTCGACCCCGCGAGACCGCCTGCCCCGCCCTCGGTGCCGACCGCGCCTCCTTCTCTCCCCAAGACGCCGCTGCCGGCCTCTGCTCTCGGCGTTCCGCGCGCGCTCGGGATCCCGCAGCACCTCTACGTGGACACGACCCTGCTGGCCCCGGGTTCCGTGCACCGGCTCGCCGCGACCTTCGAGCGCAACCTCGGCTCCGTTCTGGCCAACGGCCCTCTGGAAATCGTCGTCGCCGACCCGCAGCCCCGCCAGTTGCTCGCCTCGACCCGCGACCCGCAAGCGATCCGCGCGGCTCTCGACGACATGGGACGCCACGTCGCCGACAAGCAACTGATCATCATGGAGCGCCGCGAGACCATCGACCGGCTGCGCAACTCCGGGTGCGTGAACGTCGAGATGACGATCCGGGCCGCGGCGGAGCAGGAGCTGCGCCTGATTCAGGACGCGCTCGACCGGCTGCTGCGTTGGTCGGCCTCGCTCGGCGGCCAGCGGCCGGACGTCGTGTACTTCGTCGCCGACGGATTCGATTCGGACGTCACCGAAACCTACCGGCAGGTCGTCCTGCAACTCGGCACTTCACAGCAGTCGAGCCTGTGCGTGGGCATGCCGAACTCCGTGTCGGGGGCGCAGCAGCTCTCGACGTCTCTCCAGCTCGAGTTCGCCCCGCGCGGCAACGAAGTCGTCGGGCTCGCCGCTCGGTCTCTCGCCTCCCTCGGCGTCGAGGCGGTGCCCCTCGCGCTCGGCGGGAACCTCCGGGACTTCGGCGGCGACGCCTCGGTCCCGGGACAGGACGTTTTCTCGGGGACGACCGGGGCCATCCCTCTCTTCGCTCGCCCCCTCGAGCCCTTGCGCACCATGGCGGACGCCACGGGCGGCGAGGTCGTCACGTCGGTCGCTCACCTGCCCGCGGTGCTCGACGCCTATGAGAACTCCTACGTCGTCTCCTTCCGCTCGGAGCACGCGGCCGACGGAAAGGTGCACAGTCTCCTGGTCGCGAGCCGACGGGCGGACATCGAGCTGCGCGGTCCTCAATTCCTGACGGAAGGGTCTCCGGCCACCGTCGCGCGCAGCCTCTCCGTTCGCGCGCTCCACGAGCCGCCTCCCCAGGGCGGAATGCCGCTGCGCGTTACCGTGGACGGCGTCGCGAAGAACGGCAAGCAGGTCACCGGCATCCTGCACGTGGACGCGGACCTCTCGTCGCTCGCGTCGACGCTCGAGTTGATGCAGGGCGGCCATATGCGGGTGACAATTGCGGTCGACGTCGAAGGCGCCCGCGAGCCCTACACGACCACGCAGGAATTCGACGTGGCGCCCGGACAGGCCGGCTGGGGCGCGGACATTCCGATGAGCTGGCCTGCCAGGGGCCGGAAGATCGCCGTGACCGTCGAGGAGCTGAAGACCGGCACGCGCGCCACGGGCGCGATTGATCTGCCCAAACCATGATCGGGCGCTCTCGCGTCTGGAAGCGCTTGCCGACGGAGGCCTCGAATCCGCGCGCGCGCGCGCTCGATCGCCTGACGCCGGAGGGAATCGTCGCCCTCATGCAGTCCGAGGATCGGCGCGTCCTGAAGGCGTTGCGCGGCGCGCGGCCGGCGATCGCCCGCTCTGCGGTCCTCCTGCGCGAGACGTATCTCTCGGGCGGCACCGTCCACCTCTTCGGCGCCGGGACCAGCGGGCGTCTGGCGGTGCTCGAAGCGGCCGAGCTGCCACCCACCTTCGGCACCGATCCGAAGCGCGTGCGCGCGACCCTCGCGGGCGGCCGAAGCGCCGTCTTTCGGTCCCGGGAGGGCGCGGAAGACCGATTCGCGGAGGGCGCGCGAAGCGCCGGCAGTGCGAAACCGGGAGACCTCGTGATCGGTGTCTCGGCGAGCTCGGTCACGCCTTTCGTGCGCGGCGCGCTCGCGCGCGCCTGCCGCCTCGGGGCCCGCGCGATTCTCGTGACCGCGGCCCACCCTCGCGGAAAGGCGCGAATCGCCGACGTCGTAGTCCGCCTCGACGTCGGGCCGGAAGTGCTCGCCGGCTCGACGCGGCTCAAGGCCGGCACGGCCACGAAGCTCGCCCTGAATCAGATGACGACGGCGGCGTTCGCGTCGGCCGGCAGGGTCTTCGGCCCGTGGATGGTGGACCTGCGCGCGGGCTCCGCGAAGCTCAGGGACCGCGCCGCTCGCATCGTGGCGGCGGCGGCGGGAGGCTCGCCGCGGGAGGCCAGGAGCCTGCTCGCGCGCGCGGGCGGTGAGGTCAAGGTGGCGATCCTGATGGGCCGCTCCGCGCTCACACCCTCCGCGGCGCGGCGCCGGCTCGAAGGCGCTCGGGGAGATCTGCGCCGCGCGCTGTCGTTCCGGCGACGCTCCTAGCCGGCGAGCCCCGCGCGCCGGCCGCGGGGAAGAAGCCGGTCTCCTCGAGCATCGCCTGGACGTCTTCGCGTCGCACGCCGAGCTTGCCGGCTCCCGCCAGGAGCGGCCCGGCTTCGACGGGATGCCAGTTGCAGCGGCTCGCGACGGCAAATCCGCCCACGTCCAGGGGCTCGATCGCCGCCTCGATCCTCGCAAGCAGGCGGGTCCGCTCGTCAGCCGCGAGGCCTCCCTCCCGCCCGCCCTCCAGCGCTGCGTCGCATGCGGCGCGCAGTTCCGGCCCGAAGGTCGGATGGTCGGCCGAGAGAAACGAGCCGGCGCGCTCCGGCCGGCCCAGGCGCCGCGCCGCCTCGGCGTAGCTGGCCGACGCGAAGTAGAGAAGCGTCAACTTCCCGAAGAGCTCGAAGTCCGAGAAGGACGCGTACAGAGCCGCGATGAGGAGCGCCGCCGCGTCGGCGTCGCGCAGCGTCGCCGCTTCGTAGGCCTCGAGGGAGCGCGCGAACCGCGGCCGGCCCCAGTCCCCTTCGACCGCCGCGATCAGCCTCTCGATGCCGAGCAGCGCAAGAGGAATACCCGCCGAAAGGAGCGGATCGACGAAGGCCGCGGCCGAGGGCATCAGAGCCCAGTCGCCGCCCGCGGCCGCCGCGCTTCGAAACGGCAGGCGCGGCGCGTGCACGAAGGGGCGCAGCGGACGCGCTTCGACGAACTGCTCGGCGACCGTCGGCAGGCGTCGCAGGACGCGCGCCCAGGAGGCGGCGCCTTCGTCGAAGTGCAGCGTCCCGGCGAGTCTTGGCTCCGCTGCGATCCCCGCGCTGACGGCGCCATTCGAGAACCGCAGCACCCAGATCCAGCCGCCGTAGAAGACGTGATGGAGCGCCGCGTCGTCCGCCGCGTAAGGCGGCGGCGGTCCGCCCATCGAAGGGAGCATCGCGTCCATTCGCCGCACGTTCTCGAAGTGCGTGTAGAGGCCCTCGGTCTGGGGCAGACCTCGGAAGCCGCTCTCCGGAAGACCGAGGCTGCGGTGCAGGAAGCCGCGCGGACCGGACGCGTCCAGGACGAAACGGGCGTCGATCGCGACGAGGCGGCCCAGCCGCTCGACCTCGAGGCGCATCCCCGCCGGCGCCGGCCTGCAGGCAAGGAGGTTCGTCCGGTCGAGATACACCGCGCCCTCACGCTCCGCTTCGCGCTGCAGGAAGTGGTCGAAATCGGCGCGAAACCAGTGGGTGTCCGCAACCTCGTCGCGCGGGCTCGCGGCGACGAGGAGCTGATCGCGGCGATCAGGGTCCGCGCCGAAAGGGCGCCCGGTCTCGTGGCCATAGAACGTGAACCCGCGCTTCAAGCCGCAGCCGATCTCCGGATAGCGCCGCTGCCAGGAGCCCCACGCGCAGAGCGGAGCGACCGACGAGAGGTCGTACCGCCGGCAAAGCTCCTCGAGCAGGAGGTTGGCGAGAGGCGAGGAGGATTCGCCGATCGCAAAGCGCGGATGGGTTCCCTTTTCGAGCAGCACGACCGATCGGCCGACGCGCCGGGCGAGCAGCGCGAAGAGAGAACCGGCGAAGCCCGAGCCGACGACGGCAACGTCGAAGGTCGCCTTCATGCGAGGCCGGCGCAGGCCGAGCACGCGACGCGGGATGCCGCGACCTGAGAGAGGTTCACCCGCCTTAGCCGCTCGCGCCGCTTCTCGAAGCACCGCCGGCAGCTGCGAAACTGATCGAGGTTCCAGAGGTCGGCGAAGACTCTCCCCCGCGCCATCGAAATGCCTGCGTCGAGAGCGTCCTCGAGCGCACCGAGCCGGGGCCGCTGGAACTCCCCGCGAGCTTCGAGGCTCTCGAGAGCACCGTTGCCCGGGCGTGTCGGAATGATCGAGACGGCCGTCGCCCCGCAATCGAAGGCGAACGCGGCTGACCGGATCGCCCACGGCACGCTCTCCTCCTCTGCGAGGAATGGAAGGCCGAGCAGAACGAAGACCCGCAGACCGATGCGCTCGCGCCGGAGAGCTCGGGCCGCGGCCTCGAACTGCTCGAGCGTCATCTTCTTGTTCAGGCGCGGCAGGACCTCGGGATGGATCGTCTCGAGCCCGATCGCGACCTCGAGGCCTCCGGCGAGCAGATCTCGAAACCGCAGACATGGCTCGCCCACCAGAGCCGGATGCGCCTCGACGATGACGCGATCGAATCCTGCAACGGCCGCCGCGATCGACGGATGATCGGCGGGCGGAATCGCGCGCGGGTCGAAGAAACTGCCGGCGTTATAGAGCTTGATTCGCCGCGCCGGACGGAGTCCTGCGAGCGCGCTGCGAATCTGGGCGGGAATCGCTCCCGGCGGCGCGCTCTCGGCCGCCGTGTTCCTCCAGAGGTCGCACATCAGGCAGCGCCAGGGACATTCGCGGTTTGCGAGGAAGATCGTCGCCACGGGCTCGGGCTCGAGGGTCTCGTTCGGTTCTTCCTCGACGAAGGCGTCGACCGCGCGGCGAAAGTCGATGGGGTTGCGCGGGCCGCGCCGCTCGAGCACCCAGCGGTCGCGCGCTGCCGGGGCCTCCGGATAGGCGTCGCCGGCGGCGGCGCTCACGCGTAGAGCGAGTGGAAGTGCGCCCGGTACTCCGCCTCGCGCAGCGGGAAGCGCCGCGCCGCCTCGCCCGGCGGCAGAGCGCCGTGCTGGAAGCGCCGCTTGGGGAAGACCGGCATGTTCTTCCCCGTCCACTGACGAATGCCTCGCGACACGACCTCGCCCTTCAGGGCGTACAGACAGCCGACGTCGCTGCCCGTCAGCGCGGCAAACGGAATCCCCTCGGCAATCTCGATCATGCCCGGGCGCATGAACGGGCTGAATCCCTCGAAGCCGTATCGCCGCAGCGGCGCGTAGGACCGCGCGCACGCCCGGCTCAAGCCTCCCGTGTACGTCCGCGAGTGCTTGAGCTTTCCCACGCCCCAGCCCTCCTGATAGAGGAGCGGGTTGTTGAGGACGCTGTGGATCGTCAGCTCCGCGTTCTCCTCAATCGGGTAGTCCTTCAGGTTCTCGTCTCCCCCGTCCCCGTCGGCCAGATGGCGCCAGTCCGGGTAGCGGGTCCGGATCTCGCGGCAGGCGGCGAGGGCGGAGGCCGCGGACTCGACGTCCAGCGACTTGTAGTCCTCGACGACCCGCACGGCTTCGAGCGGGTCGAGCGCATCGCGTCCGGGATCGAGCGGCTCGAGGAAGAGCTCGAGCCCGAGGGGACGGAGAAAGCCGCGCGCCTGCTCGAGATCCTGCCCGCCGCCCAGCGAGAGCGTGAAGGCCTTCAGGCGCGCCGGGCTCTCGCCCCGCGAGAGCAGCGCGTGATGGATCACGAGAAAGACGGCGCCGCTGTCGATGCCTCCCGAGAAGAGAACGCCGATCGGCTCGCCCGCTGGAATCGCGTCGAGCCACTTCGAGACCTCCCACAGAAGCGCGCCGACGTAGAGCCGGCCGATCTCGTCGAGGTCGGCCGGAAGCGTTCCCCGGGGCGGCGTGAAGAACCTTTCGTGCGTCGCATCGGGATCGGGACACCCGATCAGATGCAGCTCGACGACGTGGTGCGCGGGCACCATGCGCGTGTAGCTTGGGTGAAATTGCGCCGAAAGGCCGCGCGCGGCGAGAAAGGCGGCGATCGCGTCGATGCGGTCCGAGACCACGAGCATCGGCCCGTCTTCGCGCTTGGCGAGGAAGTAGCGCAGAGGCCGGTCGAGAGAGCGCGCGAGGCGGACGATCTCTCCGTCGCGGGCCACGAGAGCGAACGACCCGTCGATCTCCCGCACCGCCGCGGCCGCGCCCGAGCCCACCCGCGCGCGCGCCTCCTCGACGCTCATGTTGAAGATGCGGTTCGAGCTCGAATCGGTCAGGTCCTTGACCCGCTCGATCGGTTCTTCCGTCCTCATGCCTCACCTCCCGCGCTTCCAAGCCTAGCAGGGGGCCCAGAGACGGCGCGCGCGCTCTTTCAGAGCGCCGTGTAGCCAACGAGCGCGATGCCGAGGCGCCCGAGCAGACGCGGAAGGTCCGGGTCGCACAGCGCTTCGGCTTCTCGCGCGCGCTCCTCCGAATACGTGCTGCCCCGCCGGAGCGCGGCGTCGGGAAACCCCGGGTGGCACATCAGCTCGCTCGTCCCTTCGGGAAGCGTCTGGAGGATCGCCCGCAGATTCCGAGCGGTCGCGCCGTCGCCGTGGAACCCGTCGAGAAAGACGTCCGCGGTCCTCACGCCGCTCTTGCGGAGTCTCTCGCGCGCGGCCCCGCTCGCCGCGCGGGCCGGCAGTCCCCGTTCTCGGGCCACGGCCGCGAAGACGGGCTCGACGTCTGGATGAAGGGCCGCGTGGTGGTGCGAGTCCAGATGCGAGGGCGGCCGGCCCGCCAACAGCGAAAAGCGGTCGAGCTGCGCGGCGATCTCCCTTCGCACCTCTTCCCGATCGATTCGAGTCGGCAGGGCCTCCGCGTTCCGGACGAAGCGGCCGCCCGGGGCGAGAGTCGGCACGGAGGAGGCTTGCGAGGCGGGACGCCCGCCTCCTGTGAGCACGAGGTGAAGGCCGAGATCCAGCTTCGGGGCGCCTGCGGCGGCTTCACGGATGCCCTCTTCAGCGGCCGCCTCGAGCACCATCACCGTCGCGGCCGTGACGATGCCGCGCCGATGGGCCTCGAGCGTGCCGGCATTGACGCCCGGAGTCCGGCCGAAGTCGTCCGCGTTGACGATGAGGCGTCTCATCCGCCGGAGCGCAGCGCGTCGATGGCCAGGGCCACCGCTCCCTGCGCCGCTTCTCCTGCAAGCTCCTGAACGCGGGCGCGCGGTGCGGCGAGCCGCTTCGCGACGGCCTGCTCGAGGGAACGCAACGCGTGAAAAGTCCCGCCCGACAGCACGACGTCGTAGTCCGCTGCGGAGAGCCCGAGGCGCGAGATGACGCTCTGCGCGCAAAGCGTCAGCTCCTCTTCGGCATCCGTCAGAACTCTCCTTGCGGCGGCGTCGCCCGCGAGAGCTTCCCGCTCGACCGCCGCGGCGAAGAGCGCGATCTTGTGGCGCGGGTAGCCGCCGTCGTACACGGCGTAAACGATCTGGTCCGGCCGCTCGAAACCGAAGTGACTCCGAACGGCTCCCGCGAGCGCTGTCGCAGGCCCGCGGCCGTCCTCGGCCCGCAGAGCCGCGCGGATTGCGCGCTCTCCGATCCAGAAGCCTGAGCCCTCGTCTCCCAGGCGCCAGCCCCAGCCCCCGGCCCGGGCAACGCGCCCACCGGCGTTGCGGCCCCAGGCCATCGAACCGGTTCCGCACACGAGCGCGAGACCCACGCGCCGAGGCGACCCGGCGACGAAGGCGATGTGGGCGTCGTTGGTCACGACGACGCGATCGCGGAAGCCGATGCGTCTCAGGAGAGCCCGCAGGACGTCTTCATCCTCCGGCCGGCCGGCCCCGGCGATTCCGAGGGCCACCGCGTCCGGCCTCGCGCCGCCTTCGGAGATCGCCGTCTCGGCGGCGGCGTGGAGCGCCTTCTCGACCTCGAGCTCGCCGTTGATCCGGAGGTTGGCGGGCCCCGCTGAGGCGCTCGCCACGACCCCGCCGTCCTCCGTCGCAAGCAGCGCGCACGTGCTCGTTCCTCCCGCGTCGATTCCGAGCACGTGGCGCACGAAGGCGATTATTTCGCGGTTTCGAGCGGCGCCGGGATTGTCGAGAGCTCCGCGCCGCGTCTGACCGACTCCTGAAAGCCGGCCGGCCGGCGACGACCCGGTTTAAAGTCTCCCGGTCATGCGAGGCGTGCGCGGAGCGACGACGGTTGCGGCAAACGCGGCGGGCGACATCGTCGCGCGGACGGCGGAGCTGCTTTCGCGCATGGTCGGAGAGAACGGCATCCGCCCGGAGGACGTCGCCAACGCCGTCTTCACGACGACCGAGGACCTCGACGCGGAGTTCCCGGCAATCGCCGCGCGAGCGCTTCCGGGATGGGAGAACGTGCCTCTCCTGTGCGCGCGGGAAATTCCGGTCCCCGGCTCCCTCGGCCGCTGCGTGCGCATCCTGCTGCTGTGGAACACGGACCGCGCGCCGCAGGAGGTGCGGCACGTCTTCCTGCGCGGCGCGCGGGAGCTACGGCCCCGATGGGCGATGCGGGTCGCCGGAGACGACGACGAGAAGCCCGTGCGTCTGCTCCCGAACGGGCCCGGCCGGTGACGCGGGCGAGCGTTCTCGGTCTCGGGCTGATCGGCGGGTCTGCCGCTCTCTCCCTTGGCGCGCGAGGCTGGGATCGCGACCCGCAAGCGCGCCGGGACGCCGCGAAGCGCGGCATCGACGTGGCGGACACTCTGGAGGCCGCCGTCGCGGAGGCGGAGATCGTGATCGTCGCCGTCCCGACGGCATCGGCGCCTGCCCTGCTCGCGGAGGCTGCGGCGGCTCGGCCCGGAGCGATCTTCTCCGACACGGCTTCGCTCAAGCGAGGCATTCTCCGCGCGGCGCAGGCCCTTCCGGCGGGCCTCCGATTCGTCGGGGGTCATCCCATGGCAGGCTCGCGCACGCCCGGTCTGGCGGGAGCGGACGCGGCGCTCTTCCAGGGGCGCCCCTGGATTCTGGTTCCGGCTGCGGGGGGCCAGGAGAGCGACCTCGCAGCCGTTCGCGCCCTCGTCTCGTCGGTCGGAGCCGTTCCGATCGTGCTCGACGCCGCCCTTCACGATGCCGCGATGACGCGGATCAGCCACCTGCCGCACGCCGTGTCGAGCGCGCTGGCGGCCGCGGTCGCGCGCTCGACGGCCGCTGATCTCGGGCGTCTCGCAGGGCCCGGTCTTCTCGACGCCACCCGCCTCGCCGACGCGCCGATCGCGCTCCAGCTCGAGCTCGCGCTCGCAGACCCGCCGGCGCTGGCAGACGCGCTCGACGACGTCGTCCAAGAGATCGGCGCGCTCGCCGAGGCGCTCCGACGGGAGGACGCCGAGGCGGTGAACGCTTTCTTCGAGCGCGGGCGGGCAGCGCGCCGCCGCATCGCGCCCTCCTGAGGCACGTCGGCGCTATCCGGCGGTGTATGGACCCTGCGAGGCCTCATCGAGCCGGCGACGCAGGAACGGAATGAGCAGGAGCCCTGGGATCGCCAGCAGGAACGTGTAGGCGAAGAAGGCCGGGTAGCCGAAGCGAGTCGCCGCAAACCCGCTCGCCGCTCCGGACACGTGCCGCGTCAGCGAGAAGAGCGCGGAGATGAGCGCGTACTCCGTCGCCGCGTGCTCCTTGTCGCAGAGACGCATCATGAAGGCCAGAAAGCACGCCGTGCCGAGGCCCTGGCCGAAGGACTCGAGGATCGAGGCGGCGTAGATTGCCGGACGCCCTGCGCGGGCGGCCGCGCAGGCGGCGTAGCCGAGATTCGGCAGCACCTGCGCGACACCCAGCACAAGGAGCGCGCGGAGCAGGCCCCAGCGGGTCGTGAGAAGGCCGCCGAGCAGAGCGCCCAAGATCGTGAAGAGGATCCCGAGCGTCGTCGAGATCAACCCGATTTCCCTCAGCGTCAGTCCCCGATCGACCCAGAAGGGCTTGATCATCGGGGTGATGGCCTGATCTCCGAGCTTGTAGAGCAGGAGGAACGCGATCGCGGCCGCGGACCCCGGCCGCGAGACCCACGCGACGAGCGGGCCGAAGAGTCGCCGCCGTTCCTCGACGCGAAGCCGCGCCGCCGGAGCGCGCCACACGATCGGAGCCACCGCTGCGAGGAGCACGCCCGCGGCGATCCAGACGGGCGCCCAACCGAACACCCCCGCGCCGACGACGATTCCTCCTCCGCTGGCGATCATCGCGACGCGATACGCGGCGACCCGCATTCCGTTGGCCGCCCCGACTTCCTCTTTCGGAAGGATGGCGATCGTGTGCGCGTCGATGGCGATGTCCTGCGTGGCGGAGGCGAGAGTGAAGAGCAGCAGCACGCCCCAAAACACGGGCGAAGGGTGCGAGGCGTCGAAGAGCGGGTGGACTGCGAGCAACACCGCCATGACGAGAAGGCACCCGGCGATCCAGTGGCGGCGGTCTCCGTAGCGGTCGACGAGCGGCGCCCAGAGGGGCTTCACGGTCCAGGGCATGCCGAGCAGGGCCATCAATCCGATCTCCTTGAGCGACACGCCGTGCGCGCGAAAGTACACACTCCAGACTTCGAGGAAGACGCCGTAGGGAAAGCCTTCCGCGAAGTAGAGGATGGCGACCCAGCGCATCCGGCCGGCAAATCCCGGATCCCGGACGGGCGCGGGAGCGTCGGGAGGAGCGTCGGCGGACAACGCCTCAGTTTCGCCGAGTCCTCGAACGATGTCATCTAGAATCCGCGCCGGAGGCGCCCATGAAGAGATCTCTCTCGGCCATCGCGTTGCTTCTCTCGGCGGCGGCGAGCGCCGCGCAGACCGCGTCGAACAAGAACCCGGCGCTCGCTCCTCTGGAAAGCCTCTTCCCGAGCCTCGAGACCCTCTACATCGATCTGCATCAGAACCCCGAGCTCTCCTTCCACGAGGAGAAGACCGCCGCCAAGCTCGCGGAGCGTCTCCGGGCTCTCGGTTACGACGTCACGACCGGTGTCGGAAAGACAGGCGTGGTCGCGGTGATGAAGAACGGCAAGGGACCGACCGTTCTGCTGCGGACAGACATGGACGCGCTTCCGGTCGAAGAGAGGACGGGGCTCGCCTATGCGAGCAAGGCGACGGCGAAGGACGACGCGGGACAGGACGTCCACGTGATGCACGCCTGCGGGCACGACGTGCACATGGCGTCGTTCATCGGGGCCGCGACCCTGCTCGCCCGGGCGAAGGACCGCTGGCGCGGCACGCTCGTCCT
>Ga0187779_10002267_pt1 | contig 11822 bp, 9 predicted proteins | sample 1015_Q2_SP10_10__FD_132435 | JGI IMG/M metagenome (GOLD analysis project Ga0187779, IMG submission 132435) | Tropical peat soil microbial communities from peatlands in Department of Meta, Colombia - 1015_Q2_SP10_10_MG | ecosystem: Environmental > Terrestrial > Soil > Wetlands > Peat | place... | reverse complement strand
CGTGACTTACGGCGAGCTGTACGCGCGGGTGGCCGCCCTGGGCGGCGGGCTTGACCGCTGCGGCATCGAAGCCGGCGAGGTGGTAAGCGTGCTGGCCGACAACTCGGCCTCGCACCTGGAGGCATGGCTTGGTGTGCCGTCGCACGGGCGGGTCATCAACGACCTCAACGTCCGCCTGGCGGAGGCCGAGCTGGCGTTCATGATCGACGACTGCGGCGCGACTGCCTTGATCGTCGATGACAGTCATCTGGACGTGGGACGGTCGCTACTTGACCGCTGCCCGTCGGTCCAGACCTTGATCTACATGGGCGGAGGCTCGACACCGCCCGGAATGACCACCTGGGAAAGGCTGGTGAGCGGCGAGCCGGTCGCGTTCCCCGACCTGGCTGCCGACACCCTGGCGGCGATCGTGTACACCGGCGGGACCTCCGGGCGGTCGAAGGGCGTGATGCTCAGCCACGGCAACCTGCTGGCCAACGCCAAGCAGTACACGATCGCGATCAAGCACTTGCGGTCTGACCGCTACCTGCACGTGCTGCCGATGTTCCACGTGGCCGACACGTCGCAGACCTTCGCCGTGACCTGGGCGGGCGGCACCCACGTGATCCTGCCCAGCTTCCAGCCGGCGGCGGTGGCCCGGACGATCGAGAGGGAGCGGATCACCCTGTTGCAGTTGGTGCCGACGACGATCGCGATGCTGCTGGATGACCCGACGAGCGACGAGTGTGACCTCTCGAGCCTGCGGCTGCTGTTCTACGCTGCGTCGCCGATGCCGGCCGAGCTTCAGCGGCGGGCGATGAAGCGCCTGGACTGTGAGTTCTCGCAGATGTACGGGATGACCGAGGCGGCGCCGCTGGTCTCGCACTGCAGCGCTGAGGACCATCGGCGCGGAGCCGCGGGCGAGCAGCCCTATGCCGATCGGCTGGCCTCGGCCGGGGCGCCGATCGTCGGCGTCCAGGTCGAGATCCACGACCCCGTGACCGGTGAGCCGGTGCCGGACGGCACCCCGGGCGAGATCTGGGTCCGCGGCCCCAACGTGATGCTGGGCTATTGGAACCTGCCCAACGAGACCGCCGCCGTGTTGACACCGGACGGCTGGTATCGCTCCGGCGACGTGGCGTATGCCGATCGGTATGGATACCTGTACATCGTCGACCGGGTCAAGGACATGATCGTCAGCGGCGGCGAGAACATCTACTCGACCGAGGTCGAGTTGGCGCTCTACGAGTACCCCGGCGTCCGCGAGGTGGCCGTGTTCGGCGTGCCGGACCCGAAGTGGGGCGAGCGCGTCCACGCGATCGTCGTGATGGAGGATGGTCGCGACGCCACCGCCAATCAGCTGATCGCCCACTCCCGGAGTCTGATCGCTGGGTACAAGACGCCGCGGGCGGTCGAGTTCCGCACTGATCCACTGCCCAAGTCCGCGGCCGGAAAGATCCTCAAGCGCGAGGTTCGCGATGCCTACTGGGCGCTCGAGTCCCGCCAGGTGTCCTGACCTCGTTCGGAGGAGAAAGGACGAGACAGATGAGCAACCTGGTCGAGATACTCCTGGACACGGCACAGCGGTCGGGCAACCGGCCGGCGCTCAGACACGGCGATCACATGGTGACCTACCGTGAACTGGACGGCGCCAGCGCGCGGGTGGCGCGCGCGCTGCGGGCGGCGGGATGCGAACCGGGGGATCGGGTGGGGCTGATGCTTCCCAACGTCCCCGAGTTTCCGTTCGCCTATTACGGCGCGCTGCGTGCCGGCTGCACGGTCGTGCCGATGAACGTGATGCTCAAGCAGCGCGAGATCGCCTACTACCTGGGCGATCCCGAGGCCAAGGTCGCGATCGTCTGGCACGCGCTGGCCGACCAGGCGCGCGCCGGGGCCCGGCAGGCGGGTGCGCAGCTCATCGCCGTCAAACCGGGCGACTTCGGTCGCCCGGCCAGCGAGCCCGCAAACGCGGTCGTGCCACGGACCGGGGATGAGGTGGCGGTGATCCTGTACACGTCGGGAACGACTGGATCGCCGAAGGGCGCGATGCTCACCCACGACAACCTGGTACACACGTGCCACAACGTCGGGACGGTGCTGGGGGTCGGACCGGACGACGTCACGCTTGGCACGCTGCCGCTGTTTCACTCCTTCGGACAGACCGTGGCGCTGAACTCCGCGGTGCGAGTCGGTGCGTGCCTGACCCTGATCCCGCGGTTCGATCCCACGCTCGTCCTGGAGCGCATCGAGCGCGACCGGGTGACGATCTTCCTGGGCGTGCCGACGATGTTCCACGCGCTGCTTCACTCCCAGGACCGCCAGCGGTTCGACACCTCCTCGCTGCGCATCTGCGTCTCCGGCGGAGCCTCGATCCCCGTTGAGGTGCTGAGCGCGTTCGAGGAGCAGTTCGGCTGCGTGATCCGGGAGGGATACGGTCTCAGCGAGACCGGCGCCGCCGGCACCTTCAACCCGCAGGGGAAGCGCAAGCCGGGCTCGATCGGGACCGCGCTGCCGGGCACCGAGGTCAGCGTCCTTGGCCGCGACGGCGCCGCGCTCCCAGCCGGCGAGATCGGCGAGATCGCGCTGCGCGGCTATCACGTCATGAAGGGCTACTGGAATCGCGACGAGGCGACCCGCGAGGTCCTCGGCGACGATGGCTGGTTGCGCACCGGCGACCTCGGTCGCGTCGACAGCGAGGGGTACTTCTTCATCGTCGATCGCAAGAAGGACATGATCATCCGCGGCGGATACAACGTCTACCCGCGCGAGATCGAGGAGATCCTCTACGAGCACCCCGCGATCTCCGCCGCCGCCGTCCTCGGCATCCCCGACGAGGCGATGGGCGAAGAGGTCGGCGCCGCGGTCGTGCTCAAGCCCGGCCACGAGCTCGAGCCGGCCGAGATCAGCACCTTCGTCAAGCAGCGCGTCGCCGCCTACAAGTACCCGCGCCAGGTGTGGTTCCTCGACCAGCTGCCGGTCGGTCCGACCGGAAAGGTCCTCAAGCGCGCGATCCAGATACCAGCGGAGATCACGCGCTGAGTGCGACCGGATGACTTGACACTGACATTCCACAGACACATGAGCAGGAGGAGATGACAATGCAAAAGTTGAGCGTTCTTGACACGTGGTTCACCCGGGAGACCGACACCACGTTCCAACATCTCGTCAACGTGATGGTGTTCGAGCCCGAGGGCCCGCCGATCACGATGACGTCGGTCCGGTCGATCGTCGAGGAGCGGCTGCACCTGCTGCCGCTCACCCGCCGGCGGCTGGTGGAAGTGCCGCTGGGGCTGGGTGAGCCGTACTGGATCGAGGATCCCGAGTTCGACCTCGACAACCACGTGATCGAGATCACGCTGCCGGCGCCCGGCGATGACCGCCAGCTCGCCCAACTGGCAACCCGCCTCAGCAGCGAGCCGCTCGACCGCAGCCGGCCGCTGTGGAGCCTGCATCTCGTCCACGGCCTGCAGGGCGGAAGGCAAGCGTTGGTCATGCGCTTTCACCATGCCTCGGTGGACGGCGGCTCGGGTCAGGAGGTCACCAAGATCCTGCTCGACCCGACTCCGGAGACCCGCCGCTACGAGCCGCGCGAGGCGTGGACGCCGGACCGCGTCCCGGGCGCGCCGGAGCTGCTCGCCCGCGCCGCCGCCGACCTGACCGTCCGGCCGCTGCGGATGCTCGACGTCGAGCGACGCCTGCTGATGCGCGCGCCCCGGGTCGTCCCCGCGGTGGCGAAGGCGATGCGGGCGCTCCCCCACACCGCACCGGCCGTCGGCGTGTCGATGATGCGCCACGGGTGGCGGCACGGCCCGCACGTGCAGGGTCCGCCGACGCTGGCGCCGCGCACGCCGGTCAACTCCCTGCTCACCGCCAACCGAGAGGTGGTATGGGAGACCTTCGACCTCGGCGACCTGAAGACGATCAAGGACGCGCACGGGGTGACCCTCAACGACGTGGTGATCGCCGCCTGCGCGGGCGCGCTACGAGACTGGCTGCATGCCCGGGGCGAGCTGCCGCGCGTTCCGACCATCGTCAGCGTTCCCGTCTCGACGCGCACCGAGGAGCAGCAGGGCGCGTTCGGCAACCGGGTCTCGATGCTGGTCGGACGTTTCCCCACGCATATCGCCGATCCGGTGCTGCGGCTCCGGGCGGCGGGCGCCGCGATGCGAGCGGCGAAGGAGCGCCACGAGGCGATCGGACCCGAGGCGCTCGCCGACCTCGGGCACTTCATGATGCCCTCGCTGTTAGCTCGCGCTGGCCGGGCCTTGCAGCGCACGGACATGCCGGTGCTGATCTGGAACGTGGCGGTGACCAATGTGCCCGGTGCCCGGGACGATCTGTACTTCGCGGGGCGCCGGCTGGAGTCGGTCAAGCCGGTCGGGTTCCTCGTCGATGACCTCGGCGTGATGATGGCGTTCATCAGCTATCGGGACCGGATCACCTTGGGCATGCTCACCTGCCCGGATATCGTGCCCGGCGCGGACGAGCTCGCTGCCGGCGTGCGCCGAGGGATCGAGGAGCTCCTGGCCCTCAGCCGCCCAGCCGCGACCCTCCGATCGGCGTCCGCGGCCACGATGGACGCCGGCGATGACTCGGATCATGTGGTCAGAATGCGGCAGACTATTTAGATCTCTAAGCTATAGTGAACAGGTCTGTGGAACCGGCCGACCGCCGATGCGGCGGGCCTCGAATCAGGAGAAACCATGATTGAGGAAGTTGTCAGCCAGTTCGATCCCGCCGCCGTCGGGCCGTCGTTCGCGCTCTCCGGCGAGCAGCGCGCGGTGCGCGAGTTGGCCCACGAGTTCGCGGCCAAGGAGATCCGCCCGAAGGCGGCCGAGTACGACGAGCACTCGACTCACCCGGCCGAGATCATCGCCAAGGCCCACGAGGTCGGGCTGATGAACCGCCACGTCGATGAGCGCTTCGGCGGTCCCGGCCTCTCGACGATTGCCGGCGTGCTGATCGAGGAGGAGATGCACTGGGGATGCGCCGGCATCGGCACCGCGCTCGGTGCGAACGACCTCGGCTCGACGCCCGTTCGCCTGGCCGGCAGCGAGGAGCAGCAGCGAGAGTGGCTCTCGCCGCTGATCGAGGAACCGATCCTGTGCTCGTTCGGCCTTACCGAGCCCGGCGCCGGATCCGACGTGGCGGCGATCGCCACCACCGCGGTGCGCCGGGGTGAGAGCTACGTGCTCAACGGCGCGAAGACGTTCATCACCAACGCGGGCCACGCGACCTGGACGGTCATCTTCGCCAAGACCACGCGCGATCAGGGCAGCCGTGGCCTCTCGGCCTTCATCGTGCCAATGGCGACGCCGGGCGTCGTGATCGAGCGCAAGCTGGGCAAGATGGGCCAGCGCGCCACCAACACCGTGGCGTTCGCGCTGCAGGACGTGGTCGTCCCGGCGCGCAACCGCCTCGGCCGGGAGGGCGACGGGTTCAAGATCGCGATGGCGACGCTCGACAAGACGAGACCGACGGCCGCTGCCGGCGCCGTCGGGGTGACCCGGGCGGCGTACGAGCACGCCCGCGACTACGTCGCCGAGCGCAAGCAGTTCGGGCGACCGATCGGCGCCAACCAGGGCGTGAGCTTCCCCGTCGTCGACATGGCGACCAAGATCGAAGCGGCGCGGCTGCTCGTGTGGCGGGCGGCGTGGATGCTTGACAGCGGCGCCGGCCGGGAGGCCACGGCCTACTCGGCGATGGCCAAGCGGTTTGCCGCCGACGCCGCGATGGAGGTCACCACCGACGCCGTCCAGGTGTTCGGCGGCTACGGGTACATGACCGAGTACCCGGTGGAGAAGCTGATGCGCGACGCCAAGCTGTTTCAGATCTACGAGGGGTCCTCCCAGATCCAGCGCGTCGTGCTCGCCAAGTTGCTGCTCGATCCAGCTGGCCGGGTCCGGCCATGAGCACGACGACACCCGCACTGACGCTCGCCGACGTGGTGGCGATCGACGCGCACACGCACGTCGAGATGTCAAGCCGCGGCGTCGACGCGCTGCCAGGCGAGGTGGTCCAGGCCGCCGCCAGCCACTTTCGCCATCCCATCCCTCGCCCGACCCCCCAGCAGCTGGCCGACTTCTACCGGGAGCGGCGGATGATGGCGGTCATCTTCACCGTCGACGCCGAGTCGGTCACCGGTCAGCCACGCGTGCCCAACGAAGAAGTGGCGGACGGCGCGCGGGCCAACCGCGACGTGCTGATCCCGTTCGCGAGCATCGACCCGCACCGCGGCCGCGCGGGCGTCGCGGAGGCTCGGCGGCTGATCGCCGAGCACGGCGTGCGCGGCTTCAAGTTCCACCCCAACCTCCAGGGCTTCTTCCCCAACGACCGGATCGCCTACCCACTGTATGAGGTGATCGCCGAGGCCGGGCTGCCTGCCGTGTTCCACACCGGGCACTCGGGGATCGGCTCGGGTATCCCCGGGGGCGCGGGAATCCGCCTGAAGTATTCGAACCCCATGTACGTCGATGACGTTGCCGTCGACTTCCCGGAGATGAAGATCATCCTTGCCCACCCGTCGTTCCCATGGCAGGACGAGGCGCTGTCGGTGGCCATGCACAAGCCGGAGGTGTACATCGACCTTTCGGGGTGGTCGCCGCGGTACTTCCCGCCCCAACTGGTGCAGTACGCCAACACAGTACTGCGCCACCAGGTCCTGTTCGGCACCGACTATCCGATGCTCACGCCGGAGCGGTGGATGGACGACTTCGAAAGGCTCGATATCAGGCCGGAGGTCAAGCCGCTGATCCTCAAGGAGAACGCGATCAGGGTCCTCGGCCTGGAGGACTCAGGCGGCTGATCGCGTCACGCTGCCGTGGTCACCGCGCAGGCCGCGCGCGACCTCGGCGGGATCCGTGCTTGACGGGCGCGCGAGCGTGAAGCGCTCACGCGTCGTGCACCACGTGTCCCCGCCCATGCGGGCGACGAGATCGAGCGCCTCGGGCCGTGGCACATAGCCGTCGATCGCGTCGTCGCGCACGTGGATCCGCACGATCCACGCCACCACGAGGTTGTTGCTGGCCCGTTCGGCCTCGCCCAACTCCAGCACCTGGCGCACGCGGCACTCAAGCGCGGCGGGCGCCTCCGCCACGTACTCCGGCGCCACCACCTCCGATGGCGCAGCGGTGACGCCGGCCACCTCCCACTCGTCAACCTCCGGGCCGAACTCGCCGCTGCAGGCGTTGGCCGCCTCGGCCAGGCGACGGTCAACGAGGTTGATCACGAACTCGCCGGTCGCCTTGATGTTGTGCAGCGAGTCCTTGTTGACTCCCTGACGGCTCCCGGGCCCGATCCCGATTGTCGGCGGATCGAACGAGAAGGCGCCGAAGAACGAGAACGGAGCAAGGTTGCGGGTGCCGTCCGCGGCGAGCGTCGAAACCCAGGCGATCGGGCGCGGCGAGACGAGGCCGTTGATCAGCGCGTTGCGCGCGGCGCGCGGGACACCGATCGGGTCGATGATCATGCCGCCGGCCCCCGGAACGTGTTGCGGATCGTCCCGATCCCGTCGATCGTGACCGCCACCTCGTCGCCGGCCCGCAGGAAGCGGCCCTGTGGCTCGCCCACCCCTCCCGGCGTGCCGGTGGCGATGATATCGCCGGGCTCGAGGGCGACAATCCGCGATAGGTCGGCCACGAGCGCCGGCACGTCGAACACGAGATCCCCAAGTGCTGCGCACTGGCGCTCCTGTCCGTTCACGGTCACCCGGAGCCGGCGGGCGGCCAGGTCACCGAGCTCGTCGGGGGTGACGATCCACGGCCCCAGCGGCGTCGAGCGCTGAAACGTCTTGCCGGCGAACCACTGGATCGTCCGTCGCTGAAAGTCGCGCACGGTCACGTCGTTGAGGATCGTGAGACCGGCCACGTGTGACCAGGCGTCTCCGCGGGCGATGCTGCGTCCTGCGGTGCCGATCACCGCGGCCAGCTCGCCCTCATAGTCAACCTGCTCGCTCAGGTCCGGCAGATCGATCGGCGCGTACGGGTCGGTCAGCGCCCGCGGCAGCTTCGAGAACAGCGTGGGATCGTGCGGCAGCTCGCGACCCATCTCGAGGATATGGCTGCGGTAGTTGAGACCGACACACACGACGGCGCCGGGGCGAAGGATGGGGCGCAGCACGCTGCGCTCATCGAGCGCCACGACCGCACCGTCGACGCCGGCGCGACGGGCGGCGTCGAGCCCGCCGGCGTCGTCGCGCAGCAGCGCGCCGACGTCCTCATAGCCATCGACCAGCGCCACACCGTCCCCGCGAACGACCGCAGCCCGTGGCCCCGCGTCGGTCATGACCGTGGCCAATCTCATCGCCGGACCTCACTGTCGCCGTCAAACTCGCCGCTGACCTCTTGGTGAGCCGACGGATGCGCCTCGACGCGATACTTGTCCACGGCCTTCAGCAGCGGCGTGTCATGAACGGCAAACAGGATCGCCCGTTCGCCCGAGTCGACGTTGAGGTGCTCGTGCACGGCCCAGCTGGGCAGCGCAAACATGTCACCGGGACCCCACGCGAACCGCACCCCATCGATGATCGTCTCGCCGTGACCCTCGAACGCGACGTACACCCAGCTGCCGGTGTGGCGGTGCGCGGCCGTATGCACACCCGGTCGCAGCATCTGGATCTGGCAGCCGAAGGACCTCATCACCGGCCCACCGCTGTGCGGATTGATGTACTCAAGCGCCACATCGTCGAACGGGTCGAAGTCAACCTGGGCGAGGTTCGCCAGCGCACGCTCGGTGTCAGCCCACTTGTAGGCCTTGATCGGCGGATAGCTCCTGCTCGGCGGCTCCCACGCCGGGCGCATCTGCCCCACACCGTACTTGAGCACCGAGCCGTTCAGGTGCTGGTCGACCTCCTGGCTCTCGTGGGGATAGTTCTCGAAGAAGCTGGCGTCGAGGTAGTTGTTCAGCGGAATGTCCAGCGCGTCGAACCAGATCGCGCGCTCCTCCGACTCGCTGCCGTGGTCGTGCCACATCATCGGTGGCGTCATCACCAGGTCTCCACGCTCCAGGAACACCTTGTCGCCCTCGACCGTGCTGTAGGAGCCGGCGCCATCAATGATGAACCGCACCGCCTGCGACGTGTGACGATGCGCCGGTGCGACCTCCCGGCCGTTGAGCCACTGGACCGCCGCCCACAGCGTCGGCGTCGCGTAAGGCAGGCCCATCTGACCCGGGTTGCTGAGCGCGACCGCGCGGCGATCGCCTCCCCGCTCAACCGACACCAGCTCCCCGGCCCGCTCGGCGATCGCGTACAGATCGCTCCAACGCCACAGCCACGCTAGCGTCCGCGGCGCCGGCACCAACCCCATGATCTCCGCCTCCAGCTCCCACAGGGGGATCAGGTGGCGACGGCGCATATCGCTGCGCAGCTGATCGATCGGAGCTTGCATCGTGGTCATCCTCGGGTTCCTTTCACCTGCAGTCAGCGAGGCGCGGTCCTCGACAGCTCGCCTCGGGTGAGCGTCTGCAAAGCATAACATGGATCTGCTCAACAGAACAAGAATCCCGCGGAACGCCGCCCAGCGAGGCGGCGACGCCGGGCCGGCCGTTATGGTGTGAAGAACAATGTGCTCGATTCTGGCCACGCCGCCAGTTCGGTGAAAGCGGACGACGATCGTCCGCCGACGGCCCCCGCGGGTCCCGTCGAGGCGCGGAACGGCCCCGCGCCGAGCTACCCGATCGAGTCCGTTGGCAACGCGCTCAAGCTGCTGCTCATGTTCCGCAGCCAGCAGACGATCCGCGCGGCCGAGGCGGGCAAGGCCCTCGGGGTCGCGCGCTCCACAGCGCACCGCCTGCTCGCGATGCTCGCCTACTACGGATTCGTCACGCAGGATCAGGTCACCCGCGCCTACCAGGCCGGACCGGCCCTGGTCGAGGTCGGACTGTCCGTGATCGGCCTCATGGACATCCGCAGCCACGCCCGCCCATACCTCGTCGACCTGCGCGACGCGGTGCAAGAGACGGTGCACCTGGCGCAGCTGCAAGGCACCGACGTGCTGTTCCTCGACAGCATCGAGTCGGACCGCCCGGTGCGCGTCGGCAGCCGCGTCGGGCAACTGATGCCCGCCCACGTCACCTCCACCGGCAAGGCGCTGCTGGCCGAGCTCTCACACGACGAGCTCGTTGCCCGCTACGGACGCGGACGGCTTCCGGCATCGACCAAACGATCGATCACCAGCCTGTCGCGGCTCGAGCGGGACCTGCGCGAAATCCGAGCCCGCGGCTACGCCACGAGCGTCGGCGAGAGCGAGCCGGACGTCAGCGCCGTCGCTGCTGTGATCCGCGATCGGCTCGACCGCGCCGTGGCCGCGCTCAGCGTGTCCGCCCCGATCACCCGGCTCGACCCGTCGGGCACGGCCAAGATCGCAGAGCAGGCGAAACAGGCGGCGCGGCGCGTCGGCGCCACGCTCGCCTAAGGCCCCAGGGATGCCGCGAAGCGGCCCCCCATCCCGGGAGTTTGGCGATGCGGTTGACACATACGCGACCTCAGCGCCAAAGTCCGCGCCCTTATTGAGATAGGCCCTAAGCACCTTCGGGTCGCCGCGGTGCGGCGCCGTCGGCTGGTCAGGCGGCGATCGCCTGTCGCTGCGTGTCCACGCGATAGAGCCAGTCCAACGGCTCCCAGTCATCCGCCGTGCGGCGCGACAGCAGCTCGTTACGCAGCGCGCTGGCCACACCATCCAGATGGATCATCTCGCCGAACCGCCTCGCGGTTGTCTGCACTTGAGCGGTGCGCGGAATCCGCCTCGCCTGGTACGCGAGAAACGCCTCGCCGACCTCCTCGTGCTCACTGACCATCTCGGCGAGCAGGACAGCGTCCTCGATCGCCTGGCAACCCCCCTGAGCCAGGTACTGAAGCATCGGATGGGCGGCGTCGCCCAGCAGCGTAATCCGGCCGCGCGACCAGTTGGGGATCGGGTCGCGGTCGTTCATCAGCCACCGGATCCCGTGATCGAGCTCCGCCGCGCCCCGTCGAACCGGCTCGCAACACGGCTCAAACTTCGCCATCAGCTCCTGCGCGGCATCTTGGGCGTCGGCGCCGGCGAACAGCCCGGTGCGAAACACGGCCACCTGGTTATACAGCCGACCGCCCCGCACCTTGTACTGCACCATGTGCAGCTCGGGGCCCCACCAATAGATCATCGAATCCCCGCGCGCATCGAGCTGCACGTCCTCAGTCGAGATCGTGCCGCGAAACGCCACGTAACCCGACGACACCGGTTCATCATCGCTGACCACGCGCCGGACAACCGACCGCAGCCCGTCCGCCCCGATCAGCGCGTCACACTCATACATGACCCCCTGCTCGGTGGCGGCCCTGGCGCCGTCATCCCACTCCTCAACGGCGGTCACGCGGCGCTTGACCTCAAGCGAAATCCCCGGTTCCCGCCGGCACGCATCCAGCAGCGCGGCGTGCAGATCGTTCCGATGCACGACAACGTACGGCGCGCCATAGCGACTCACGAATGAATCACCGAGATCGACTGACGTAATCCGCTCGCCGCTGATCGCGTCCATCGCCACCAGCGAACGCGGGAACACGCAGGACGCCCGGATCACCGGCAGAACCCCGAGGCGATCGAGCAGCATCGTCGCGTTCGGTCCCAGCTGAAGGCCCGCCCCCACCTCCCCGAACTCATCGGCCGCCTCCAGCAGATGCACCCGCCGTCCCGCCCGTGCAAGCGCCAGCGCTGCACTCAGACCCCCGATCCCTCCCCCGACAATCAGAAAAGGCGTGCGAACCGGGAACATCAGCAACCTCCATCGGCGATCGGATCCATATACAGCGTCCTTCCTGCAGAACATGCATCTACTCGCCAGAACAATAGGTGAGGTGTCAAGTCGGG
>Ga0187779_10002266_pt1 | contig 11829 bp, 6 predicted proteins | sample 1015_Q2_SP10_10__FD_132435 | JGI IMG/M metagenome (GOLD analysis project Ga0187779, IMG submission 132435) | Tropical peat soil microbial communities from peatlands in Department of Meta, Colombia - 1015_Q2_SP10_10_MG | ecosystem: Environmental > Terrestrial > Soil > Wetlands > Peat | place... | reverse complement strand
CTGGCTCAGTTCCATCTCCGAGATATTTCCGCCTTTAAAACGAAGCTCGAAGAGTCTCACTGATTCCTCGCGGCTCTTGGCCGTCTGATTAGCAATCTCGAGCTGCTGGTCAAGTGACCGGAGGTCGATGTACGCCATAGCTATTGACGCAACAAGCGAAAGGATAACGCCGCTCCGATTCTCCTCGACTGCCACGAGGTCAGCTTTTGCAGCCTCGGTCGCGCGCCGTACCTTGCCCCATAAGTCGATCTCCCAGCTTGCGCTCAACTGCGCCTGATACAAGCTGTATATAGTGTTCGTTCCCGGAGTCAAGGCGAATGGCCCTGTCTCGCTCGCCCGCACCTTCCCAGCGTTTCCGCCGTAGCCTATTTGTGGAAAGAGGTCGGCCCGCGTCGCGCCGTACAGACCGTAGAACTCCTCGACTCGAGCCGTAGCTACGCGGAGGTCATAGTTTTCCTTGAGCGCAGTTCTAATGAGATCGGTCAGCACTGGATCCTTGAACTGTTCCCACCATGCTGTGTTCGCCGTTTCCTTCGCCTGCTGCATATCTACCTGCCACGCAGGCGGCGACGCGATCTCCGGCCGCCGGTAATTCGGACCTATTGCGCAGCCTGCCAGCAGGAACAGCATTAGTATAATAATGATCGAGCGGCGCATCATTCCTGTCCTTCCTTTCCCGTCGTCTCCCCGTGCTTCTCACCTCGGTGGGACAGCTTCTCGACCACCGTAAAGGTCACAGGGATCAGAAACACGCCGATGCCAGTCGCAGCGAGCATTCCGCCGATCACGCACATCCCCATCACGTTCCGCGCCAATGCACCGGCTCCCGATGCCGTAACGAGCGGCACGCACCCGAGGATGAAGGCGAATGAGGTCATCAGGATAGGCCGGAGGCGGAGTTTGGCCCCTTCCAGAGCAGCGTCCTCAGCGCTCTTCCCTTTCTCGTATTCGAGCTTCGCAAATTCGACGATCAGGATGGCGTTCTTTGCGGCCAGGCCGATCAGCATCACGAGCCCGATCTGGGCATAGAGGTTCAGTTCCATACGGCTCGCGAAGATGGCGAAAAAGGCTCCGAACACGGCGATAGGCGTTCCCAGGAGCACGCTGAACGGCAATGACCAGCTCTCGTACTGGGCCGCCAGGATCAGAAAGACGAAGAGCAGCGACAGCGCGAAGACGGCCGATGCCGGCACGCCTTCCCGGGCCTTCTTTTCCTGGAAAGACATGCCGAGGTAGTCATACCCCATCTCCTGCGGCATCGTGGCTTTGAAAACGTCCTCTAGTGCCTTCATTGCCTGGAGGGAACTATAGCCCGGCTTCGGCGTAACGTTTATCTGGGCGGAGCGGTAGAGATTATACCTCATGGTGAACTCCGGGCCTGATCTGTTCTCGATGCTCGTGAGCGCCGAGAGCGGCACAGGCTGTCCCTTGATGTTCCGCACGTAGAACTGTCCTAGCTGCTCGGCACGGACGCGAGCGTCTCCCTCGGCCTGCACATAGACCTGCCATTGCCTGCCGAAGCGGTTGAAGTAGTTCACAAAGGCGCCGCCCATGAAGGCCTGAAGCGTGCCGTAGACCTGCTGGAGGTCCACTCCCTGCTTCAGCACCTTGTCGCGGTCAACATTGATGAACAGCTGCGGGATCACGGGAAGAAACGTAGTCGTGGCGCGCGCGATCTCCGGCCGCTTGAGCACCTCGGCCATGAACTTCTGCGTGTTCTGGGCCAGGAAGGCGATGTCCCTGCCTGCCCGGTCCTCGAGAATGAAGGTCACACCGCCAGCGGTGCCGATACCAGGGATCGCCGGCGGCGAGAAGGCGAAGGCCACGCCTTGGGGCAGTTTGGCAAGCTTGGCATTCAGGCCCGCCATGAGATTACTGTACCGTTCCTCCGGTGCTTTCCTCTCGCCCCAGGGCTTCAAGGTGACGAAGAAGAAGCCGCTGTAAGTGTTGACCACGCCGCTCAGCATGCTGTATCCCATGATGCTGGTGCAGTACGCCACGCCCGGTGTGTCCATAATGATCTTTTCCATGTCCTTGACCGCTGCGTCGGTCCGCTGGAGCGATGACGCATTTGGCAGCTGGATCCCTGCGTAGAAATATCCCTGGTCTTCCTCAGGCAGGAACCCGCCAGGCAACCCTTTCCCCAGGAGCCCGACCAGGAGGGTTATGATACCGAGGAAGATGAGGCTCATGGCCGCCTTCCGGATCATGATGCCGCAGTAGCGGACATAGCCATTCGTCGACTTGCCGAAAACATCGTTGAACCAGGCATAGAACTTCCCGAGGAGGCCGCGGGCCTCTTTTCTCGGCTTCAGGAGCATGGACGAGAGCGCGGGACTGAGCGAAAGCGCCACAAAGACCGAGATCATCATCGAGATGGCGATGGTGACGGCGAACTGCTGGTAGAGCCTGCCGGTAATACCCGGGATGAACACGGTAGGAAGGAAGACCGCCGAGAGCACGAGGCCGATGGCGACCACAGGCCCGGACACTTCCTCCATGGCCTTGATCGCAGCCTCTTTCGGCGTCTTGCCCTTTTCGATGTGGTGCTCCACCGCTTCCACGACCACGATTGCATCGTCCACCACGAGACCGATGGCCAGCACCATTCCCATGAGCGCAATAGTATTGATCGAGAACCCGATGACCGGGAAAACTGCGAACGTACCGATGAGCGAGACCGGCACCGCCAGGGCCGGGATGAGTGTGGCCCGCCAACCCTGAAGAAAGATGAAGACCACGATGATCACAAGGATGAGAGCCTCAATGAGCGTGCTGGCGATCTCCTTCATGCCCTCGCGGACCGCCTCGGTCGTGTCCAAGGAGATCACGTACTCAAGGTCCTGCGGAAAGTTCTTGCTGACCTCTTTCATGAGCTTCTTCACGCCGTCCACGGCATTGATTGCGTTCGTACCGGGTAGCTGATACAGGCCGAGCACTGCGGCTGGCTTCCCGTTCAGCCTTCCACGCATCTCGTAGGTTTGAGCGCCGAGCTCTATCCGGGCCACGTCCTTAAGCCGCACGAGCGAGCCGTCGGGATTGGCTCGCAGCACGACCTGGCCGAACTCCTCGGGCGTTACGAGCCGCCCCTGTGCGCGGACAGCGTAAGTGAATTCCATGCCGGCAGGGGCCGGCTCGGCGCCGACCTTACCCGCCGGATTCACGGTGTTCTGCTTCTGGATCGCCGCGGTGATCTCCGGGATCGTTATGTTGAGGGTCGCGAGCCGGTCGGGTCGCACCCAGATGCGCATGGCGTACTGCCCGGCGCCGAAGACCGTGACGCTGGCAATGCCGGGCACACGCGTGAGCTGGTCGTTGATGTTGATGTTCGCATAGTTCGCCAGGAATATCTCGTCGTAGGTCCCTTTGGGAGAATAGAGCGAGACGACCATGAGCGGTGAGGACGTGGACTTCTTCACCGTGACGCCGTAGTTGCGCACATCGGACGGGAGCTTGGCCGCGGCCTGGTTCTGGCGCATCTGGGCCAGGACCTGGTCAATGTTCGGGTCCGTTTTCACGTCGAAGTTAACGTACATTTTCATCTGGCCATTGTTCGCGTTGAGCGAATACATGTAGTTCATGTTGTCCACGCCGCTCATCTCCTGTTCGATGGGCGTGGCCACGGACTGCTCCACGGTCTGGGCGTCGGCGCCCACGTAGGTCGTATCGACAACCATTTCAGGCGGCACGATGCTCGGATATTGCGCGATAGGAAGGCCAAGAATCGAGACGATGCCAACGATCACAATGATGATCGAGATGACAATGGCTACGATGGGCCGGTTGATGAAGAACTTGACCATTGCGATTTACCTCTGCTCGTGTCCTGCGAAGGGCATCTTGCCCGACGTTGCCGTAGGTTGCGACATCGGAGACGCGGCCTGCGGCTCCGTTGGTGATTCCATGGTAACCATCTTGGGATTGACCGTCATGCCGTCCTTCACTTTCTGAAGTCCCTCGACCACGATGCGTTCTCCTGGCTGCAGGCCCTCGGCGATTACCACCAGGGAGCCGGTTTTGGCGCCCGGCTTCACCGTTCGGATGGATACCTTGTTATCAGCACCGACAACGGCCACCTGGAAATTGCCCTGTAGCTCGTTTACAGCTCGCTGGGCAACCACAAGGGCCCCCGGGATGCTCTCCATGACCGCCCGTACCCTTGCATACTGCCCTGGCCGGAGGATGTTCCCGGGGTTCGGGAAGAGGACAGCGATCTTAAGCGTACCCGTCGCGGGATCCACTTCCCGGTCCGCAAAGGAATACTCGCCCGGCCGTGGAAAGACGCTGCCATCCGCAAGAATGAGTTCGATCTTCCTCTTCGGCTGGCCTGCCTTTGGCTGCGTCGCTTGGGCACGGAGGAACTCCTGTTCGCTGATAGGGATCCAGACCTTGATGGGATCAACGGCTGATACCGTGGTCAGTTCCTCGGTCTGGCCCGGGCCAACAAGGTTCCCGATCTGTGCCTTTGCCACGCCCGCTATGCCGGTGATAGGAGAGGTTATCCGCGTGAAGCCGAGGTCGAGCTGCGCTTTTTCCAGGGCAGCTTTCGCCGCATCGTAAGCGGCATGGGCCGACGACTCGTTCCCGATGGCATCATCGAGGTCCTTCTTGCTCACCGCATTCTGTTCAGCCAGCGGACGGATGCGCGCCAGGTTTGCCTGGGTCGTGTCCCAGCGCGCCTTCTTCTGCGCCACGTCCGCCTTGGACTGGTCCGCGGCGGCCTGGAATGTCCGCGGATCGATCTGGAAAAGCACCTGCCCTTGTTTGACGAGCTGTCCCTCGGTGTAGACCTGCTTCACCAGGTATCCTTGGACCTGGGCACGGATTACGGCGTTGACAGACCCGTCCATGCTGCCCACCCATTCCTTGGCCACCTGCACGTCCTGTTTGGCCACCTCGGCAACTTCAACATCAGGCGGACCGGCCGCGACTTGGGCTTTCTTCTTACAACCAGCAACTAGTGTCCCGACCATGACCAGCATGACGAGACCAAGAAAGGTCCGAACGAGTATGCGGTTAAGGCTCCTACTGCACTTCAGTTGCTGCGTATTGCAGCGCATGGAACACCTCCGGAAGGAAGATAAGCCTCTCTGCGCAGAGTCTGCAATTCACTGGACATGCGGGACCTGAGCGAGATAGTGCTAATGGCGTTTATGCAGTTGATTTCAAAAGACCTATAGATTTTTGAATGGATTAATATTAACTTTATCATGCGTTTTTTTATGTGTCAATCAAGAAAAGGAACATCTCCTCCGAACAAGCCTTGCTCAGTACTATGACCGATATTTAAGCGCTGCCATGGCGCCAGTAATGCCGAAGACAAAGGTGCCGCCCACGTCGAAGATTATCGGCAAATGAAATTGATCCTGCATCTTCGCGTTCTCGTGTAGTACATTGCATGCCGTCGACGGACAGAGTGATCACAGTGTGAGTCAGTGAAACACACATCAGAAGTTAAACTTAGCCGAGAACTGGATGCGGTTATCGTGCCCAGTATCGCCTCCGTTCTGCTCGATCTTGCCCCAGAGGTACTCGCCTCCCACCATCACGTTTTTCGCTGGATAGTGCAGCAGGTTCACGGAGGCGTACTGTCCCTTATGGAAAGCGGTCGGATCTTGACCTCCGGAATTGTGCTGCGCCGTCTCGCTCCATCCGATCGAGCTGCTCCATTTATCGTTCCAGTATTTGTCATAATAGAAAAGCAATCCGAGAATAGGCAATGCCTCGGCACCACCCTGGCTGCTCTGAGGTGCCAAGTCGACGCCGCCGTCGTTAAAGTAGTTCGCGATGCCCTCTCCGTAGGCGACCTGCGCCAGGACACTGTCTTTCCCCACGGTATGGACAGCCCCGCTCAGGTTGGCACCCCAGCCGGTCTTGTGTCCCGACACGCTTCCATCTGGCGAACTATAACCGAGCCAGCGTAATATTCCGGCTGCCTGGAGGTGGCCCCAGGGCCCATCCATTCGATACTGACCCGTCAGGTCTGGATACTTGTTCCAGCTGGTTACGCCGCCGATGTCCACAAGATTAACCTTCCCCGTGTCGAGTGCCGAACCCGGTGACTCGAGCGCGACCGTAGCCTTCGTCCCTTCCTGCTTCAAGAACGTCCACCTCACCTGGACGTTCCTGAAGAAGATCATGCCCGCCGGACCCCAGTAGTCTACGACGTTGGGGTACACGTCTATGTCCATGAACACGCTGTTGGTCTGCCCCGCAAGGAAAGGACCGATCTCTCCGTAAGCATGGCGCAACCGGATCGTAGTCTGGCCTGCATCGGCACCGACGCCGAACAAGTCGAACTCGAACTTCGTCTTGGCCTCTCCCAGATTGGTAGGGATATAGCCATTGACACCGAACCGGGTCTGTTTGACACTGAAGGTTGTCTCCCCATCATGACCGAACTGGTTTGTTCCCACGGCGATCTGGGAGGGACGCAACGTGTCGTTCCAGTCAGGATTGACGCGTTTAAAATCGTAGATGGCGTCCAACTGAACAAAGCCGTAGATTTCAACGCGCGGCACGTCCTGCGATGCAGCACGCACTTCCCTTCCGTTTCCGACAATCGCCAGAAGGGCAGAAATGATGACGAGATATAGTGCCGTTGTCGTTTTCATATTTTTCTTTGCTCCTTTCTTCGAATTGTCTCAGTATGATCTGCATTCAGGAATACTTTTGATGGACACCTGCCTTCCCGTCCCGCACAGAGAGTAACCTTTCATTAAGCATGCGAATCCATCCACCATTGATACATTCCTGGCTTCTCGTGCCCATCTTTTCGCAGAAGAGAAAAATGCTTTTCCCTCTCATGACATCATAACGACGATAACCGGTCCCCATGCCGTTAACAGGATATTCCCGACAGCGTAGGGAACCGTATAACCTAGGGCCGGGATCTTGCTGTCCGCCTCATCCTGAATGGCCCGCAGCGCTGCGGTGATCGTTCCCGCTCCAGAGCATGCTCCGAGGAGGATCAGGGGGTTCATCTTCAGGACATAACGCCCGAAAAGGATCGCAGTGATATGAGGCAGCACTGCCACCAGAAGGCCCACGATAACCAGGCTGAGGCCTGATTTCTCGAGTCCCGCTAGGAAGCTTGGACCCGCTCCAAGTCCAACTACGGCTATGAAGGTCGTAAGCCCGACGGTGTCGAAAACCCACATGGCGGGTTCGGGGATGCGGCCAAACGTCGGACGCACGGACCTGAGCCAGCCGAATACCAGGCCCATGACCAGTGCACCGCCGCTCGCCGTGAGGGTGATCGGCAAACGGCCAAGGGTTATGGAGAGAAGTCCGACTAGCCCCCCGAGAACGATGCCCGAGCCCACAAAGACCATGTCGGTCGCGCTCGTGGGCCGGTCAGCGTACCCAAGCTCCTGAGCCGCCCGATCTACATCACGCCTGGCGCCGACTATTCTCATCACGTCTCCCCGATCGATGCGGGTTTCGGCAGTGAACGGCATTGACTCGCCTCCGCGCATCAGTTTCTGCAAGAAAACGCCCCTTGCAACGTCCAGGGCAGCCAACTCCCTGAGTGTCTTACAGGCCACGGACTTGTTCGTGATCACTACGTCCAGTTGCTCCTGAGGAAAATCAACGAGGGCCTTGTCTTCCACTTCGGGGCCGATCACGGTTCCACGCGCCATGAGTGCCTCGGTGCGGGTCATCACCGCAACCACATCGCCCTCACGAATCACCATGGTAGTCTCGGGCTCAACGATCACGCCTTCGTGACGGACCCGCGATATGAAGACGCGAAATTCCTTCGGCATAGTTTCGATCTCCGCGACCGTCCTGTTCACGAGCTTCTCGTTGGTCACACGATACGCCCGGACCCCGAAGCTGTGAAAGGCTGATTGCACGCCGGGCTCCTGCTCCTCCTCGCCCGAGATCTTGGCCCGCAGCTTCCTGCCCTCCTCCTTCAGGTTGACCCGCATTAATCTCGGCGCGAGACTTGACAGGAACCATACGACAAATGCGGTACCGACGAGGTAGCTGACCGCATAGGCGACTGGAATATTGTTTATGAGCCGGGTCTTCTCCTCATCCGGGACGCTGAGATGATTGATGGCATCGCTGGCCGTGCCGATGACCGTGGATTCGGTAAATGCCCCTGCCAGTAGACCTGCCGCTGTCCCAATGTCGTACTTGAGGAGCTTCGAGACCGTGAACGCGGTCAGCAGGCAGGTGACGCACAGGACGACCGTGAGCGCCATCTGCGACAGCGCGTCCTTTTTCAGTCCCCGAAAGAACTGGGGCCCGACCTTGTACCCGGTAGTAAAGAGGAACAGGTCGAAGAATATGTTCTTCGCGATCGTGGGCACCTTGATGTCGAGTTGCCCGATAACGACGCCTGCCAGCAACGTTCCCACGACAGTTCCCAGGCTGAACGTTCCGATCTTGAGCCGGCCTATGACGAACCCCGCAGCTAGCGCAAGAAAAATGGCCAGTTCCTGATGCTCCTGAAGGGCTCTCACGAAAAAGTCCATGCAAAATATCTCCTGTAGTGTATGCCCATGAGAACGTTGCCTGTCTTCAACCCTTTGAGACCGACTGACCTGCGCATCCCGGCTCTCTCACGCAGATGAGATAATGCCGGGACTCGCAGATGGTCTCCTCGTTTAGTACTTCATGAAAAGCTCCTGCAGCTGCTTCGTATCGCTCGTCTTCATCAGGCCGAGCATCAGAAGGATTCGGGCCTTCTGGGGATTGAGTTCCATTGCGGCGAGGAACCCCATTTTGTCGTCGTTCACTTCCACGTTGCGTACAATGAGTCCGCTGCCGGTGCGTGTCGACCGTACGACAACGACGCCCTTCTTGGCTGCGTCCGCAAGAGCGGCGATGGCGGTATCAGTGCTGTTCCCGTCGCCCACGCCGGCGAGCACGATGCCTTTTACGCCCTTGCTGACGAGGAAGTCGATAGTGTCGCGACCAAAGTTGGCATAGGAATAGACGATCTCGACGTATGGCAGGTCGTTCACGCTTTTGCCATCAACGGACAGCTCGCTCTTGGTCGTATGGACTACGGTATTGGTCGAGAAGAAGTACGCCTTGCCCGTGTTCATGACGCCAGCCCGGCCCCGGTTCGGAGATTTGAACGTGTCGAGCGCCGTGCTGTTCATCTTCTGTGCCTCATGGGCGTAGTGGATCTCATCATTGAGAACGACGAGCGGGCCGCGTCCCTTGGCTTCGGGATTTGCGGCCAGCGCAACCGCATTGTAGAGGTTTGCCGGCCCGTCCGCGCCAATGGCGGTGGCAGGCCTCATGGACCCTACCAGAACGACCGGCTTGTCGCTCTTCACCACGAGGCCGAGGAAGTAGGCTGTTTCCTCCATCGTGTCTGTGCCGTGGGTGATGACGACTCCGTCGGTGTCGCCCTTCAGCACCTCATTGACCCGCTTCGCAAGCTTGAGCCATACCTCATGGTTCATTGTCTGGCTTCCAATGTTGGCTACCTGCTCTCCCGAGATGTCGGCGAGGTCCTTGAGTTGGGGTACAGCCTTAATGAGGTCATCGACGGAAAAGCTGCCCGCCTTGTAGCCTGCCTCGGTGGTGCTGGCTTGCGCACCGGCGATGGTGCCGCCAGTTGCGAGGATCATGATCTTGGGTTTTGCCTGTGCCGTCGACGCTATCAACACAAAAGCGACAATTGCCGTCAAAACGCTTCGGTACATGTTCTTTGGCATTCTGCTCATGGTTATGTCCTCCTTTTCCATCTGGTTGATCTTTTTTTGGGTTGCTCTTTGTTATTTTTTCTTCGATTTATTCGATGTCGCTGCTGCCTTCCATTCCTCGACATAGCCTTCGGCCGCCTCCTTGAGGAACTGGCCGATCTTCGGATAGGTCTCCTCCGGCAGATTGGCGAGAGACACCCTGACCGACCAGTCAGGACCGCCAAAGCCTCCGCCGTGCATCAGAACAACGCCTGACTTCTCCGCAAGACGGAAAAGGATGTCTGTGCACTCGTAGTTCTTCCTGAGGAACTTCACGAAATCAGGGCCATAGACCTTTTCTGCCCAAACCATGATGTCGAGTTCTGTGTAATAGTAGGCCCGGTCGTCATCAGGTGGCGGCTGAATTCCCAGCCCCTCCCAGAGCGCCTGGTGTCTTCGGCGCACGATGAGCTGGCAAAGCGTCTTGTAGCTGTCCGCCCTGTCAAGCAGTGCGAACAGGGAGAACAGGCCCATCTGGACCTGCTGGGGCAGTGACAGGCCGGCAGTGTGGTTCAGTGCGACTTGGCGGCTGTCCGCCACCATGCGGTCGATAAACTTCAGCTTTTCCGGCGTCAGGGTGATGCTGCTGTAGCGGCGATTGAGCACTGCGCGGTCCCTAGGGGGAAGTTTCGCCAGCATTTTGTCATAAATGTTATTCTGGTGAACTGCTATCACCCCGAGTCTCCAGCCGGTGCACCCGAAGTGCTTCGAGTAAGAATAGACGCCGATGGTGTTCTGCGGCAGCTCTGCCATTAGCGACCTGAACCCCGGCACGAAGGTACCATAGACGTCGTCGGTTATAATGATCAGGTCGGGCCTCTTGGACTTCACAAGTTTGACGAGCCGTTTCATCGAGCGTTCCCGCATGGCATAGGACGGCGGGTTGCTCGGATTGACAAGAAAGAATGCTTTGATGCGTTTGTTTGCGAGTTTGTCGATTTCCTTGTCAGAATACTGCCACGAGTGGCTGCCATCAGGACGCAATTCGACACTCGCGTCAATGTTCACAACCTTGAACGCGTAGCGGTCGAAGTGCGGGATCTCGATGTACGGCGTGAATGTCGGCACCCCCAACGCGATGGTGTCGCCGCGGCGCAGCAGGTGGTTGAGCATCAGGGAATCAAAGATATAGCACATTGCCGCCGTGCCGCCCTCGACGGCAAACAAATCAAATTTACCTGCGGGCGCCTTTCCCGCACACATCTCCTGCACGAGGTATTCGTGCACGATCCGTTCGGTGCATCTCAGAATCCTGTCCGGAACGGGATACATGCAGCCGATAATGCCCTCGGCAAGCTCATGGACGAAGACATCGGGTTCGAACTGTAACGTCTTCACGCCGTAGTCGAAAGAATCACGAAGAAGCTTTGTTCCTAGAGCGGCATTGTTGGCATCGAGGAACGCATCAAACCGTTTTGCGATGCCCTTCTTCTCCGGCATGCGGCCGGCATCGGGAATGCTGATGCCGCGCCGCGACTCTTCAATGCCAAACTGCAGCAGCGTGCCGAAAGCCTCGCGCGGCGTGGTGCAAATCCAGTTCGGATTGCCGCGGCCGGCGTTCAGCATCTGTGCGTCGCTCTCTCGTTCGCTCTCATCGGCGAGAGAAATGAGCTTGTCTTTCAGCTCAAAGGGACTCAGCTTGAGCAATTCCTTTTGCTCGGTGCGAGTCGTCGATATTTTCCTGGTCTTGCCTGCCATAGTATGCTCCTTTCTCGTATAAGATGCTCAGGTCATGAGAAGAACGATCACCAGTCCCCATATCGTCAATAGGGTATTCCCGACAGCGTAGGTCACGGTATAACCGAGTGCAGGGACCTTACTCTTGGCCACATCCTCGATCATGCCGAGCGCTGCCGTCGTCGTTCTCGAGCCGGCGCAGGCGCCGAGGTTTATGGCGGGATGGAACTTGAAGATATATTTGCCCATCAGGACGCCGATGATCAGCGGGACCGATGTGGCCACGATGCCAGCGAAGAACAGGCTCACGCCAGTCTGTTTCAGGCCTGCCACAAAGCTTGGTCCGGCGCTGATGCCGACGACGGCAATGAAAATTGTTAGACCCACATTATTGAGGATCCAGAGGGCTGGTGCAGGGATGCGACCGAAGGTGCGGTTCACG
>Ga0187779_10002265_pt1 | contig 11829 bp, 15 predicted proteins | sample 1015_Q2_SP10_10__FD_132435 | JGI IMG/M metagenome (GOLD analysis project Ga0187779, IMG submission 132435) | Tropical peat soil microbial communities from peatlands in Department of Meta, Colombia - 1015_Q2_SP10_10_MG | ecosystem: Environmental > Terrestrial > Soil > Wetlands > Peat | place... | reverse complement strand
TCCCTCGTCAAGAAATGACGCCGGGAACAAAACTCTCGCTTAATCCGGCCTGATCCGCTATCCGCAGAAATGACCCGGGCTCAACGTTCGATTCTGGTCACCGACTTCGCTTGACCGTCACCTGAAACCGAATCAGAATCCCCGAAACTGTTTTGGGAGGTGCAGCATGGTCACCATCATGTGCCATGATTGTGATTCCCACGGCGACGGGAATTGTTCGGTTTGCCACGGAACAGGAAAGACTCTCGATGAGGGACTGTTGGGTACTATCGTTGAATTTTTCCATTTGTCACGTTGCTCTGCTTGCCGTGGCACTGGTCATTGCCGAACCTGCGGCGGCATCGGACAAATCGAGATTGGTGGTGAGGGGGGATAGCATGGTGAAGAAATGACGCCGGGCATAAAACTCGGTCCCTACGAGATCCTCTCTTCACTGGGTCAGGAAGAATGGGCGGCGTCCCGTATCGTACGCTTTAGCCCTGGAGATTTCCGTGGCGAAAAATAGGTCTGGGACGGACAACTCAGCCAGTTTTGTGACGTGCTTTGTGACATAACCCTAACCAGGCACCCCTGGCAACTCCTGTCTTTTCGTGTCCGCTGCAGGTCAGTATGATTCAGCGTTCTTGCGGGCTAACCAAAGGGAACGTGAGCACTTGTGGGCACTCCAGTCAGTCGCAGTCCGTATCGTCGTCGGAATTGACACGGTAGAGGTCTGCGGTTCGAGCCTGCACGGGCCTACCATCGCTTTCGAATACTTGCGTGGCACACAGAAACATGACTGGACCTATGTGCCCTTCTTTAAAGAAATTTCGCGTACCGCTTTAAATTCCGCATTGGCTTTCCACTCCGGCATCTTTGCGGCATTCGCAACACGCAAGCCAACGAGAAAGTACAGTTGGCAATCCTCTACGGCACCGCTCAGGTCCCAGTCAGGTTTAATCACATCGCTCGGCTTGTGGTAGTCATTCGCTGTAAATTCTTGGCGCTTCTCGATTCCGAATCCGGGCGGCTTGCCGACGAAGTCGATGCCTGCTTCTGGGTCGAACGCAGGGATGCCCACTTTGGCGAAACTGAAATGGTCGGACCGATAGTAATATCCTTTCTCGGGTTCCGGATCGTCGCCAACGATTCTGCCTTGTTCCCCAGCTATGTCTGCCACGACTTCGTCAAGCGTCGACTTGCCTTTGCCTATTTCGGTGATGTCGTGTGTCTTACCCCACACATCCATGCCATCCATATTGATGTCCGCTGCCGTGCGCGACACGGGATACAGAGGATGCTCCGCATAGTATTCCGAACCGAGCAATCCCTGCTCCTCGGCGGTTACCGACAAAAACAGGATCGTGCGCTTCGGGGCATTCGGCAGCTCAGATTGCGAGTAAGCGCGGGCGATTTCGAGCAACGCGGCCGTCCCAGAAGAGTTGTCGAGCGCTCCGTGATAGATCTGATCGCCATTTACTTCGGGTCCGATCCCGAAATGATCCCAGTGGGCCGAGTAGATCACGTATTGATTCTGGAGCGCGGGGTCGCTTCCCGTGCGTTTGGCGATCACGTTGTGTGATTGAATCGTGCGCATCGTGTTGCGAATATCAAGTTTCGCTTTCATTCCCAGAGGAACAGGATGAAAATCCGCGCGGACGGCTTTGCGCTTCTCGGTCTCAAAATCCAGCCCGGCCGCGCCAAACAGCGCCTGGGCCTGCTCGTGCGTGATCCATCCCTCTACCGCTGAACGGTGCATATTCTTGTCCGGAGCAATGAGATCGAACGATTCCCCGCTCCAGCTATCGCGCACGACTCCCCAGGGATATCCCGCCGGCTCGGTTTCGTGCACGATTAGGCAGCCCTCTGCGCCCAGCTCCGCTGCTTTCTCATACTTGTACGTCCATCGTCCATAATAGGTCATGGCTTTGCCGCCGAACATTCTTTCATCGGGGACCGGTGGATCGTTGATGAGCACCACGATCACTTTTCCCTTCACATCGACACCTTTGAAGTCATCCCACTTGTACTCGGGCGCCTGGACCCCGTAGCCGACGAAGATCATGTCCGCGTCGAGATGCACCGAATCGACCATGTGACGCGTCTGTGCCACAAAATCTGTCTCGAAGGCCAGTCGCATCGTTTTCCCGTGCCCTTGCATCGTCAGCGTCATGTTCGGGTCCGGACGAATTCCCACGAGGGGAACCACTTGCAAATAGCTTCCGTCGGGATTGCCTGGCTCGAGTCCCATATCGCGGAACTGTTTCTGAATATAAGCGATGCTAAGTTCTTCGCCCTTGGTTCCAGGCCCGCGCCCCTGGAATTCATTCGACGCAAGTGTGCGGATATGTGCCATCATGCGGTCAGCTGAAAATGCTGGCACCGAGGCCAGGCTCTGACCCTTCATGGCAGAGACAGCACCGAGTGCCACAAGTAGCAGTTTTCCGAAGACGACCGCTTGCTTCGAAGGTTTGATGAACAAGTTTGGCCCTCCAGACTCGAAGTACCGATCTTAGTCGCTGAGCCGGGTGTCACACAATGTGCGACTCTAGCTCGTTCAGGCGGTTTGACGATCTCCCAAACAGAGACCCCTTGCTCGATGTCGACGAGGCCAGGTGTCTTCAGGTCTCGTCACGATATAATCGTATTCGTCATGTCGGACCAAAGCGCCGGTGTCAATCGCGAAACCTTTGTAAACGCCTACGCGGGACAGGCGCCATGGGACACGGGGAAACCGCAGCCGGCATTTGAGCAAGCAGCCGACAAAATCATCGGCTCAGTTCTCGATGCGGGTTGCGGCCCGGGCGACAATGCCCTGTTTCTGGCTAGCAGAGGTCACGCCGTCACGGGCTTCGATTTCTTGGAAGAACCCATCACAAGGGCCAGACGCAAGGCAGCGGAGCGGGGAGTAGCGGCCACCTTCCTCGTGAAAGACGCTCTGCGACTCCAAGATTGCACCGAACGCTTCGACAATGTAATCGACTCTGGCTTGTTTCACGTTTTCCCGGACGGAGATCGCTTGAAGTACGTGCAGGGTCTGAGGGCGGTCTTGAGACCTGGCGGTCGACTCTTTCTCCTGTGCTTTGGCACAGAGACGCCGGGCACACAAGGACCGAGACGAGTTTCCCAAAACGAGCTACGAGCGGCGTTCTCCGATGGCTGGCGAATCGAATCGATCGAGCCGTCGCACTTTGAGGTTCGCCCCGAAGTAAAGGCAGCGATGTTTGGGGGTCAAGAGCCGCGGGGATGGTTCATGATTGCTCAACGCAACCCCTGAGTCCGGTCGTGCCGACGTCGGCGGTTCGAGCCCGCACAGGCCCACGATCGTCTTCGGTCCGCTCGCCACCTGCACCTCACTGTCACATGCTTGGCGTATGACCTTTCGCAAGCAGACGCAACTCAGCGTCGAGAACAACGAACTGAGCGACGCCGCAAGCCATGCAAACCAAAAGCTGAGGAAACACGAAGACTGCAGGCCTATCTATGTTATCCGGCCCAGGGAAGTGGATGGCAATTTCCGCGCTGAACCTGTTGAGGTTCTTTGAACCGCACGATTTACAAATGTTGGCGACGAGTGCACCTCCTCGCAAGTACAAGTCGCTGCCCTGCAGACTGGCTACAGATGTAACTGCGGGAACAGAAATCAAACAAGTGGGGAAAACCCTAGCAGAGGGAGGCGAAAGCCTGTAGCTTGCCGTGCGACTTGCCAGTCAAAGATGCCTGAGACGAACCGCGAAAAATTCAAGCTCTCGGACTTGTCGATTTCTTTACGAGGTCTTGAAATAGGAAAAATCAGGTTGAAAGCGATTTCGCTGAGAGCGGCGAAAACAAATCCAGCTGAAACCTGCGGCCGCCGCTCTTTATGCTGCAAGGCTCAGTCCGAACTTGACTTTTGTGGCGCCTGAGCTAAACGAGATTCTTCCAGTCGAGCCGACACACCTTGCCGCAAGAGTGCCAACGGCTCTTCTGAAACCAAGTATTCCGCAAAGCCACACGCCAAGCAAACAGCCATCTTCCCAAGCGTGTAGACTGGTACGGCCTTGCCGCGTGCGGACGACAGCTCCGCATTCACGTCATCTACCGCGGCTGATCCACAGTTGAGGCATCTCTTTGTCATGACGGCCCCCTGGCGGGGAAACCTGGGTCATGTATGACGCGGACTCCGAATGTATGCTGTGATCCACATTACCACCCTTGCGTAATCGGTATGGGGCGGTATTGGTCTGATAACTACTTTATTCAAAGGCACTTAGGACGCCAAGGTCTGGCACGTCGTTGCTTTCGGATTGCGCGTTACCCTGCCCTGTAAGTTTTGTCAGTTGCCGAGTTGATTGAGATATTTCTCAATATGCCTTCAAAAAAGGTCGAAGGCTTCAGAAAGTAGAGGACCGGCATGCCATCGAGCGTCGCCCTTCGGGAAATTGGTGCTGTCACGATCGTGGACCTCAGCGGTTCTCTCATACTCGGCGAATCGACTGCGCTTCTTCGCGCGACCATCCAAGAATTGCTAGATAAGCGCCGAATCCAGATCATTCTCAATTTCAGCGATGTGAGTGCTATTGACAGCGCGGGCATCGGAGAGCTTGTGGGAGCTTACGCGCCCGTCAAAACCAGAGGGGGCGAGATGAAATTTCTGAACCCTCGGGAACGGGTCTATGACGTGCTCAAGCTTACACAACTTTCAAAGGTATTTGAGGTCTACACGGATGAAGCCCTGGCACTTCGCAGCTTTGGCTAGCAGTGTGAGATCAGTTGTTCTTTGTGGCAGGATGACTATTGAGAAACTCCTGTACGTCTGGCATCGCGGGAGCAGCCGGTTGCAAAGACATGCCTGGATGGGTTGGATCCATCGGTGGATGCACGAACTGACCGTTGGCTGGCTGGCTCTTTGCGACCTTCCAGGCCCCTCCGTGGCGTTCTAGCCAATAAATCATTTCCATAGTCGGGCCGCCCTGCTTGAGGCGAAACGTTACGTCGGCTTGGGCCTGATCACCGCTAAGATTCACCGAATCCAGGCTCATATCCATCGCAGACAGATTGATTTCTCGATCGTTCCGCACGTGCTCCTCGACGGCTTGCCGAACCAGTTCCGCGTCGCGGCCGGAGAGAGAAGCGTTGCCATTCGTGGCAGGCGTTTGCGGCCGGCTTAGCGAGTCGATCGGCGCAGACTGAGAGGACGGACTGCTTTGGCTACATCCGATCCCAAACGAGGCCAGAAGAATCAGTGAGACGGTCGAAAGAGTTGACATATGGGTCTTCTCCCGATTCCCCGCAAGCGCTCATTCTATGCCTTCCGAGACGAGCTGGCGAGTATGGTTAGAATCGCGCGCTTTTCGAGTGCCCATTCGCGCCTTGCATTGATGTCGACGCGCGCATAGTATGACGGCTGAGGCTCCGCCTCGAGCGCATTTCGTTGAATGGGAACACATAAAGGAGATGGATCATGCCTGATTCCAATGCAAAACTATCGGTCGAGGATCGGCTTGATATTCAGGAGCTTTTCGCGAGGTATGCCTGGGCTATCGATACGGGTGACATCGACGCCGTGTTGGCATGCTTCGCCGAAGATGGCTACCTCGATCATCTCTGGCAAGGCAAATTGCAGGGTCCGGCAGCCATTCGTCGCGCGTTTGAAGAGCTCTGGTACAACCGTCCGAGCTGGTGGATCGGCCGCCAGCACCTGGCCAATCATTTCCTGATCACACGCGAGGGCGAGGGCGCTCGGGTAAGGGCTTTTTTCTCGATCCTTCAATACAATGTGGATTACCGCACAAATTTTGTCTTCGGCATCGGGACATGGGACAACTTCTGCGTGAAGCGGAACGGCCAGTGGGTGTTCCAGTCTGTTTATATCAACGCTTGGACTGGGCCAGACAAGGTACCGTGGGCGGGTGAGGAGCGGGCTTATTCACCTCAGCCGATCTCAGCCGTGACGGCAAAATAGTGGGCCGGTTCAAGCGACGAAACGATAGCCCACGCCTCGCACAGTTAGCAGGTGTTGTGGCTTCGATGGATCTGTCTCCAAGTAGCGACGCAGACGAACAATAAAGTTGTCAATCGCACGCGTATCGGTGTCTTCGCGTAGTCCCCAAACATCTTCGAGGATTGATTTTCGTGAAACAGTCCTGCCCCGATTGCGGATCAAATGGCGGAGCAGCTTTGCCTCCATCAGAGTCATTTGAATTGTGTTGTGTTCCATACGCAGTTCGAGAGAACCAAAGTCAATCGTCTTTCCATCAAATGCGAACAGTTCGTCCTCGGGGGGCGCCGCCGGGGTCACAGCGTTGCCGGCCGGAGGCAAGGAACGTTCCATGTTCGCCACCCACGTGCTTCTTCGGAGCAGACCCTGAAGGCGCGCCAAGAAAATGGGGAGCTCGAAAGGCTTGGGGAGATAGTCGTCGGCACCCGCGGCAAAGCCTGCCAGGACGTCCTCGGGGCGACCACGCGCGGTGAGCATAAGAATCGGCACGTAGTTTCTGGCTTTCCGCAAAGTCGATGTAACCGCAAAACCATCCACGCCGGGAAGCATCACATCCAGTACGACCGCGTCAAATTTGTTTTCAACTTGGCTGAGCTGTTCCAACGCCGCTTCGCCGTCGCCCGCGACTTCAACCGAATATCCTTCCGCCTCCAGATTGAAGCGGAGGCCTTCAGCCAAATGGGCTTCGTCTTCGACGATTAAGACCCGGCTCACGTCGTGCTCCTGGGCAATTCCAGCGTAACCGTCGTACCGTGAGCCTCCCCCGCGCTTTCGGCAAAGACCCGACCGCCATGGGCACGCGCAATCGCCCGCACAATGAACAATCCCAATCCAGTGCCCTTCACCGACGAGACAGATCGGCTGGACACTCGGTAAAAACGCTTGAAGATGCGCTTCAGCTCGTGGCGCGGAATCCCCACGCCGCTGTCGTGAACGCGAAGCGAGACGGAATCGTTTTTAAGAGTGTCGATCTCGATCGCGACATCCACACTCCCGCCCGAGTACTTGATCGCGTTGTCGAGGATATTCCCGATGGCGGTGCGGAGCTCGTCGGGATCGCCATGCACCTTGACGGCAGAACCGTCGGCCGAACCCTGCCAATGCAGCGCCTCCGGCGCCAGCTTGTGCCGCGTGCGCGCCAATTCCATGCAGTCGCTCACCAGATTCCCAAAATCAACCAGCGCAGACCTCATCACCGGGTGGCGGTAGCCGACTTCACCTGCTTTCAGCACCTGTTCCACCGTCGCGCGGAGGCGGTCGGTATCGTCCAGCATCAGCCGGTAGAACTCTTGACGCTGTTTTTCATCTACGTCGCGACGCTGCAGAGTCTCCAGGTAAAGACGGATGGACGTGATCGGCGTTTTCAGTTCGTGCGTGACGGCGTTGATGAAGCTGTCGTGATGTTCGGCACGCCGGATTTCGCGAACCAAAAAGGTGGTATTGAGGATCAGGCCGACAATGATGGCCAGAAATCCAAGCAGGCCCAAGAACACCAAGACGCCCTGGCGCCAGTGGAGGATGATCCAGCCGACGTTGAGAGTCACAGCTGCCACCAGGCAGATGGCCAGAACTACGAAAAACGCGATCGTCTTGAATCGGCCTGTGAACTTCATAGGACTATGATTCTACAGCGGCGAAAGGAATTTATGGCAGACGATCAAACTGTCAATGAGGAAGACTTGCGGGCGTCGGCAAAAAACCGGATCGCTTGCGGCGTCCCCTACGCGGAGACCAAATCGGTTTCCGATTCCGGCGAGACAGCCCCCACCGGAACGGTCGGGAGGCTTTCGTTCGGCTCTTTGGCGGCGGACAGCTTGTAGCGATAGACGTCGCGGGCGAGTCCCAGTTTGCTGAGAAGCCAGATGCCGTACCAATTCAGATCAATCTCATACCACGCGAGACCATGCCGCGCCGAAACGGGATGAGCATGGTGATTGTTGTGCCAGCCCTCGCCAAATGAAAACAGCGCTACCCACCAGCTGTTGGTTGAGTCGTCGCGGGTCTGAAAGCGGCGTCTGCCCCAAAGGTGGGTCGCCGAATTGACCAGCCAAGTCGCGTGCAGCCCGAAGACCGTGCGCAAGCAGATGCCCCAGAGCACGAACCGAAACCCGCCGACTGCTAGGAGAGCCAAGCCGAGCAGGATGATGGGAACATAGTGAAATCTCGTGATCCAGACGTGAAACTTGTCCTTCGCAAGATCGGGAACATAGCGCGATAGAGTCTTGGTGTCGTGGTGCATGGACCTGCCTACTAGAATCCAGCCGACGTGAGCCCACCACTTGCCGTCCCGCGGGGAGTGCGGGTCGCCTTCCTTATCCGAATATTGGTGATGAATGCGGTGTGTGGCCACCCAAAAGATCGGGCCGCCTTCCAAGGAGAGCACGGCGCACGTGGTCAGGAAATACTCGACCCATTTGGGGGTTTTGTAGCCGCGGTGGGTGAGCAAGCGGTGATAGCCCATGCCGATTCCCAGGCTGCCGCCGACCCAGTACAGAAAGGCGGCGAGGAAAAATGCCTTCCAGCTAAAGAAAAACAGCGCTGCAAAGGCTCCGACGTGAAACAGGAGCATGAAAATGGCCGTGATCCAGTTAATTCCGCCGTCGCTCGCAGACTCTTTTCCCAAACCCCTCACTGTCATTTGGCCCTGATCTCTCTTTGGATTCTGCTTGGTATTTACCGTGCTTCCTGAGGTGCATCGCCAGAATAACAGCCCTAGACGCAATACTTTGTAATAGTTATGTAATACTGGCGACTTGCGCTGTATCAGTTAGCGTGTACTGGCGGACAGGCCCTGATGCAGGCGGTACGGCTACGGCGGCTTGTCAATCGTGGGGCTTTCCTCGATAATCGGATTTCATTGCTCGTTCTCACACCGTGGCGCTATGGTGCAACGGTTAGCACGCGGCCCTTTCAAGGCCGAAATACGGGTTCGATTCCCGTTAGCGCTACCATTCAAGGTCGGGACGGGGCACCGACCCAGCCCCACTCTGGCAGCTCGCGCCGGCCTAGCAGGGCCTCGGCAGCCCAGACCCCCAAATGGACCGACAAGGCGACGCCATGGCCTGCGAATACCCCTAGAACGATGCCGTTGCGACTGGCGGGATGATAGGAAAAGACTGGCTCAAAATTCGCCCGAAAAGCAATCGGCCCTCCCCACAAATGTGTGAAACGGGCCTTCGCAAGGGCCGGGTGCAACCCTCGAACTCGACTTCCCAGCGTTTCGAACATGCGTGCTGGCTGGTCCTGGGTCACATCCACCTGCGTAAGATCACCGGATTCGGGGGGATCCACCAAACCGGCACCCCAAATCACTGACTTGTCCGCGCAAAGCCGCCCCCACAGATATGGAAAATCCACGGTATAGAAGGGTTTGCGCGCCGCGAGGCCAACCGAGTCGATTTGCTTTTCGGCCAACGGAGCCGTGCGCGCAGCAAGGGTAAGCTTCGGATGGATCGTGGGCCGTAGCCCGGTGAGATCGGCCGAGAGCGCGTTTGTTGCGAACAGAACCCTGGCCACCCGCAGCCGACCTTCGGCAAGCCGCAGTTCGGGACCCTCTCCCCAGTTGATTTGCCGCACCTCGGCATGTTCCACAACCCTGGCGCCCAAGCGGACAGCGGCTCGACCGAGGCCATCCACTTGCTTTCCGGGATCGAGGGTGCCTCCGGGAACTTCGTTGATCACGCGCAGCCGGCCCGAGTCCTGCCAGGAAATGGGGGATGCAGCCCACAGTCGATGCCCTTTTTGTGTTTTCTCCGCCTGTTCCGTGCGTGCAATTTCCCAGGCCCCAGGAAGCGTGAGATCGCAGTTGACCTCAAGTTCTCGCAAAACCTCTTGGAAGCTCGCGAGAACGTCGCCCAGCCCAGCAAGGTCGCCGGCGGCCGTCTCGCCGAGGACGATGCCACCTGTTCGTCCGCTTGCACCGGCACCGATTCGCGAGGCTTCGAGAACAATCACTGTCTTTTCCGGAGCCAGCCGGCGCAGCCAAGCCGCCGCGGCGAGACCTGTAAAGCCCGCCCCGATGACGGCAAAATCAGCTGTTTCTGGGAGCGGCTGTCTGGGCGGCGCGAAATCGACGTGCCAGGGAGGGGTTCCCCAGGAATTTCGTTCGATGGAAACGGCATGGATGGCGTTGCTCATGGAAAAAGCCGAACGCTGAAGCTGAGAATCTATGGCAGAAGGCTGGGGGTGGGGGGCGTCATGATCTCCGGTCCACGTTCCATTCGCTCTACAAAATGGGCTCGGTCCAGTTCTCAAGCGTCTGTTTGATGTGCCCCATAAACTGGTGGGCGATGGCGCCGTCGACCACCCGATGATCGTAAGACAGAGTGAGGTAGACCATCGAGCGAATGCCGATGGCATCGTCGATGACGACCGGGCGCTTTTCAATCGTGCCGAGACCGAGAATCGCCACGTTTGGCTGATTGATTACGGGCAGGCCCATGAGTCCACCGAAAACGCCGGGATTCGTAATGGAGAATGTGCTGTCTGCCACCTCCTCGGGCTTGAGCTTCTTCGACCTGGCCCGCTCCGCCAAGTCGTTCACCGATCGGGCCAGTCCATAGAAATTCTTCTCTTCCGCATTTTTGATGACGGGCACGATCAGACCCCAATCCAGCGCCACGGCAATGCCGATGTTGCACTCCTTGTGCAGAACGATGCTCGTTCCATCGACCGAGGCATTGACCGTAGGAAACGCGCGCAGCGCCTCTACCGCCGCCCGGATGAAGAACGGCATGAGCGTCAACTTCGTACCCGATTCCTTCTCGAAACGTTCCTTGCTCTTTGCTCGCAGCGCCACCATGCCCGAGACGTTGGCTTCTTCGATCGAGTAAACATGGGGCGAGGTTCGCTTGGACAGAACCATGTGCTCGGCAATCTTCTGGCGCATGGTCGACATGGGCTGAACTTCGTACTGTCCAAAGTAGATTTTCTCGCGGGGCACGCCGGCCTCCCGTGCAGCCGACGGCGCAGGAGCCGGCGCGGCGGGTGCGGTGCTCGGCCCGGCACCACCGCTTTCGACCGCAGCTAGGATGTCGCGCTTGCTGACGCGTCCGCCCGCGCCCGTACCGGCCACTTGCCGAAGATCGATCTGGTTTTCGCGCGCGATTCGGCGAACCAGTGGCGAACTCCGAACCTTGTCGCCGTTGCCACCGGTGCGCGGAGGTTCTTCGGGCGGAGCTACTTTGGGTGGTGGAGGTGCGGCAGTGGCGGGCTTGGCAGCCTCTGTCTTGACGGTGGGCGCCGGCGCAGCGGCCGCTTTCGCAGCCTCCGGTTTGGCCGCAGGCGTCGCAACGGCCGCGGCGGCACCGCTTGCATCAATCACGGCGACGACGGTTTGAATCGGCACGGTCTGCCCTTCGGTGACCTTGATTTCCTTCAAGACCCCCGCAGCGGGCGCAGGAATTTCCGCGTCAACCTTGTCGGTTGAGATCTCAAACAGCGGCTCATCGCGTTCGATTTTATCGCCCGGCTTCTTCAGCCACTTCGTGATCGTGCCTTCAAAAATGCTCTCCCCCATTTGGGGCATGATGACATCGACAGCCATATGGCTTCTCCTGGGGACAGAAAGCTTACGCGGCGCTCAAACATTCTTCGTGCCACACACCGGGAATCCCTTCGAGCGTGTAGATCTCATCGCCGCCGTGAAAGAACTCTACCCGTGTTACATTGGCAACGCGGCCGGCATAGTCAACCTGCTCGGGTTCAAGCTCGTTGTGATACTGCCCTTCCTCGAGAAAACCCTCGAGAAACGCGCGGTCGGCGATACGAACCTGCGATCCGACTTCAAACTCGGCTACATTGAGACCCCTCGTCTTTCCCAAGGCGCATGCCTCCATTTCTGCTGGCTAGTATTCTGCCAATTCCCGTGC
>Ga0187779_10002264_pt1 | contig 11832 bp, 10 predicted proteins | sample 1015_Q2_SP10_10__FD_132435 | JGI IMG/M metagenome (GOLD analysis project Ga0187779, IMG submission 132435) | Tropical peat soil microbial communities from peatlands in Department of Meta, Colombia - 1015_Q2_SP10_10_MG | ecosystem: Environmental > Terrestrial > Soil > Wetlands > Peat | place... | reverse complement strand
CATCGCGACCCAGGATCCGAAATAGCCGTGGTGCACGTGGATGTGATCAACACAGCGGTTCCCCAAGAGCGCAGCGTAATACACCCCGAGTGCAGTGTGGATTAAGGCGCGGAGTCTTCGTTCACTACGGTTCCGTCTTTGTAGGGAACGGCGAATCTCCTTTGTTAGACAAGAACCGTTCTTAATCAATAACCAACAAGCGTGGATCACCAGGGAAATCCTTAGCGGCCGCAGGTAGATTGTTTGTTTTGCGAATTTCTCTGGTTCGCCGCTGAGATCGTCTCGCGGCCGTAGGACACCACAAGGAATCACAGTAATTCCGCATCTTTGCAGCTCACCAATTTCTTCGATCACATACGGCTCTACAGAAGAGGGAAAGACGTTTGCAAAGTAGGCGATCGTCGGCATTGGTAACGAGCCGGTTTTGCGGTTATTGAAGAATGCGACGCATCAGTCCGAATAGCGGAAACAGAAACAGCGTGGGGAGCGACACCGCCATACAGGCAACTAACTGGCGGTAAGAAATTGCGATCTCGCTCCGAAGTCCTCGATGGATGACGAAATAACAAGAACAGGCGATCAACTCTGCCCAGCCATAACCGGCGATCCCGCAGCGGGGCAGGAGCAGGACTGTCGCCCCCGCCAGCAGGGTCACATGAGCCGAATAGGATTCCAGCACAAGCCATTGTCTTCCGATCACAAACAGCGCTGCAGCTTGCAGGTTGTAAACAGAGTTTATGAGCACCGCGGCAGCAATAAAGGGATAGAGTGCCAGACTTGGGGACCAGCGAGCCCCGGCCACACGCGGGAGGATCACCGGCCCCAGCAATGCGAAGGCGCACAACAGAGGCCCTAAAGTGATGACCTGCAAGTAGAGAGCTTGCTGTAAGGCCTTGCGGAAATCGTCGCGGCGGCTCTGCAAACGTGCCAACGTCGCAATTGCCATTCGTCCGGCTGCCAGTCGAATCGTACCCAGCGCCTCGGCTATCCGCACTGCAAGAGCGATAAATGCTACCGCTTCCGCACCCGCGAACCGCCCGACCAGCAACGGATTCACAAGCGTTCGCAGTTGCCACACTCGCAGAGATGCCGTCAGTCCTATACCGTACGACAACATTTCGCGCGCAATCCCTGCATCAAACCGGAAGCGGAGGGCCATGGAAGTGGAGAGAGCCGTCGCTATGAGCGTGAACAGTTGCCACGCGATCTGTCCCGCAACTGGCGCCCACACTCCTGCCCGCAACCAGGCAAGCGACCCAGACAATAGCAATCCGAGTGATTGACCCGAAAGCTCGATCGCGGCGACCGTTCGAAAATCCAGCACCCGCTCTAGCTTCGCCATAGGCACTCCGGTCAGCGCAGCAACGGGGACTGTGAGCAGTAGAATCAAGTATGGCCCAGCAAACTCGCGACTCCCGTACCAGTGGATGAGAACCGGTGTTCCTGCTGCCGCAATCGCCGCCAGAGCCAGGGAAACTGCCACCAGCAGCGTTGCGGCCGTACCGTAGACAAACTCGTCCGGCGTTGTCTCCCGGCGCACCAGATAGGTGTCTATGCCGCTTCGCGCTACTGCGGCAAGTAAAGCAACAATGCTGATTGCAGTCACAAAAATTCCATATGCGTGTGGCCCGATCCACCAGGTCATCACCAGCATGTTTCCCAGACTCACAATCACTCCGAGTGCATACCGCCCGGCGAGATAGAGTCCCCCGCGCACAGTCTCATCAGAAAAATGCTCATTGATTGTGGAAGATGATGCTCGGCCAGCCGAACTCAAACCGCCGATAGCGCCAGCTGACGGGCAGATTTCAACAGCCGGCATGCGCTTCCTCGCGCTTGTTTTGCGCGCTAAGCATTCCGGCGATAGAAAATACGAGTCCATTCACGAACTGGTAATTCATGACTACAAACATCGCATTTATCAGATAGACGAGGAGAAGGATGGGCCAGAGAGCGCGGAATTGATTATCGAGAAAGGAAGCTTGGCCTGGATGCTCCTGCACAGGCCTGCGCCCAACCCAAAAAAGCTCGAATATCATCCACAAATAGAGGGTGAGTCCAATAACCCCGTACTGCACGAGAATTTCCAGGAACGTGTTGTGGAAATAGTATTCCTCCTGCTGAAAATCGCTGATCCTGCGGGACAGCTCGACTTGCATCTCTTTGCCGCCCCAGCCTGCAATCGGTTTGCTCAGAAACATTTCCCAACCTGCTTCGTAAATTTCCATGCGAAACTCAACGGGGCTATCTTCCTGCAGGCGTTCGCCCAGTGACCGATGATGATCAGGCAAGCTGATTACGGCTGCAAGCACGACCACACCGCAAACAACCATTGCCAAACATGTTCGACGTAATCGGTGGCTGGAAGTAAATAGCGGCAAAGCGACCAGCGATGCGGCAAACGAGAACCAAACTGCGCGGGTTTTTGTCGCCAAGATCGCTAGTGGCCAGACCACCACCAGGAGCAGTGACCAGACTCCACGCAAACGGCCTCGCCGAAATGAATCCAGGGCAATTAAGCCGAGCAGATTTAGGGCGACTCCATTGGCCACGGCCTGGAGAAATGGACCACGAGCGCGGTCCGCATGAATGCCTAAACTCTCATCGAGAATGAAGCGCGGAAAAATAAACGTCTTCAAACCCGTGATGAAGAAGATCGCGGTGGCGCTGAGGTATAGAAATACAATTAGCGAGAAAGTCTCAAATTGCCCGAACTCGATCTTACTTCGAAAAATGTTGGCCGCCGCGATAAACAAGACGAGCGGCACAAACCATTTCGCCGCAAACACGCTCCAAATCTCTGCCGCGTACGGCTGTGCCAAAGCATCGCGCAATGCGAGTAGCAGCAAAACCAAGAGCAGCCACGTAATCGTCCCCCCGATCCTCAGTGTCTCCCGAAGTACACATGCCCGCAGAAAGACTATGAAAATGAGAATTCCCAAGGCGAGCCGGTCATAAACGAACGGTGGACCATCCGGCGAATGAAAAAGCATCAACCCAAGGGTTGCAAGGAAAAGAAGAGACGGCGCCAAGATCAACCGGTGCAAGGGTCGCAGAGCCGCAATGAAGAACGTCCCAACTGCATCGTTCGCTCTCGAGTCGCGTGCAAAGACTTGTTCTAAAGTAGCCATGCTCACGCGCCTTCACCACGCATCACCACTGCAATGGTCTTGCACAGGATCCGCAGATCCATGCCCAGTGACCATCGTCCGATGTACTCGCGATCCAACGCCATGCTGCGCTGGAATGATGGGTCTTGCCTCGCAGTGACTTGCCACAACCCGGTCAGTCCCGGAGTAGCCTCCAGCCTCTGGTAATCCTCTAACTCATAACGCTGAACATCGTCAATCGGGTGAGGTCTCGGGCCAACCAGGCTCATTTCTCCCATGAAGACGTTCCAGAGTTGAGGCAGCTCATCCAGGCTGTAGCGGCGAAGAAATCGGCCCACACGAGTCACCCGGGGGTCAGCAGCCAGCTTGAAGAAAGGCCCGGCACGCTCGTTATGCTCACGTAATTTGTCCTTCAATCGATCTGCATTTACCACCATCGTGCGGAACTTACAACAGAGGAAGCGTTTCCCTTTTAGGCCCACCCGAGGGGCGCGATAGAAAGCCGGCCCCGGCGAGTCCATCTTGATCGCGAAGGCTATTCCCGACAAAAGAGGCGCAGTGAACAACAAACCAATACCAGAAAGAACCATATCCGCCACCCGCTTGACCAGCAACCGAAAAACCGGAATGGTTTCGCAACACAAGGTCATAACCGGAATATCTCCGATTTGCTCCAACGTCACCAGGGCCGGATTCGCGCCCAGAAGATCGGGAACGATCTTCACGTCGATGTGATTGCGCCGAGCTTGCCAGATGGCTTTTCGACCCACGTCGCTGTGTGGAGGCACGGTGATGATGATTTCGTCCACAAATTCGTGGCGCGCGATTGCTTCCAGATCCTGAACCCGTCCGAGCACATCTTTTCCACCCCGATCCTCATCGAGAAATCCGCATACCGTACATGCCGCAACCGGATCTTGCTGTAAAGAATGCGCCAGCTTTCGACCGACTTGTCCTGAACCAATGATGAGTACATTTCGCGCGCTCTTTCCGCTCGCTTGCCTTCGCGGAGATCTTCCAACGCACTGGCGATACAGCAACATCAACGTGCAGCCGAGGGCACCAGTGCAAACGAATTTCAGAAGTGATGGCTGGAGCGGCTTCCAACTTACAAGTGTCAAGACAATCAGAAAAGTAGACCAAACGAAAACCTTAAGCAAAAGCAATGCCTGATGGGTTGGCATGCGCAGGGTTTCCCGATCGTAAAGGCGCTCAGAATAACCAAGCAGGGTGAATATAGCCCCATACAGCAGGAGCGTCCCTATGTTGCACGACGCGACACGTTGAGCCAATGGCTGACCGTGACAAGGCACCAGCTGCACTATTGCAAAAGCGGCCGTCAGCAACAAGAAATCTGCCGCGACCTGCCCGGCAACCTGCCAACGCTGGCTCTCTACACCCGGAGCGGGCAACACGATTTGTCGGAGCGTTTGCCTCGGCGCTCGAAATTGCGGCACCGCCTCTTCTTGGTGATCGCTCCATACTGAAGAGTGCCAGGCCGGAGGAACTGAAACCAGCCTGCTCCGCCGAGGTTGCACAATACCCAGAGGTCTTCCCAGGATTAAGCGTGCAGGTAATAATCCTTCACGGGATCCGGACCCAGTTCGAGTTCGCGGCGCCACGACCAAGCTAAATCAACTCCAATTCATACCCCTCGATGGTGATCGCAATTGCCCGTTGGATCGAGTCCACCGAAATCACCAGATTTTTTTGTCCCGCTCCCTCGAGAATTCCTTCGAGACCATCAAGACATCCGCCGCGAATTCGGACTTTTTGTCCAGCTTTCAGGAAAGGGTGCAAAGCGCAAGGCACATTTTTCAGGAGTAGTTTTCGAAGATCCTCGATCTGTTTGGCTGGAACCGGCACCGCCGCTCCCGAGAACGCGACCAGGCCTATTACGCCCGCAGTCTTGAGGATTTGCTTGTAGCTAGCCGGACGGGAATCAACTCGGGCAAATGTGTATCCGGGAAACAGGATTGCATCGACCGCTTTCTGACGATCGCTCCAGCGATGGATCTGTTTGATAAGTGGAAGAAACGTCTCAAAGCCTACCCGTTGTAACTGAGTCGTAACCTTCCGTTCGAATCGGTAACGCGTTTGAATGGCGTACCAGTGGGTAGACAAAACCGCAGAGGAACTCGGAAATTTTGAGCCATTCGTGACGGACGGTTGGGGCAAAGCTCCGCTAATTGAGTCCCACCCCACTTTTGCCGTGTTTTTCACAGCCACGTCACTACAGCTTGTGGTAAATCGTTTCCGGGATAGGGAACGTGCGCTCCGTCATTACAGCGCCTAAAATTCGAACATTGGCGGCTTGCAACTTTTCTTTTACTTTCTGTGCCACAAGCCGGCGCGTGCTATTCGCCCGCAGGACCAGTACTATCCCGTCACATCGGCTTGCCAGTAAGGTGGCTTCGTCATGAGAGCTGGCCGGCGGACCTAGCAACACCGTGTAGTCAAAATCCAGACGCAGCTCGGCAAGTCGTCCCCGTATCCATGATGCCGACCATTGCCGAGCGCCATCTTCGCGCAAAACCTCACTCTTCATAAACCAGAGCCGATCGGATAGTTGTTGTGCCGCGTCTCGCAAACTTCCAAACCTGGGCTGACGTGAGACACGACCATCAATGGCACGAACTTCCTTTGTTGCCCAGCGCGGCATCGCGTCAACGACACACGTCGTTCCGGAATCCTGCCTCTGAAGTGCGTTCCCGACCATCATGCACAAGCAGGCGATCTCCGTGTCTTCGTCAACAGCGCTAAATGAAACCTGACGCGCCTTCTTTTTGCCGCCTTGCAAAAAGATTTGCCGGACCAGTCCACTGATTTGCTGTTCTGCTAACGAGGGACAAGCATCACGATCCTCAAAAGCCGCTGGGCGAGACCTCTCCCAACACGCTTCAAGCGACGCACCTCCCCGTTCCACTTTCTCAACTATCGGCGGCATCAATTCGAGAACTGTGCTCATCGCCGCTGACCTTCTATTACGTCCTCGTCCTTCATCGCGCCGCCGGGCGGCAACCAAGAAAGCACCGGGGTATGCAAATACAACTTGATCTCGTCAGGAGTTCTGAATGCAGGACTGAGATAATCGGTCCCAAACGCTGTTCCGACCCCAAAAACTGCCGCCAATATCACCCCCAACAGTCCGAAACCGGCAGCCGAAAGCTTCGGAAGCACGGGAACCGTGGGTGCCTCGGCAATTGTGGCGTTGAGAATACCGCCTCGATCTAATGCGTCCCCAATCCTCGCCTCTTCCCGTTTGTTTACATACAAGAGATATTTGTCCTCGGCCGCTTTCAGGTCGTTGAGTAAACGATCCTGTTCAATTGCGCGGTTTCCAAGCTGCTGGGCCCGAGCGCGATAACTGGCCAGTAGTATGTGGTCAGCTCTGAAGTGTGCACCCAGTGCAATGCCTTCCACTTCCGACTTGATTAGTTCGAATTTTGCCCACGCATGATTGGGATCAAGATCGCTTGTCTGATCGCGCAGGGGGACTTGCGTCTCAGCGGCAATTGTTTGCTTTGCCTGTCTGATCTCCTCATCCACTTGCTGAACCAACCTATAGGAGGGGTCATACTGAGTCAGGAGCTCCGTCCGCTTGAGTTCCAATTCCAGAAGTCGCGACTTTAATTTCTCCAACAATTCGGGATTATCGGAATTGCGGATTTGGGTGAGCGTGCGTTCCGGCAAGGCATTCAGTTTCAACCGTAAGGACTGAGTTCGTTGGGAACTCTGCGCTATGGCGACTTCGGTTTGTCCAAGGTCTCCTTCGACTTCGCTTAATTTCCGGAGCTCCAAATCCCGCTGCTGCGCGGCCGAAATTACGTCTTCATCTCGGTTGAAGTCGATCAGGTGCAGTTCCGCGGCTTCGAGGGCACGACGCGACTCATCCGCCTGCTGCTCGAAAAAGGGAACAGTACCTGAGGGCCGATTCACCTGTTGATGGCGTTCCAAGTACGCGCTCGCCAGAGCGTTCAGAACTCTCGCGCCCTGCTGCCCATCCGAGGAATCGTAGCTTACAGAAATAAGACTGGCTTTGTGTGCCGGCTCAACAGTCAGCCGCTTGCTCAAACGCCGTGTGATACGTTCGAGCTGTCGTTCCCGGTTGTCTCCGAGCATTCGCCAAAACCATGAGCTTCCTTCCGACATCAGGCCCGAACGCTCGATCACGGAACGTAGAATGTCGTCATCTTGGAGGAGCTGCGCTTCCGAGTTCACTTCCTCTTCTGTGACCACCCGCCGCACAAACTCCGGCTCGCTGGGAACGGCTCCAATTTCTGGATCCAGGCGGCTATGTCGTAACAAGATTTTCATGTGGGACTGGTACGGCGGCCAGAGAACTCCGTAGAGGAACACGGTCAGGAAGGTTGCCAAAAACGTAATCAGGAGCACTCGCTTCTGGCGAAACAGAACCGCCACAATATCTCGTAAAGTGGGAGAAGGCTCCCGGGCCACCCGCGAAATCGGACTGAGTTTCTCCATTTGAGCTTCCTCTACGCAGTAGGATTGTCGATGTTCAATCCTCCTTCTAGAATCCGGCGGGGTTGGCGTACAGACTGAGGCTGGAAGCGGGGAGGAACTGCCGAATTTTCGAAATCGTATTCTGCGGCACAAACACCAAGTCCCCAATGTGTAGTTGTACGTCCTCCTTTAAGTTGCGGGACCTGAGCAGCGCCTTCACATTCAGCACGTGGGATTCAAGTGTGTCCTCGGAAATGTGACGAAATATCACAACTTGTGAATGCTTCGCCCTCGGCGAGAATCCTCCAGCCATCGCTAACGCTTCCGTCACCGTTGTAGGGGCGCGTAATTCATATTTGCCGGGCCGGCCGACCTCGCCGGCGGCAATGAAATAGGGTTTGTCGAAGTCCTTGAGCGTAACCGTGACTTCCGGCTCGTGGAGAATGCCTCTATATGCCTCGCGGACCGCCGCCTGCAGTTCGGGAAGGGTTAAGCCTTCTACATACAGCTGGGTCGTCCCCTTTAACGGAAGATAACCATCGGGCTGCACAGTGAGGAGCTGGTTGAAATCCGGGGAGAAGGTGAACGTGATTTCCACCACGTCGCTACATCGCAACCGGTAGAGCGGACGGCGCACTCCCGTCAAGGCTGGACCCAATGTACCGTCCGCTGCTCCGGGTTTCGTGGTCGCCGCCGTAACCTTCGCAACTGGTGTCTCCGACAGTTGCTGTTGAGCGGCAGCGAACACCGTAAACTGCACTTTCAAACTGGCGACGACAAAGATGAAAGTGATTGCTGCGAATTTCATCCCTGCCCTCAACCATTCTGACCGGTTGACCGATCAAAATTGTGATCCTGTCAGTTCCCGAGACTATTCCGACAAGCAAAAACGAACAAGACATGGAAAGTGCTGTCCAATAATGTGTACACGGTCGGGCTGCGCGCGGAATTTTTTGCCTCCACTTTAGTGCCGCCTTCACAAGCGGGTGCTTGACACTATTTCTTGATCTCTCATTAGAGCCTTAGCAAACTGGCCTTGCTCGTATTTATGTAAGTTCTAAGCAGCCTGTGTTCGATCCAAAAATGGGAACGCTGCTCGCAGCCTCTATGTTTTCCACACTGATTTTTGTCTCCCCCGTGTCGAAACATCACAGACCTTAATCGTCCGGATAGCTATTCTTCACCTTCGTGCTTGCGATTGAGGAGCCATGTCATCAGCTGTTGTCAATCCGAAGATCATTCGTGTCCTTGTCGCTGATTCCAATCAAATGCAGAACCAGCTTCTCACCTCGGCGCTGCGCCGCCGCCCTGAATTCTCGGTCAATTCCTGCGACTTGACGCATAACGCGGTGCTGACAGCGGTGGCCGGGAATTGCATCGATGTGGCGCTCCTGAATGCAGATAAGGACGTCAGTGTTGTCCGTAGCCTGCATTTAGCGCATTCGCGTGTGCGAAAAATCTTGCTCATTGAGAGCCCCGATCAGAACACCGTAGCAAACGCGCTTCGCGCTGGCGCGCGCGGGCTTTTTTGCTTCACCGACTCGCCCTTCCGCTTGCTCTGCCGATGTATTCATTGCGTTTTCGAGGGTCAGCTATGGATCAGTAATCGGCAACTGGAGTTTCTGATTGAAGCCATGTCTCAGGTGCCATCGTTGCGCGTAGTTAATCACAATGGTTTCAACTTGCTCACAGCACGCGAAGAACAAGTAGTGGCGCTGGTTGCCGATGGGCTGACGAACCGCGATGTGGCGCGCGAACTCGGACTCACAGAAAACACGATCAAAAAGTATCTGTTTCACATTTTCGACAAAGTTGGGGTTTCCAGCCGCGTGGAACTAGTGCTGTACGCGGTCACTCGCGGCGCAGTGCAGAATGCCGAGTGGGTTCCGGCACCTCTGCAGCAGTGACAGGGTGCCTTGGTCGAACCTTGCTTTTGAGCACATCTCTTGGCCAGAGATGACCGTGGGGGATGAATCTTCCTGTGCTACACAGTGGCCATCCTGGCACTCGCACGCTGGGGCAAGTCTCGCTACAATGAGCAGGCATGGCGGAAGCCTCTGCGGCACAGGCGGCGAAACCCCGGCGCTGGACGGTCATCGCATCCGGCGTGCTCTGTGGATTGCTGGCTGTGGTGGTGATTTATACCAAGTCCAGCGCCTTCTACAGCCCCATCGCCGTTATGATTGTGGCGGCAATCGGATTGGCTGCAGTACTCTTGCAACTTCGCTTCTATAACCGTGAGCAATCGGAACCGCTGCATGCGCCGCTGTGGCTAAATGTTGTAGGGGTTTTCTTCGCCGTCGCTGCGTTATTCTCTGATGTTCTTCGCTTGCGTCCAGCCGTGGCACAACTTATGCCTTTGGGAGCGATCGCGGCTTTTTCGATCAGCAGCGCCGTCATTCTGCACGCGTTTCGCAAACATCGGATTGCTGCAAAGTAGGATCAGCGTGATCCAGATGTTGTCGTGGCTGCGGGAGCGGCTTGCGTACGTGCGGTCAGGTTCAAGGTAGAGAGAGTCGCCGCGTCAAATCCGCCACCCAGGGCTTTGATCAGAAGCACGCTATCCACCATGCGACGCCCCGCGATCTGCACGGCAATCCGCTCGTCGGAAAGCGCGACGGCTTGGGCTGTCGTCACCTCCAGGTAACTGGTGACCCCGCCTTTATAGCGGTTCTCCGACAACGCTAGGGAATGTTCGGCGGCGGTGACTGCGGCAGCCTGCGTGGTTGCTTCCTGATCGAGCAGCCGCAACTCCGAGAGATTGTCTTCTACTTCCTGATACGCCGTGAGCACAGACTGCTCATAATTCGCAACCGTCTGGTTGTACGCGGCGCGAGCCTGATCTGTGAGTGCGCGACGCCTTCCAACATCAAAAGCAGTCACCATAGCCGAGATTCCCACTGACGCAAACCCGCTTGGCCCGGTGAGCCAATTCGAAATACTCGTGCTTTCAAACCCGGCGGTTGGGGGAAAGCTGAAAAGAGGAAAGTAAACCGCGCGCGCGACCCCAATGTTGGCGTTAGCCGCAGCCATTTGGCGCTCCGTCGCGGCAATATCCGGGCGCCTTTCCAGCAACTGGGATGGCAACCCCGGTGGGATCACGGGAGGCACCGCGTTCAATGCGGCAAACTGCAAAGTGAAGCTGGAGGCAGGCTCGCCAATCAGAACCGCGATAGCGTGCTCGAACTGCGTGCGCGCGGCCTTGACGTCGATATCCTGCGCACGAGTTGTTTCTAGCTGGGTCTCCGCCTGTGCCACATCCACCTGCGACGCTACGCCACCCTGATACCGACTGTCGGTTAGTTGCAGTGCCCTTTCATAACTTGCCACGGTGGAATCGAGCAACCTCGCCTCTGCATCCAGTTCACGAGCTTGAAAATAATCCGTTGCCAATTCCGCGTGCAGGCTTAAGCTTACCGATTCCAGGTCAGCAAAGCTGGTTTGTGCATTTGCCCTATACGCAGCCACATTGCTGCGGACACGCCCCCAGACATCGGGCTCATAAGACATGTCCGCAGATAGAACAAAGTCATTTGTTGTACCGCTGACCGTCGACGTCGCAAGCGGGCGATGGGTCGAGAAACGCTCACGGGTTGCCGAAGCTCCGGCGCTTATCGTCGGATACAAATCCGCTCGATAGTACCGGAGTAGTGCGCGCGCCTGCTCGAATTGCGCCTGCGCAGCCTTGAGGCTCTGATTGGAAACGTTGACCTTCTCCTCGAGCAAGTTCAGTTCCGCATCCTGATAGATTTCCCACCAGTTCCCACGCAGGACCTGATTCGAGGGCTGCGCCACTTTCCAATTCGGAGGCGTCTCTTTGAACTCAGGAGTGGTTGGCGCAGGTGGACGAGAATAACGCGGCCCAACAGCACAACCGCATAGACCTGCAAGGATAGTGAAGAGCAATCCCGCGAACACTCGCGACTTGGAGCTCAAGACTTTGCCCATTACCGTCCTGGCTCACGCGCAGAAATCGGAGCGCGGGCGCCCTGAGGTTGTTCTGCCGGCGGGTTGGTGACCCGAACCTGTTCACCCTGCACTATCGAGTCCGGCGGATTCACAATGATCGATTCGCTGCCATCCAGCCCGGCAACAACTTCGACTTCAGTCCCGTAATCATGACCAACCGTAATCGGCTTGAGTTCAGCGTGATTATTGCTGTCGACCGCGACAACTCGCAGACCTTCTGAGCGGAACAGCAGTGTATTCACCGGCAGAATGAATGACGATCCCGCGTTGGGCAATTTGAAATGAGCCT
>Ga0187779_10002263_pt1 | contig 11834 bp, 6 predicted proteins | sample 1015_Q2_SP10_10__FD_132435 | JGI IMG/M metagenome (GOLD analysis project Ga0187779, IMG submission 132435) | Tropical peat soil microbial communities from peatlands in Department of Meta, Colombia - 1015_Q2_SP10_10_MG | ecosystem: Environmental > Terrestrial > Soil > Wetlands > Peat | place... | reverse complement strand
CGTTGATTATGGTCGATGACGAGCGGCTGCCGCTGAAACCCGGCGAGAAGCCGCAGATTCTGCGCGTGCGCTTCCGGACGCTCGGCTGCTATCCGCTGACAGGTGCGATCCACTCGGAGGCGGCCACGTTCGATGCCATCATCGCCGAGATGCGAGCGTCGACCAGTTCGGAACGCCAAGGCCGGATCATCGACCATGACGAGTCAGGCTCGATGGAGAAAAAGAAGCGTGAGGGCTACTTCTGATGAGTGGCCCAGCGACACTGGCAAGGGTCAAGGCCGAGGGTGTCGGCAATGTCGACACGCGCCCGGCGCTTCGGTTCCTCACCTGCGGTTCTGTCGACGACGGCAAATCGACGTTGATCGGGCGGCTGCTCTACGAGCAGAACCTGATCTTCGAAGACCATCTCGCCGCGCTCGAGCGCGATTCCAGGAAACACGGTACCACCGGCGCTGACGTCGATTTCGCGCTGCTGCTCGACGGCCTCGAGGCCGAGCGTGAGCAAGGCATAACCATCGACGTCGCCTACCGCTATTTTGCGACGCCAAGACGTTCCTTCATTGTTGCCGACACGCCGGGCCACCAGCAGTACACGCGGAATATGGCCACAGGCGCGTCGAATTCCGAGCTTGCCGTCCTGTTGGTCGATGCTCGCAAGGGCCTGTTGCCGCAGACGCGCCGCCACGCCATCATCGCGAGCCTGCTCGGCATCCGTTACGCGGTGCTCGCCGTAAACAAGATCGATCTGGTCAAATTCGATCGAGCGGCGTTTGACACGATTGCGGACGCTTTTCGGGCCTTTGTCGCGGATCTTGGGTTCAAGGACATCGTTTGCATTCCGATGTCCGCGCGCTACGGCGACAACGTCTCGTCGCGCAGCACGCGGATGCCCTGGTACACCGGCCAGTATCTGGTCGAATATCTCGAAACGGTTGATGTTGAAGACAATCGTGCCGCCAAGCCTTTCCGGATGCCGGTGCAGTGGGTCAACCATCCAAATTCAAATTTCCGCGGCTTTGCCGGGACCATCGCCGGCGGCAGTGTGAGACCGGGCGACGAGATTGCCATCCTGCCGTCAGGCCAGACAACACGGATCAAGGACGTCATCGGGCCCCAGGGGCCGATTGATGCCGCACACGCTGGCGATGCCGTGGCCGTTACGCTCGCCGACGAGATCGACGTGGCACGTGGCGACATGCTGGCGGCTTCACGCGAACGACCACAGCTCGCCGATCAATTCGCCGCGCATCTCATATGGATGTCGAGCGACCGACTGCTGCCTGAGCGCTCCTATCTGATGAAGATCAACAACGCGACGCTCAACGCCACCGTCACGCGGCTCAAGCATCAGATTGATATCAATAGCTTTGCCGAATTGGCCGCAACGACGTTGGGCATGAACGAAATCGGCGTCTGCAATCTGTCAGTCGCCCGCCCGATTGCCTTCGATCCATATGCCGACAATCGCGACACCGGCGCGTTCATCCTGATCGACCGCTACAGCAATCAGACGGTCGCGGCCGGCATGATCGATTTTGCGTTGCGCCGCGCGACCAACATCCATCACCAGAGGATCACCGTAACCAAGGCCGAGCGCAGTGCGCTGATGCACCACAAGCCGGTGGTGCTGTGGTTCACCGGCCTGTCGGGCGCAGGCAAATCAACCATTGCAAACCTGGTCGAGACCAGCCTGAATGCCCGCGGTGCGCATACGCTGCTGCTCGATGGCGACAATATCCGTCACGGTCTGAACCGAGACCTCGGCTTCACTGAAGCCGACCGCGTCGAGAATATCCGCCGAATCGGTGAGGTCGCGAAGCTGATGACCGACGCTGGCCTGATTGTACTGTGCTCGTTCATTTCGCCGTTCCGCGCCGAACGGCGCATGGTGCGCGAGCTGCTCGAAGACGGCGAGTTCATCGAGATCTTCGTCGATACCCCGCTCGACATCTGCAAGACGCGCGATCGGAAGGGTCTCTACAAGCGTGCGCTGGCTGGTGAGATCAAGAATTTCACCGGCATCGATCAGCCCTACGAGAGTCCTGAAAATCCCGAGATCCGCCTCGAAGCCGGACGTCAGGGTGCCGAGCAACTCGCGCGCGAAGTCATCGACGAATTGACCAGACGCAAGATCGTTTGACGGTCCTTAAGTCTGGGCCGAATAGCCGCCATCGATCGGGATCGCGGCCCCGGTGATGAAGTTAGAAGCCGCCGACGCCAGAAACACGGCGACGCCGGCAAAATCGTCCGGTGAGCCCCAGCGTTGTGCCGGCGTCCGCGCCAACACCCGCTCGTTCAATCCCGGAACCTGCTCGCGCGCCGAGCGCGTGAGGTCGGTGTCGATCCAGCCCGGTAAGATGACGTTGACCTGGATGCTGTCCTTCGCCCAGGCAACCGCCATTGACCGTGCCATTTGCACGATCCCGCCTTTACTGGCGGCGTAAGCCACCGCATAGGCCGACGCGAAGATCGACATCATCGATCCCATATTGATGATCTTGCCGCCGCCTGCGCGAACCATGTGCGGGTAGGCTGCCTGCGAGCACACGAAGGCGCTGGTGAGGTTGGTGTCCATCACTTGGTGCCATTCCGCGGCGGTCAGTTCCTGTGGCGGCTTGCGCACCGTCGTGCCGGCATTGTTGACGAGGATATCGAGCCGGCTGAACCGTTCGGCGGCGCGATCGACCGCGCGGCGGCATGACGACTCGTCGAGGGCGTCGAACGCGACGAACTCGGCGTTGCCACCCAGGGCTCGCAAATCCGATAAAGCCGCCTGAGCCTTCTTCTCGTTGCGGGCGGCAATGACGACAGCTGCACCCGCCGAAGCAAGGCCCTTCGCGATCCCCAGCCCGATCCCACCGTTGCCACCGGTCACTAAGGCTGTGCGGCCGCTCAGGTCGAACGCGCTCATGGCTTACTCGCGCTTGTAGATATCCTCGATGCGCTCGATGTCGTCCTCGCCGAGATAGCTGCCGGTCTGCACCTCGATCAGCTCGAGCGGAATCTTGCCTTTGTTGGCGAGACGATGCACCGAGCCAATCGGGATGTAGATCGACTCGTTCTCGTGCACGGCGCGAATGTCCTTGTTGATGGTCACCTCGGCAGTGCCTTTCACCACGACCCAGTGCTCGGCGCGGTGGCGGTGCTTTTGCAATGACAGCATGCCGCCAGGGATGACGACGATGCGCTTGACCTGGAAGCGCTCGCCCATGTCGATCGACTCGTAATAGCCCCACGGCCGGTGCACACGCTTGTGCACGCTCGCTTCCGGCCGTTTTTCCGCCTTGAGCTTGGCGGTGAGGTCCTTGATCTCCTGGGCGCGGGCGCGCGGCGCCACCATCACCGCATCCGACGTGCTGACCACGACGAGGTCCTTGACCCCGAGCATTGCGGTCAAGCGGCCGTCGGAGTGGACGATACAATCCTTCGCATCCATGGTCACAGCAGGCCCGTGCAGCACGTTGCCTTGAGCGTCATGCGGCATGATGTCGAACAGCGCGTCCCAACTACCGATATCCGACCAGCGGAAATTGCCGGCGATCACTGCCGCGCGGTCGGTCTTTTCCATTACGGCATAGTCGATTGATTTCTGCGGCGAGCGTGCAAACGCGTCCGGCGCCAGCCGTAGGAAGCCGAGATCGGTCTTGGCATTCTTCACCGCCGCATCGATCGCCGCCGCGATTTCCGGCTCGAGCCGTGCGAGCTCCGATAGCAATGTCTCTGCGCTGAATAGGAAATTTCCCGAATTCCACAGATAGCCTTCGCGCACATAGCGCTCGGCGGTCGCGGCGTCGGGCTTCTCGACGAATTTCTTGACCTTGTGCACACCGCCGCTGATCGCTTCGCCAGGCAGGATGTAGCCGTAACTGGTCTTCGGCTCGGTCGGCTTGATGCCGAAGGTAACGATCGAGCCGTGCTCGGCCGCGGTACGACCGGCGAGACAAGTGTCGCGGAACTCTTTGACGTCAAGGATGACATGATCGGCCGCGAGCGCGAGCACCACGGCCTTGGGATCGCGCTGGCGCGCGACCGCGGTTGCCGCGGCAATCGCTGGTGCTGAGTCCCGCCGCATCGGCTCGATGACGACAGTCGCATCGACGCCGACGTCCTCCGCCTGCCGCTTGGCAAAAAAGTGGAAGTCCGGGCCGGTGATGACGATCGGCGGGGCGAACATGCCGTCCTTCACCCGCAATAGGGTCTCCTGATAGGTCGAGCGGTCGCCGACCAAAGGCAGGAATTGCTTAGGCAAAGCGTCGCGCGACACCGGCCAGAGCCGGGTGCCGGTGCCGCCGGCAAGCAAGACAGGAACGATCAGTGAAGGCATGCGGGGCTAAGGGTCTAGGTTCAAAGCAAGAATCGGCCTAAGGCAGTCCGGCCAGCCTGAGATCGGTCACCTTTATAAGGGCCAAATCGGCAAATCCGCGGCGTTTTTCGCATCATTCTGGTACCTCAGATGATTGAACGCATTCTTACGGTCGGCGGTTATACGCTGCTTTCGCGGGTCACGGGTTTTTTCCGCGACATCATGCTGGCGGCGGTGCTGGGCGCTGGCCCGGCAGCTGACGCCTTCTTCGTGGCGTTACGGTTGCCGAACCACTTCCGCGCGATCTTCGCGGAAGGCGCCTTCAATGCGGCTTTCGTGCCGGCCTACGCACGCATCCGCGAGGCGGGCGGCGCAAAGCGCGCGGGCCTCTTCGCCAACCACATCTTTACGCTGCTTTTGGCGAGCCAGGTCGTACTGCTCGCCGCCGCGCTGCTCTTCACGCCGACGGTCATCGATATTCTCGCGCCGGGCCTGTCACACGATCCCAATCGCTATCCGCTCGCGGTCGAACTGACACGCATAACATTCCCTTATCTGCTGCTCATCACTTTGGTGACGCTTTACGGCGGCATCCTTAATGCGTTGCAGCGTTTTGCCGCCGCGGCCGCCGCGTCGATCTTCCTCAACCTCGCGATGATGGCAACGCTTGCCGTCGTCTGGCTGTTCCCAAGCGCCGGCCACGCCGCGGCTTGGGGCGTGCTGATCTCCGGCGTGCTGCAATTGCTGCTGGTCGGCGGCGATGCGTGGCGCGTCGGCGCGCTGCCGGGGTTCAGCTGGCCGCAACTCGATGCCGATGTGCGCGGATTCTTCCGCGCGCTGGGGCCTGCCACCGTCGGCTCAATGGGTGTGCAGCTTGCGCTGTTCGCCGACACCATCATCGCGAGCTTCCTGCCGGCGGGCGCGATTTCAGCGCTCTATTACGCCGACCGCATCAACCAGCTACCGATCGGCGTTATCGGAATTGCCGCTGGCACCGTCATCCTTCCCGAGATGTCACGGCGGCTCGCCAGCGGCGATCATGACGGCGCGGCCAACGCCCAGAACCGCACCTTCGAATTTACGCTGCTGTTGTCGGTCCCGTGCCTTGCGGCGTTCTTCACCGTCCCCGAGCTCATCATGCGCGGCCTGTTCCGCCATGGCGCGTTTACCGACGCCGATGCAATTGCCGCCGGTCAAACGCTCGCGGCCTACGGTTTCGGCCTGCTGCCCTTCGTCCTCATCCGCAGCGCAGTCGCTACCTTCTTTGCGCGCGGCGACACGGCGACGCCGGTGAAGGCAGCGCTGATCGCTGCGGCCGTCAACATCGCGTTCAAGGTCCTGCTGATGGGACCGCTCGCGCAGGTCGGCCTTGCGCTTGCAACCTCGATCGGCGCCTGGATCAATCTCGGCCTTGTCGTCTGGTTCGCGCATCGCGAGAGGCACGTGCGCATCGACGAACGTCTGCGCCAATCGGCAATGAAGCTTGTGGTGGCGGGGTGTGCCATGGCCGCCGTGCTGTGGTTTGGAAAAACACCGCTCGCGCAAGCGCTCGCAGGTTTCCATCGCTGGCAGGACTTCGCCACGCTGGTTATGCTCGGTACGATCGCCTCAATTGTTTACGGCGTGATCATCATTGCCATGTTTGGCACGGCCTGGATTGCAAGATTTCGCGGCGCAGCTAGCCGCTGAAACGAAGTTTCTTATTGATCCGCCATGGTATTGCCGAGCCGCCTCGGTGGACTTAGCTACCCTCCCGGCGTATGTGGACCGGGCCTCCTATAGGGATTCATGAAGGATACACCGCCGACTCCAGCCCTTTCGTTGATGCGGACACTGCGTCTTGGCGCAGCGCTCGCGCTTGCGACTTTGGTCGCAACCTGCGGCGAGGGCCAAAAGCAGGCCGGCGCACCGCCGCCGCCGGCGGTGACGGTGGCGAAGCCGATCAAGCGCACCGTGTTCGACTTCGACGAATATGTCGGGCGCTTCACCGCGATCAATTCGGTCGAAATACGCGCGCGGGTCTCCGGCTATCTCGACGGCATCCATTTCAAGGACGGACAATTGGTGAAGCAGGGCGACCTGCTGTTCACCATCGATAAGCGGCCTTTCCAGTTTACGCTCGATCAAGCGCGCGCCAATTTGCAGACGGCGAAGTCGAACCTCGCTTACACCGAGGCGGACCTTAACCGCGGCCGCGAACTGGTCGGGCAGAAGACGATCACCGAGCAGATCTTCGAGCAGCGCGCGCAGGCGTTCCGTAACGCTCAAGCGAGCGTTGCCGGCTCCGAAGCCGCCGTCCGCCAGGCCGAGCTTGATCTGCAATTTACCGAGCTGCGTTCCCCCGTCGATGGCCGGATCGGCGATCGCCGGGTGTCGGTCGGCAACCTCGTCACCGGCGGCACAAGCGGCGGCACCACGCTGCTTGGCACAATCGTCTCCACCGACCCGATCTACTTCGAATTCACTTTCGACGAAGCTTCGTTCCTGCGCTACGAGCGCATGGCCAAGGGCGGTTCCGACATTGCCAGCCGCAATGCCAGCGTCCAGGTAGCGCTCAAACTGATCGACGAAAACGACTTCGACCACGAAGGCCGTATGGACTTCGTTGACAATGTCATCGACCGCTCGACTGGAACGATCCGCGGCCGTGCGGTGCTTGCCAATCCGAACGGCATCTTCACGCCTGGTATGTTCGCGCGCGTGCGCGTTCCGGCTTCGCCCCCGTACGAGGGACTATTGCTGCCCGACGCCGCCATCGGCACCGAGCAGGCGCGCAAATTCGTGTTGACCGTGAACGCCGAGAATACCGCCGTGCCGAAATACGTGTCGCTTGGGCAGGTCACCAAGGACAATCTGCGCGTTATCAAGGATGGCATCGGGCCGGACGACACCATCATCGTCAATGGCCTGTTGCGCGCCCGTCCGGGGCAGAAAGTGACGCCTCAGGAGCAGGGGGCTGCGCCTCCATCCGGCGGCCAACCGACCGCGCAGAAATAGTTGGTCGGTCACGTCATGCGCATTTCTCACTTCTTCATTGACCGGCCGATCTTCGCCAGCGTGGTCTCGATTGTTTTCGTGATTCTGGGCGCGGTGGCATTCGCGCGACTGCCAGTCGCGCAATATCCGGAGATCGCGCCGCCAACCATCACCGTTACCGGTCAATATCCCGGTGCCAACGCCGATGTAGTCGCGGAAACGGTCGTGACGCCGATCGAGCAGCAGATCAACGGCGTCGAGAACATGATCTATCTGTCGTCGAACTCGACGGCGGATGGCCGTTTCACCATCAACGTCACCTTCGATATCGGCACCAATCTCGATATTGCGCAGGTGCAGGTGCAGAACCGCGTTGCCATCGCCCAGCCGCGTTTGCCGGTCGACGTGCGCAATATCGGCGTGACAGTGAACAAGAGCTCACCCGACCTGATGATGGTTGTGCACCTCTATTCGCCGGATAAATCGCGCGACACACTGTTCATTTCTAACTACGCCACCATCGAGATTACCGACGCCGTGACCCGTGTTGACGGCGTCGGCTCTATCATTGTGTTCGGCGCTCGCGACTATGCGATGCGGATCTGGCTCGATCCGGACCGCCTGCAGTCGCTTGGCCTGACCGCGGGTGACGTCACAACTGCGCTGCAAGGGCAGAATGTGCAGGTCGCCTCCGGCGTGCTCAACCAGCCGCCGATGGACAAGCCCAGCGCCTTCCAGATCTCGGTACAGACGCAGGGGCGGCTTGCCGACCCCAACGAGTTCGGCAATATCGTCGTCAAGCAGAGCGCCGACGCGGTGGTGCGGATCAAGGATATAGGCCGCGTCGAGCTTGCCGCGCAGGACTATTCAACCAATTCGTACCTCGATCTCGATCCGGCGATTGCCATCGGCGTGTTCCAGCGGCCAGGCTCGAATGCACTTGCGACGGCGCGCTCGATCCAGAACACGATGGAGGAGCTATCGAAGCGCTTCCCGCCGGGGCTCAAATACACCATCGTCTATAACCCGACGGAATTCATCCAGCAGTCGGTCGACGCCGTCGAGTCGACCATCGGCGAAGCCATCATCCTCGTCGTGCTGGTGGTGATCCTGTTCCTGCAGACCTGGCGGGCGGCCATCATCCCCATTGTCGCTATCCCGGTGTCGCTCATCGGTACCTTCTTCGTGATGGCGTTGTTTGGCTTCTCGCTCAACAACCTGTCCCTGTTCGGCCTGGTGCTGGCCATCGGTATTGTCGTCGATGACGCGATCGTCGTGGTCGAGAACGTCGAGCGCAACATCGAGGCGGGCCTGTCACCGCATGACGCGGCCGTTAAAAGCATGGAGGAGGTCGGTGCAGCGCTGATTGCGATCGCGCTGGTGCTGTCTTCGGTTTTTATCCCGTCCGCCTTCATCACCGGCATATCCGGCCAGTTCTACAGGCAATTCGCGCTCACTATCGCCGGCGCCACCATCATCTCGCTGATCGTATCGTTGACCTTGTCGCCGGCGCTTTGCGCGTTGCTGCTGAAACCGCATACGCCGGAACACCAGACCCGCCACTTCTGGGACCCGCCAATCCGCGCGTTCTTCGGCTACTTCAATCTCGGCTTCGATTGGCTGACACACGCCTACGGCCGTTTCTCAGCCAAGGTGGTCCGCATCGCAGTGCTGATGCTAGTCGTCTATGCTGGCGTCATCGCCTTCGGCCTCAATGAGTTTCGCAAGACGCCCGTCGGCTTCATCCCGCAACTCGACCGTGGCTATCTCATCGTCATCACGCAGCTGCCGCCGGCGGCCTCGCTCCAGCGCACCGACGACGTCAACCGCCGCGCCGTAGAGATCGCGCTCAAGGTACCCGGCATCGCACACGCCGTGAACATCGTCGGCTTCTCCGGCGCGACCTTCACTAACGCACCAAATGCCGGCGCGGTGTTCGTCACGCTCGATCCGTTCGAGCAGCGAGCGGCGCATCGCGGACAGTCGGCGGCCGAGATTCAGGCCCGACTCTTCATGAAACTGCAGGCGATCCAGGACGGCCTCGTCTTCGTAGCGGCTCCGCCGCCGGTCTCCGGAATCGGTAATGCCGGTGGCTTCCGCATGATGATCGAGGATCGCGCCGGGCGCGGCGCACAGGCCCTGCAGAACGTCTCCTACGCAATGATGGGCAAGTCGGCGCAGACAGCAGGCCTCTTCCAAGTGTTTTCGCTGTTCGAGAATACGACGCCGCAACTTTACCTCGACATCGACCGCACCAAGGCGCAGCTCCTCGGCATCAATATTCCTGACGTGTTCGCCGCCCTGCAGGACTATCTTGGCTCGATCTACGTTAACGACTTCAACTTGTTCGGCCGCACTTACCGTGTTGTCGCGCAGGCGCAGGACGACTACCGCAGCAACAGCAAGGACGTGCTGAAGATCCGCGTGCGTAACCGCACGGGCGATACTGTGCCGCTCGGCGCCTTCACGACGGTGCGCACAGTCACCGCACCTTACCGCGTGCCGCGCTACAATCTTTATCCGGCGGCCGAGCTTGATGGCGCCGCTGCGCCCGGCTTCAGCCAGGGTCAGGCCATCAAGATCATGGAGAGGCTCGCCGCCGAGACGCTGCCGGAAGGCTTCTCTTACGAATGGACGACGCTTGCGTTCCAACAGATCCGCGCCGGTAACACCGCAATCTTCGCCTTCGTGCTGGCGGTGGTATTTGTGTTTCTCGTGCTGGCGGCGCAGTTCGAAAGCCTAACTCTGCCGCTCGCCGTCATCCTGATCGTGCCGATGTGTCTCATCGCCTCGATCGTCGGCGTCGTCATCCGCGGCCAGGACAACAACATCCTGACTCAGGTCGGCTTCATCGTGCTCATCGGCCTTGCCGCCAAGAACGCTATTCTGATTGTCGAGTTTGCCAAACAGCTCGAGGATCGTGGTAACGACCGCTTCGCCGCGGCGATCGAAGCGGCGCATCTGCGGCTTCGTCCGATCCTGATGACATCGTTTGCTTTCATCCTTGGCGTCACGCCGTTGGTCTGGGCGGTCGGCGCCGGTTCCGAGCTTCGCCAGACGCTCGGCACCGCGGTGTTCTCCGGCATGATCGGTGTTACAGCCTTCGGACTCATCTTCACGCCGGTGTTCTACGTGGTGACGCGCTGGATCGCGCTGCATCTCGCGCGACGCCGAGAGGCGGCGGAGCCCGCGTCGCGGAGCCCGAAGCGGCGATGAAATTCGGCTTCGGCCAGGCGCTGACGCGCAAGGAAGATGACCCGCTGCTGCGCGGGCAGGGGCGTTACGTTGCCGACTTTGCGCCTGATGGCGCGCTCCACGGGGTGGTCGTGCGCTCGCCGCACGCGCATGCCCGCTTCACTATCGGCGATCTCGGCAAGGTGCGCTCCCTGCCTGGCGTGCGGCTGGTGTTGACCGGCGCCGATCTCGGTCATCTCGGGCCGCTGCCGACTCCCGGGGTGCTCGAAGGCGTGGACATCCCGATACCGCCTTATCCGATCCTGGCGCGCGACGAGGTGCGGCACGTCGGCGACAGCGTCGCCTTTGTCGTTGCCGATACCCTGCCGCAAGCAAAAGATGCCGCCGAGGCGATCGAAATCGACTGGCAGCCGTTGCCGCACGTGATTGGCGCCGGCGCAGCGCTGAAATCCGGCGCACCGTTGGTGTGGCCTGACCAAAAAGGCAACGTCGCCTTCGAGACTTCGGCCGGCAACGCTGCCAAGACCAAGGCGGCCTTCGCGCAGGCCGCGCGCACGGTCGAGCTCACTGTCATCAACCAGCGTCTCGTCACCAATTACATGGACACGCGCGGCGTCGTCGCCGAGTTCGACGGCGAGCGTTACACGCTGACGCTCGGCAGCCAGGGTAGCCACATTATCCGCGACATCATCGGCGGCGCGGTGATGAATCTGGCGCCGGAGAAGATGCGGGTGGTTACGCCGGATGTCGGCGGCGGCTTCGGCACCAAATTGTTTCCCTATCGGGAATACGCGCTCACCGCCGTTGCCGCCGAGCGCCTGCGCAAGCCGGTAAAGTGGGTGTGCGAGCGCTCCGAGCATTTCCTCGGTGACAGTCACGGCCGCGACAATCTGACAACCGCGCGGTTCGCGCTCGACCACAAGGGCAAATTCATCGGCCTCGACATCGATCTCGTCGCTGACATGGGTGCCTACCTGTCGTGTTACGGCCCCTACATCCCGTGGCTTGCAGTCGGCATGGCGACCGGCGTCTACGATATTCCCGCGGCCTATGTGCGGCTGCGCGGCGTCTATACCAACACCGTGCCGGTCGACGCCTATCGGGGCGCGGGACGCCCCGAAGCGTCGTATCTGGTCGAACGGCTGGTCGATGCCGCCGCGCGCGAACTCGACATCACGCCCGATGCGTTGCGCGAACGTAATTTCATCAAGCCAAAGGCGATGCCATACACGACGCCGGTCGGCAAGATCTACGACTCGGGCAATTTCGCCGCCACCATGACGCGTGCACAGGATTTGGCCGATTGGGACGGCTTTCGCAAACGCGCAGCCGAATCCAAACGCGCTGGCCGCCTGCGCGG
>Ga0187779_10002262_pt1 | contig 11834 bp, 5 predicted proteins | sample 1015_Q2_SP10_10__FD_132435 | JGI IMG/M metagenome (GOLD analysis project Ga0187779, IMG submission 132435) | Tropical peat soil microbial communities from peatlands in Department of Meta, Colombia - 1015_Q2_SP10_10_MG | ecosystem: Environmental > Terrestrial > Soil > Wetlands > Peat | place... | reverse complement strand
GGGTGACGTGACCTGGCCGGACGCCGTGACCTGGCCGGACGCCGTGACCTGGCCGGACGCCGTGACCTGGCGGGACGCCGTGACAGGGCTGGGCGCCGCGACCGAGCCTGGTGCCTTGACCGGGCCGTGCGAGCTGGGAGCCTCGCGGCCGCCCTTGGACCAGAACGACTCGACCTCGTCGTAGATGGGTGGCCCGCTCGCGCTCGCCTGGCTCTCCGCCTGTGGCAGCAACACGCCGACGCCCCCATCCGGCGCACCGGGCCGCCCGGAGGTAGCAAGCCGGGCGGCCGCCAGCGGCTCGGCTGGGACCGTGACCTGGGGGCTGCGGGCTGACCAGGCCGGATCAGGCCGGGCGGCGGCTGCGGTCGGCATATTCGTCCGGGCCGGCGCAAAGGCCGCCGAGCCGCCCGCGGCGGCCCGCGGCTCGGCGACGGAGAGACCGGGATTGGCAGGGGCGGCGTAGCGAGTGAGGATCTCATCCGGGAACCAGACCAGCGCGCTGAGACCACCGATATCGGTCGGGTTCAGCCGGACCCTGATCCCGTGCCGGGCGGCCAGCCGGGCGACCACCAGCAGTCCCATCCACTTCGGGACGTCGATCTCCGGTGCTGGAGGATTGTCCAGCTGGTGGTTCGCGTAAGCCATCTCTTTCGCGGGCATTCCGATGCCCCGGTCGGTGATGTCGACCAAAGCGCCGCCGCTGGTCAGGATGCGGCCCGTGACATGAACGGGCATTTCCGCCGCGGAGAACGACGTCGCATTGTCGATCAGCTCGACGAGCAGGTGCACCGCGTCGTGCACGGCAGGCCCGCGCACCGCGATGTCGGGCTGCACCTCAAAGGAGACCCGCTCGTAGTCCTCGACCTCGGCCAGGGCGGCCTCGACCAGATGCGCCAGCGTGACCGGCTGATTCCAGTTGGTGGCAGGCTCCTGACCGGCCAGGACGAGCAGGTTCTGCGAGTTGCGGTGCATGCGCATGGCAATGCGATTCAGCTTGGACAGGCTGGCCAGGCGCTGGCGGTCCTTCTCGCCGTGCTCGAGGCTCTCGATCAGGCGGATCTGGCGTTCCACCAGGGCCTGGCTGCGACGGGACAGGTTCAAGTACGTAGCGTTGAACTTGCCGCGGAGGGCGGCCTCGCTCGCCACCGACTGCGACATCTCCCGATGCATCTGGTCGAAGGCGCGCGTCGTCTCTGTCTCCCGCGGAGACTGGCCCGCAGCGGCTGCCGGGACGGCAGGCCTGGCCGCGGCGGGCTCCGGGGAGAACGTCCTGGCTGCGAGGCCGACCGATGGGGCGGTCGCGACCGCTCGTTCGGCGCCAAACGGCTGCCTCTCGGCGTGCCCGTGCTGGCTCTCGCTTCGTGTCCTCGCCAGATCCACCGCCATGAGGACGGCCACCGCTACCACCAGGAGCAGGAAGAGGATTTCGCTCAGCATGCCACTCACATCTCGTTGATGGCCGGAGGCATGCGCCTATTGCTGTCTGTGGTGTGATGCTCGTACTGCCAGGTTTCGCGCGGATCGTGGCGCTCGGCTCTGCGGAGCGTCAGGAACCGACCCAGCGGTGCATTCAGCATGGCACCCTCCCTACCGCCCATTCTGCGCACCGACGGTCTAGTCCACGCCACTCTAACGGCTAACCGGGCGGCGCATGCCTGATATGGAGGGAAAATTCCGTATCGTATACCGCTGACCGCCGAAGCATGCGACACACCAAGCTTAACCTGTCACGCCAGAGTCATGCCTTCGAATGCTCACGTCCACCCGTCCGAATGCTGTCGGGCGATCCCTTGCCAGGGTCATCCCGCGATGCGGTCGACGAAAGAGCCTGACTGAATATCAACAGCAGAATGACTCGCCAGCCTGCACACCTGGCGTCCGGCTCGGCTCTTCGTGACAGACTTTGCCGAGGATGAATGGTGCTCAGGATGGCCAGCCGCTACAGTCGCACCGTATGCCCAAAAGCGGCAGTACACCGATGATGCGGTGATGTGCACTACCCAGGCGGAGGATCCGTTGGAGCAGGAGACGGGTGGCCCAGGCTTGGTTCACGTTGTGGACACGGCGATGGCGACCGAGGAAAGGGTAAAATTCCGGCGCAGTGTGGGACGCTACGACACCGCGTTCCTCATGCTTGCCGCGATTATCGTGCTGGACACCCTCGGCGCGGTGTCGAGTTACGGGGCTCAGGCGTTCACTTGGCTCGTTGTCATGGTGATCTTCTTCCTGTTCCCGTACGGCCTGATCACCGCCGAGCTGGGCACCGCATTTCCAGAGGAAGGCGGTCCGTACGTCTGGGTCAGGGAGGCCTTCGGCCGGGTCGCGGCGGCAGTTGTGGCGGTCATGTACTGGGTGGATAACCCCATCTGGCTGGCCGGAACGCTGGCGATCACGGCAATGGCTGCCTTCAGCACGTTCTTCGTCAACCTCTCGCTGACCTGGGAGTACATCTTCGGCCTGCTGTTCGTCTGGGCTGGCATCGCGTCGGTGATAATGGCGCTGAAGTTCGGTAAATGGGTGGCGAACGTCGGCGCGGTAATCCGCGTGCTGCTTATGGCGTTCTTCACCCTCACCGTGTTCATCTACGCCGGGGAGCATGGCGTGCACGGCTTCGGGGGCGGGGCGTTCAAGCCGACCTGGGTCATCTTCCTGGCGGCGGCGCCCATCCTGATCTTCGACCTGGAGGGCTTCGAGCTGCCCAGCGCCGCATCCGAGGAACTGAAGAACCCACGCCGGGATGTCCCCTTCGCCATCCTGCGCTCGGGGATCGGCACCGTCCTGTTCTACGGCGTGCCCATCCTGGCCATCCTGCTCGTGCTGCCAGCCTCCAGGCTGTCCAACGTGACGGGATTCCTCGACGCGCTGCAGCAGGTCTTCGTCGTCTACGGGGGCCACCTGACGAGTTCGGGCGCGGTGCTTACCGGCGCCGGGAAGGTGCTGGCCGACATCGCGGCGATCGGGGTGATCCTCGGCTTGCTGTCCTCGGGCGTGGTCTGGCTGATCGGATCCGATCGTGCGCAGGCGGTTGCCGGGTTCGACGGGGCTGCGCCGAGGCCACTGGGGCACTTCTCCAAGCGGCTCGGGACGCCGATCGTGGTCAACCTGCTCTCCGGCGTGGTATCGACCATCGTGCTGATCCTGGCGCTTCAGCTGACCAGCGGCAACGCGGCGAAGTACTTCAGCGCTACCCTGGGGCTCGTCATCTCCATGGTGACGATCACCTACGTACTGATCTTCCCGGCGGTTATCAAGCTCAGGTACAGCCATCCGGAGGTTCCGCGTCCGTACCGGATACCCGGGGGCACGGTCGGGCTTTGGGTAGCCGGGATCTTGACCACGGCCTGGGCGCTGTTTACCACCATCGCGATCATCTACCCCGGTATCGGCACGGCGCATCCTGACGACTCGCTGCCGAGCGGGTTCGCTGGCGAGCGCCTGCAGTACACGCTGTCCCAGGTGATACCGCTCGCGGTGATGATTCTCATCGGCCTGCTGTTCTACGTTCTCGGAGCGCCCACCCGGCGGCAAACTGTCGCTGCAGCAGCGTCAGCCGGGACGGCGCAGTCGGCGGCTGGCTCGGCCGGGGCCGCGTCGACCGGCGCCGCGTCGACCGAGGCCGCGTCGACCGAGGCCGCGTCGACCGGGGCCCCGTCTACCGGCGCCGCGTCGACCGAGGCCGCTTTTACCGGGGACGCGTCGACCGGGGACGCGTCGACCGGAGCCCCGTCGACCGGGGATGACGCGTCGACCGGGGCCCCGTCTACCGGGGACGCGTCTACCGGAGCCCCGTCGACCGGGGACGCGTCGACCGGAGCCCCGTCGACCGGGGATGACGCGTCGACCGGGGCCCCGTCTACCGGGGACGCGTCGACCGGAGCCGCGCAGACCGAAGCCGCGCAGACAGAGGCTTCCTCAGCGGAGGCCTCGTCAGGGGAAACGGGGGAGGCAGGGGCCTCTTCGGCGGAAGCTCGGTCGGCGGAGTCGCCCTAGAGGTCAGCCTGGGCTGCGCAGGCCGAAGCCGCGTCGGTCGAAGGCATCCAGGCGTAGGTGATACGGGTCGTCCTCCGAGAATTCCAGCGCGATGTCGTGGACGGGAATCACGGGGGGCTCAGAGCCGTGTATTCGCGCCGGTAGCTCCGGTCACGCGACGGCGGACCTGGCGCATCGAGTTCTTCCGCGTAGCGTCGGCCCGCCCAGACCGCACCGGCGATCGTCGTCGGAGCCCATGCGTCCCCCACGCAGGTGACGGATCGTACGCCGCGTGTCGACCACTCGGCCCGCCGCTCCTCCAGGGCCAGGAACAGGTCGTCGCGAGGAATCCGGGCGGTCACCAGCAGCACGGCATCGGCGGGCACAGTGATTTCCGCGCCGGTGAAGGCGCAGGCCGTGCGTGCTTCGCCCATACCGACGGCGATGAGTACCCGGCTGGTATCCACGATGATGCCCGCCGCGCGTACCCGCCGCTGGATGTCGCCGATCTCCAGGGTGTGCGCCGTCCACGAGGACACGAGCGGGGCCGGAGTAACCAGCCGGACCTCATGTCCGACCCTGGCGAGCAACTCGGCCAGCACCCCGCCGAGGTAAAAATGATCATCGTCGAAGATCATTATCCGCCGCGGCGCAGCACCGCTTCGGCAGAGCGGATGGTCACCGCTCAGCAGGTCGTCAGGCGTCAGGACACCGGCCTCGTGGGCGAGCGGGATCGCACTGGTGTGCCACCGCCCGACGCCATCCCTGCGCCACCGCGCGCCGGTCGCCACCAGGATGTCGGTAAAGCCGTGTTCGAGGGCGTCATCCGGCGTGATCGCGCTCTCCAGGCTGATCTCAACATCGCGGTAGTGCCTCTTGAGCTGCCCGATCCGGTAATCGGCAACACGACGCCAGGCGGCCAGACCGGGGAGGCTTGCCTCCCGTGGCACCCTCCCGCCAAGCTCCCGGGTGGCCTCAGTAAGCATCACGCGGTAGCCCCGCTGGCCGAGTGCGCGGGCGGCTTCGAGGCCGGCCGGCCCGGCCCCGACGATCAGGACGCTGGCCTCCGATTCCCTTGGCCTGATCCGCTCCGGATGCCAGCCTCGGCGCCACTCCTCGCCCATGGCCGGGTTCTGTGTGCAGCGGATGGGAGACATGGTCATGTCACCGGAGATACATATGTTGCAGCCGATGCACTCGCGTATGTCGTCGAGACGCCCGGCCTGGATCTTGGCGGGCAGGAACGGATCGGCAATCGACGGCCGGGCCGCACCGATCATGTCCAGGATGCCGGCGCGGACCTGCCGGACCATGGTGTCCGGTGAGGTGAAACGACCTACCCCGACCACCGGCTTGGCTGACAGTTGCTTGAGGCCGGCGATCAGCGGCTCACGCTCGGCCTCCGCTGCAAATCGCGAGGTAGCCGAGTCCAGCTCCCAGGTGCCGAGCACGAGATCCCAGACATCAGGCAGGTGATCGAGCCGCGAAATTACCTCCGCCGCCTCGGCCGACGTGATTCCGGCATCGCCGACTCCCTCGTCAACAGTCAGACGGCACGCAACCGCCGCACGGCCCGCGCATTCCTCGCGCGTGTCTTCCAGGATCTCGGCCAGCAGACGTGCCCGGTTGGCGACCGAGCCGCCGTAGGAATCGGTGCGCTGGTTGTACCGCCGGGACAGGAAATGATGCAGCATGCTCAGGTTGTGGCCGCTGTAGACGTAGATGACGTCGTACCCTGCGGCCAGGGCCCGGCGGACGGCCTGTCGGTGCCAGCGCCGCAGGTCCGCGATGTCCGAGGCAGACATCATCCGGGCCTGGACCGGGTCGTTGGACCAGGTCACGACCGGCAGGTGGGCCGGACCTAGAGGGGGTTCCCGGCTCGACAGGTTCGGCGCGTTCATGCCGTTGTGCGCGAGTTCGATCCCGGCGAGGGCTCCGCCGGCGTGGATCGCGTCGGCGATCCTGGTCAGCGCGGGCAGGTCACCGTCATCCCACAGACGCAGCTCGATGAACGGAGTGATGTCCGAACTGGGGTGTATTTCCACTTGCTCGGTACAGACGACGGCCCAGCCGCCCTCGGCCTTGACGTTGCGCATGGCCGCCTGAGCGGTTGGATCCCGGTATCCCATGCCGTTGCAGTGCGGTACCTGGAAGAACCGGTTCCTGGCGCGAACCGGCCCCAGCTGCACCGGCTCGAACAGGATGTCGTAACGGCTCTCGCGCGCGGTGGCGCCGGGCGCGGGGCCAGTGTCGGTCACGCGTGCGCCTGGGCAGTCTCGGGCTACCGGATCGGGCCTTCAGTCTCCCGCCGGAGGTGGAAGAACTGCGGCCGGAGCACGACGCGAGCGACGATCATTAGGACGACCCCGACGCCGACGATGCCAACCAGCGACCAGATCTGCGGGGACGAGGCAGCCTGCACCGACTTGACAAAGATCCAACCCAGGAACCCGGCGGCGGCCAGCGGCAGCACGCCGAGGATCACGCCGTCCAGGACATTGCTGAACACGCGACGCCAGTAGTAGATGATGGCCGCGAGCGCGGTGAGGACATAGAAGGCGGCGTAAAGCAGCGCGGTCACGGCAATCGCGTCGTTGAAAGCGTTCGCCAGCGAGGTGGACAGCAGGTAGGCCCAGGTTCCGCCGAGCAGGATCAGCCCGACCAGGATGCTCGCTGCGACCGGGGTGGAGAACCGGCGGCTGACGTTGCCGAGGATCGGCGGGAGCACCCGGTGGCTGGCCATGCCGTAAATGACCCGCGCACCGAGCACGATACCGACACCGGTGGTGGCGATCACCGACAGGGCGAGACCGAACGCCATGACCTTGGCCCAGCCGCCGCCGCCCAGCGCCTCGGCGACGTAGACGAGGGCGGAGGTCGAGTTGGCCTGCAGCTTGGCGGGCGACACCACGCCCTGCAGGCCAACCTGCGCCAGGGTATAAACGACTGCCAGGCAGGCGACCGCAATCATGGCGGCCCGGCCCGGGTTAGCGCGCCGGTGCTTGACCTCCTCGTTGACGTAGATGGTGCCGTCCCAGCCGGTATACGCGAACAGCGCGACCAGGAATCCCGCAGCGAGGCTGCCGTGACCGCCGATCCCGCTCAGGCTCCACCAGCCTTTCGTGATGGGGAAGGTGCCATGCCGGTGACTGAGCACCGCGACCAGCCCGGCGATCGCGAAGCCGATGAGGATCCCGTACTCGATCAGCGCCATTCCCACCTGGGTGCGTGCAGTGATGCGGATGCCGATGATCGCGATCACCAGCATGACGACGATCACCGCGGTATCGATGGCCAGGTTCGGCGGGATAGCGGAGCTTGAGGAGCCAAAGACGGCGAGCACCGATGGCCCGAGGACCACGGTGGTACTGACGGTCCCGATGATGCCCCCCATGATCATGAGCCAGCCTACGATGAAGCCGACGTACGGGTTGATCACGCGACCGACCCATTCGAAAGCCGCGCCGCAGTTGGCGTTCCACAGATTCAGGCGGCGGTAACAGTTGGCGATGACGATCATCGGCAGTGCCATGAGGATGAGAGCCGGCCCGCTGGCATAGGCGGTCGCCGCGGCGAGCCCGGCCAGGATCAGCCCGGCCGAGGCGGCAGGCGCGGCCGTGGCCATCCCGATGACGGTGTCCTGCGCCACCCCGATCGCATTGGGCTCGAGTCTTGCCTCTGGGGCGGATCCGGTCCTCGTGAAAGTAGCCGGGGATTCGACCGTCATCTGGGTCTCCTATCCTGCGGTCGGCGCTCGAGCGATTGCGGGCAGCGGCAAATGTCGTTCAGCGGCCCGAGAAGGCCCGGGTGGCCACCTGCGAGATAGTAGCGGCCAATTCCGGCAGATGGCGACAAAAGGCCGAAATATCCCAGTCCGGCGAACCTCGCACTGGGTGACAACATCAGGCCTCTCCCATGTTCACCAGGCTCTGGCGGACGGTCTGCGTCAGCGGGTCCCCGTAGGGCAGGACCCGCTCGCAGCGCATCGCAGCATCGTGCAGCAGCGCCACTGCGTCGCCTACCCGTCCCACCCTGTAGTACAGATGCGCCAGCTTCACGCGGCGAGCCAGCGTGTCGGCGTGGTCGGGGCCGAGAATCTGTTCTGAAGCCGCGCAACACCGCTCAGCGAGCTGCATCGCGGCCGGCATCCGTCCGACCGCCTCATAGGCGGCGGACAGGCTCGCGGCGGTCGCGATCGTATCCAGATGGGCGCGGCCCAGCACCTTCTCGCGGTCGGCGAGCACCCGCTTGTAGTGCGAGATCGCGTCCTTTACCCTGCCTTCGGCCAGGCAAGCCGCGGCGAGCCGGTCCCGGATAGCCATAGTCTGTGGATCGCGCGGCCCCTGGAGCCGCTCGCGATCGGCCAGGCTGCGCTCCAGCAGCCTGACCGCCGCCGCGTAGTCACCGGCGGCCTGGTACGCGGTGGCCAGCTCGTCCCGGGCGCTGAGGGTTTCCGGGCGCCCAGCACCGCGGGATTGCTCGTACTCACCGACGGCATGGAGAATTACGATCACCGCGTCCGCGGGTTCGCCGGCCAGGATGAGGGCCCGTCCCAGGCTGATGCGAGCAGCCACGATGGCCGGGTGCCCGGGTGCAAGCTCACGGGTCCGGTCGGCCAGCACTCGCTGGTACCACTGAACTGCTTCCGCCGCGTTCCCGGCCGTCAGGTACGCGGCGGCGAGCTGGGCTGCTACCGCGAGCGTGTCCGGATGACCGGGAGTCAGCTTGGCGTCGCAGCGCGCGGCGAGATCCGACCAGAAGTCGACGGCCGGCCCGGCCAGGCGGGCTTCGTCCATGCTCCGGCCCACCCGCAGCAGCAGCGGATGGCACCCCTCGGCCCACAGCGCATCGGCCGCCGACTCCTGCAGGCTGGCCGCGTTCGCTCGCAGGCCGGCCGCCGCCCACGGCTGCGGCTCTACGGCGGGCCACACTTCGAGCAGTGCACTCGCTGCCGCCCGCGCCGCAGGCTCCTGAACCTCGGCGGGCGCGGCCAGCTTGATCGCCTCCTGTAGGGCCGAGCTCATCAGGACGGCCGGCGGCGTGACGTCCCGGTTGATGATGAGAAGGCCGGCTCGCTCGAGGGCGAACAGCACGTCCCAGACCTGTCTCGGGTCGGCGGCGGTGGACGGAGTGGCCGCCGCGCCCAGGTAGGCGATCAGGGCCTGTGTGGCGAAGACGGCTCCCGGAATGCCGTGACCGTCGAGCAGCGCTAGGAAGACCAGCATTAGCCGGACTGCCGGGCTCGGTAGCAGTGATTCGGCCCGCTCTAGGCAGACGATCCAGGTCACCATGGCCGCCGACGGGATATCACCGGCGCCTGCCCATATCTCCTCCCGCCGCTGGAGGAACAGCTCCCGGTAATCCCTGCAGGTGAGGTTGGAGCTCGCGACGACCGCGGCGGCCTGGCCGAGCGCCAGCGGCTCGCGGCCAAGCGTCTCTACGAGATCGATAGCCCCCTGGCGCTGAATCGGGTTCGCGCTGAGCCGTTCGGACAAGCCGTTCAGTGCCTCCCGGGTGCTGAAGAACCCGACCGGAATGACTCGCGTCCGGGAGCGGCCGATGGCGGGAACAGGCCGCGAGCTGGTGATCAGCAGTCGGCCCGTCGGCCCGTCTGGCCACAGCCCAGCCAGGTCGACGGCCTCCGGCAGGTCGTCGAGAACTACAAGCCATTGCTGCCTGGTTTCGCCCAGCCAGCTGACGAACCGAACCGCGACCGAGTCGGCCGTACCGGTGGGTTCCAGGCCGGTGGCCGCCACCGACGCCTGCACGAACCCGGACAGGACCGCCGCCCGGTTTGTCGCCGAGATCCAGATCAGCCCGTCGATGACGCCCGATCGCCACAGCGACTCGGCGATCATCACGGCGACCTGGGTCTTGCCGGACGCGCCCGGCCAGTTCGGCAAGCTCTCGGGCGCGGCCGGGTCCGGCACGAGCGCTACGGCCGAACCCGGGAAGAGGGCGTCCACCAGACCGCCGACGGTGTCGGGACGGTCGGTGAACCCCTCGGCGAGGGGAGGCACCTCACCGATCCGGAATCGCCGCGCCGGCTCAGCCGGCATTCCCACTGGGCATCACCGCCCCCCCAACCGTCGACGCTGGTCTCCTGGGAACCTCCTCTCAATATGTAAATAACACGTGAAGGTTCGGCCCCGGAGAGCTTTGCCCATATCGGCAGCTTTACCGGCCCTACGAATGTGCACGTGCACGGACGACGCTAGGCCACGACCGGGCACGCCTGACCGATCTATGGCTCCGAAGTGCATTTGGCGCACTCTGTTATCCCTAAGTCGCACAAATCACTGAAATTCGGACACTCAGCCCCCGCCCGCGATGCTGGCCAGGCTCTGGTGGACGGTCTGCGTCAGCGGGTCTCCGTGAGGCAGGATCCGCTCGCAGCGCGCGAGCGTATCCCGGAGCACGTTCTCCGCGTCGCCGAGCCGGCCCGCGGCGTAGTACAGGTTCGCCAGCGCGGCCCGCCGGGTCAGCGTGTCGGCGTGATCGGCGCCTAGGACGCGTTCCGAATCCGCGCACGTCTGCTCGGATAGCTGCACCGCCGACGGCACCCTGCCCGAGCTGTAGTAGGCGCCGGCCAGCCTCGCCCTGGTCGCGATGGTGTCCGGATGGTCGCGCCCGAGCACCGCCTCGCGATCGGCCAGCACCCGCTTGTAGGCGGAAATGGCCTGCTTGATCTTACGGTCCGCCAGCAGGGCCGCGGCGAGCTGGCCGCGGGTGGTCATGGTGTGCACATCGCGGGCACCCTGGAGCCGTTCGCGCTCGGCCAGAGTCTGCGTCAGCAACCGGATCGCCGCCGGGAGATCATCGGCGGCCTCGAGCGCGCGAGCGAGCTCGTCCCTGACCGCGAGGGTGTCCGGGTGGCCCGAGCCGCGGAACTGCTCGGCTTCCGTTACCGTCCGGCGCAGGGCGACCACCGCGTCCGCTGGCTTGCCGGCCACGATCAGGGCGTCGGCCAGGCTGACGCGGGCCGCGATGATGGCCGGATGCCCGGGCGCGAGATCGAGGCTACGCTCGGCCAGCACCCGCTGGTACCACGCGACCGCCTCGGCTCCGTATCCGGCCGCCAGGTACGCCCCGGCCAGCTGAGTGGCGACGACCAGGGCGTCCGGATGGCCTGGGGGCAGCTTGTTGTCGCAGCCGACGGCCAGCTCGCGCCAGTACTCGACGGCCGACCCGGCGAGGCGGGCGAGGTCGAGGCTCCGCCCGGCGCGCAGCAGCAGCGGGTCGCACGCGTCGGCCCACAGGATGTCCGTGGCCACGCTCTGCAGGCTGGCCGCGTTCGCCCGCAGGACGGCGGCCGTCCACGGATGCGGCTCATCGATCGGCCACGCCTCCAGCAGCGCGTCTGCCGCCGTCCGGGCCGCCCGGTCACGGACCTGAGCTGGGGCGGCCACCCTGATCGCCGCCTGCACCACCGGGCTCATCAGGATCGTCGGCGGTCCTTCGGCCCGGTTGATGCTGATCAGGCCGGCCCGCTCGATGACGAGCAGCGCATCCCAGGCGGGCTTAGGGTCGACCGGCGTGCCGAACCCGGCCGCAGTACCGCCCAGGTAGATGCTCACCGCTTCGGTGTTGAAGACCGAGCCGGGGATCCCGTGGCCGTCGAGTAGGGCGATCAGGACCAGCGTGAGCCGGACCGACTGGCCCGGCTGCAGCTGTTCGGCCTGACCCAGCGACAGCGTCCAGGTGACCGAGGCCGCGGAGGGAACCTCGCCCGCCGCCACCCCGATCTGCTGCCGCCTGCGGGCGAAGTAGTCCCGGTAGTCCCGGCAGGCCAGAGCGGAGTTGGCGATCACCGCGGCGGCCTGGGCCAGGGCCAGCGGCTCGCGGCCGAGCGCCTCGATGAGATC
>Ga0187779_10002261_pt1 | contig 11837 bp, 16 predicted proteins | sample 1015_Q2_SP10_10__FD_132435 | JGI IMG/M metagenome (GOLD analysis project Ga0187779, IMG submission 132435) | Tropical peat soil microbial communities from peatlands in Department of Meta, Colombia - 1015_Q2_SP10_10_MG | ecosystem: Environmental > Terrestrial > Soil > Wetlands > Peat | place... | reverse complement strand
GGCGACGAGGCCGACGGCACCGAGCGCGACGAGCACGATCGTGCAGATGGTGAAGCGGGCCATTGGGCTCCTTCGCGTCGAGGACTAAACCCCTCGATACGCGAAGGAGACCCGAACGGATTGCCTAGGTGACCTTGAAGCTCCCGTGCATGATCGTCGCGTGCGGGTCGCAGACGTACTTGTAGATCCCCTTCTTCAGCGTGAGCGTCCATGTCTTCGTGCCCGTGAAACCGACCGAGGTCTTCTTGTTCACCCCGGGCCCGGTCAGGTGGAAATTGTGGATGCTCGACTTGTCCTGGATCGTGAAGACATACGTGCCGGCCTTCAGCGTCGTCACCTTCTTCCCGCCCTTCTTCAGCGTGATCGTGAAGCCGGGGCCGACGGTGCCGGTCAGCTTGGTCGGCGCCGCCGAGGCAGTGGCGACCACGACGAGGGCCGCCGCGAGCGCAGCGACGAGCGCGAGACGTGTTCGAGACATTGTTCTCCTTGATGCGAGTTGTAGACCCACCGAGTGCGGCCGCGAGCTCTGGGTCGCCGCACTCCTCGCGCGGCAGTGTAGCCCGAGGGCGTTACGACCCGGTTAAGAAACGTGACGACCGCGAGAAGAGTGCGCGCCTAGTGGTCGGTGTCGAGCGTCTCGGACTCGACGGCGTCGCCGGGCTGCGAGTCGTTCCGCCGCGCCTCGCGGCGCCCCTCGAACGTCGCCGCGAGGCGATCGATGCGCGAGCCCTCGACCTCGACGACGTCGAAGCGGATGCCGTTGTGCGAGACCTCGTCGCCGACCTTCGGCGCACGACCGAGCAGCCCGAAGACGAACCCAGCGACCGTGTGGTAGTCCTCATCGGGTAGGTCGGACTTGAAGTGCTCGTTGAAGTCGTCGATCGAGAACGTGCCGTCGATCCTCACGGTGTCCTCGTCGACCTGCTCGATCGACTCGTCCGGAAGGTCGAACTCGTCCTCGATCTCGCCGACGATCTCCTCGAGCAGGTCCTCGAGCGTGACGATCCCCTCCATCTCGCCGTACTCGTCGACGACGATCGCCATGTGCTGGTTCGTGCGTCGGAACTCGGCGAGCAGCGCGGCCAGGTCTTTCGTCTCGGGGACGATGTATGCGGGCCGCAGCATGTCCTCGATCCTCACGTTCTCCATGCCGCGTTCGCGCAGCGACGCGAACAGGTCGCGCACGTGCAAGATGCCGACCACCTCGTCGAGGCTCCCTCGATACACCGGGTAGCGCGTGTAAGGCGAGTCCATCACGGCCTCGAGACACTCCTCGGGCGGCAGGTCGATCGAGAGTGCGACCACCTCCGGCCGCGGCACCATCACGTCTGACGCCTCCTTGTCGGCGAAGTCGAAGACCTTGTAGAGCATCTCCTGCTCCTGCTCCTCTATCTCTCCGTGCTGCGTCGACTGGGAGACGAGCATGCGCAGCTCCGCCTCCGAGTGGACGGTGTCCTCGGCACCCGGCGGCTTCTGCCCGAGAAGGCGTAGGACGAGCTCGGTCGAGCGTTGCAGCACCCAGACGAGCGGCGCCGTGACCGTGAAGAACGCCCGAACGGGGGCGGCCACCGCAAGCGCCGTCCCCTCGGAATGCCCGAGCGCAACGCCTTTCGGCACGAGCTCGCCGATGACCACGTGGAAGAACGTCAGTACGAGATATGCCAGCGCGATCGCGACCGCAGTGGCCATGAACGTGCCGAACGCCTTGCCGAGCGCGTGCTCGCCGAGAGCACCGATTGCCAGCGAGGTGAGCGTCACGCCGAGTTGCATCGCGGAGATGAACCGCGGCGGATCGCTCGTGATTCGCAGCACGTCGCGCGCGCGACGGTTGCCGGCGTGGTGCAGCTCGATGATGCGGGTGCGACGCGCGGTGACGAGGCCGTACTCGGCCGCGACGAAGAAGCCGTTGAGCAGGATCAGGACCCCGACGGCGACGAGCTCGAAGAAGAGGCTCACGGCCCGACCCCCGGGCCGTTGGTACTAGGCGGGCTCTCGTCGTCCAACTGCGCCCCAGTATAGGCGACCGCCCCGCCGTATGCGAACAGATGTTCTACCATGGCCCCGTGGGGGTCGAGTACCGAGAGCAGCCGTGCAGGACCGCCCTCAACCGGGTCCGGGGGATGCCCTTCAAGTGGTCCCTCAACCCGTATATGGGCTGTGTACATCGATGCACGTTCTGCTACGTCCGCCACTTCGAGCTGCGATCGGATCGGCCGTTCGACGAGCGCTACGGCGCCTCGATCCGGGTCAAGACGAACGTCGCCGAGGTGCTCCGCCGCGAGCTCGCGCGGCGCACGTGGAGCGGCGAGCCCGTGGCCGTGGGCGCGGCCACCGACCCATATCAGCCCGCGGAGGGGAAGTACCGGCTCACGCGTGCGTGCATCGAGGCATTCCGGGATGCGGCCAACGACTTCTCGATCATCACCCGCGGCCCGATGATCGTTCGGGACGTCGACGTGCTCGCCGAGGCCGCTACGCGGGGCGACGTCTCCGTCACGTTCTCGATCCCGACTCTCGACGACGAGGTCTGGCGAAGGACCGAGCCGTCCACGGCCCACCCGCGCCAGCGTCTGCGTGCGCTCGAGACCCTCGTCGGCGCAGGGATCAGATGCAGCGTCGGTATGGCGCCGCTCCTGCCGGGCATCTCCGACCGGCCGGAACAGCTTCGCGCGGTCGTCAAGGCTGCGCGCGACGCAGGCGCGGCAGGCGTCTGGGCGAACCTGCTCTTCCTCCGTCCCGGCACGCGAGAGCACTTCCTCGCGCACCTCGCCGAGGACTGGCCGGAGCTCGTGCCCCGCTACGAGGAGCTCTACGCAGAGCGTGCATACCTCGGTGCCGAGGCGACGCGGCCGGCGAAGGACGAGGTGCGGCGCCTGGCGCGCGAGCTCCACGTCCGTGACCGGCGTTCCCGGCGGCTCGCCCCGCCACCTGCGCCCGAGCAGCTTTCGCTCGCCGACGAGGTCAATAGAATCGGCCCGTCGTGTCGGCCGTCCCCGGTGAGATCACCTGTCTGATCGTCGACGACCACGAGGTGGTGCGCGAGGGCCTGCGTCTGTCGCTCTCCCGCGCGCCCCACATCCGCGTCATCGGTGAGGCGGCGGACGGCGCCAGCGCGGTGGCGCTCGCGGAACGTCGCCATCCCGACGTCGTGATCATGGACGTCCGGATGCCCGGGATGGACGGGCTCGAGGCCACGAAGCAGCTGACCGAGAAGGTTCCCGACAGCGCGGTGCTCATCTTCACGGCGTACAGCGAGCGCTCGCTGCTCGGCCGCGGCCTGGAGTCCGGGGCGAAGGGCTACATCCTCAAGGAGGCGCCGCACCAGACGCTCCTGCGCGCGATCGAGAAGGTCGCCGGCGGGGAGGGCTACGTCGACCCGGCGCTGATGCCCGCGTTCCTGACGGGCAAGGACAAGGACGAGATGCTGACGACCCGCGAGCGGGAGATCCTGCAGCTCCTCGCGGACGGCATGTCGAACCAGGACGTCGCCCAGAAGCTCTTCATCAGCCAGGAGACCGTGAAGAGCCACGTCCGGCACATCCTGGCGAAGCTCGAGGCTGACACGCGCACGCAAGCGGTCGCGATTGCGCTTCGCGAAGCGATCATCGACTAGGGCGGGGCTCCTCGGGCTCCTGTTCGGCGTCTCTGCCGTGCTGGCGGTCGTCGGCCTGTTCATGGACTCGACGGTGTTGACGGCGGTGGCGCTCGGCCTCTCCGTCGGCTTCGCCGCGCTGCTCGCGACGTACCTGATCGTCACGGAGCGCCGTCGTCACGAGGCGGCAGAGCAGGAGCTGACGACGGAGGCGGTGTTCCTCGAGAACCTGGTCGACTCGCTCGGCTCGATCGCCGGCGCGGACGACGTGTTGGCTGCGACGTCCGTCCAGGCGGAGCGGCTGTTCGAGGCGCGCGCGCAGATGCTGGAACCGGGGGAGCGGCCGCGTCGAGCGCCCGCGGAGAACACGATCATCGTTCCGCTCAAGGTGAGGGACGCCGAGATCTCGGCGTTGAAGCTCACGCGGCATCGGGCGTTCGACCACGACGACGTCGTGCGCGCAACCGTGCTCGCCAACTTCGCTGCGCGCGAGCACGACAACGCGCGGCTGCTCGCCGAGGCACAGGTGCGCGAGGTCGAGCGCTCACGGCTGACCGACCAGCTGATCACGGCCGAGCAGGACGAGCGTCGGCGACTCGCGGACGAGCTTCACGACGGCGCCGTGCAGTCCCTGTCGGGAATCGCGCTGCTCCTGGACGCCTCGATCAACTCGGTCGCGGAGGGCCGGTACGAGGAGGCAAGCGGCATCATGGCGCGGGCGCTCGAACGTCATCGCTCGACGATCGGGCAGCTGCGCGACCTGTCGTTCAACCTCGAGCCGGTCGTCCTGCGCGACCAGGGGTTCGTCACGGCGGTTCGCGCGCTGACGGATCAGATCGGGATCGCGCACCGCGTCCACTTCGACGTCGACGTCGACGCGGGCGAGCGGCTCGCGGAGAAGACACAGGCGGCGCTCTACCAGATCATCCGCGAGGCGTTGAACCAGGCCGTGCGACGTGGTCCGCCGACGTCCGTCGCGGTCAGCCTCAGCCGGACCGAGGACGGCGGAATCGAGACACGCATCGCCGACGACGCGCCGGGCGAGCGCCGGCGCCGGAGCTTCGACGAGCTGACCGAGCGTGCACGGACGCTGAACGGCCGCCTCACGTTCGAGCAGGGCGAGAACGGAGGCACGACCGTGCGCCTGATGCTGCCGCCGTACGTCGTCGCAGGCTAGTCCCGCGTCGCAGGACTAGGATTCGCCCGCCGTGCAAGAAGGCACGTATCTCCAGTTCGTCTCCACCCCGAGCGGCTACGAGCTGCGCGAGCAAACGGGCGAGCCGCCCCAGATCGGCTCCATCGTCGAGGCCGACGGCGCCGAGCTGCGCGTGGCCAAGCTCGCATCGTCGCCGCTTCCGAACGACGCACGAAGGTGCGTCTACCTCGTCGCGAGCTAGCCGACCGCGCTCTCAGCAGCGATCCGCCCGAACACGAGTGCAGCGGCGAGACCGCTCGCGTAGCCGCCGGTCGAGATCCCGCCGACGTCCGCTCCCGCCGCGAACAGCCCGTCGATCGCCGATCCTCCGCGGCCGAGGACGCGCGCGCACTCGTCGATGCGGAGCCCGCCGATCGTGTGGGTGATGCCCGGAGCGACGCGTATCGCCACACGCGACTCGCCGGGCACTGCGAACGGAAGCTCGGCCGGGTCGATGCGCGTCGACGCAGGCGCGGCCGCGACGAGCTCGGCGACGGTGCCGACGCGGAGAGGGTGCGCGAGCGCCTGCTCGTCGAGCACGTACCAGGCGCGTGCGTTCGGCCGACGAGCGGTCGCCTGCACGAGGTCGACCTCGGACCAGGACACGGGCTCGTGGAAGAACTCGTCTCCGCGCTCGTCGAAGACGCGCGCGTAGCGTCCGTACAGCTGCGCCTGCGCGACGAAGTCGGCGGGCGAGAAGTCGGCGTCTGGCATGTTGCGGCCGTAGAACTCGTCCATGCCGGCCGACAGCGCCGCGCCCCGGGCGAGCGCGATGCGCAGCCCGTCGCCGCTGCTCCACGGGTTCGCACGTAGGCGGAGCCGCGCTGACGGGTGGATGTGCTCGTCCACGAGCTCGGCGCTCGCCTGGAAGCCGCCGGTGCTGAGGATCGAGACGTCGTCGCCCGCTGCCTCGCCGAGACGGACATCGCCGCCGGCAGCCTCGATCAGCACCGCGGTCAGCCGGTCCGGGTCGAACCTCTTCCCCACGGTGCGCGGATTGCCGGTCTCCTCCCAGACCACCGGCGCGCCGAGGGACTCGAGCCACGCGATCCCGTCGTCGAGCTGCTCCCAGACGATTCGTTGCAGCCGTTCATCACCGCCTGGACAGTCGGCGCGGAAGTCGTCCCACTCGCGGTGGCGCCAGACCACGCAGCTCGACAGGCGCATCGACCCTCCCGGTTCCGTGCCCTTCTCGAAGACGACCGGTGCAGTGCCGAGCTCGCGCAGCCGCGCCGCAGCGACCAGCCCGGCCATCCCTGCACCTGCGACGGTTACTGCAATGAGAAGGTCGGCTTGTGCTCGACGTACTCGATCCGCACGCGGTCCGGGCCGGTCACGAACACGGCCTTCGTGTTCGCTGCGTCGACCACCTGCTCGACGATCCCGAGCGCCTCGGCCTCGCGCGTGTGGTCGTCCGCCGAGTCGACGAGCACGGCGACGTGGTTGAGCAGCGGCTTGTCGGGGGAGCCCGGGTCGCCCTCGTGGAACTCGACGTAGGCGCCGCCGACTTCGACACGCGCGTGTCCGTCGTCGCTCGGCTCCGCCGCCGCGAACCCGAGCCTCGTGTACTCCTCGGCGGTCAACTGCGGGACGGGCGTGTAGAGCGCGACGTGGTCGAGGTCGTAGTCCACGTCGGTCGGCGCCTCGACGAGGAGCACGCGCACGCCCTCGCCGAGCTCGACGTCGGCGCCCGCGTCGCGCGGCAGCTCCGCACGCGCGCGCTCGAGGTCGGAAACTCTCAACGCGACGTGCTTGATCGCCCCACGCTCGCGCGGACCGTCTGCGCCGAACAGCGTCAGCTTCCCGCGCCGCGCGTTCGAGCCGATCAGCGTGAACGCGTCCTGCTCGTCGATCACGTGCATCCCGAGATGCGCTGTCGCGAAGTCGACGATCGGAGTGCGGTCCTCGACCCAGAAGGCGACGTGATCGAGTGTCTTTGGCTCCACGCGGCGAGGATAGCTGCGCCGATCAAGGCTACGTCGGCGTGACACGGGCGCGCCGAGCGCGCTACTCCAGCGGCGGATTCTGGACGTTGTGCTCGTCCGCGTAGGCCTGGGTCAACTGATTGACGACGTCGAGCCCCTGTCCATAGGCGTAGTTGATCTCGATGAACGCGTTCCACTTGTCCGGTAGCGCGTCCTCCGGAAAGATCGCCTCGACCGGACACTCGGGCTCGCATGCACCACAGTCGATGCACTCCTCCGGGTCGATGACGAGGATCCGGTCAGCCTCGTGGATGCAGTCGACGGGGCAGACGTCGACGCACGACTTGTCTTTGATGTCGATGCAGGGCTCGGCGATGATGTACGTCATGCGGGCGGCTACTCTACCGAGGAGGTCAGCTCCTCGACGATCTGAGCAGCGCGTTCCTGCAGCGCGTTCTTGACGATCACCTGATCGAAGCCCGCCTCGTGCGCTCGTCGCAATCCTGACGTGTCGGTGTGCCCGCCGAAGCCGAGGATCGGAACCTCTGGATACGTGTCGACGACCTCCTCGGGATCGACGCGCGAGATGTCGGCGATGACGAGGTCCGGCCAGTCGGCGCTGTCGGTCGTCACGAGGTGGTGCGAAGGCAGGAGCGCCTCGAGCTTGCCCCTGAAGAAGGTGTCGACCCCACACAGCAGGATCGTCGCCACGCGCGGAGGGTAGCGCCGCTCACACTGTCTGTTCAAGCCACGCTGCTAGGGTCGAGCCGTGGCGACCGGCGAGTTCGTGACGGTGGCGCGCGTGGACGACGTCCCGGTCGGGACGCTGACGAGCGTCCAGGCCGGCGAGGACGAGATCGCCCTGGCCCACTGCGAGGGCGGGTTCTACGCCGTCCAGCAGCACTGCCTCCATCTGGAGGGACCGCTCGGAGACGGCGTCCTCGACGGCTGCGTCCTCTCCTGCCCGTGGCACGGCTGGCAGTACGACGTGAGGACGGGCACGAACGAGTTCGACCTCGCGATCAAGCTGAGGACGTACGAGGTCGAGGTCGTCGACGGAGACGTCCGCGTCAGGGTCTGAGCCGGACGACGCCACCGCACTCGCGCGCGGGCTCGAGCTGATCCGCTCGGGCGAGTACTTCGCGGCGCACGAGGAGCTCGAGGACGCGTGGCGTGCTGCGCCGCCCGAGGAGCGCGACTTCCTGCAGGGGCTCGTCCACGTCGCGGTCGCGTGGTACCAGGCAGCGCGGGGACGCCGGGTCGGGACGGAGCGACAGCTCGAGAAGGCGATTCGTCGCCTCGGTCCCTACGCGCCGGCTCACCGTGACGTCGAGCTGGCGCCGCTGCTGGCACAGCTCGAGGAGCTGCGAGAACAAGGCACGCTCGAGCTGCCTCCGCCCGTGCTCTGATCCGCGCTCAGACGCCGCCGAGCCCGACCGTGTCCAGCACGTGGTTCAACGCGACGCGCAGCCACCAGTCCAGGTGGAAGAACAGCAGCAGGCCGAGCACGACGAGGATCGCGCCGCTCACGCGCTGGATCGCGAGGTAGTGGTCGCGCAGCCAGCGGAAGACGGCCATCGCGCGGGTGAACGCGATCCCGGCAAGGAGGAACGCGAACGCGAGCCCCGCGGAGTACGCCACGAGCAGGATCGAGCCGCGCACGACCGTCCGCGAGTTCGCGGCGAGTACGAGGATGCCGGCGAGCACGGTGCCGATGCAGGGGGCCGCACAGACTGCGAACGCACCGCCGAGCAGCAGTCCCGATCCGGTGTTACGCGAACGAGTCAGCAACCCCGGCGCGACGACGCGCTCGGGCCACGGCAGCAGGCCCATGAACACGAGCCCGAGGACGACGAGGACGAAGCCGGCGATCTCCAGCTGCCGCTCGCCGTTGACGATGCCGCCGACAGCCGCGGCTGCAGCACCGAGCACGACGAACACGACCGTGAACCCGGCGATGAACGGCAGGCTCGCGACCACGACGCGGCGCGCGACGCGCGGCTCGCCGAGTCTGCTCGCCTCGATCGCGGAGATCGCCGAGAGGTAGCCGGGGACGAGCGGCAGGACGCACGGCGTGATCACCGAGATCAGCCCGGCGGCGAAGGCGACGGGGATCTTCGTGATCATCCGTCGAAGCGCGCGAGTTCTTCGTCGACGCGACGCTCGAGCGCGGGGTCGAGCCCGCCGCGACCGTTCTGGTTCGGGTCGAACGGCGGCTCGTCGTCGACGTGACGCGACCATCGCCACACGCCCACACCGAGGACCGCGGCCGCCACCACGATCCCCGCGATCGGGAGCCACCAGGCGAGCAGCCCGAGACCGTGCCTGGGCGGCGCCGCGAGGATCGCGTCGCCGTACTGCTGGACGAGCAGGTCCTTGATCTGGCAGTCGGAATCGCCGGCGGCGATCCGACGCGAGATCACGTTCTCGATCTGCGCGGCTGCGGCCGAGTCCGACTGGTCGAGCGTCGTGCCGCAGACCGGGCACATGATCTGTCCCTCCATGGCCGCGAGCGTCGGATGCGGATTGCACGCGAGCGCCGCCGGAGCGAGCACGAGGGCGACCACGACGACAGCGAGCAGGCGGATCATGACTCCGCGATCTGGTGCAGGTAGCGCGGGAGGTCCTGCTCGACCGCCAACTGCCCGACCACCTTGCCGGCGCGGTCGACGAAGAAGATGCTCGGCAGCAGGACACGCCCTTCCCAGCGGTTGAGCACGGCGCCGCTGCCGTCGTGGACGCTCGGATACGTGATCCCGTGCTTGCGCACCCACGCACGCGCGTCAGGCCCGTAGTCCTTCGTGTCGACGCCGATGAACGTGACGCGGTTGCCGTACTGCTTCGTCGCGCGCTCGAGGCGCTGCGACTCGTGGATGCACGGGATGCACCACGACGCCCAGAAGTCGAGCACGAACGGCTTGCGGCCCTTCACCGATGCGAGGTCGATCGAGCCGTCACCGTCGAGTCGCTTGAGGTCGAACGTGGGTGCGGTCGGCGTGTGCCCTTTCGAGAGCGCCCCGGACACGCTGCCGCCGTTGTCCTCCACGATGCGCCAGACGAGCAGCGCGAGCAGGGCGCCGACGAGAGCGACCGCGAGCCCCTCCGCCACGAACCGCAAGCGCCGCGCCATCAGCCCGGGACGACGAAGACCGTCGTACCGACGAGGACGTGGTTGAACAGCCACTCGGCGTCGGGGATGTGCATCCGGATGCAGCCGTGAGAGACGGAGTAGCCGATCGAGCCGTCGGACGGCGTGCCGTGGATGCCGACGCCCGGTGAGGAGAGCCCCATCCAGCGAGTGCCGAGCGGATTGTCGGGACCGGGCGGAATCGGCTTGTCGCCCTTCGCCCACGGCGACGCCGGCGGATACCACCAGGGGTTCTTCCACTTGACGACGATCGTGAAGCGTCCGAGCGGCGTCGGGTAGGCGACCTGACCCGTGGCGACCGGGAACATGCGCCAGTAGCGCATGCCGTCGTAGAGGAACAGCCTGTTCTCGCCGCGGTGAATGACGATCACGGCGCCGAAGTTCGCGCGCGTCACCCTGGGCTTGATCGCCTTCGACGTGAGCGCGATGTCGCTCCGCGAGTTCGCGCTCAGCGCCGCGACGATCAGGCGAACCGCGTTCTTCTGGTCGAGCTTGCTGCCCGCGGTCTCCTTCGTCAGGAACGGCCGCATCTGGCGAAGGAGCAACTTCGAGTCCGCCGGCGCAGTGTCGAACCGCTTCGCGAGCGTCGCCACGAACGCGTTCGCCTTCGTGCGGTCGACGGTCACGGCGAGTGGAAGCTGGGTGTCGGGCGCAGCCGCGAGCGCAGCCTCGGCCGCTGCCTGCTCGTCGGTCGTTGCTCCGACGACGTCCGGCGAGACCAGCACGCGCGTCCTCTTGACCACCAGTTGCAGTGGCGCGTCGAACGCAGTCTCGAGCGCCGACGCCGCAGCGTCGGTCGTCATGCCGCCGACCGCGACACCGCCGACGGTCACACCCGCGGGAATCGTCGCCGGCACCGGCGGCTCGCTCGCGCTCGCCCGGACCACTGAACCGAACGCCAGCCCGGCGCCGAGTAGCAGCAGGAGAACGACGCGCTTCACGTCTTCAGGCTCGCAAAGATCCGCGGATCGTTCGTGATGATACCGTCGGCTCCCGTATCGACGAGCTCCTGTGCGATGCGCACGTCGTCGACGGTCCAGACGTACACGGCGACCGAGAGCTCGTGCGCCTGCAGGATGGCATCGGGCGTCGCAACCGAGTAGTGCAGCGTGACCGCACTCGCGCGCGCGTTCTCGAGCACGCCCGGCAGGCGTCGTGGGACCGATCTGCCGATCACGGTGAGCGCGGCGCGGACGACCGGCGCGAGGAGTCCACGCTTCTCGATCCCGAGTCTGTCGCGCGGCATCGTGTACGAGCGGGGAAGCTCGGGCGCGAGCGCCGCGATTCGACGCAGGCTCTCCGCATCGACACCGCTCACCCACGAGCGGCCGAGCAGACCGTGACGCTCGAGCGACTCGACGACCCCGGGCTCGATGCCGCGGCGTTTCAGGTCGATCTGGAGGCCGACATGCGGAAGGGCGTCGGCGAAGAACGCCAACGCCTCCTCGAAGGTGAGCAGCTTCGGCGCGAGCTCCCGCAGTTGCGTGAGTGTCCTCTGCTGCACGCGCCCCCGCGCGGCACCATGGGTGACCTCCCCCAGCTTGTCGGAGTGCGCCACGACCAGAGTCCCGTCCCGCAGCGGCAGGACGTCGAACTCGAGCATGTCGCACCCAAGCTCGACAGCCAACGCGAACGACTCGAGCGTGTTCTCAGGGGCCAGCGCAGCCGCGCCGCGGTGGCCCACGCGGGCGAATTCGCCCTGCTCGCGGCGTAGCTCGATCACTGCGGCGACCCTGCCATAAGCGCCTGGTACGTGCGATTGCGGGCGACCGGCCGCACTAGAATCCCCGGGCGATGGCTCAGACCGCTCGCCACGCCGTTGCCGCGCCCGAGGATCCCCCGGTCGATACCACGGCCGCGATCGACCACGCGTACCGACTGCACCGCGCACGGCGCCGGGCGAAGGTCGAGCGACGCCGCGAGCACGCGCGGGCGCGACTCCGTTTCCTGGCCGCGACCGTCGTCCTCGTCGCGCTG
>Ga0187779_10002260_pt1 | contig 11839 bp, 9 predicted proteins | sample 1015_Q2_SP10_10__FD_132435 | JGI IMG/M metagenome (GOLD analysis project Ga0187779, IMG submission 132435) | Tropical peat soil microbial communities from peatlands in Department of Meta, Colombia - 1015_Q2_SP10_10_MG | ecosystem: Environmental > Terrestrial > Soil > Wetlands > Peat | place... | reverse complement strand
CAATAGTAACCCCGAGAAGCAAGGGGAAGAGCCAAGCCAACAGGAATGGCGGAAGACGGTACCGCGTGATCGGTACGTTTGCAAAAACCGTGATGCCCACGATTGAGAGCGCGGCGATCCCGACCAGGGGCTGATCGAAAATACGCTGCAAAACGACGAGTGCGAGATAGCTGTACATCGCCGCGCCAAAAACGGTCATCGAGGCAGGCAACGAGATGTAGCGGCGGACGGCGCTCGCAAACGGCGCAGCGCAGAGCTTGATGATTCCGGTCCAAACGACCGCTGCCGAGCCGACCTTCCAGGCGCGATCGGGATCGTGCGTTTCAAGATAGACGGGCAAGAAAATTGACAGCGTGTACGTGATGATCGCAGGAACATTGTTTCCGTACACCTGCGCCGTCACGTCGGTGCGCCCTTCCCTGCTTGCCATGTTCGCGCCGAGATAGACCAGTCCGAGCGAGCCGACGAGAAAACCCGATGCGAAACCGGGCAGGCAACGCGAAAGAGTGAATGTCGGAGCAACCCCAACGGGCGCAAGAAGCAGTACGGGAATCAAAAGCTGGGCAACGATGGCGCCCACCTGCGTGACCATCGCGTCGACATCGCCGCGTGTCAGCGCCCACCAGTTTTGTCGAACTGCGCGAGGGCGAGATGACAGGTACGTGTCCTTTCGAGCAGGGGAATTACTTCACTTCGGGACTTGAACCACGGTCAGGGACTTCAGCATCCGTACCCAGCGTGCGGGTCGCTTCTCATGCGGGGCGACGAGCTTGAACGGACCTTCACCGGCACCGATCGGAAGGCCATCCATCGTATCCGCCAAGAGTACCTCAGAGTCGACAAACCCGGAGTCGAGCTCAGCGACGGAAAAGACGACGCGGTATCCGTCCGCAGCTTCCGCAAGCACATACGACGCCATCCACGGCCCGCGAATCTGCTCTCCCTGGGGCACGCCGGCCTGTTTGAGCAGCGCGGCAAGCGCGACTCCCTCATAGACCTCCTCTTTGTGACTGTGCGCGTTCATCACGCGAACCGTCGTCTGTGGCATCTTCTTCAAGTCTTCGAGCGAAACGGTCAACGGCATGGTCACCGCCCCGCCAATCGTGATTTGAGACGGCCCCATAGGGGCCGGCTGCTGCGCTCGGCCATCTGAAGTGAAGGCCCATGCGGCCAGCCAAATCAGAAGACTCATCCCCACTGCCATCAGACGCATCGTTTGCTTCTTCTCCTGCCTTCTCGCCTGAGAGTCGTTACGTTCAAACCTTGAACGATTCAAATGTCTCACGCGCAAAAAGATCCTCCACGCCGAGCGGGCGCTTCGAAAGGCCCTGTTCAAACGAGTAGCGAAGAAAAGTTTCCAGTGTGTGTTTGTTTCTCGCAAGCCCGTAGGGCCAGTAGTCTTCACCCATCAGCGCGCGCGTCTGTTCGACGTGTTGGGTAAGCCAGGGAAGCATCGCGCTCAGTGCACCCGAATCATAGAGGTCGCGGTAGGCACTTTGTTGTGCTTGCTGGAAAGCCTTGAAAAGAGACTGCGCGATCCAGGGGGACTGGTCGTAGACCTCACGGCGAATCACAACCGTGTGCATAATGGGAAAGATGTTCGTCTTCAAGTAGTAGTCCCGCTCGACTTGCTGATAGTTCGCGAACAGGCGCCGCACCTTGCCAGACCCGTTTCCGAATGTAGACGGCATGCGCGCTGTGTAAAGGGCATCGATTTCGCCCGCCGCGAGCATTGCCGAGAGCGTGTTTTTTTCGGGAATCGACTCAAGCCGGATCTCTGGCGGCAGGCTCAAACGAAGCTTCTCGGGGCGACCCGGTTCTTCCTCCCCGCCGCGAAAATAGGCCACGCTCGAAACCGGCACTCCATATTCGTCGCTCAGCGTGCCCCGAATCCAGACTCCCGCCGTCATCTGATATTCCGGGACTCCCACGCGTTTGCCGAGCAAATCCTTTGGTTCGCGGATGCCACTGTCGCGAAAAACAAAGATGCAGGAGTGGCGAAACGATCGCGACGGAAACACCGGAATCGCAATGAATCGTGGACGCTCGGCGAAAAGCGAGACGACATAAGAGGAAAGTGACATTTCCGAGATATCGAATTCCCCGTGGCGCAACATGCGGAAGAAAATCTCTTCGATGGGTAAGCAGAGGCAGTTCAGATCGGTTCCGTCGACACGGACGCGGCCGTCGAACAGGGCACGCGTCCGATCGTAGTTCGAACACGCCATCGAGAGCCGCAGCTTGCCCATCGTTGATTCCCCATTTCGCGCGCACGCCGCGTGCGAAGCAGGCCGGCCGATCATATACTGAATCGATTTTTGCCCGAAAGGACTTGCTCTTAGCCGACCGGCTGGACCGAATTCATGAGACCGAAGAAGCCTTCGGCGAGCGTGGGATGGATGTAAACCGCGCCTTTTAATACCGTATACGGCGCCCCGGCCAGCATCATGGCTCCGAGAATCTGGACCAGCTCGCCGCCTTCTGTGCCGAGAATGGCCGCACCCAAAATTTTGTCTGTGTTCCCATCCACGACGATTTTCATCAAGCCGGAAGTCTCGCCTCGCTCAATGGCGCGTGCGACGTACGCCATCGGATACGTTCCGATTTTCAGTTTACAACCCGACGCGCGGGCTTCCTTCTCGGTCATGCCGACCCGGCCAAGTTGCGGATCGGTAAAAAGTGAGTAGGGCAAGTAGCGATCTTCGATCGTCAGATTCCTGCCCTCGATCAGATTGGCCCAAAGGATCTGATAATCATTGTAGGAGATATGCGTGAACGCAGGACCACCCTTGACGTCGCCCAGCGCCCAGATTCCCGGAACGCTGGTTTCCATCCGACCGTTTACTTGAATGTACCCATGGGAATCGACGCGGACGCCCGCTTGGTCCAGGCCAAGATCGTCTGTGTTGGGTTGACGTCCGGTCGCAGCCAAAAGATGGGTTCCGATCAGGGTCTGGCTTTGCTGGCCCGACTTGATCGTGACGGCAATGCGGCCCTGTTTTTTTTCGACCTGAGTCGGCGTCCATTTCAAATGGAATTCGATGCCCTCGGCTTCGAGGGCTTTTTGTAGTCCCTGGGCGATGTCCGCATCTTCGCGAGCAAGCAGCTGATCGCCGATGTGAATTACGGTGACGCGGCTGCCGAATCGCCGAAACATCTGGCCGAACTCCAGACCGATATAGCCGCCGCCGAGCACCAGCAAGTGCTCTGGAATTTCGATGAGATCCAAAAGGGTCTCGTTCGTCAAGTAGCCGACCGCGTCGAGACCTGCCAGACGCGGGGGTTTCGGACGCGTCCCTGTGTCCACAAAGATTTTGTCGCTTTCAATCGTGTCCTCGCCGACCTGCACGGTGTGAGGCGCGAGGAAGCGCGCATGGTTGCGGTAGAGCCGCAGCGTCTTGTGATCGCTCACCCGTTTCTCGTGGCCCTGACGAAAACTCTCGACGATCGCGGTTTTCCGTGCGACGACGGCGGGAAGGTCCACGCGGAGGTTGTCCGCTTTTACACCCCAGCGGGAGGCGTTCCGCACATAATGCGCCACCTGTGCCGACGCGACCATCGTTTTTGTAGGCGTGCAGCCCGTATTGATGCATGTGCCACCGAGGTGTGCCTGTTCGACCAGCGCAACGCTCCAGCCGCGCCCGGCCAACGCATACGCGAGGGGATTCCCACCCTGCCCCGAGCCGATCACGACCCCGTCGTATTTCATAGGTTCACCCCTGTCGGGTTTCTGTTGCTGCCCTCGACAGAATGGCATGCTTTGCACCCAGGCTCCAGTACACATAAGATAGACAGCGTTTGCCACGACCAACATGGGAGACGCAGTCGGCCGTTGAACGCGATCCGCTGGATTCAAACAGCGGCGGCGCGGCCACTCAGTAGAGGAAATTGTGATGGGATCCCGACCTATCGGTGTGCTTCTAGCGGTATGGCTTGTGTTCGCGACTCTCTATGCGGGCGCCCCCAGTTGGGCAGAGCCTGCTTTCGGGCCGATTCGCGTCGAAGTCGATGAATCTCGTGCCCCACAGAAAATCCTCCACACCCACCTGGAGATGCCTGTCGAGCCGGGCCCGCTCGTTCTGTACTACCCAGAGTGGATTCCCGGCGAGCATATGCCCGATGGTCCTATCATCAACATGGCGGGACTGAAATTCACGGCCGGCGGAAAGACGATTTCGTGGCGCCGGGATCTGACCGATCTGTTCGCTTTTCACCTGGATATTCCCAAGGACGTAACTTCGCTTGCGATCGACTTCGATTTCTTGTTGTCGGCGCCTGCCTCGGGCTATTCGGCCGGAGCGTCGGCCACAGCCTTTCTGAATCTTGTGAGCTGGAATCAGCTGGTACTGTACCCGAAGGGCTACGACGCCGTGAGTATCACCTGCCTCCCAAGTCTGCGCCTTCCGTCCGGGTGGAAATTCGGGACGGCCCTGCCGGGCGCGAAGCAAAAAGGCGATACGATTGACTTTTCACAGGTGTCTCTGGAGACATTGATTGATTCCCCCGTTCTCACGGGACGCTACTTCCGCACCATTGATTTGACACCGGACCAGACGCCGGCCCATGAAATGAATGTCGCCGCCGACAGCGCGGCGGATCTGGCAATGATTCCTGAAACAGAAGCACACTTCCGTCGACTCATCGCCGAAGCGGGCACATTGTTTGGATCGAGGCACTATCGCGATTACCATTTCCTGCTGACTCTGAGCGACAGCACGGCTCACTTCGGCCTTGAGCATCACGAATCCAGCGATGACCGCACCCGCGAACGAAGCCTGATCGATGAGTCCGGTCGCATTGCCTTCGCAGGCCTGCTTCCCCACGAATATGTTCACTCGTGGAACGGGAAATATCGGCGGCCTGCAGACCTGCTTAGCCCGGACTATCATCAACCGATGAAGGACGACCTGCTGTGGGTCTATGAAGGATTGACGGAATATCTGGGCGAGGTCCTGACGGCCCGCAGCGGGCTTTGGAATCGCCAACAAACTCACGAAGACCTGGCCCGTCTGGCCGCCATGCTCGATGCCGAACCGGGACGCTCGTGGCGCCCGCTGCAGGACACCGCTGATTCCGCGGTCTTTCTCTACGATGCAGATGTGGAGTGGAGCAACTGGCGCCGGGGGACGGACTTCTACGAGGAAGGGTCGTTTCTTTGGCTCGATGTGGATGCCACGATTCGGCGCCTGACGCACGATCAGAAGTCCCTGAACGATTTCTGCCATCTCTTTTATGGTGGGACGAGCGGCGAGCCTGACCTGAAGCCGTACACTTTGGATGACGTCGTCAGCGCGTTGAACCGCGTAGCGCCGTATGATTGGGCAAACTTTTTCCGCTCCCGCCTCGATTCCACCTCGCCCAACACACCGATCGAGTCCATCGAAAACAGTGGATGGAAGATCGTCTATAACGACCAGCCCAATGAAATCGAGGAGAATCGCGACCAGGTCGACAGAAAAATCAATTTGAGCCTGTCCATCGGATTGCGGCTTTCCGACGATGGGACCATCGACGACGTAATCTACGATGGCCCGACGTATAAAGCCGGCATGGGTCCCGGAATGAGAATCACAGCGGTCAACGGGAAGCAATTCTCCGCCGATGCCGTGAAAGAGGCCATCGAGGCTGCCAAGGCCGAAGCGGCTCCGATCCAACTGATTGCAGCCAACGGGCCGGCTGTACAGACGTATTCGATCGATTACCATGGCGGTCTTCGATATGCACATCTGGTGCGAGAGGAAAGCCGTCCCGATTTCTTAAGCGAAATTCTGCGCGCCGAGACACCCTAAGAGCCAAGGCCGCAGCCAGTTCGGTGGCAGTGTGGGTTGGATGAAAAGAGTTAGAACGCTTTTCGGCGCGGCCTTGCTTGTGCTGGGTGTGGTCGCTTTGATCCATCCGAGGGTGGAGATGCCAGCGCAGAAAACGGAAGTTCAAGTTGTCGGCCAAAAGCTCTTGATCGAGACGCGGCGCATCGTCACGATTCCGCCGATCCTGAGCGGGTTGGTGATGGTGGTTGGAATAGGCTTGATGCTTCTGAGTCCGCGAAAACTCTAAGGCGGCGGCCCGCGGAGGCTTTATGAAGTACACCGGTTTCGCAATGGCAAGCGGAGTTGTCCTTTGCTTATTAGTCGTTTTCGCGCACGCCCAGACGGTAGAAAAGCGAACGATTACGGTCAAAGACCTAATCGCCATGCAGCGCATCTCCGACCCACAGATCTCGCCTGACGGTCGGTGGGTTGCCTATAACGTAGCGACGCCGGACTACGCGGCGAATCGACTGAGGCATGACGTATGGATCGTATCGATGTCTGGTGTCGAAGCGCGCCCGCTTACGCACGATGGCGCTTCGGAGCGGCCCCGGTGGTCGCGCGATGGTCAGCACATCTTGGTCCTTTCCTCCCACGAAAGCACGGCCCAGGTGTATGCCATCCCGGTCCAAGGCGGCGAGCCTGCGCGCGTCACATCGCTTGCAACGGGCGCGGAGAACCAGATCTGGTCGCCAAACGGTAAGTGGATTGCCTTTACCTCTCGGGTATACCCCGACTGTCGCGACGACGCCTGCAATTCTGCTCGCGACGCGGCGATTGAAAAAAGTGCTGTGAAGGCGCACGTCACCGAGAAGCTGCTCTACCGCCACTGGAATGCCTGGGACGACGGCAAGCGTAGCCATCTTTTTGTCGTGCCGGCCGAGGGCGGTGCGCCGCGCGATTTGACTCCCGGCGCGAACTATGACGTTCCCCCGTTCAATCTCGGCGCGCCCGAAGCGATCGCTTTTTCCCCCGACAGCGCCGAACTTTGCTTCACCGCCAACACGGATAAGGATGAAGCCACCAGCACAAACGGCGATCTCTTTACGGTGCCCGTGAGCGGGGCCAGCCAGCCGAAGCGCATCACCACAAATCCAGGAAACGACTGGGGAGCGCTCTATTCTCCGGACGGCAAATGGATCGCGTATCGCGCACAAACGCAGGCAGGTTATGAAAGCGACCGTTGGCGGCTGATGCTGTATGACCGAGCCACGGGCCATGTTTTGAACCGGACGGACAACTTCGATGCCAATGTCGAAGCGTTGGCCTGGTCGCCGGACAGCAAGACGATCTATTTTCAGACGGAGGAAAGATTCGAACTGCCCATCTATTCCCTGCCGGCCGTGGGCAATGAAGCGCCCAAGCCCGTCCTTCCGACCGGTGGGAACGAAGAATTCGTGATTAGCCCTGACGGCCGCACCATCGTGTTCACACGCATGAGTCTCAGCATGCCTGCCGAGATTTTCCTGGCGAATTCCGACGGCACAGGCATTCACCAGCTCACCCGTCAGAATGGCGCGCTCCTCGCGCAGTTGGACCTTCCGACCCCTGAATTCTTCTGGTTCTCTGGAGCCGGAGGAACGCAGGTGCAGGGTCTGCTGCTAAAACCGCCGCACTTCGATGCCTCGAAAAAATGGCCGCTCCTGCTGCTCATTCACGGCGGCCCTCAAGTGGAGTGGGATGATGCCTGGAGCTACCGCTGGAATTCGCAGGTCATGGCCGCGCCGGGCTATGCGGTCCTGATGATCAATCCCCGTGGCTCGCCGGGCTACGGCAGCAGGTTCGTCGGGGAGATCAGCCGCGACTGGGGTGGCAAGGTGTACGAAGACTTGATGAAAGGCCTGGATGCCGCGCTTGCGAAATACCCATTCCTGGACGGCTCGCGCCTGGCCGCCGCGGGTGGCTCCTACGGTGGCTATATGGCGGACTGGATAGCCACGCACAGCGGGCGCTTCCGGTGCATCATCAGCCACGCCGGACCATGGGACGCGGTAAGTAGCTACGGCGCGACCGAGGAACTGTGGTTTATGGACTGGGAATTCGGAGGGCCACCCTGGTTGCAGCCGGAATCTTACAAGGCCTGGTCACCCAGCGAATACGCGAGCGCGCTCGGGAAATACAAAACGCCCACGCTCGTGATTGCAGGCGAGCTTGATTATCGAGTTCCCTATACGCAAAGCTTGGAGTTTTTTACGGCCCTCGAACGGGAGGGCGTGCCATCGAAGCTAGTGGTCTTTCCAGACGAAGGTCATTGGATCCTGAAGCCACAAAACTCCGAATTTTGGTACTCCACATTCCTAGAGTGGCTGGCAGCCCATCTGAAATAGCCTGTTTCGGTCCGCCCGAACTATCGGTGGGAGCGGGAAAGCTATCAACACCGCACACTTTCTCGATTCGCGGTTGACATCTCCTCGCACAACTCTTGTAATGAATTTGCTCCACCTATGCTCTCTCCGCGTTCATTTGCCTGTGGCCGATCCAGCGACGCATAAGCCGTCCCGCGGGACGACCGAGCGATTCGCATTTCTGGTTGCGGCGGGGATTCTCTCGAGCCGGATCGCCGGACTGGTTCGCGATCGCGTCTTTGCGCATTTCTTCGGGCTCTCCGCATTTGCGGATGCATTTCGTGTCGCTCTTCGCATTCCCAATTTTCTTCAAAATCTATTCGGTGAAGGAGTGCTCTCGGCCTCTTTCATTCCCGTGTATGCCAACCTGCTGGCTCGCCAAGATGATGAGGAGGCGCGCCGCACCGCCGGGGCCATAGGAGCCCTGCTTGCGCTCAGCACCGCGGTTATCGTGCTGATGGGTGTTCTCGCGACGCCGTATCTGATCGACGCCATTGCGCCGGGCTTTCACGGTGAGAAGCGCGAACTCTCTATCCGGCTCGTGCGCATTCTGTTTCCAGGAGTGGGAATGCTGGTTCTGTCGGCGTGGTGTCTGGGAATTCTCAACAGCCATCGCCGTTTTTTCCTCTCCTATGCTGCGGGCGTGATCTGGAACGCCGCCATGATCGCAACGATGTGGATCTGGGGAAACCGCCGCGATCAATACTCGCTCTCCGTAATCCTTGCTTGGGGATCGGTCGTCGGAAGCGCCTTGCAGGTGGGAGCACAACTGCCCATTGTGTTGCGGCTGCTGGGCGGACTTCGTCTCTCGCTGCACTACCAAGCGGAAAACGTCAAAACGGTCGTTCGGAATTTTTTCCCTGTGTTTGTCAGCCGGGGCGTGGTGCAGATCAGTGCCTACGTCGATGCGCTCCTCGCCAGCTTTCTGCCCAACGGCGCCGTCGCTGCTTTGGCCAATGCACAAACGCTCTACCTGCTTCCTGTCAGCCTTTTCGGCATGTCGGTTTCAGCCGCCGAATTGCCGCAAATGTCGGGAGCGCTGGGCAGCGATCGCGAGGTGGCCGATCTCTTGCGCAAGCGGCTCGATGCGGGACTGCGCCAAATCGCTTTCTTCGTGGTGCCTTCTTCGGCAGCATTCCTTTTTCTGGGAAACGTAATCGTCGGGGCCATTTATCAAACCGGCCGCTTCCAATCGGCCGATACCACCTATGTCTGGAGCATCCTGGCGGGCTCGACGGTGGGCTTGCTTGCCTCGACCCTCGGCCGGCTCTATTCTTCGACCTACTACGCCCTGCGAGACACGCGCACGCCCCTGCGTTACGCAATTCTGCGCGTTGCCTTGACTACGGTGCTCGGATATGTGTGCGCCATACCCCTACCTCCCGCGCTAGGGATCGCGCCACGGTGGGGCGTGGCGGGCCTCACCATCTCCGCGGGCATCGCGTCGTGGGTTGAGTTCACCCTGTTGCGAGTCACCCTGAATCAAAGGATTGGTCGCACGGGGCTCCCTCGGGATGTTCTAGCGAAGCTCTGGTTGGCAGCCCTCGCGGGCTCTGCCGTTGGTTTGCTCATCAACCGCTGGGTCGGACCTCATGCGCCGGTTGTTGTCGTCGCTGGCCTGGTCTTGGTGCCCTATGGGCTGGTCTACCTGGGGGCAACCTGGCTGCTGGGCGTAAAGGAGACGCGCACCTATCTCGACCGGGTCTGGTCTCGCAAGGCTAGTATTTGAAAACGAAGCCCGCCGCAAATCTGGGACTATATTGGTAGGTGCTGAAAAAGCGGCTTCCGACCAAGTCGCCCTCCAAACGGACGGCGTAGCGACGTCGGTGAGAACCGAGGTCGACTCCCCCACCGACCTCAAAGGCAAAGGCTCCCTGCCCACCGAGAGCCGTCTGCGGAACGAAGCGTGCCCCACCAACCAGGGCGTGACCAAACACCTCTGCCTCGCGCGGGGCCGACCATCGGAACCGAACGCCTCCGGCACCCAATCCAAACTCGGCGCTTTGCTTGTAAAGACTTCCCCATTCACCGACAAACTGACCTTCCAGGCCGATCCATCCCAGGTGTGGGTAGTACACAACTCCGAGGTCTATGCCATTCAGGTTTTTGGTGATACTCGGCCTCGAAGCGATGTAAAAACGAAAAAACGAATAGCTCGCGTAGATGCGCCAGTAGTAGTCGGGAAACACACCGTGGACAGTGGGGACCTGCGGGGTCCCGCCACCGCCTGCCGCCAAAGGATCTGAAGGCAGAGCGGGTGGTGTGGCCAACGCGAACAGGGGCGTGCCCGAGGTCGCGAAGGTCGGGGCCGGCGTGAGAGGCGCTTCCGGCAGCGAGTCGCTCGTATTGAATTGTGCACCAGCATGCAACGCGAAGATCAGGATGGCCGCAAGCAGAACTACCGTGCGTCTCATCGCCTATCCCCCTTGTGTTGCCCCTGCCTCTGCGCTCGCCTTTAATGTGAACGAGAGCAGGCTGAAGTGTCTATCCAAAATTCGAAGGTGAGAGAGAACGAGTTACCTATCGGTCGAACGGCTGGGGCCCCCAAAAGAGAAGCTCGACCCTCCTGGGCCAAGTTGGCAGCCACAGAATAGCTCGGTGACGAATCGTTGCAAAACGCATTTTTTCGCATCGATTGTTGCCGACTCGGTCTTCGGACAAAACTGCGGACCCACCGGATTGTATGCTAAAATGCCGCCGGTGTTTGGATCAGGTGTCTAAATCGTATGTACTTCATTCCTACGAAGTTAGAGGTGAACGCCGATGAGCAAGGCTCAGGAGTGGGACGCTGAGCGGGCGCGCTCCCGCATACAGGAGCTGGCGCACCTGCCTGGGGCCTTGCTGCCGATTCTGCATGCGCTGCAAGACGATTTCGGCCACATCCACACGGCAGCTGTTCCGCTCATAGCCGACGCGCTGAACCTCTCCCACGCCGAAGTCCATGGTGTCATCACCTTTTACCATGATTTCCGCTATGAGCCTCGCGGGAAGCACGTTTTGAAACTATGCCGCGCCGAGTCATGCCAGGCCATGGGGTGTGAGAGCATGATTCGTTATGTCGAGGATCGCCTCGGAGCTCGACTCGGCGAGACCACCGACGATCAGCTTTTCACTCTCGAGCCCGTCTATTGTCTCGGCAACTGCGCGCTATCGCCGGCCGTCATGTTGGACGGCAAGCTGTATGGCCGAGTCTCTTCCGACGTCGCCGATTCCCTGATTGACAACGCGCAGAGGCATGCATGAGCGTGAAAGTCTACATTCCGAGGGACGCTGCCGCCGTTTCGGTCGGCGCCGATGCGGTGGCTCGAGCGATGAACCAACAGATCGGATCGCGCCGCTTGGACGCTTCCGTCGTTCGCAACGGATCGCGCGGGATGTTTTGGCTCGAGCCTCTGGTGGAAGTCGAAACGACGGGCGGGCGCATCGCCTATGGCCCGGTTTCCGTCGAGGCGGTTGAGGACCTACTCGGTGCCGGAATGCTCGAGGGGCGACCCCACGCTCTTTGCCTAGGGCCGACAGAAGAAATTCCGTTCTTGAAGCGGCAGGAGCGCCTCACCTTTGCGCGTTGTGGGGTCACCGACCCAGTTTCGCTTTCCGACTACGTGAGCCATGGTGGCTACCGGGGACTGGAAAGAGCCCTTCATCTCATGCCCGAAACGATTGTCGAAGAAATCGTCACTTCCGGGT
>Ga0187779_10002259_pt1 | contig 11846 bp, 11 predicted proteins | sample 1015_Q2_SP10_10__FD_132435 | JGI IMG/M metagenome (GOLD analysis project Ga0187779, IMG submission 132435) | Tropical peat soil microbial communities from peatlands in Department of Meta, Colombia - 1015_Q2_SP10_10_MG | ecosystem: Environmental > Terrestrial > Soil > Wetlands > Peat | place... | reverse complement strand
TCAGCGGCTGCTCGACCAGCGCGTACAGGGCGAGGTCGCCGGAGATCGGCCAGTGTACGCTCGCCGTCGAGCCGTCGTTGCGCACCACGCTCGAGCGCGCCGTGTTGATCACGACCTTCACCGCGGCGTACTGGTCCGCCGGCAGGTCGGACTCGCCCAGCAGCGTCGCGCTGCCGCCCTCGAAGTCGAGCAGGTTGAAGGTCCGTTCGGGCGTCGCGATGGTCACCCAGGCCTGTGGGTTCAGGCCTGTGGTGTCGGTCGAGGCCGAGGCCTCGATGCGCGCCACGTAGACGTTCACCGCCGAGATCGTGTTGTACGGGAACGGCGAATCGGTGAGGTAGACGCGGGTGCGGCCGCTGCCGCCGGAAGTCGCGTCGCTGCACGCGACGACGGCGAAGGAGGCCGCGGCGAGGATCAGGCGCTTCATGTCGTTCGCTCCGGGATGGTGAGAGTCTGCACTTCCCTGGAACGATCCAGCTCCGCCCATTCTGTCACGGGGCGGCGCGGAGGTCCAGAATCCACTGCTGGCCCGGCCCCGACGGGACGAGCACGCGGACCGCGCCCCCCCCGACTGCCACCGAGATCCGCCCGAGGGAGGCGGGCACCCGCACCAGGTAGCTGGCCGTCGCCCCGGAGTCATTGAGGATGCGGAGGCCGTACGGCAGGACGACCAGCTCGGCGCCGCCCCGGGCCCCCGGCCCGCGGATCACCGCCGCGCTGACCGTCGCCCGCTCCGCGGTCTCGACCGTGAGCGTGCCCGCGGGCTGCGGCCGCGCGACCTGCAAAGCGAAAGACCCGGCTGCGGGGCTGAACGTCACAGCCCCCCCGCCCCCCGAGCCGTCGGTGGAGGAGGCGACCGCTGCCGGCTTCGGCGGCCGGGCTGCGGACCACAGCGCTCTCGCCGCCTGGACAATCCAGGCGCGCACCGGCGGAACGCCGAAGGCGGCCACGGCCAGCAGGACCACGGCGGCCGCCGCGCGCCACCGCCACGCCGCGCGGCGCCTCACCGCAAGCGCGACCCGCTCCGCGGGGAACGCGAGCGGCGGCATCGGCGGGTCAGTCGCCTGCAGCAGCGCGCTCAGGCGCCGCGAGCGTGCGGCCGCGAGATCGGTCCGATCCTGGCTCACCGGGCCCCCTCCTCGTCGAGATCCAGCCGCCGCGCCAGCTTCTCCAGCGCGCGCGCGATCATCGTGCCCACCGACTGGGTCGTGGTCCCGACCGCCGCGGCGATCTCGCGGTGCAGGAACCCTTCCTCGCGCATCAGCAGCACCGCCCGCTCTCTGGGGCCCAGCGCCGCGAGCGCCTCGCGGACCTTCCGCCGCTCCTCCGCCCGCTCGAGCGCCGCCGCCGGGTCCGGCGGAGGATCACCCATGGGCAGACGGTCGTGACGACCCCGCACCAGCGCCAACCGCCGCCGGGCGCCCCGCATCGCATCGAGCGCTATCGTCGTGGCCACGCGGAAGAGCCATCCCCGCATCTGCGAGTCGTCGGCCGGCGGTCGCTCGGCCAGTCGCACGAACGCATCCTGGACCACGTCCTCCGCCAGGTCTGGATCGCCGGTGAACCGGGCGGCATAGCGATACAGCTCCTCCTTGTGCCGGGCGAACAGCTCCTCGAGCTGCATCGCGTCAGAACGCCACGCGCAGGCCGGCCAGCGGGAGGAGCGGTACCCCCCGGTCGAAGCGGTCGCACACCCCGCCGCCGACCGGCAGCAGCAGCGGCGGACGGCCGGCGACGCACAGGTTCACGCTCCCCGTGTAGGTGATGGCGTTGGCGCGGTTCAGCACGTTCCGCAGCTGGGCGAACGCGCCCACCCGCACCTTGCCCACGGTCCGCGACCAGTCCACCAGCAGGTCCACCGCGGCGTAGGTGGGCCCGCGCACCGCGTCCGGCGACTCGATGTAGACGGCCGCCGAGTCCGAGATCGTGCAGCTGGGGCACTGCCCCAGGAGAAAGCGCGAGAACGGGGCGCCGCTCGCCCAGGTGGCCGCCGCACCGAGCCGCAGCGCGTCGCTCACCCGCACCATGCCCGTGAGATCCACCACGTGGCGGCGGTCGGCGGGCGACGGATAGCGATACCAGACCGGGTACATGGCCGAGCGGGCCGTGACGAGCGAGACGCCGTACGAGTATGCGCCCGAGAACGTCCACCGCCCCGCGAGCCGGCGCACCGACAGCTCGACCCCGCGCGCGTCGTTCACCGCGCTCACCAGGATCGGGCGGTTCGCCGTCAGTGGTCCCGGGCCCGGCTCGGGCACCGCCACGCCGGTGGTGTGCCGCAGGTACCCATTGACCGACGCGACCCAGGCGTCGCCGAGCTGGGCCTCGGCTCCGGCCGTCGCGATGTCCGCGCGCAGCGCCGGGATGGTATCGCCCGCGAGCAGCCACACGTCGGTCAGGTAGAGATCGGGCCCGATGCTCGGTCCGGCCGGCGCGAGCGCCTGCGTGTACTGCCAGGAGCGCTCGGCCGCGGCGGTGAACGTCAGCGGCAGGCCGGCCGGCTCGAGGCGCACGGCGATCTTCGGCGCCAGGCCCGACGGTCCGGCGTTGAGCAGCGCCGGGTGCGCCTCGAGGCGCAGGCCCGCTTCGATCGTCACGTGCCCGCCGAGCCGCTGGCGCCGCTCGGCCCACGCCGCGAGCGTGTTGAGACGCCGCTCCAGGAGCAGCGTGTCGGGGAGCACGACCACCGGGTACGGTCGCGGGAACTGGCCCACGTAGTGCTGGCGGAGCGCGGCGACCTGGAGGCCCAGCGTCCACTGGCCGCGGGGATCGGCGCCCGGCGGCACGAACTCGGCCGACCCCGAGAGCACCGACACGCCATTCCGCGTCGGCCCGTGCGAGGGCACGTCGGAGTTCGCGGTCCCCGGCGCCGGGATGGGCTGGATCGTTCCCGAGAAGCGGCTCCCCCCGAGCGTATAGCGCGCCAGCCAGCCGGCGAGCGGCGCGAGCAGCGTGACGCGGCCGAGCTGGTTCCCCCAGGTCCCGGCCGTCGGTCGGAGCAGCTGCCGCACCTGCCCGTGGACGCCGTCCTCCTCCACCAGCCCGCTCGCCTCCACCGCGTAGCCGTGGCCGAGGTCGGCGTTGAACCGCGCGGTCAGATCGTAGAAGTCGTACGGTATCCACGTCCCGCTGTCGGCGCCGAGCGCCTCCGCGAGCCGGGTGGCGAGGTCCGCCCAGGAGCGGCGCGCCGCGACGGCCAGGCCGATCCGCCCGTCGTTCGCACCCCACTCGCCCGCCGCGTGCGCGCTCACCACCGACAGCTCGCCGAGTCCGCGCATCCCGGGCGCCGCAGCGCGGGACTCGATGTCCACCACGCCGGCCGCGCCCTCGCCCAGCGACAGCGACCGCGCGCCCGGCAGGAAGGCGGTGACGCCGACCGCGTCGGGGTTCACGCCGGCGAACAGGCCCACGGCGTGTACCGGATTGAACAGCGGCAGGCCGTCGAAGTAGACGCGCGTCTGGCTCCACGGCGCGCCGCGGGTCCAGACGGCGGCAGTGTAGTCGTCACGGGCCGAGACGCCGGGAAGCCGCTGCAGCGCCCGGAACAGGTCGGACTCGCCCAGGGTCAACGCCTCGATCACGCTGCCGTGGGTGAGCACGGCGGCGTCTCCTTCGATGTAGTGCTCGCGTCGCCACGCCTCGGCGTCGAGCGAGCCGCGGCTCCGCTCCTCCGCGGCGTCGCGCAGGCGGCCGTACGGATCGGCCGTCGGCGACCGCGTCTCGATGGCCTCGAGGCGGATCGGATTGACGACCAGTCCCACCGAGAGGCGGAATGGGCCGCCGCGGGCCAGGTCGATGGTGACCTGCGCCGGGTGATAGCCGAGCGCCCGCACCAGCAGCCGGTAGCTGCCCTCGGGCAGCCCGGAGAACCGGTAGGTGCCCGAGTCGTTCGTGACGGCCGTGAGCGCACGCGCGAACTGCGAGAGCCCCTGCCGCGCCACCAGCGTGGTGCCGCCCACCGCCTCGAGCACGGCGACCGCTCCGGCCAGGGGCTGACCCGTTTCCGCGGCCAGCACGGCGCCGGACACCGAGCCGTCATCCGGGCGCGGGCGGGCCCCGGGGACCTGCGCTTGCAGCGACGCGGCGCACGCCGCGACGGCCAGGAGCACGGCGACGGGCTTCACGGCGGTCCTTGGCGAGCCTCGGGCATACGGACGAACGATCGGGGAGCCAGGTTTCTGACGGCTGACGGGCCCCGCCCGCGCGCGTGGGGGGGGGCGCGGGGTGGTGCGGTCAGCGCCGCGCGACGTTCACGGCGTCGAGGAGGAGCGGCGGCACCAGGCGGCTGCCGCCGACCCACTTCGCGGCGCCCCCGATCATCCGGATCCGCTTCAGCAGCTCGTAGGCGTTGCCGGCCACGGCCGCGTCCTTCACGCGGCCGGCGATCTCGCCCCCGTCCACGCGGTACGCCAGCGCGACGGGGTGGCTGAAGGCGCCGCTGATGACGTTCCCCTGCCCGACGCCGATCAGCTCGTCCACCACCAGGCCGTGCCCCATCTCGTGGAGCAGGGCTTCCTCGTCCGCGGTGCCCGGCTTGATCACCAGGTTGGAGAATCCGATCGCCGGCTTGCCGAAGGTGGTCCGCCGGCCGTGGCCCGTGGACCTGGTGCCCGCGCGGGCCGCGGTCTCGAGGTCGTAGACGAACGCGCGCAGCGTGCCGCGCTCGACCAGCGGCAGCCGCGCGGACGGGACGCCCTCGTCGTCGGCGGGCCGGCTCCCCACGCGGCTCGACAGCAGCGGCTCGTCCGTGAGGTCGAAGGCCGGATCGAACACCGCCTCGCCGAGCCGGCCGCCGAGCGGCGAGATCCCCTGGAGCACCGTCTTCCCCGACAGCGCCTGGTGCAGCGGCAGCAGCAGCGCCGCCGAGCCGTGCGGCGTGAACAGCACCGGCAGCTTGCCCTCGGGCGGCTCGACGATCCGCTCGCCCCGCTCGATGCGGCGGGCGATGCTCGCGGCGATCGCGTCGAGCTCGGCCTCGCTGGGGATGCCCGCGGCGGCGACGTCGTCCCAGGCCATCAGCACGTCGTCCTCCTTGACGCGCGTGACCTCGGCCCCGACGACGATCGCCGTGGCCCGGCTGGTGAACGTCTGGCCGGCGGAGTTGACGAAGCTGCTGGACTCGACGTAGCGGTCCACCGACGCGCCGACCTGCCAGCCGGGGCGTCGGAGCCGCTCCACCACGCGGCGGCCGAGCGCGGCGAGGTGGTCCACGTCGAGGGCCGCCGCCTGGTCGTCGAACACCGACACCGCGGGCAGGCGCGCGGGCGCCGGGAAGTCGAGCGGGCAGGGCTCTCCCTGCTCGGCGGACGCGCCGGCCCGGCGCAGCAGGTCCTCGAGGGATTCCTCGCGCCCCAGGTCGGTCGTGCCCGCGATGCCGACCTTGCCACCGCTCACGCCGCGGAAGGAGAGGCCGGCCTCCTGGTGCACCGCGGTCTCCTTGAGCCGTCCGGCCTCGAACTTCAGGCTGAGCTGCCGCTCGTCCCGCAGCAGCAGGTCGAACCCCTCGAACCGGCCGGACCGCCTGGCGAGCTGGAGCGCGCGCTCGATCATGGGCTCGTAAGGTACTCCCCCGACGCCGACTTCCGCACCGGGCCTCGCCCGGATACGTTCGCCTCATGACCGACGGACGGAAGCGCTGCGCCTGGATCTCCTCGGACCTCATGCGGGAGTACCACGACGTCGAGTGGGGCGTGCCCCTGCACGACGACGGCCGGCTGTTCGAGTTCCTGGTGCTCGAAGGCATGCAGGCCGGCCTGTCGTGGAGCACGATCCTGAACAAGCGCGAGAACTACCGCCGCGCGTTCGACGGCTTCGACCCGGAGAAGATCGCGCGCTACGACGCGCGGAAGATCGCGGCGCTGCTCGGCGACGCGGGGATCATCCGCAACCGCCAGAAGGTCGCGGCCGCCGTAAAGAACGCGCGCGCGTTCATCCGGGTGCAGGAGGAATTCGGGAGCTTCGACGCGTACTCCTGGCGGTTCGTCGGCGGACGGCCGCGCGTGAACCATCGCCGCACCCTCCGCGCCCTCCCGGCGCGGACCCGCGAGTCCGACGCGTTCAGCCGCGACCTGGTCGCGCGCGGCTTCGGCTTCGTCGGGCCGACGGTGGTCTACGCGCACATGCAGGCCACGGGGATGATCAACGACCACCTGGTCACGTGCTTCCGCTGGGCGGAGGTGCAGCGGTAGCTTGGAGCGCTGCCCCGACCATCCCGACGATCGAAGCGAGGCTCCCATGCAGGAGACGCCCATGCGCCACCATTCGCGTCGCACCACCGCCGCCCTGTCCCTGGTCTGCGCCGCCCTCGCCGCCTGCGGCGGGAGCAAGGAAGCGGCGGGCGGCCAGGCCGCGGCCCAGCCCGCCTCGGCTCCGGCGGGCGCGGCGGCGCCCGCCCCGGCCGCGGCCACCGCCGCCGCGGGTCCGAGCGGCCAGCAGGTCTTCCAGCGTTGCGCCGTCTGCCATCAGCCCACCGGCCTGGGGATCGCCGGCTCGTTCCCGCCTCTGGCGGGCTCCGAGTGGGCGACGGCGGCGAATGCTGCGCTGCCGATCCGCGTGCTGCTGCACGGGCTGCAGGGTCCGGTCACCGTGAAGGGGCAGCGGTTCGCGAACGCGATGCCCGCCTTCGGCACCGGACAGCCGCTGTCCGACGCCGAGGTGGCGGCCGTGCTGACGTACGTCCGCAGCGCGTGGGGCAACGGTGCGAGCGCGGTGACACCGGATCAGGTGGCGGCCGAGCGGACGGCCACCGCGTCGCACACGGGGATGTGGACGGCCGCGGAGCTCGCGCCGCTGCTCAAGGCGCCGGCGCGGTGAGCCGCGACTCCTGAGTCGGCTGGGGCTACGGGCCCGGCTGCGGCCGGGCCCGTGCCTCTGCGAGGTACCCCGCCGCCACGCCACCCACCACCATCAGCAGGCCGAGCCAGCCGAACGCCGTGAGCTGCTGGGAGAGCAGGACCAGCGCGAGCAGCGTGCCCACCACCGGCTCGATCGTCGCCGCGACGGCCGTGGGCGCCGCCTCGATCCGCTTGGCGGCCGAGAAGAAGAACAGGTTGGCCAGCAGCACCGTCGCGACCACCAGTGCCCCGATGTAGAGCCACCCGCCCGGCGTCGTCGGGGGCACCGGCGCGCGGCCGGCGATCGGCAGGAGGACGCCCAGCAGCAGGGTGCCGCCGGCGGCCTCGAGCAGCAGCACCCGGAACACGCCGTAGCGCGGCACCGCCCAGCGCGCCAGGAGCGTCGTGCCGGCGAAGCTCACCGCCGCGAGGAGCCCGCCGGTGACGCCCAGCGCGAGGTGCGGCGCCTCGAAGCCCGACACGCGCGCGCCGTGCGAGCCTCCCTGCACCGCCAGCACCGCCCCCGTGCCGACCACCACGGCCAGGACCAGCCGCAGCGCCGTGAGCCGCTCCTGGAGCAGCGGCCAGGCGAGCAGCGCCACGAGCGTGGGCGCGGTGTACAGCAGCGCCGCCGCGCTGGCGACGCCGGCGCCGGCGATGGCGAACTGGTAGGCCACCTCGAACAGCGCGACCAGCGCGCCGCCCACGAGGCCGACGATCAGCAGCCCGCGCCGGTCCACCCGCAGCAGGTCGCGCCGGAACAGCAGCGCGTACAGGACGAGCGCGACGGTGCCGATCAGCACCCGCCAGAAGCCGATGCCGGTGATCGCCTCGCCCTCGGCGTAGAGCGCGGTCGAGAGCGGGCCGGTGGTGCCCCACAGCGCGCCCGCGCCGAGGGCGAACGCGTAGCCCGCGGCGCGCCGGCCGCGCGCGGCGGGGCCGGCGGCAGCGGCCGCTCCACCGCTCACGCGCCGACTTCCCCGCCGACCAGCAGCTCGGCGAACCGCACGTGCGGGGCGCCCTCGGTGACGGGCAGCGGCGACTGGCCGCCCTTCCCGCACCCGCCGCCGAGCTGGTTGAACCGGAAGTCGCCGGCGAGGCCGTCGATGCTCTGCAGGGACTTGAACAGGTTGCCCGCGAGCACCACGTCCTTGACCATCTCGGCCACTTTGCCGTCGCGGATCATGAAGCCGTGGGCCGCGGAGAAGGAGAAGTTCTCGAGGAAAGTCTGGCCGCCGACCATGTCCAGCGCGTACACGCCGAGCTTGATGCCGGCGATCAGGTCCTCGAAGCTGCCGCTGCCGCCCTCGATGTAGGTGTTGGTCATCCGCACGATGGGCGGGAAGCGGAAGTTGATCGCGCGGGCGTTGCCGGTCGGCTGCTCGCCCATCTTGGCGGCGGTCTCGCGCGAGTGCAGCCGGCCGACCAGGATGCCGCGCTCGATGAGCTTGGTGCGCCGGGTCGGCGTGCCCTCGTCGTCGTAGGGCAGCGTGCCGCGGAGGCCCGCCGCGCTCCCGTCGTCGCCGATGTTGACGATCTCGCTGCCGAACCGCCGGCCCAGGGTCATCATCTCCCGCGCCTGCGGGTTCTCGTGGACGAAGTCCGCCTCGGAGAGGTGGCCGAACGCCTCGTGCACGAACACGCCCGCCAGGCGCGGGTCCAGCACCACCGGGTAGGTGCCGCCCTTCACGCTCGGCGCCGTGAGCAGCTGCACCGCCATCCGCGCCGCGTTGACGAACAACGGCTCGAGGCCCTGCACGCTGCGCCACCCCCGGCGCAGGCCAACGCCGTCGTGGTAGCGCTCGATGACGTCGCCGGCGCGCGCGGTCGCGACCGCGGACACGCCGATCTCGGGCCGCAGCTCGCGGAGCCAGGTCCCCTCGCTGTTGGCGAAGGACCACTCGGTGCGCTCGTCGTAGTAGCCGGACTGCGTGTCGGCGATCCGGTCCGACGCGGCGAGCATCAGGCCGTTGAGGTCCTCGAGGAAGCGCCGCTTCGCCGCGAGCGGCACGTCGGCCGGATCGCCATCCACCTCGGGCACGGCCTCGTCCTCGCGCGGCTCGAGCGGCGCGAGCGCCACCGGGTCGTCGAGGACCACGGCGCGCGACGCGGCGTCGGCCGCCTCGACCATCGCCGGCAGATCGTCCAGGCTGGTGAACGTGGCGACGCCCCATCCGCGGCCGCGGCGGAGCACGCGCACGCAACCGCCGGCGTCCACGCTCTCGGCGGCCACCTCCAGGCGCGGGCCGCGGAAGGCCACGCGGGTCGAGCGGGTGCGCTCGTAGCGCACCTCGGCGTACCCGCCGGGCGCGCGCTTCAGCGCCTCGGTGAGCCGGTCGCGCATCCCGTCGGCCGGACTCACTTCGCCGGCTTCCGGACCGGAAGGCCCGCCGCGGCGAGCGCGGCTTCGTAGTCGGGGCGCACCACGAGCTCGCCGTCGGCGATCACCCAGCGGTCCCACGGCAGGATGATGAACGCGTCGGTCTGGAGCGCGTGGTAGTCGGGCTTGTACTCGCCGCACCGGAACGAGACCGCGGTGCGGAGCGCCGCGGCGCGCTCCTCCTTCATCACCGACGCCGCGAGCCGCATGGTATCGCCCGAGTCGCAGGTCTCGTCCACCAGCAGCACCTTCCGCCCCTTGGGGCTCAGGGTCGGCCGCGACACCAGGGCCGGCGCCTCGCCCTCGTGCTGCCGGGTGGCCGTGATCGAGGCGAAGTCGCAGCGGAGGATGCTGGCGATCACGGCCCCCGGGATCACGCCCGCGCGGGCGATCCCGACCACGAGGTCGGGCTGGTAGTCGCGCGAGACCTTGAGCGCCAGGCCCCGGCACAGCTCGCCGAAGAAGGGCCAGTCCACTTCCATCACGGCGCGGGGTTGGGGAGCCTTCGCTGCACGGGGCATCGGGCCTGCTGGGTGGAGGGTGTGGGCTGTAGGGTGTAGGCGCGCGGCCCCGGGCGCAACCCGCGCGCCCCGGCACACTCCGCCCGGAAGCCGCCGCCGGGCGTAGGTTGTCCGTTGCCAAGCGGTTGGCCGATTACTATCTTGCCGCTCCATGGGTCTCTTCCGGCGTCTCTTGGGCGGCCGGGGTGCAGACGACCGACCGATCAAGCCGCAGCGCCTCGATTACCTCAACGAAGCCCTGGCCCTCGAGCGCCAGGGCGACTACGACGCGGCCATCACCAGCTACCGTCTCGCGCTGCGCGATCACCCGCGCGAGCCCCGCATCCTGCAGAACCTGGCCATCGCGCTGAGCCGCATCGGCAACACCGAGGACGCGATCCGCCACTACCGGCTGGCGCTCGACGCCGACGCCACGCTGGCGGGCGCGCACTACGGGCTGGCGTTCCTGCTCCTCAAGCGCGGCGACGCCGACGGCGCCACGCAGCACCTCAAGCTCTTCCTCGGCAACCCGCCGCGCGGCGTGGACGCGCAGAAGTGGATCGGCCACGCCGAGCAGGCGCTCCGCGACATCGAAGGCTCGGGCTCCCGCGAGCGCTCCGTAGGCCTGGAAGGAGCCTGACCATCCGCCACGCCACGCCCCTGGTGGCGTGCGCGCTCACCGTGCTGGGAGCGGGCTGCCAGGGCTACTCCACCGACTTCACGGCGCCCGTCGCCATCGCGATCGTCACCACCCGGTTGCCGCCGCTGTACCTCGAGGAGTTCGACACGCTGCGCCTGGCGGCGCGGGTCCTCGATCGCGCGGGCGACTCGGTGCCCGGCGCCGCGGTGCAGCTGCTCGCGCTCGACACCACGATCACGGTGGACAGCGCGATCTTCGCCGTCGTCGGCCGCACCCCGGGCCCCGGCCGCGTGATCGCGCTCTCGGGCAACCTGCAGTCCGCCCCGCTGTCGATCACGGTGGTGCGGGCGCCGGACTCGCTCGGGGCCACCAGCCCGGTCGTCGACACGGTGCCGACCGCGGACAGCGTGTCGGCACCGCTCGCCGCCGAGCTGTTCGACCTGCGGACCGACACCACCGCCCGGCAGGGCCTCAGCTGGAGCGGCATCGGCGACACCGTGCGGTTCGCGATCGTCTACCCGGTCTTCGCCAGCCTCGCCGCGGCGACCGTCACGCTCGGCAACGACTCGCTGGCGGCCGCCGTGACCACCAGCCTGACGGCCCCCGGCACCGCCTCCGTCGTGGTGCGGCGCCAGGGCGCGCCGCCGCAGCCCGATTCCGTCGTGGTGCAGGCCACGGCCCACCGCGCGTCCGGCACCCCGGTGCGCGGCTCCCCGGTGCAGTTCATCCTGCGCTTCCAGTAGGGAGGGCCCGTGTCCGCTCCCGCCCCGCAGGGCACGCTGACCCGCCTGTTCTTCGACGCCGTGGAGCGCCACGGCCACAAGCCGCGCGCGGTGGCCTGCAAGCCCGCGGGCGCTCCCTGGCGCTCGCTCACCCATCGCGAGATCGCGCAGCGGGTCCAGCGCACCGGCCTGGCGCTGCAGCGGCTCGGCGTCCGCCGCGGCGACCGGGTCGCGATCCTGTCCGAGAACCGCCCCGGCTGGCTGGTCGCGGACTTCGCCTGCCTGGCCATCGGGGCGAGCGACGTGCCGCTCTATCCGACCCTGCCCGCGCGCCAGCTGGACTACATCCTCCGCGACGCCGGCGCCGTCGCGATCTTCGTGTCCACCGCGCCCCAGCTCGCCAAGCTCCAGGAGATCCGCGGCGGGCTCCCGGCCCTCCAGCACGTCGTCACGATGGATCCCGACGCGAAGGGGCCGGGCGTGATCGGGCTGGCGGACCTGTACGCGATGGGCGCCGAGGCGGAGTCCCCCGGCGTGGAGGCGCGCTTCAAGGCGGAGGCGCTCACCGCCCGCCCGGACGACGTCGCCACGATCATCTACACCTCGGGGACGACCGGCGACCCGAAGGGCGTGATGCTCACGCACGACAACATCTGGTTCAACGTGCTGAGCGCGCTGGAGTCGTTCTACGTCGGTCCGGGCGACGCGACGCTGAGCTTCCTGCCGCTGTCGCACATCTTCGAGCGGATGGCGGGGCACTACCTCATGTTC
>Ga0187779_10002258_pt1 | contig 11850 bp, 11 predicted proteins | sample 1015_Q2_SP10_10__FD_132435 | JGI IMG/M metagenome (GOLD analysis project Ga0187779, IMG submission 132435) | Tropical peat soil microbial communities from peatlands in Department of Meta, Colombia - 1015_Q2_SP10_10_MG | ecosystem: Environmental > Terrestrial > Soil > Wetlands > Peat | place... | reverse complement strand
TCAATAAATTATTCATTGACAGCCCTGGCGAACATCTATATGATAGGCTACGAAAACTGAGGAATGCTTGCTGATGGCTGACGATCCAAAAGATAAAATCATCTTTGCTCTTGACGTCGAACACTTTACAGAGGCCCAACGTTGGGTGAAGCTCTTGAAGGATCACGTCGGAGTATTTAAGGTAGGGAAGCAGCTCTTTACGCATGCCGGGCCAAAGGTCATTGACATGATTCTCCAGAAGGGTCAAAGGGTCTTTCTCGACCTAAAGTACCATGATATCCCTAATACCGTGGCCAAGGCAGGCGAGGAGGCCACCAAACTCAATGTGTCCATGTTCAACCTTCATGCCCTGGGAGGATTTGAAATGATGAAAAAGACCGTCGATTCTTCCAGAGCCACGGCCAAGAGTCTCGGCATTCCGAAGCCTCTAATCCTCGCCGTCACCATCCTCACCAGCATGGATGAAAACGCCTTGAAGGAAGTGGGAGTCCATGGGTCCCTTTTGGAGGAGGTGGGACGTCTTGCCTCGTTAGCGTCTAAGGCAGGAGTGGATGGAGTGATTGCCTCACCTCAAGAAATCGGGATTATCCGGGAAAGATGCGGAGAAAAATTCCTCATTGTCACCCCGGGTATTCGGGCTCCTTCCGATAAAAAAGATGACCAGAAGAGAACGCTCACGCCAAAAGAGGCGATCGCTGCAGGAGCTAACTATCTTGTCATTGGTCGGCCCATCAAAGAGGCGAAGGATCCCCTCGAAGCAGTCCAGAAAATTATTGAAGATATCTCTTGACATAAATTTCAAATTTCAAAGTCCAAATGCCAAATGAATGTCCAATTTCAAAATCTTAATTTTTTGACATTTGAACTTTGGGCTTGATTTGCAATTTGAGCTTTGGCATTTGACATTACGCTATGTGTCCAATTATCTACGGCATTCATCCTATCGAAGAAGCATTAAAGTCATCTCACGTACAAATTGAAAAGATCCTGGTCGGAACTCGAAACCCCGCTTCTTCACTTCAGTCGATTCTCCATTTAGCTGACAAGAGAAAAATCCCTGTGACGTTTACGACCAGGGACTCCCTGGAAAGAATGACAAAAGGGGCTGTTCATCAGAATGTCGTGGGCTTCATCAAAGAAACTCCATATACTGATCTTGGTGAAATTCTCTCCATCTGGAAGAAGGAAGGGACAAAATCGCTCTTCCTCATCCTCGATGGCATCCAGGATCCACAAAATTTTGGAGCCCTTATTCGGACGGCCTCAGGATGTGGAGTTCACGGAATCATCATTCCGAAAGACAGGTCTGTTGGAATCACTCCTGGGGTGGTGAAGGCCTCTGCTGGTGCGGTTGCCCATGTTCCAATTGCGAGAGTAGTGAACATCGTCGCCGCTATCGATCTTTTGAAAAAACAAGGGATCTGGGTCTACGGTGCCTCAGGGGAGGCAAAAGATCTGATCTACCAACTCGATCTCGACATCGATCTGGCCGTCGTCATCGGTGCGGAAGGAAAAGGAATCAGACCGCTCGTGAAGAAGAAGTGCGACAGGCTCTTTTCCATTCCTATGAAGGGACCTCTCTCCTCCTTCAACGCTTCGGTCTCAGGAGGGATGATCCTTTACGAAGTCATCCGACAACGTTCTGTAAAACAGAGTTAGGAGTTAAGAATTGAGAATTATGAATTAGGCTATTCAATTAACTCTAAACTCATGATTCATAACTCGTAATTCTAATTAGGCACGAACAATGATCACCATTCAAAGACCGGGGTGGAGCAATTTAGAGACTGAATTTATCCTCATCGACTTTGAGGGAACGCTTGCCTCAGATCGCCGAGTTCACCCCAAGGCAAAGGATAAGATCAATCTTCTCTCCAAACGAACCAAAATCTACATTCTGACAGCAGAAGAGAAGGAACAGGTGGAAGAGGTTCTCAGAAAAGTCAAAGCCGAGTTCATCTACCTAACCCAAGGGGAATCCTCCCAAAAAAAATTGGACTTATTACGCCAGCTCGGACCGAACAGGACGGTTGCCATTGGAAATGGAGCGGACGACGTCTGCATGATCGAGGAGGCTGGTTTGGGCATCTGTGTTCTGGGGAAAGAAGGCATATCCTCAGAAACCCTGAAAAAGGCGGATGTGGTCTTTACGAATATTCTCGATGCTCTCGACTTTCTTCTAAAGCCCCTCCGCCAGAAAGCCACACTCGGTAAATAATCAACGCAAAATGCAAGATGAGCAGTGCAAAATTAGCAATTTCTAAATAATGGATTCAGTAATGAACTATTGCGATTGCTAATTGATAACTTTGCATTGATCATTTTTCAATGGTCCTTGACAGATGTTCCCTTACTACTTCGTACGATTCAGTGGCCCTTTGCTTGTCATCCTGGTAGGATTGAAAATCCTTTCAGGCTATTCCTTAGTGGAAAGGATCCAGGGAGGCTCTTGGCTCTCAACGCTGCATACCAACAGGACCCTTGACCTCATCCTCCTGTTTGTTTTTATCTTCCATGCCCTTTACGGGCTTCGGCTTTTTCTGATCGATTTAGGAATGGTGAAAAAGGAAAAAATTCTTTTCTGGGCCTCCACCATCATAAGCGTCGTACTATTCGTCTTCTGTTATGTCTATTTTTTCTAAGGACCCACGTCGGCATAAGTGTCGACGCTACCTATTCTCCAAAACGGAAAGGTCGCACGGGAACGGTCACGTCATTCTCTGAATGGTATGGAACTCCTTTCTTACGATATTCTCATCATTGGCGGAGGTCTGGCGGGGCTGAGGGCGGCCGTCGAGGCGAAAAAATCCGGCCAGGATGTGGCGGTTCTCTCTAAAGTCCATCCTCTGCGATCCCACTCCGTAGCGGCTCAAGGCGGAATCAATGCCGCCCTCGGAAATGCACCGGCTCCTACCAAAGACACCTGGGAAAACCACGCCTTTGATACGATAAAGGGGAGCGACTATTTAGCCGATCAGGATTCCGTCGAGATCATGTGTCGGGAAGGCATGGAGCGCGTGATTGAGATGGAACACTGGGGAACTTTTTTCTCCCGCACCGAAGATGGGAAGATTGCCCAGAGGCCCTTTGGAGGCGCTGGATTTCCACGCGCATGCTATGCGGCCGATCGGACAGGGCATAACCTTCTGCATACTCTCTATGAACAAATTGTTGGTCTACGGATTCCCGTCTACGAGGAATGGTATGCCCTTTCTCTCGTTGTTCACGAGGGAAGATGTGTGGGTGCACTTTGCCTCCATTTCTTCGAGGGGAGGATCGTCCCGATCCGAGCCAAGGCTGTCATCCTTGCTACAGGAGGCTATGGCCGAATCTATCTCAGGTCCACCAACGCCGTGATCAACACAGGAAGCGGCAGCTTTTTAGCTTACCAGGCAGGCATCCCTCTTGAGGATATGGAGTTTGTTCAATTCCATCCCACCAGCCTTTTTGGAACGAATATCTTGATTACGGAAGGAGCAAGAGGCGAAGGAGGATACCTGATCAACGCCGAGGGCGAGCGGTTCATGGAGCGATATGCCCCGCATCTCGTAGAGCTTGGCCCCAGGGACATTGTTGCCAGAGGCACACAGACAGAGATCGACCAGGGCCGCGGGTTCGAAGACGGATATGTCCACCTCGATCTTCGTCACCTGGGAAGAGAGAAAATTATGGACCGCCTGCCGGGAATCCGCCAGATAGCTATTGACTTTGCGGGAGTGGACCCGATTTTAGAACCTATCCCGATTCAGCCCGCCCAGCATTACTCCATGGGGGGAATTCCGACGAATGCGGACGGCGAAACAGACCTCCCCGGCCTTTTTGCGGCAGGCGAATGTGCCTGTGTAAGCGTCCATGGTGCCAATCGCTTAGGCGGAAACTCTCTCCTGGAAACACTGGTCTTCGGAGAACGGGCGGGGAGAAAAGCTGCCGAACAAGTGGCGAAGGGAAAAAAGATCCTTGCTGAGACGATTTTCCATGAGCACCTGAGAGCATTTCAGCCCGCACTCGAAGAAATCTTTGAACGGAAAGCAGAAGAACCGAGTTTTCTCATCCGGGATGAAATGAAGGCTTTGATGACTTCCCGGGTTGGGATCTTTCGGGACAACCCCGGTTTGCTCACGGCAAGAGAGAAGATACTGGAGTTGAAAAAGAGATTTCTAAAGACCGGACTCAAGCAGAAAAGTCTTGCCTTCAGCAGCGAGTTTGTTCACTATTGGGAGCTTGAAGGAATGCTCCATCTGTCAGAGACAATTGTGGAGGGAGCTTTGGCAAGAAAGGAGAGCCGCGGTTCCCATTTCAGGGTCGATTATCCAAAACGGGACGATGACCATTGGCTTTGCCATACCCTGGCCTTTAAAACACCTGAAGGAGTGAGGCTTGACTATAAAAAGGTATCCATCACCTCGTATCCACCGAAAGAAAGAACGTATTAGAGGAGTTTGAAGTACAAAATACAAAGTGCAAAGGTCAAAGTGCAAAACTCAAAACCAATGAAACCTAATTTCCTGACATTGAGGATTAAACGTTTCAATAAAGAAAAGGATCCTTCGGAGTGGATCGAGCCCTTTCAGTTGGAGGTCAGAAAGGGAATGAATCTCCTGGAAGCTTTATTGCGTATTCAAGATGAGCAAGATGGAGGACTTGCTTTCCGTTACTCTTGCAGAGGGGCCGTCTGCGGCTCCTGCGCCATGAGGGTCAATGGCAAAGACGTCTTGGCCTGCCGAACGCATGTCGAAGACCTCCTGGAAAAACCCGCACTGATCGAACCCCTTGGTCTCTTCCCGGTAGTTCGAGACCTGATCGTCGATATGTCCGCCTTCTTCGATCACTACCGAAAAATCGAACCTTATCTGCAAGGAGAGCCTATCTCCTCACAAATGGAATACTTGATGGAAGAAGAGAGGCGTAAGGAGATCGATCCCTATATCAACTGCATCCTCTGCGGCATCTGCTTCGGAACCTGTCCTGCCTTTGAAAAGGACTCCGAATTCTTGGGTCCCGCCATGCTAGCCAAGGCTTATCGTTTTTTAGTTGACCCGAGAGATGGGAGGAACGAAGAAATCCTGAAAATGGTTAATAGTCACCAAGGGGTGTGGGGCTGCAAGACCGTCTTTAACTGTGTGAACGTCTGCCCAAAACAAGTCCCTCCTACGCATGCCATCGTCAAAATGAGGCGTAAGATTCTGAGGTATCGAATGGGTCATCTCCGCACGCAAATTTCATCTTTATTCCACGTTAGCAAAAAAAGCTGAATATCTGCTGATGTGCGACTCGACCCATTTTGAAAAATATTTTGGATAAACAGGAAGTGGCTCGTAGAAAAAGCTTGACATTTCTTTTTTTATGTTGTACACAAGTAAATCGTAGGCAAAATAAATTGAGGTATTTTAGGTGAAAGCCGATAATTGCATCTTCTTCCAGTTGGCAAAGGCCAGTCAGACCGCAATAAAATTTATGGGCCAGAAGATATCGGCGCTCAACATCACGCCGGTCCAGGCCATGGTCATCGGATTCCTGGCTGAGGAAGATCAGATTATGGCCGGCGAATTAGGAAAAAAGGTTGAACTCGACAGCGCCACCTTAACCGGCATTCTGGATCGTCTGGAAACCGCTCAACTCATCGAGCGCAAAGGAAACCCCGACGACCGACGCTCGGTCAAGATCCATCTGACCAAGCTCGGAAAAGAAACGGGGCTTGAAGCCAAGAGGTTGATCGAAGAGGCCAACAAGGAATTCCTGGCGGACTTTACGGAAAATGAAAACCGGGAGCTTCGCGGTCTTATTTTTAAGCTTCGGGAAAAAATCAGCCGATAATTTTTTTTGAGTAAGTATCTTGCCTACAATTATCTCGTCTACGATTTAATGATCCTATATTAGGAGCTTGTAATGAATGCAGAGGAAATGAAAAGAGACCCGGCGACCTTCTTGGAGGCGGAGATAAAAAACTACATCGCGAACTCGCCCAATAACATCATGCCCGGCTTTCCTGGCGAGCATATGTGGGATGAGCCGCTTGTTGGCTTTGCAGACGGCGATGATCCACTCTTCACCGAGTACAAGAGAATAATCGGCGATTTCCACGTGACACCGCGGGAAGCCCTCGAAATGAATCTCAAGAAGAAGACGATTGGATACGACCACCCTGAAAACATCAGCGTTATCTCTTATTTTCTGCCGAGCACTGCCCTTACCCGTGAGAGCATGCGCAAAGAATCGGAGATTTGCTCTCTGCGCTGGAATCGTGCGCGCTGGTTCGGCCAGGAATGCAACTTCAGGTTACAACGCCATCTCGTAGTCTCGCTTGAGGATCTGGGATATCACGCCATTGCCCCGGAGCAGGAGCCTTGGTTTGAAATTAAGCGCGAAGGCCCCTGGGCTCCGGCATCGAGATGGTCCCAGCGCCATGTCGGCCATGTCGCCGGTCTGGGCACTTTTAGTATTAATGACAGTTTTATTACAGCGAAGGGCTCGGCCGGACGTATGGGGAGTATTGTCTGCAATGTTTCGATCCCTCCTTCACCGCGTCTTGCCATAGATTACCGGGAAAACTGCCTGTTCATTCGCGAGGGAACCTGCGGCACATGTATGAAACGCTGCCCTGCGGGTGCCGTCAGCGAAGAAGGACATGATAAGGCAAAGTGTTTCGCGTATCTCTTCGCGGGAATGGCGCAAAAAGTAAAAGATCAGGAGTGCAAAGAACAATTCGTCGGTGGTTATATAGGCTGCGGGTTTTGCCAGACGGGTGTCCCCTGCGAAGAACGAATTCCTGTCGGCACGAAAAAAGGGAAACAAGAATGTGCATAAATGCGATACTCTGCTGACAACCACGGGACATCGCAACCGAGTCAACGGAGCGAAGCAAATCGTCAAGGAACGCTTGCCCAAGGCTGTAATTTGACCCATATGGGATAATCCAAACCCACAAAAAGCAAGGGGAAGAGAAAATGGCGCATGAATTATACGATCGTTTGGCGGATATTTTTAACCTCATCGGGTATGGAAGCCGCAAGAGCCCGGAACTCGAATCTTTGCTCAAGGCCCTCTTTACCGAAGAAGAGGCGCGGCTGGCTGTTAATCTGTCTGCCATGGTACCGGAACCCCCCGGCAAACTGGCAGGCCGGCTCGGCTTAGATGCCGGTCACGTAGCCCGTATGCTAGACGAGATGGCCGATAAAGGCTTGATCTATTCCAGCACCCGCAACGGAGAACGATGGTACAAGCTGATTCAACTCGTCCCCGGTATATTCGAGCTGCAATTCATGAAAGGAGAAGTCACCCAGCGCGCCAAAGAACTGGCCCGCCTGTTTGATGCCTATTTTCATGCGAGCATGCCGCAGGAGGATGCGAAAGCCCGGCCGGAAGAAACCATCAATATGGCGCGCGTTATCCCGATTGAGCAAACCTTGACCCCGACGACGAATGTATTCCCATTTGAAGTTGCCAGCAGATATATCCGAGACAATTCGCCCATTACCGTCTCCATGTGTTATTGCCGCCATGAAAAACGGCTTCTGGACAAAGGATGCAAATACCCGGATGAAGTTTGTCTTCAGTTGGGTCCGTTCGCCGAATTTGTTAAGGAACGGGGCTTTGGACGTGAGATAGACAAGAAGGAGGCCCTGGACATCTTAAAAAAGAGCGCGGCAGCGGGCCTGATTCACACCTCCAGCAACACGAGAGAACGAATTGACTTCATTTGCAATTGTTGCACCTGCTGCTGTGGAATTCTGCAGGGAGTCTATCGTTTCGGGGATGCTGTCAGAAGCGTCTCCAGCAATTTCGAAGCAGCAACGGACATGGATTCCTGCAGCGGTTGCGGAGAATGTGCGGAGAGATGCCAGATGAATGCAATCATGGTCCTGGACGATAAAGCCAAAATAAATCTGGGGCGCTGCATTGGTTGCGGTGTTTGCGTTTACCACTGTCCCACGGGGGCAATAACCCTCGTATCGCGTCACGATTTTGTTGAACCACCAAAGAGCTTCAAAGAGTTGATTGAAAGAAGGGCAGCCTCCAAAAAGTGAGCATGGGAGAGAACCGCCGGTGTTAAGACCGGAGAAAGGAGCCATCATGGGAAAAACATATACGACGGGGTGCGTCCTTTGTGCTCAGAACTGCGGTCTGGAGTTGGAAGTGGAAAAAAACCGCATCGTCAAAGTGAAACCCGACAAGTCCAATGTGAAAAGTGAGGGATACGCCTGCCGCAAGGGGATGAACGTTGCGTACCACCAGCATAATGCCGATCGGCTCAAATACCCTTTGAAGCGTGTGGGGGACCGCTTTGAGCGGATCTCATGGGATCAGGCTATTGACGAGATCGCCGGCAAACTCAAGGGGATCATCGATCAGCATGGCCCCCGCTCCTTTGCCTATATGGGGGGCGGCGGCCAGGCCTGCCATTTTGAAGCGGCCTTTGGAGTCCGGTTATTACGGGGGTTAGGCTCTCAGTACCACTATAGTGCCCTGGCCCAGGAATTTGCCGGTGACTTTTGGGTCTGCGGCCGAACCTATGGCCGGCAGTATATTCACGATGGCCCGGATCTCGCGGAGACGGACCTCCTGCTGGTCATCGGCTGGAACGGAATGCAGAGCCACCAGGTCCCTCAGGCCCCGCGTCAACTGCAACGGATCGCTAGAGATCCTAATAAAGTCCTTATCGCGGTTGATCCGCGCCTCTCGGAGACAGCTAGGCTGGCGGACATCCATCTTCCTATCCGACCGGGAACAGACGGATTGCTGCTCAAATCGATGATCTCAATCATTCTCCAGGAGGGGCTGGAAAACAAGGCCTACCTCGCGGACCACACATCGGGATTCGAAGAGGTGAAGTCTTTGTTTCTTGATTTCGATTCTCGGGGAGCGGTCCAAACCTGCGGCCTCGATTTCGATCGGGTCCGGGAAGTGGCCCGATTGTTCGCCACCCGAAAATCCTCTATGCGCCACGATCTCGGAATCTATATGAACCGCCACAGCGCCGTCTGTTCGTACCTCATTATAATGCTCAAGGCGATCTGCGGCAGGCTCGGCGTTGCCGGAGGCAATGTATTCAACGGCCACATGATGCCGATAGGATCGCACTCGGACGAGCGAAACCCGAAGACATGGCGCACCGTAACGACCAATTCCTTTCCGGTCTGCGGCTCGTTTCCGCCCAATGTGATGCCGGAGGAAATCCAGTCTGATCACACGGAGCGATTGCGGGCGGTGCTGGTTTCCGGCGCCAACCCCCTGCGCTCCTATGCGGATACGACCGCATATGAGGAGGCCTTCAAACGTCTTGATCTCCTGGTGACGGCAGAAATTGCCATGACGGAAACGGCGGTTCTCTCTCACTATGTCCTGCCATCGCGGTCGGGATACGAATCATGGGACGGGACCTTTTTCCCGGTAACCTATCCCGGGATCTATTTTCAGATGAGGCGGCCCATTGTGGAGCCTGAAGGCGAACTCCTGGAGTGCGGCGAGATTCACCTCCGGCTCGCGGACCGGCTGGGCTTAATCCCACCGATTCCGGAGAGTCTATATAAAGCAGCGGAAGAAGGGCATACCGCTTTTGGAGCGGCCCTGATGGCTTACGCCCAAAAAGAGCCGTCGGCCCTCAAGGTGATGCCATTTATTCTCGGGAAAACACTTGGAAAGGCGACGGGCTCTGTCCATAAGGCAGCCCTTTGGGGAATGCTGCAGACTGCCCCGAAGGCTTTTCACGAGAACGCGGCACGAGCCGGATTCCAACCCGGACCTGCCCTGGGAGAAAAAATCTTTCAGGAAATTACGGACCATCCTGAGGGGATCTGGGTGGGCCGAATTGACCCGGAAAAAAACCTCGAACATATCGCAACCGAAGACGGCCGGATCTGTCTCCTGATTCCGGAACTTCTGGACGAACTAAGGGATATAGAACCGCAAAAGGAAGAAGCGGCGTTGGTTCCTGATCCTCGATTTCCCCTGGTACTCATGGCCGGGAGACACATCTCCACGAATGCCAATACGCTCATGCGGAACCCCGCTTGGAATGAAGGAAAACGGGACTGCACGCTGGCCATGCATCCCGCTGATGCAGAAGCCTTGAAACTGAAAGACGGACAAACGGTCCGGGTAATCACAGAGGCCGGTTCTGAGGAAATCGAACTGGAGGTGACGGATACAGCCCATCAGGGTCATGTGGCCATCCCGCACGGGTTTGGCGTCGTCTACGATGGCGAGAAATATAAGGCGAACGTGAACCGTCTGACAAAGAATACAAATCGTGATCGCTTCGGGACTCCGATGCACCGTTATGTGCCTTGCCGGGTAGAAGCTTTATGAAAAAAGAGCCCTCCTCTCTTTTTTCCTTTGAGGAATACCTAAAGGAGGCGGAAGCCTTTCACGGGTTTGCAGCACCCGGTCTCCTGGTCGGAGGATTCATGGTGCGCAAGGCAATGAAACATTTTCCTCCCGGCGTGCTATATGAAGTCCTTTGCGAGACTTCCAAGTGTCTTCCCGATGCCATTCAATTATTGACTCCATGCACCATAGGCAACGGCCGTCTCAGGATTATATCTTTGGGCCGTTTTGCACTTAGCTTCTTTAATAAAGATACCGGATCGGGAGTACGGGTTTTCCCGAACCCTGCTAAGGTTGAATCCTGGCCGGAGCTGAATGCGTGGTATATGAAGCTTAAAACCAAGCATGAACAGGACTTAAATTTGCTTATTGCTCAAATTAAACAGGCGGGCGAAGAAATCCTCGAGCAACAGTCGGTTCGGGTCAAGCCGGAGGTTTACAGGAAGATCAGCCGGGGACCAATGGCCCTTTGTCCCGTTTGCGGGGAGACTTATCCGGCAGCCACAGGTAGTTCGTGTTTGGCATGCCGGGGGGAAAGTCCTTACGTAGCTTAGGCAGATATTTGTTCGGAGATAAAAATATCTGAGGCAAAGACATCGCAACAGTCAATGAAAGTCTCAATACAGGAGGTAAGGAAAATGGGCAAAAAGGTGTATCACGACCTGTGCGAAATATTGTCTAAACGAGGGGGAACATACCCGGGCAAGGATATCCCCGAGTTTTATGCCCTGGTGGAAGAGCTATTTACCCCGGAAGAGGCGGCGGTTTATAACGCCATACCCAAAGGATTTCATCCGGCCGAGGCCATTGCCAAGGAAATGGGAGAAGAGGTGAACGAGGTCAAGGCCATTCTGGAAGGCATGGCGAACAAAGGGCTTTGCACTGGCGGTTCCATGGGCGGAGCAACCTTCTACAGTGCGCCGGTTTTTGTGCCCGGGATCTTCGAATTTCAATTTATGAGGGGCACCAAAACGGAAAGGGACAAAAAGTTGGCTCCTCTGATCCATGCATACAAAGCGGCCCTGGATGCCGAGAGGAGTGCGGTGAAACTGACCTATCCCATCAATCGGGTCATCCCGGTGAACAAAAAGATCGAGGTCGGAAACACCGTCCGTACCTATCAGCAGGTGGCCTCCTACATCGAAAAAAATCAACCCCTGTCGGTTTCCACCTGTTTCTGCCGCCACGAGGCCAAGCTGATCGATGAAAAGGACGATTGCGGAAAACCGGACGAAGTCTGTATGCAATTCGGAATGGGAGCCCAGTTCGTCATCGACCGGAAAATGGGTCGCCAGATCTCCAAAGAGGAAGCGATGGAGGTTCTTAATAAAGCCGAAGAAGCCGGTCTGGTCCATGCGGCCGTCAACCGCCAGGAAATCGACTTTCTATGTAACTGTTGCGGCTGTCATTGCATCATCCTAAAGACGGCCTTGGCCCAGCCTAAACCTGGGCTGATCTTGAACTCCGGGTTTAAACCCCGGCATGACCGTGACCTGTGCACCTCTTGCGGGACCTGTCTCGACCGCT
>Ga0187779_10002257_pt1 | contig 11850 bp, 12 predicted proteins | sample 1015_Q2_SP10_10__FD_132435 | JGI IMG/M metagenome (GOLD analysis project Ga0187779, IMG submission 132435) | Tropical peat soil microbial communities from peatlands in Department of Meta, Colombia - 1015_Q2_SP10_10_MG | ecosystem: Environmental > Terrestrial > Soil > Wetlands > Peat | place... | reverse complement strand
CTTTATTTCGAGAAAGGGATTCAGTTGTTTTCCCCGTTCGGCGGTGATCGCAGTGACATTAGTTTCTCCGCCAGGTTGATGTTGCACTGGGCCAATCTTGAAAATCGTGACCCCTCGGTCAAGATCGTGTGCAGAAACTATGCAGAAAGACCCACACCTGGTCTACACAATTGGGACTGCCCGAATCTTCTTTGGGAACTGATGCGCACCCGGCGCGTGAAACTCACCAGTCAGCAGCTGCTTTCGAGAAACGTGAGTGAGGCCATCGTGGATAAAGACAATCACGCGCGGGATGCCATGAAGTACATCTTGATGTCATACCCCGAACCGAGCAGGAAGAGCTTTGAGCAGAGGCTTAGAGAAGAACTAAAGCCGTTGGCAGAAGCTCGCGACTACACGAGCGCCAACATCCGATACTTACAAAAACGGGCAGAAGAGGAATGGACACCGAGCCCTGTGCATTTAGGACGGTATGTATCACGGCGTGTGAGGTGCAGGTATTAGCACCGGCTTAAGCCCGACTCGATTACGCGGAAGATGATGAAGAGGAGAAGAACATGAAAGCAAAGCGCAGTCTCAATCGGTGCAGTGGTCGGACAAAAACGGGAGGACCTTGCCGTGCGGCGGCCACCGCCGGCGGCCTCTGTTTCTTTCACGCAAACCCAAACAAAGCCGTCGAGCTCGGTCGGATCGGGGGACGCAAAAACAGTCACGCGAGCTCCGCCCTTGCCAATCCCCTTCCCGCGCTGGAAACCAGCGGCGCGATCCGAGAGATCGTGGCTCGCCTCGTCGAGGATCTCTACTCCGGCATGCTTCACCCGAGAGTGGCGAGTGCCCTCGCGTCCTTATTGAATCTGCAACACCGGGTGCTTGAAACCTCCAGTGTCGAGCGGCGAATAGATCAACTCGAAAAGCTTTTGGCTGCGAGGGTAGAAACTCCTGAAGTGCCTGACCCTGAGGAAGATTCCGGGAGAAATCGTGAATAGTGACCGGATTCTTCGAAAAGCCGTGGTGCCTTCGAATGATGGCTCGTCCCACGATAGACTAAGGCTTCACATGGCTTAAGCCATATCATCGCGCAAAGGCATCGGAAGGCACGCGACTCGAGACGTGAAATTTTGAGACGAAGTTCGAGGCCCAGCGAAATGGGAAAGGCTACTTAATTTCCAAAACTTCCTTCTCTTTCGCCTTGCTCATGTCTTCCATTTTCTTGATTTCATCGTCAGTCAGTTTCTGAATTTCTGCCGTCGCGCGCTTTTCGTCGTCTTCGGTGATCTTTTTGTCCTTGAGCGCCTTCTTAATCGCGTCGTTGCCATCACGGCGAATGTTCCGGACGGCCGTCCGATGCTCCTCCAGCACCTTATGCAAATGTTTCACCATGTCCTTGCGGCGCTCTTCGGTAAGCGGGGGTACGGGCACGCGAATCAGCTTGCCATCGTTCATGGGATTCAGGCCAAGATCGGCGGTGCGGATGGCCTTTTCGATCGCAGTCAGCGAAGTGGGATCAAATGGCTGAATGGTGATGAGTTGCGCTTCCGGCGCATGCACCTGTGCGATCTGGTTGAGTGGCATCTGCGAGCCGTAGTAATCAATGTTTACCGCGTCCAGCATGTGCACATTCGCCCGACCCGTGCGCGTGGCTGCCATGGCTTTGCGGAAGTCCTCGACCGCCCTTTCCATGCGGGTTTTCAATTGTGAATACGTATCTTTAAGGCCAGGTATTGCGGCCATACCAGCTTGCGCCATATATGGGAGCTCCGGGTACAGGAATGAAAACTGTAGATTATAAACTGATACGACTTCTGCATTCGACTAGGCGCTGACCAGCGATCCGATCTTTTCGCCGGTAACCACCTTCCGAATGTTGCCGTGCCGGTTCAGGTTGAAGATGATGATCGGCAGGTTGTTATCCTTACAGAGTGAAATCGCGGTCGAATCCATGACTTTCAAACCAAGCTTCAGGACGTCAAGATAGGTGATCTCTGTAAATTTCTTGGCATCTTTTACCAGCAGCGGATCAGCGTCGTAGATTCCATCAACCTTTGTTGCTTTGAGGATCGCATCGGCCTTAATCTCCATGGCTCGAAGCGACGCGGCCGTATCGGTTGAAAAATAGGGATTACCGGTACCGCCTGCGAAGATGACGACGCGTCCTTTTTCAAGATGCCGAATCGCTCGTCGGCGAATGAACGGTTCAGCGACCTGGTTCATTTCGATCGCCGATTGCACCCGCGTGTAGACGCCCTGTTTCTCGAGCGCGTCCTGCAATGCGAGTGCGTTGATCACGGTGGCGAGCATCCCCATGTGATCTGCTGAAACACGGTCCATGTCGCGGGCCTGCTCGGCAACACCGCGGAAAAAATTTCCGCCGCCGACGACGATTGCAGTCTGCACGCCGAGCGAGTGAACATCAGCCAGTTCGGCAGCAATCTCATGAATGCGGGTGGTGTCGACACCGAAACCCTGGTTAGCCGCCAAGGCTTCCCCGGAAAGCTTGAGAAGAACACGTTTAAAAATGGCAGTTGCCATGAGATTTTCAGTTGCCAGTATCGCAGCAAAAAGGGCGCCCGCAGGCGCCCTGTCTATTCAGCTTTTTGTTCCGGCTTACTTATGGCGATGGTTTCACCCGCATCGCCCACCTTGAAGCGGGCGAAACGGCGGACCGAGATGTTCTCGCCAAGCTTGCCAATCTTGCTGGCGATCAGTTGCGAGATGCTGATCGTCTGATCTTTGATGAAGGGCTGGTCGTACAAGCAGACCTCCTCGTAGAACTTGGCCATCTTGCCCTCGACGATCTTCTCCACAACCTGCGGTGGCTTGCCAGTGGCCGCCGCTTGTGCGCGATAGATGTCCTTTTCCCGTTCATATGCTACGGGCGTGACATCTTCTTTACGGACGAATTTCGGATCACTCGCCGCGATGTGCATAGCGATGTCGTGAACCAGTTCTTTGAAATCATCGGTGCGCGCCACGAAATCGCTCTCGCAGTTGACCTCGACCAATACGCCGATCTTGCCTCCGGCGTGAATATAACTCGCTACCGATCCTTCGCTGGTCACACGCGCTGCCTTCTTCTGCGCGACAGCCGCTCCCTTTTTTCGCAGAATGACAATCGCCTGCTCCATGTCGCCTTTCGCCTCGGTGAGTGCCTGTTTGCAGTCCATCATCGGGGCGCCGGTGCGCTCGCGCAGATCCTTCACTTGTGCTGCGGAAATATTTGCTGTAGTTGTGCTCATGATAATTACGTCGTTCGTCGTTCGCCATTTGATATCCACAAACAACAGCGAACGACCAAAGGCCAACGACTGCTCCTTAGAAACTTTGACCCGCAGCGGACGACCCGCGCGGGTCCGAATTCCTCACATGCTGGTCGATCGTCTTGGACTTGCGTCGTTCCTATGACGAGCGGCTGTAGCTATGGTGTTCGAGCTCTTCGGTATCGGCGATGGCTTCTTTCACCGCGGGCTGCTTGCGAGTGCCGCTTCCCAGCACCTCTTCCATGCTGATGTCTTCAGATTCACTGTCCTCTTGCGCTGTAATGTCAACCGCACCCTCGACAGGTGGTTCGGAAGCCGCAACTTCCGCCTGCTGCGCCGCTCCTGCAGCTGCGGCCAAATCGGCCTGCTGCTTGTCGCTCATCAGTTGCGCACCTTCGGTTACGGAATCCGCAATCTTGGTTGCAAATAAACGAATCGCCCTTAAGGCATCGTCGTTGCCGGGGATAACGTAATCCACCTCACTGGGGTCGCAATTTGTATCGACGACTGCGACCACGGGAATTCCCAGCTTGCGCGCTTCGCGCACTGCGATCTGCTCTTTATTCGAATCGATGACAAAAATCGCATCCGGCAGCCGGGTCATGTTCTTGATGCCAGCCAGGTTAGCTTGGAGGTGCTTGCGTTCCCGCTCGAGCTTGATCACTTCCTTCTTGGGCAGCAGCTCGTATCGGCCATCCGTGGCCATGTCATCCAGTTCCTTGAGCCGCTTTACGGATTTCTGAACCGTGACCCAATTCGTAAGCAAGCCGCCCAACCAGCGCTGGTTTACATAGAAGCAACCGGCCCGCGAGGCCTCCTCAGCGATCGCATCCTGCGCCTGGCGTTTTGTACCCACAAAGAGAATGATCTTCCCTTCGGTCGCCAGATCCTGAACGAACTTTGACGCCTCTTTGAACATCTTCAGAGTCTTTTGCAGGTCAATGATGTAAATGCCATTGCGCTCACCGAAGATGTATTCCTTCATCTTGGGATTCCAGCGCTTGGTCTGGTGCCCGAAGTGGACGCCCGCTTCGAGCAACTCCTTCATGGTGATGTTAGCCAATCAACCTCCTCACTTGGTTTGCATCGGTCGCTTACTGCGGATGCCGCTTCCGATTGCTATTCCCGTCCCGCATCGCGAGACACGGGAAGAATTGAACACATAAAACTCAGTAGCGTGTAGCCAACGAAAATCAGTGAAACCGCCGTGTGGTAGCCCGGAGTCCAGCTACTAGCTACCAATTGCTCGCTAATTATCGCTTCGAATACTGGAAGCGCTTACGCGCACCTTTTTGGCCGTACTTCTTCCGTTCTTTTGCCCGCGGATCGCGCCTGATCAGACCTTCGGCTTTCAACTTTTTCCGCAGTTCGATATTGAACAACATCAAAGCACGAGCGATGCCGAGCTTTACCGCATCGGCCTGACCATTCACTCCGCCGCCCGCCACGTTGGCAACCACATTAAAGGAACTTGTTGTTTCGGTGGACAACAACGGCTCACGTGCGCTGCGCCGTTGCGATTCGGTGACGAAATATTGATCAAACGGACGACCGTTCACCTGGAAATCCCCGCTGCCCGGTCGCAAGTAAACACGGGCAATCGCGGATTTCCGCCGTCCGGTTCCGTAATATTGCAGTGTCTCTGCCATGTTCAGCTTCTGGTTTCTGGTCGCTGGCTTCTAAGGAAAGCAGCGACGTCCACCGATAAATCCTTTCCAAAATCTGTGACGAACTCGAATTCCTGAACTCGAGCACCCCAGGTTTCGCAGTCCTTCGAGCGAACCTCGGAGATATTAGCCACCCGCTAGGAGCCGGCAGCTAAAAGCTGTTCCGGCTTCTGCGCTTGATGCGGATGCTTGTCGCCCCGGTACACCTTCAGTTTACTAATCATCTGGCGACCCAACTTCGATTTCGGCAGCATCCGCAAAACTGCCTGTTCCACAACTAGCTCCGGTCTTTTCGCAAACCGATTGCGGAAATCTTCTGTCCTCAAACCGCCCGGATACCCGGTGTAATGCTGATACACTTTCTGTTCAGCCTTCATGCCAGTGATCTTGATTTTTTCTGCGTTAATCACGATCACGTGGTCACCCACGTCAAGAAACGGTGTATATCTGGGGTTTTCTTTGCCCATTAAGCGGCTCGCAACTTGTGATGCCAGACGCCCGAGCCTTTGCCCCGAGGCATCCACGACATACCACTTGCGCACAATTTCCCCCGCTTTGGGGAAATAGGTTGACATTCTAACTCTCCAAAAAATGAAAAAAGCAAAGAAGACCGCTGAGTAACCTCGCAAGCGCTGAACGCGCAGGGCTATCAGGCGGGCAACCGCAGAACTGCTAAAGATTTAAAGATAGCTTAGCCAGCCATCATTGTCAACGAACTGATTGCACATGTTGCGCTTAGCGCCACTGTTATTCGTAGGCTAAGGCATCAATCGGGTCTTTGTGCGCGGCTTTGAATGCTGGATATAGGGCTCCGAGGATTGCGCCGCCAATTGCGATAGCTGTCGCCCGCAAGATCCAGCCTCCGGTAACCACGACCCGAAGCGTCGAGTGGCCATCAATGCCAGCCCGCGCAATCAGGCTGAAAATGATGCCAACAATAATTCCGCCAATTGCCAAAAGCACAGTTTCGCGCAAGATCACGTCAACGATGTAGAGCTTGGAAGCTCCCATCGACTTCAAAATGCCGATTTCCCGGGTGCGCTCCATCACCGCTGTGTACATCGACTGAAATATCACGAGAAAACCGATAATGACGGATATCACAATCACGAAATCGATGAACTGCGAAACGCCTGGATATCGGCTCGTGGTCATCATGGAAAGGTAATACGCCATCGAAGCCGCCACGTACGTCGACATTCCGGGCACGTGCTTGATCTCGTTCACCACCGCATCGGCATTGCCAGGATCGTCCAACTTCAAATAGAAAATGCTGGCCTTTCCTTGTGCACCTATCAACTCTTGCAGCACTCCGATTTGGAGAAATTTGCGCGCGCCCTTGCCTGGTTCGACAATCCCGGAGACGCGGAATTTATTGTTTGGCCCCAGAATTTCGATCTCGTCACCTATTTTGATGTGCTTGGCCCGAGCGTAAAGCTCATCGATCATGCACTCATCAGGAGTGCGAAACGGCCGTCCCACCACAAATTGGAATGGCCCCGAGAGCTTTTCGTAGCTATTCAGGTCAATACCTGCGATCACTTCCAAATTTCCAGCTGTCGAGACTTGCGTGACCACGGGAGCCACAATGGCGACGTGCGGCAGTTTGGCCAGAATATCGCCGATTTTGATCGTCATGGGCGCGCCGGTCAGTCCCACGATATATGAAGAGCCGGGCGGCATGACTACAACATCAGCTCCAATGCCTGCTTGCCTTTGTCGCGAATCGTTCAGGAGGCCCAACGCCAATCCTACGATCAACAAGATGAGTGTCACCTCCAGCGCAATGGCAATGATGCTAATGAACGACCGGATCGGGCGGTGCGCCAGGTTGGCGACGATCATTTTGTTCATCATGCGAGCTTGGGATTCCTCGCCTAGCCTACCAAAATCTGTGCCTTTTAGCCCGAGAACTCCTCATTGGTTACTGCCAACGGGTTTTTCTGCGGAACTGCTTTGTGGCTTATCTAAGTGAACCACTTCAACGCCGGGCGGCTGCTCAAGCACGAACTTGTCATTCGGAAGCGGCTGGTTGAGGTCTAGCTTCAGGACGGTGAGGGTAATGTCCCATTCTTCCTGCGGTCGATTAATCTCAATTTTCCAGGGGAAGTTCACGTCGACATCCGTCTTGTAATTCTCGTAACTCGCAACCGTTTGAACGTTTCCCTCGGCATCATAGAGAAGTTGCCGATGCGGCAACAGGTCAATGCGGCTGAATATGACCTTTCGCGAGAGGAAAGGATGCGCACCGGTTTGAATGATATCGAGAACGTACTCGGCCTGCATGACCCTATTGCCTTTATTGTCGACGATTGAGCCGGTCTCATTCTCCATGACTGCGATTTCGCTTTGCAGGTCAATGTGACGTAAAAGTAGAGCGTCGTAGATATGTTGAGGTCGAACGTTCTCCAGCGGCTGCGCGGCACTGTGGGTTTCGACGTCATTCCGGCCTACGATGAATCGATTCTTAGTCGGAATCCACAGCTTGAAATCGCGGCCGTCGCTTACCATATCGAACGCACGGTTGCGGACGATGGGCATCAGGCCGATCATGCGGAGCATTTCCGGTTTCCGCACCAACACATATCCCCGAATGGCCTCGTACTCGGTGACCTTGCCTTTCTTTTCGCCTCCGACGGATGTCGAAATGTCGACTGTCCCCTGCAGCGTTTGAATTCTGCTGGCCTGAGTGTTCACGTAATCAATCAGCTCTTGCGCGGTCGCGGCTTTGAGTGTTAGCGGTGGCAGTTGCTCGACTTTACGCGACCGAAACAGGCACCCGGACAGCGGCAATGCAGCTATTAGCAGAAGCAAAGCGTGGCGGCATCGAGCAAAGTGAGACATGCAAACTCGGAATTAGATGAATAAATGAGTATAAAAGAGGCACAGCGGCAGAAACATGTCTTCGCCGCACAAGGAAATCCTACCGAATGTCGGAAGTCACCGATTGCCACGGGTGCTAGGTTCGTTATCCAACTAAAATAGCCCGGCATGTCTTCTTGCCGGGCCTTTGCGCCATCGACGACTTCAGGCCAAATCCTCCAATTTCAGTTCTGCGCTGCTACCTTTCCAGGCATTGTGGAACTGGTCTTGAATGAACCCTGAATCGTAATCTTTGCCCTGCGCCTTCAAGGCCTCATGCAATCCAAAGAGCGACCGAGGATTTCGCGGGTTGCGATCCAGATCTTCGCGGAAAATCTTCTCCGCGCCTTGGTTGTCTCCGCTCATCAGCAAAGTTGCGCCCAGCGATTCGCGTACTGGGAAGAACCAGTCCGGCGGTTCCCCGTATTTGAGCGAATCCTGAACAGAAACGGCCTCGCGGAACATGCCGGCAGCGGCCGCATTATCTTTCTTGGCAAGCGCAATTTGTGCCCCTAGCACGTTCTCGGCGACCCTCATGATGTCTTTAGCTTTGTTGTTCACTGGCATGGCAAAAACTACATCGGGCGGCGTCGCGCGCTCCGCTTCCGAGACAATCTTGTACTCCCCTTCCGCCTCACTCACCTTGCCAGTGCTAGCCAGAGCCATACCCCGGGCGAAGTGCCAAAATACGGCCGTCGTTTTCATATTGGGATCTGGTTCCGGCACAGCCAGAATCTGATTCCAGTGATGAAAGCGTATCTCCACGGCCATGGGAATGGTCATGAAGCCTTCGAGCGGTGGCATGTCCTTGACATGAGGCCCGACATGCGCGGCCAACATGTCCGCGCTTTTCTTCGCTTCCGCATAATTCCCATTCATCGACGCGCACATGGCGATGAAATGCAGATTGTGACTGTAATACATCATGGGATAAATCCCCTGTGCGCCACTGGCCTTGATATAAGCGCGATCTACGGCTGCCGCTTCCTGGTTGGTCTTCACTGCGGCTTCGTAGTCCCCGGTGCGTATGTAGACATGCGCCGGCATATGCACAAGATGTCCCGCCCCTGGCGCCAGCGCAGCCAGTTTGTTCGCGCCGGCTAATGCTCGCTCCGGATTCGGCGACGCCTCCACCCCGTGAATGTAATAGTGAATTGCTCCCATGTGATTGGGATCCCGCCGAATCACCGATTCCAGAGTTGTGACAATCTCCTCCGTGCCTCCTTCCGGCGTCCCATCCGGATGCCATAAGCCCCACGGGTGCAGATTCATCCCTGATTCGGCGAACAGCGTGGCCGCATCGAGATCATCGGGAAAGCTCTTCGCAACCTCGCGCATAGCGTCATGGTAGTCTTCCGCTGCCTTCCGCCGGTCGGCCGAGTCTGCCGGAAATCGCTTTGCCATCGCCTTGATATAGGCTTGCTCACTGGGCGACGCATTCGCCGACAAATCCACCGCTTTCTGAACGGCCTCATGGGCTTGTTTAAAGCGGTCAGCACTCGCTGGATCGTTGTAATTCGGCCCTACCGCTTCCGCAACCCCCCAGTACGCCATCGCCAGCTTGGGATCGAGTTCGGCAGCGTGCCTGAAAGAACGCGCAGCTTCGTCGTGATTGAAGGCGTAAATGTAACGCAATCCTTGATCGAAAAATTCCTGAGCTTCCGGATTCTTTGTCGACACTGGATGGTGCTGGTTTCCCAGTCCCGTAACCAGGGTCACCGGCTTTGGTTGAGCGTGAGATGAATGGTCTTGCGCGTAGACCGGAATACACAATGCTAACCCGAGCACGATCGAAAGTAGTCGGCAGCACATACGCATGATCCTCCTGCAGATGTGGAAGCTGGATTTTTCTTACGAATGACGCCAGGAATTGCCAGTAGAGTAGTCCAAAACATAACAATTCGCAATCAACGCCGCCCGTCGATATTCCCGTACAATTTCACTGACTCATGCGCAAGGTCCTCCTGCTCTACAACCCACTTTCAGGCCGCCGGCGCCGTTTGGCCGATGTGGAGGCCGCCGCATCCGTTCTCCGCGGCAAGGGCATTGACGTTTCCTCAGCTCCGACCCAGATCGCTGGCGATGCAACCGACCAGGTGCAGGAGGCGATTGCGGCTGGCTGTGACACCATCTTTGCGTGTGGCGGCGATGGCACAATTCATGATGTCCTGCAAGCGTTGGTGGGCACCGACGCCGCACTTGGGGTGATTCCCTTAGGTACAGCTAACTCGCTGGCTCATGATCTGGCAATTCCACTGTCGCCCACGGGAGCAGCACACACTGCCCTTACCGCGAGGGCGCGGCGCATTGCCGTAGGCCGTGTCGAATACCAGACCCGCGAAGCAGAGCGGCAGTCGCGATATTTCATTGTCGCTGTCGGCATCGGCGCCGACGCCCATCTTTTTTACAAGTTGAATCCAGTCGCCAAACGCCATCTGGGCATGATGGCGTATTACATCAAGGCAACCCGCCTCTGGCTCACTCACAAAATGGAACATTTCGCAGTTGACATTGCTGATGGTCCTCAGTCGCGCCGCTACGAAGTCTCGCAACTGCTTGCAGTTCGTATTCAGGACTTCGGTGGGGTGCTTCGCGAACTTGCTCCTGGAGCTTCGCTCGAACGCGACGATCTTCGCCTCGTGCTGTTCCATACACGTAGCCGAGCTGCCTATCTGCGTTACATCGTTAGAGGTTTGATCGGGGTGCGATGGAACGTGCCGGGCATTGAATTACTGCATGGCCATGCACTCACCAGCCAGCCGCTTACGACGGGCTCTCAGCCGTCCAGAATCTTCATCGAAGCCGATGGGGAATTGCTGGGAACTCTTCCTGCAGAAATCACGGTCATTCCGAACAGCCTCAATCTTCTCATGCCTGCGAGGAAGACACTTTGAAGCGGCAGTCGCCTATCGACAAAGTATGCGCATCAGCTATCCTGATTCTGAGAAACACTCGCGCACTTTGGAACCTCTCACTCATCTTCTAACCGGCGCCTCCCTGGGACGCACTGGCCTCAACCGCAAGACTGCTCTCGCCACCCTAACTGTCACGCTCGCGGCTGAGGCGCCTGATCTCGATGTCCTCGGCGAATTCAAAGGTCCGGTTTTCGGATTTGCTCATCATCGTGGCTTTACCCATTCGTTTCTCGGCTTGCTGCTGGTCTCGGCTGTCGTGGTCGGTTTCGTATACCTGATCTGGCGTATACGAGGTCGACGACTGAAGAATCCCAACCTGCCGCCGCGCTGGCCTCTCCTATTTGCCTTCGCTTATTTGGCTGGTCTTACTCACATCCTGCTGGATTTCACGAACGGCTACGGAGTGCGCCCGTTCTGGCCTTTCTCGGAAAAATGGTACTCGTGGGACATCATCTTCATCGTTGACCCTGTGTTACTGGTCTTACTGCTTGGCGGATTGCTGATGCCCGTCATCTTCAATTTGGTCACTGAGGAGATTGGCCCACGCCGCAAGCTTCCGTATGGCCGTGTTGGCGCCAGTGTGGCGTTGATCGGCATTGTTGCTTATTGGGGTGTTCGCGATTTTGAGCACCGCCGAGCCGTTAACGCTCTCGAGGCCCGGCAATATCAGGGTGCAGATGCAATCCGAGCTTCAGCTTATCCATACTGGTGGAGTCCATTTCATTGGAACGGAGTGGTGGAGACCTCGAGCTTCTTCGCCGTCATGCCGGTCGATACATTGGGTCCGGACGTGGATCCCCAGGGCGAGATGGAAGTCCGTTACAAGCCGGAAGAAACTCCAGCTATGCTGGCCGCCAAGAGGTCATATTTAGGCCGGGTCTATCTTGATTGGGCAGAGTATCCAATCACTGAAACTGAGCCGATCTCATTCGCCGAGAGCGGCTACGTCGTCCGCTTTAGAGATTTGCGTTTCGACTATCCGGAACGTCGCGGACGAGACGTACTTTCAGCGAGCGTTGAGCTGGACCGGAATCTCCACATCATTGAGGAGATTTTCGGCACCCGCAAAGAACGGCGCATCCCGGATTAGCGTCGCCGTCTCGTCTTTGGTACTCCGTGTCCTCCTGGTTTTGCGCCATGCCGCGCTGG
>Ga0187779_10002256_pt1 | contig 11850 bp, 8 predicted proteins | sample 1015_Q2_SP10_10__FD_132435 | JGI IMG/M metagenome (GOLD analysis project Ga0187779, IMG submission 132435) | Tropical peat soil microbial communities from peatlands in Department of Meta, Colombia - 1015_Q2_SP10_10_MG | ecosystem: Environmental > Terrestrial > Soil > Wetlands > Peat | place... | reverse complement strand
GGGGAAGCCGGTCACACGGCCGGGGCCGGACCGTGAAGCCGGGGTCCTCCAGCGCGTTACCGGGCTGACCGCTTGGGCACCCGGCTCAGCTCGGTTACGGCAGCTATGCCGATCCGGTCGGCGCTGGCCGGGCCCGGCCGACCCGGCCGACGCTCAGGTATGCGATGCCCCCGGACGGGATCTGGGCGACACAGATGAGTGCCCACGCCCACTTCGGCAGGTAGCGCACCGCGTCGGCCCGGGCGAGGTCGGCCAGGCAGAAGACCGCGAAGCCAGCGGCCGGCACCAGGCTGATGACAACGGCCCAGCCAGTCGGGAATGCTCGAAGCAGCGACACCGTGAGGGAGACGGTCAGCAGCCAGGCCACCAGGCCGACCGTCGCCCTGACGGCCAGATTGCCGGGCCTGACATGTATGGCGCCGTCTCGCCACCCCGAGGCGCGTGCGCGCCGGGAGCGGCCGTCGCCGCGGTTCAGCCGCCGGGTGGCCGTGGAAACGCCCACCGAGTAACTGAGCGCCCGCATCGCCCGGATGAGCCCTGAGCGGATGGTCTCGTCGTGCAGGATCGCCGGCAGCTCGGCCGACCACTCCCGGCAGCGCTCGGCACGCAGTTCCCCGGGGAGCCGTCGGCAGGAAGCCCGGATGAGACGCTCGGCGATCCGCTGCACATGCGGTGCCCTGCTCATCGCGTACCCTCCTGAGCAAGCCGGGCGGCAGTGCCCTGTGCGGCGTGCCGGGCCTGAGCGGAGGCGTGGGCAAGCTCGAGGCGGGCAACGCGAACGCCTTCCGCGGTCAGCCGGTAGTACTTGCGCGGCGGCCGGCCGCCAGCATCCTCGCGCTGGGCCTCCCACTCGGACTGCACCAGGCCCTCCCGCTGCAGCCGGGCAAGCATCGGGTACAGGGTGCCGCTCGGCAGCCTCGCGGCCTTCATCAGGTCATAGCCGTAGTGCTGCGCCGACAGGTCGGCGGTCAGTACCCGCAGCACGCGCTCTAGCGGTCCGGTTAGCTTCACGAAACATAAGCCTACACGTGTAGACTACATATATCGAGGGGCAAGGAACGCATTTGACGTGCCCGCGGTCACGGCGCACCTAACGGCGGCTCCACGCTCGTCTGGATGCACGGGTGCCCCGCTTCGACGCTACGCCCGTCTCATCGGGCAGCCAGACTGAGGCCGAACTTGCCCGCCACCCAGTTCCCCGACTCATCCCCAAGCCCGGGCAGATCGCATGAGCGGCCAGGTGGCCGGCGCCGCAACGGGGTCGTCATGGCCGTCGAATCCGGAGTTCTTGGCGCCAGACCTTGACAGAGTTTGTTTGGAAAGTATACGAACTAATCGATTCAGTACGGCGCGTTCGCGTGGTCGGCTGCCGCGGGACAAGGAGTTGGCAGCGATGATACGAATGATCCGCAGTCATTCCGTCCGTTGGGCCACTGCTGTCGTCTCGGTTGCGTCGCTGGTATGGCCGGCTTCCGGCGCGCAGGCCGCATCGTTAGCCGCGGCATCGGCGGCAAGCAGCGCGGCACCCGCTGTCACGGCCATTGCCCAAGCCACCTCGCCTGCTGATACCGGGGCCAGCGATGTCTCGAATCTGGGCGCGGCCGGCTGGGAGGTGCAGAGCAGCGCGGTGGCGACGCAGGCCGGAGCGCAGATCTCCACCCCCGGCTTTGACACCAGCACCTGGCTTCCGGTGGCCAACGACGGCGCGGGCGCGCCGGGAACCGAAATCGAGGCGCTGGCGCAGAACGGCAAGTGCCCCGGCGACACCGCGCTGCAGCCGGTGAACCAGAGCATCGACAGCCGCAGCAGCGTCTTCTTCTCCACCAACATGCAGCGCTGCTACGGCTTCGTGAACACGATCGGCGCGGTCACCGTCAAGCGGTTCAGCGTGCCGTGGTGGTGGCGGGCCGACTTCACCCCGGACCTGGCATCGGGCCAGGTCGCCACGCTCATCATCAACGGCGTGATCGGCTCGGCGAACGTGTGGGTGAACGGCCATCAGGTGGCGACCTCGAGCACCGTTACCGGCGCCTACACCAGGTTCACGTTCGGCATCACCGGCCTGGTCCGGCCGGGGACCAACTCCTTGGCGATCGAGGTCAACCCGAACAACCCGACCACGATGTTCACCCTCGACGACGTGGACTGGAACCAGATCCCGCCGGACAACAACACCGGCATCCAGTTCCCGGTCCAGCTCGCGGTGGACGGCGCGCTGTCCGACGGCAACGCGCACGTGGTCGAGAACAACGCCGCGGACCTGAGCAGCTCAGCGCTGACGGTCAGGAGCGACATCACCAACAACACTTCCTCACCGCAGACCGGCACGGTGCGCGCCACCATCACGCCACCGGGCAACGGCACGCCGATCACTGTCAGCCAGACCGTGACGGTCCGGGCCAGCACCACCCAGACGGTGACTTTCAGCCCGGGCGCCTTCCCCGCGCTGACCATCGCGCACCCGCAGATCTGGTGGCCCTACCAGATGGGCGCCCAGCCGCTCTACACCCTCGCCACCTCGGTGTCCCGCAGCGGCACGGTGCTGAACTCCACCAGTGAGACATTCGGGATACGCAACGTTACGTCCTCGCTGGTCGGCTCCAACGCCGGCGAGCCGGCCGGCGCGCGTGCCTTCAAGATCAACGGCGTGCCGATCGTCATCCGCGGCGGCGGCTTCTCGCCGAACATCTTCCTGCACTACTCGGCCGCCGACATCGCCAAGCAGATCGCGCTGATGAAGAACATGGGCGTCAACACGATCCGGCTCGAGGGCCATATCATGCCGCCCGGCTTCTTCGAGCAGATGGACCGGGCGGGCCTGCTGGTCAACGCCGGCTATCAGTGCTGCGATGCGTGGGAGCTGCAGAGCAGCGGGCTGACGACGGGCGCCGACTTCAAGATCATGCAGAACTCCGCGCTCACCATCGGGCAGAACCTGCGCAACCACCCGAGCGTGTTCAGCTTCCAGTGGAGCGACGAGCCGCCGACCGCACGGCAGGAGTCGGTGTCGCTGGCCGCGTTCAGCCGGGCGGACTTCACCGGCCCGATCATCTCCTCGGCCGAGTACAACAGCAGCCCCCGGCTCGGGGTGTCCGGCGAGAAGGAGGGCCCCTACGACTGGGTCCCGCCGGATTACTGGTACGACACGACCCACTTCGACACGAACGACTCCACCCAGACCAACGCGGGCGGCTCCTGGGGCTACGACAGCGAGCAGAGCGCCGGCGATACCGTGCCCACCCTCGACTCGCTCCACCGGTTCATGTCGGCAGGCGAGCTGTCCAGCCTGTGGCGGAACCCGAGGTTCAACCAGTACCACCTCAACTACGAGCCGCAATGCCAGATCGGGTACTCGTTCGGCACGCTGTGCCATTTCGACGCGGCGCTGTCCCGCCGGTACGGCCCGTGGTCAAGCCTGGCCGGCTACGTCGAGGAGGCGCAGGCCCAGGACTACGAGAACACCCGGGCCCAGTTCGAGGCGTTCATCGACCACACGAACAACACGCCGCTGCCGTCCACCGGGACCATCTACTGGCAGATGAACAAGGGCTGGCCCAGCCTGCTGTGGAACCTGTACGGCAGCGACGGCGACCAGGCTGGCAGCTACTTCGGCGCGCAGGAGGCGAACCGGCCGCTGCACGCGCTGTACGCGCTGGACAACGGCACCGTCACGCTTGACAACCTGGGCAACACGCCCGAGTCCGGGCTGTCGGTGGAGTCGAAGGTCTACAGCCTGGCCGGCGCCGTGCTGGACGACCAGACCGCCAGCAACATCACGCTGGCCAGCCAGCAGGTGCTGACCGAGGTGCTCACCCCCAAGGTGCCGGCCGGCAACCCGGTCCGGGTCTACTTCGTCGAGCTGCTGCTGAAGCGCAACGGGATGCTCGTTGACCGCAACGTCTACTGGCTGTCCACCCGGCGCGACGTGGTCAACTGGGCCAAGACGCTGGGCAACCCGCAGGGCGTGCTGTCCCAGTACGCCAACCTGAGGGCGCTCCAGGCGCTGCCGCGGTCGTCCATCTCCGCCACCGCCTCGACGGCGCGCCGGCCCGGGCCCGATGGCGCCGACCGCGCCACCACCGTCACGATCACCAACACCTCCTCATCGACCGTCGCCTTCCTGCTGAGGGCGGACGTACGGCGCGGAACCGCCAGCGGCCAGGAGCTGCCCGGCGACAACGAGCTGCAGTCCTCGATCTGGCAGGGCAACGACATCACGCTGTTCCCGGGCGAGTCGCAGACGCTGACCGTCACCTGGAACCCGGCTGGCCTGCAGGGCGCCACCCCGGTGGTCAGCGTGTCCGGCTGGAACGTTCCGAAGATCGACATCTTGGCCTAACGATAGAAGGTGCCTGATGACCGTCCGGCGTCGCTTCGCCTGCGGCCTGACCGTCGCCGCTGCGCTGCTCATGCCCCTGGCCGCAATGGCTCCGTCGGCAGCAGCGGCCACGCACACGCGGCTGCCCTCGCACGTCTACGCGCCCTACTACGAGACCTATCTCGCCCCTGATACGGCGAGCATCTCCTCGACCGCCCAGCAGTCCGGGGCCAGGTACTTCACGCTGGCGTTCCTGCAAACCCCGAAAAGGGGATCCTGCCAGCTCGACTGGAACGGCAACCAGAAGCAGCCGCTCGGCTACTACACGGCCGACATCGCAGCGCTGCGCGCCATGGGCGGTGACGTGATCCCGTCGTTCGGCGGTTTCAGCGCCGACTCGGGCGGCACCGAGATCGCGGACTCGTGCAAGAGCGTCAGCAAGATCGCCGCCGCCTACGAGTCGGTCATCAGGACGCTCCGCGTCACCACGCTGGACATGGACGTCGAAGCGAACTCGCTCACCAACCGGGCTGGCGTCGATCGCCGGAACAAGGCCATCGAAGCGGCCCAGGACTGGGCCGCGCGCCGCGGGATCCGGCTGCGGATCCAGTACACGCTCCCCATCGAGCCGCAAGGCCTGGACCAGAGCGACACCGCCGTGCTGCGCGACGCGATCGCCAATGGCACCCGCGTGCACAGCGTCAACATCATGGTCTTCGACTACTACCTGCCGCACGAGGGCACCCTCAACATGGCCGCCCAGGCGCTCAGCGCAGCCCGGAACACGCATCGCCAGCTCGCGGCGCTGTACCCGGGCCGCTCGGCAAGACGGCTGTGGGCCATGATCGGGATGACGCTTCTCCCCGGGATCGACGATCACCCGCAGAAGAAAGAGGTGACCTACCTGCGGGATGCCCGGACCATGCTGCATTTCGCCCGTGCGCACGGGATGAACTTCCTGTCGATCTGGGCGATCCAGCGCGACAACGGCGGCTGCCCGGGGGCCGCGGACAGCAACACCTGCTCCGGCATCGCGCAAGGCACCTGGGACTTCAGCCGCCTGCTCGAGCCCTTCACCAGCTGACCAGCAATTGCCACAAAGTGGGCAGCGTGACCGTTGCCGTCGGCGAAGCCCGCCGCAAATAGCCGGGGCGTGTGGCTCTGCAGACCGATGTCGTCAGCGGACGGCCCCAGCCTGTCCTGAACGGCGGGACGCACGCTTCCGCGGCGCGCGCCGTTCCGTTCAGGCACGTCCGCGAAGTCCCTGACCAGGTACGACGTGAGTCATCTCAGCGTGCTACCACACTGGTTTGTCCGGACTGAGACATATGGCCAGTGCTCGTAGCGCAGCGCGCGAACATGACCCAACCGCGTCGCCCCAGGTCAAGCGAGCGGAGGATGCGAGATTCGAACTCGCGAGGGGTTGCCCCCACCACGCTTTCCAAGTATGCGCCCCAGCGTTCACAGCAGGCCGTGTCCGTCCGTGACCTGGGATGACCGTGACCGGTGCGCCTTAGCGGACGCTCGCGAATTCCGGCGAATGAGACTACGAATGAGACTGCAGCCGAAAGCGGACGACTGACTCTGGCGAGCTCCACCGCCGGTATCTTGCTAGGCCTGACGCGCGGCGAGGTTGCGCGCGAAGCCGATCACGCCGCACCGCGCCGATGTCAACGGCGGCATCAGGCTATGCCGAGAGACCGCGACCCCAGATCCCACAAGCCGGAGCCGCCCCCGAACGGATCTATGTGTATGGCGTGCCCGTTATCGGCTATCTGAGTCTGGCGGCCTTGGCCCCCCGTGCCTTCGGAAAGTTCTTCTTGCGGTGAAGCCGCGCGTGCCGCCGCAGTGGCTGCTGGATGATCGCGGGGCTCGGCTCAGAACGGGACGATGGTGGTAAGCAGGCCGGTTGCCGGTGCCCGGCCGGCGAGGGTGCGGCAGAACTCGACGGCATCCAACGAGATGCGCTCGGCGCCGGGCTGGCCAGCCCTGCCGGCGTAGGTGCCGCCGGCGGGGCCAGTGAGGGCGAGCACGAACGGCTTGCCATGGCGGCGGGCCCATTCGGCGACGATGTCGGCAACGATGCGGCCATCGTGGTCGGCGGTCAGTTCGGGTGACCGGCGGGTGGCGCGGGCCGCGTCGATGCGGTGCATCCACAGGTCGCGCAGATAGATGGTGTCGATGAGATAGCCGAGTTTCCACCTCTCGCGCACCGGTCCGTCGACGGCGAGTTTGGCATGATTGCGCACGAGCGCTGGTGTGCGCGCGCGGCCACGCACGGTGCGCGGTGCGGCGGCCGCGAGCCGCCCGATGATCTGCGCTGGGCCGAGGTGCGCGCGCTCGCGCACCTGTGTCGCGGAGAGCGCGGCCTCGAGCGGGCCACCGTGCTGCTTTCGGTAAGCGCGGGCAAGCCGCAGCTGGTGCAGGTTCTCGCGGATGGACGCGCCCGCTTCGCAGGCACCCAGGACATGCTGGTATATCGCGCGGACGTCCCAGGCAGGGCAGTCGGTCGCGGCGGTCCACGATTCGGGGTCAAGCGACCGGAGCAACCCGAGTGTGCGCTCCAGCTCGAGCCTCTGGCGGCGCATCGCCTCGTGATGGGTGAGCGGTTCGATGGTGGTGACGTCAACCGTCGTCATGGTCACGTTGAGCTCCCGGGTTGAGCGTGTCCGCGCTTTGGCCCTGCCCGCGGCACGGTCTTGGCTGAGAAAGCCGGACACCCCCCGCGGTGCGGGCTTGAGGCGGTCCTGGCAGGGTGCCAATGAAGTGCTCGGCAGCCGCTCGCGTCGTCAGCCGGTCGGCGCGTGATCTGGGCCTTTCGGCCCGGCCGTACCGGCCAGATCGTAATACGCGTGCTCGGGCACCACCGGTGGCACGGTCAGGGGTTGTCCGTCCCGTCCAGCGCGATGCCGGGCGGAGAACATCGCGCCGCGGGCGGGTAGGGCTGGTGCGAAACGGGCGATACCGGTTGGCTTGTCCATGTCGGCATAAACCGCGTCGATGCCGCCGCGCATGAAGTACGCCTCGTGCCAGAATCCGGTGCCACCGGAGTCCTTCAGGAACTGCTGCCACCACCGTCGATGCGGCTCAGAACGGGTCCAGCGTTCCAGGCTGTCGAGATCACGCCAGTACTGCCGCATGCCAAGATGAAGAGGAACCAGCGACCAGATGATGTCTTCGTGCAGCAGCAGGCCATCGGGTCTGGCCTTCCATGACTTCTGGATCTGCGGGCCGAGCCCGAACAGCCTCAGCGCACCGCGTGGCCGCCGCACGCGCATGCCCAGATAGATGATGACAAGATCAGGATAGGCGGTGAGATCGACCGTCTGACGTTCCACCCGCATGACCCGGCCCCCTCGGTACCACGGCGTCTGCCTGTCGGGATTTCTCCCCTGCGCGAGGCTAAGCAGCTATCCATGCAGGCGCGGCGCCATCCAGATGAAGACGCGATGGAGCAGCCTCAACAGTGAAGCCGCCGCCAAGCGGCCGGCATCGGGCATGCCGATAGACGGCGCCACGCTCAGTGATAGGAGAAGGTCAAGGAGAACGCGCGCGGAGCCGCTTGATTGGGACGGCTCATGTTCTATCGGCAATCATCGGCCGAGGCCCTCAGATCTGGCCGTTCTGTGCCGATCAGACCGCCGCTTGCCATGGGCTCCCGAGGAGGGGAGCTGGTGGCGGCCGGCCTGCGCGGGCATCTTGGGCCGCGCCCTTTCACCAGCCCTTACGCACGTCGCGCAGGCCGCTTTGACGCGCGGCGGAAAGCTGCGGGTTCGTTGCCAGGGTCAGCTGGGACCGGCCTGGCGGGCGCAGGTCACCGCGTCAGACATCGATCCGTGCCACGGATCACCGTGGCCTGGCAGCAGCGTGTCGGCCTGCAGTCCGGCAAGCCGGTCGAGCGACGCCAGAGCCTGCCTGCTGTCTTCCATGAACGCCCCGCCGAGCAGCTGGGGGCCACGCCGGCCGGTCAGCAGGTTGAGGGTGACCAGGGCGTCGCCGCTGAAGCAGGCGCCGCGATCAGGCAGGTAGAACCCGACGCTGCCGCGGGTATGGCCGGGCAGGCCGATCACGGCGGGGCGCCCGGGCACGTCCGGCTGATCCCCGTGCTCGACTAGCGTGTAGCCACCGAGCGGCGGCATCCGCAGGCCCCCGCCGCTGACCAGTTCCCAGACGGTGGCGAGGGCGGCCGGACGCCACAGGTAGGCCGTCAGCGGCCGCTCGTTCTTGCGCCGGGTGCGGCCATCCGCCAGCTCAGCGTCATCACCATGGAGCCTGATGGACGCGGACGCCTCGGTCCGGGCCCGCTCGGCGCTGCCGGCATGGTCGGAGTGAACGTGGGTGAGCAGCACCGCCTCGATGGCGGGCAGGTCCAGGCCGAGCGCGCCGCATGCAGCCTTGATCGCCGGCCAGTGCCCGGGCAGGCCGCTGTCGATCAGGGTCAGCGCGGAGCCGTCGCGGACCAGGTAACAGTTGACCCGTTTTGACCTGACCCGGAAGACGCCGTGGGCGACCTCTGCAGCTTCCAGCCACGTCCGCACCGCCATCACCTCGACCAGACCGGGCGCGCCACGGGCGCGTCATCGCCGACAGAGCATGGAACCAGTCTGCCGGGCCGTCCCGGATAGCATCCTGGCGGCCCTGACTGATGATGCCGACTGGCAGGGACCGGTCAGCGTCATGCTGAATCGCGGCCATGGGCGGGCCGCCGCCGGGGCCGGGAGCAGGTCGCCGGTTACTTCCGGCAGTTCGCCGCGGTGTCCGGTGGCATCCCATGCAGGACGTGGTGTTCACCGCTGCCGGTGACCGCGTGGTGGTTGAGGGCCGCATCCACAACACTGCGCGTGCGACCGGGCGGCGCTATCAGCACCAGCGGGTGATGGTGTTCACGATCCGCCACGGAAAGATCGCGCGGTTTCCGCCATTACTACGATCCCGCCGACATCACGCACGCGCTGGGCTGACCAGGACCGGGCGGACGATGCCGGTGACCTCCCGCAATGACGAACCTCTGGTACGGCTCCTCGCACATAGCTGGCAGATATGCGCGCGATCAGCCACGCGGGTGATGCCGGCTCTAAGCCGCGCTAAATCGGCAGGGAGGCGCGCCTGCGAGCGCTGGGGACCGCTACCGAGATCACACGGCGTAGCCGGCCCGCCCGGCCCTCGGCTGGCTGCAGCCGGAGGGAGCCGACCCGCTGGCCAAAGACCCGGGGATGGGTGCAGCGATCGTGAGGAACGTCACGGGGCCGGCGCATACATGGAGGTCACACGGCGCCTCACCCGCTGGCTGTAGCCCGGCTGGGCCAGGCGAGCGGGCGTTTCCCGGGGACCGGGCTTGCGGGCTTGATCGCTGTGGCTATGCATCAGGCAGGACAAGGCGATTCTGGCTGGCAACGGGCCCGGGCGGGTCATCGGCTGCCCGCCCCGCACCGGCCATGGCGGTGTTCACAGCCGGGAGACCAGGACTAGAGACCTTGCGCGGCGGGGCGAAGGTCCCTGGTCCAGGCGGCTGCCACGGCGCATCGTCACATCATCTGGGCCGGGCCCAGGAAGTCCTGGGGAACGGGCTTGGCAGGGGGGAACACTTGATCATCCCGTCGGCGATGTTGCGCTGGTTCCTGAGGAGCAGGCGGGGCCAGGAGGCCGCTAGGCCTGACCGGAAGGCATATTGCCGTGATCGTTGACCGCTGCTGCGTTCGCCGATGACACCCAGATCAGTTGATCCTCAGGCTCGCCCCCCGTCTGCGGTGCGGGCCGTGGGCGGTCTGCTGGGCCGCGGCCGTGACCTGGTCGCCGGCTGGCCCGCCGCGGTCGCAGGTTCGGGGCTGGCGCCGGCGCGGCGGCTGATCGGTGCGGCGGCAGGCCGGCCGGCTGCCGCACCGGGGACGGGCGGCGATGACGTGCGGGCGCTGGGCGTGGGGACGCACTCGCGGTGGGTTGACCTGGACGGCCCGGTTCACTACCTCGACTTCGGCGGGCCGGCCAGCGGGCCGGTTATCGTGTGTGTGCACGGCCTGGCCGGCTCGGCGGTGAACTGGTCGGCGATCGCCCCGCTGCTGGCCGGGACCTGCCGGATGCTCGCCGTGGACCTGCCCGGCCATGGCCTCACCGGGTCAGCGGGACGGGGCACGGGCGTGCCGGCCCTGCAGGCTGTGCTGCACCGGTTCATCGAAGCGGTGCCGGCGGGCCCGGTGATACTGTTCGGCAACTCGATGGGCGGGATGATCTCGCTGCTGGAGGCCCGTGCCGCCCCCGCCGCCGTGGCCGGCGTGGTGCTGATTGACCCGGTCCTGCCGCTGGTGCCGGCAATGCCGGACCACTACGTCACCCCGATGCTCGCCGGCTACGCGGTGCCGGTGCTGGGCCCGCTGCTGATGAGCCGCCGCCGCCGCTTGTCACCCGAAGGCCTGGTTCACAGCATCCTGTCGCTGTGTTGCGTGGATGCCTCCCGGGTTCCCGCCGGCGTGGTCGCCCAGCAGGTGACGGTGGCCCGGCAGGCGCTGGTGCGGCCCGGGACCGAGCGGGAGATCTCCGCCTCCGCCCGTTCCATGATCGCCATCTTCGCCGGCGATCTGCGCGGCAGGGCGTACCGGCGGGCGATCGGCTCCATCAGCTGCCCGGTGCTGCTGCTGCACGGCACCCGCGACCGGCTGGTGCCCATCGCTGTCGCCCGGGCTGCGGCGCGCGCCAACCCGGCCTGGACGCTGATCGAAATGCCCGGCGTGGGCCACGTACCCCAGCTCGAAGCCCCTGATGACACCGCCGGCGCCATCACTGGCTGGCTCGGCGCCGCCGGCCAGCCCGCAGCCCAGGCAGCCAGCCCGGCATCCCCCGCCCGGCCCGCATAAACCCGCACCCCAAGCCGGCCGGCTGCATCACCGCCAAGATCTGCACTGGCCGGCGAAACCGGCTGCTCAGCAATGCAGCAGACCACGAGATCCCGGACCGGTCCGCCCATGACCAGCGCATAGCCGGCAGGTCACCGGCCTATCCGGCCAAATTGGTCACCATGCGATCAGCAATGTTCATGGCCGAGAGCGCGTGTAACCGCCGATCTGCGTGGCGCTTCGGTCACCGGCCATGCTGGGTGGTGCCACACCGAACTGGGCGTTCTGGGCGGCTACTGGCGGCGCGTGACGGCGATCGGCTGCCGCAGGCCTGGGATCGCCGGGGATCGTCATCGGGCCGCCCGCGGCTGGCCCGGTGTCAGGCCTGCCAGACTGCCCGGATGGCCGGCGCTTCCGCTGCAGCCTGGGCCCGCCCGGCCCTCGCCGCCGCCGCCCGGTGCGACACGTCGAGCACGTTGCGCCCGATGGCGCGCATGGCCGCCCGGTCCGGCCGGACCAGCGCCACGCGGGCTCCGGTTGCGGTCAGCGCGGCCGCCTGCCGGCGCGGGCTGGCCATGAAGCCGATGCCCATGGCCACCGGCGCGACGATGACCACCCGGTCGTAGCCGTGCGCCAGGTCGGCGTTGGCGATGGTGCGCATGCCGCCGTCCATGAAACGGCGTTCTCCGATGGTGACCGGCGGCC
>Ga0187779_10002255_pt1 | contig 11850 bp, 12 predicted proteins | sample 1015_Q2_SP10_10__FD_132435 | JGI IMG/M metagenome (GOLD analysis project Ga0187779, IMG submission 132435) | Tropical peat soil microbial communities from peatlands in Department of Meta, Colombia - 1015_Q2_SP10_10_MG | ecosystem: Environmental > Terrestrial > Soil > Wetlands > Peat | place... | reverse complement strand
GTTCGCGGACCGCCAGAACCTGCGCCCGCACTAAACGTGCATATCCCACCCAGCCGCCCAGTGAAAGCGCCAGCACTAAATTGAAAATTCCTGGGCCCCGAAATGCCACAAACGCGATTGCGATCAGAATTCCCGGAAACGACAAAAATGCGTTCATCACCACTACGTTGACAAACCGATCAATGCGCCCACCGTAATATCCGGCAATTGACCCGACGACCAGCCCCAATCCTAACGATCCTGCGACCACGCAGCTCCCCACCAGCATAGAAATTCGCGAGCCATAAATCATGCGGGAAAGAATGTCCCGCCCAAGTTCGTCGGTCCCGCACCAGTGGGCTGTAGACGACGGCGATAGGCGTGTGGGCAGGTTGATGGCAGCAGGGTCATACGGCGCAATCCATGGGGCAAAGAGAGCAAACATCACAAAGATTGCAACCAACACCACGCCCGTCGTTGCCAGCGGATTACTGCTAGCGGCGCTGCGAGGGAACGAGATGGCGGAAGCAGCCAAGGCTTCAATGCCTCTCTACCATATTTCAAGGACAAATTTACGATAACGATTGATCATTTCGAAATCAATCTGATCCGAGGTAATGAGGCGAGCCCCGTGTGATCTGGCCGTAAGCGCGATTAACAGATCGAAATGTAGGTTGCGCAGCTTATCCGCGCCAAATCCTTGATCTGTGCGAATCTTCGCAAGCACCTGGCCCGACTCCATCCAGTTCTTCTCGCTTGGAGTAAGTACAGGATGATTTCTTTGCAAAGTCCGCAGGAACTCGCGTTCTGCCGGCTTGGTCACGCCACGCCAAAGCTCCGCTAGGACTACGGCCGAGCTTCTAATCAGACCGGTGGTAGCTTCTATTCGTCGCTGGTGGCGGCCGGTGCGCAGATTGTCGATAAGAACTGACGTATCAAAGATGACGAGATCACTCACTATAGCCTTCAAATGAAAGCTTTCCGGCGTTCTTCTTCATCAAGTCCTTAAAGCGCTTCAACGCGATAATCTCCCGTAGTGCGACGTGAACGGCTTCCGTGCGGGTCTTCACCCCAAGGATCTTCACGGCTTCGTCTGCTAGTTGCGTATCGAGCCGGATCGACGTCAGTGTTGTCGCCATTACCCTCTCCTCACGTATATACAATATAGCAGATTCATATATACAGATTAAAACTACGTGATGTTGTTCATTACGCAGAGTCGGAGGTTGGCTGCTGCGTTCCCTGGCACACGTTTTCGGTGATTCACCACGGCCCTCCCGTAATCCATCCCCATTTGCTCAGGTCGGAAGTTCGCCAGACCGTAAAGAAGTAGGTTAGGGCGATCCAGAATCCCTCGGTCGATCCAGCCCGCAGCAAGCCAGGGCCTTCCCAGTTCAACTGCCGGCGACAGCGAGCCAAAGTAAACGCATACAAAATGGGCATCACGTAGTCCGGCAAATAGGGTGCCCCATAGCGCAGATTAACGTAAGCAAAAAATCCGAGACCGAGGATCGCAAGGGCCGTACCACCTAAAACGCCGAACAATAGTGCCGTTAAGCTGAGCAATAATGTACTCGCGAAGAACGGAATCTCTGACCGGGGAAAACCATGTGCCACCCAATACTCGGCTTCCATGCAACATAATCCGAGCATGGTGGCCAGAATGGCAATCGGGATGGCGACCTTGCGGCGCGACAGCAACAGCAGTAATGCCCCTCCCATCACTGCGAACACTCCAGGAAGATAGCGAATCGGCATCTTCACTGCCTTATCCTCGGATTCACCACCGAGTACAGCAAATCCGTCAAAAAATTCACCGCGACGTAGGTCAATCCAATCGCCAAAATGCAGCCTTCGACGAGGTAATAGTCGCGGTTTCCAATCGCCTGGATCGTCAGCCGTCCAATCCCCGGCCAGGAAAAAATCGTTTCCGTCACAATCGCGCCCGCCAGCAGTGCGCCAAACTGCAACCCAAGCACTGTAATAATCGGAATCATCGCGTTACGAAGTGCGTGCCGATAAACCACGGCGCGTTCGGGAAGTCCCTTGGCCCGCGCCGTGCGAATGTAATCCTGTCCCAGTTCTTCCAGCATGGAGGTTCGCACCATTCGCGTGAGAATTGCGGCCAAGGCGCTTCCCATGGTGATTGCCGGAAGAACTAAGTGCGCCAATGATCCTGACCCGGATACGGGCAACAGTCCCAACTTGATCGCAAAAAACAAAATAAGAATTGGCCCGAGGGCGAAATTCGGAAACGATAGTCCGAATAGACTCACCACGCTCAACAGCCGGTCATCCCAGCGATTTCTTCGTTGGGCCGAGCGCACACCCGCCGGAATCGAGAGCACCACTGCGACGATCAACGACGCCAGCGTCAATTGCAGCGTGTAGGGATAACGCTGTGCAATCAGTGTCCCAACATTTTGATTAAATCGCAGCGACGGCCCGAGATCGCCATGCAGCACGCCCTTCCAATAACGAAGATATTGTTCTCCGAGCGGAGCATCGAGGCCATAAGCGTGACGCGCCGCTTGAATGTCCGTCGCTGGTGCTCCTTCGCCGAGCATCTGCAGAATCGGATCTCCGGGAACCAGGTGAATCAGAAGAAAAACAACCGAGACCACCAGCCAGATCACAGGCAGTGTGTACAGCAGGCGATGTGCGAGATAGCGAAGCACAATCCTCCAACTAGATTAGGCCGATGTCATCCTGAGCAAGCGTCTGTTGCGAAGCGAAGAGCCTGTCCCGAGCGGCAGTCGAGGGAACCTAGGCGATCCGCGCGAAATTGAGGCGTTTGCCTGGCGTCTGAGTTGGGCGCCGAAATCCCGAGTGAAACGAGGGACCTGAGCGACGTACCAATCGCGTGTTTGGATCGCTTCCTTGTTGACTTACCCCTCCCCACGCCTAGCCCGCCTTTCCTACCGCCGCGGGCTGCAATTTCTCGATCTTTACTTTGGCAATGCGGTGCTCTTCCATTTCTTCCGCCGTATACCGATAACCCTCATACTCAAAGCTTTCCCCATTCCGGGGGATTCTCTGCATGCGCGCGAGAACAAATCCCGCCAACGTTTCGAATCCTGCATCCCTCGGCAACTCCAGTTCGTACTGGGATTCCAGGTCTCGAATGCTCAGGGAACCGTCGAGCACCAGCACAGGCTGACCTTCTTCCAAAGTAGGTTGCTCCGGCGGGGATACGTCAAATTCATCCTGAATCTCTCCGACCAGCTGCTCAAGAATGTCTTCAACTGTAATGACACCTGCGGTCGAACCAAATTCGTCCACCACCACCGCGAGATGCCGTTTTCGATCTTTAAATTCTTCCAGCAACTCCGTCAGTACTTTGGTTTCCGGAACGACCAGTACATCCCGCATGATCTGGCTGATCTTCATTGCTGAAATCCGCGCCGCCATTGGCTGCACCGGATTCGCGCTGAGCCGCCATCGTGTCCAGCGCATTAGATCCTTCGAATAAAGCACCCCGATAATGTGCTCTGGGCCGCTTTGCGGATCGTATACCGGAACTCGCGAATGCTGGTCCTCGACAACCTTTGACAGTGCCTCGTCCAACGTGAGGTCTCCGGGCAGAGAAAAAATGTCGGGGCGAGGCACCATCACCTCCCGCACCGTTATGCTTTCCAACTCCAGGGCGTGATGGATCATCTCTTCCTGGAAAGCAGGAATTTGGCCGAATTGCCGGCTGGCCGTCACAATCAGCTTGAGTTCATCGGGAGAATGCACAGGCCCCTGTCGCAGCTTTCGCGACCCGAATAGCCGCAATACCGACCCCGCAGCCGTGTTCATCACAAAGATAAACGGCCGGGCGATGGTCAGAAAGACATCCATGGGCGCGGCTACCGCCAGGGCAACTTGCTCGCCTCGCTGCAGGGCCAATGACTTCGGCACCAGTTCGCCCAGGATCACGTGCAGGCAGGTGATCAGAATGAAAGCTATGGCGATAGCGATGCCATGGGCATAGAGTGCGGCGTGCGGGATATTGCCGATGGACTGCTCAAACATCCGAGCCAGGACTGGCTCGCCCACCCAGCCGAGAGTCAGGCTAACTATGGTGATTCCCAGCTGAACGCCATTCACCACTTCGTCAAGGTTGCGATGTAATCTCTGGACAATGCGGGCGCCGATGCGGCGCGCCTCGATCAGTTCCTGGATTCTGGTGTCGCGGACACTGACCAGGGCAAACTCGGCTGCCGCAAAGAAGGCATTGGCTGCGACCAGGAGCAAGATGAGAAACACCCGCAGCAGCACATAACCAATCATGAGTAGGTAATTTTAACATTCCAAAGGAACTATCCTTCCGTCGAGTGTTCCTGAGATTGCTAAAATAGTTCAACGCGTTTTGGAAGCTGTAACTCGGCAATTTGCTATGGATCCGCCCCTGGCATTCCAGGCAGATTCTTGCTTCCATTTCCTGGTTTGTCAGGTCTAAGGCTGTGGCAGCTCAGCCCCATCGAATGTTTGGAACCAATGTACGAATATTTGCGTAATAACGATCAGGGGCAGAAGAGGCGCAGGAGGCGGATGTGAACGGTAATGGTAACGGCAAAAAGAGGCGGCGTAAACGCATCACCATTATTAGCGTTGTCATTGTGGGGGTGCTGATTTTCGCCGGAGCACTGATTGCCTTCAGTCGCGGCGGCACCAAAATCGATCCCAACAAGCTGGCCAAAGTCGAGCGGGGTGATCTGGCCAAGAGTGTGGTCGCCACCGGCAAGGTCACGCCAATTACCAAGGTGGAGGTGAAATCCAAGGCCAGTGGCATCGTCAAGAAGCTTTATGTCGAATACGGCGACCGGGTCAAACAAGGCCAGCTCCTGGCGCAGCTTGATAAAGACGAGATCCAGGCCCAGGTCGACCAGTCTCGTGCCGCATTGCAGGCTGCCGAAGCCAATCTGGCTAGTTCCCAGGCCGACTATGAACGCGCCAAAGTGGACGCCGAGGGTCCGGACGTGCCGCTCCTCAAACGACAGTATGACCGTGCGATGGAAATGGCGAAAGATGGTGTGGTATCCGCATCTGCCCTCGATGATGCCGATCGGAATTACAAAATGGCGTTGAACAAGCAGAACGTTGCCAAGGCTCAGGTGACAGTCCTGAACGCCAAGATCGCCCAGTCGCAAGCCGAACTCGCCCGCGATCGCGCGAATCTCAAGCAATTGGAAGAGCAGCTCAGCTACACCGATATTGTTTCTCCCATCGATGGCATCGTGCTTTCACGCGATGTTGAGGTTGGCGACGCCGTCAGTTCCATTCTCGTCCTGGGTTCTTCCGCCACTCTGGTAATGACGCTGGGCGACACGAGCGAAGTTTACGTCAAAGGTAAAGTTGACGAGAGCGACATCGGCAAGGTTTATCTCGGCCAGCCCGCCCGGATTAAAGTTGAGTCCTTCAAAGACAAAACCTTCAACGGCAAGGTGACCAAGATTTCGCCCATGGGGGTTGAGAAAGACAATGTAACCACCTTTGAAGTCCGCGTGTCTATCAACAATCCTGGCGGAGAACTCAAGGCGGAGATGACGGCAAACGCCGAGATTATTCTCGAAGAGCACAAGGAGGTTCTGCAGATTCCCGAAGGCGCCATCATCTACGACAAAGATAAGAAATCGTTCGTCGACATTCCCGACTCCCGTGCCAAGGACGGCATGAAGAAAATCGCCGTGAACATCGGCATTTCCAACGGCGCCAAAACCGAAGTTCTGAGCGGTCTAAAGGAAGGCGAAGAAGTGGTGTTGCAATAATCGCTTCCCCCTTCACTCCACAAGGTTTGTAGATGACTTGTCATTCCGAGCGAAGTTCCTGTCATCCGTCTTCGGATGACAGGAACGCGGTCGAGGAACCTGCTTTTGGAAAAAACTATGGCTAAGTGCAAATTCCCAACCGTTCTAATCGCCTGCGTGGCTGCTTGCCTTCCCGCGTTCGCTTCTGCTGAAGGCTCGTTCCAGCGTACGCTCCAGGTTAATGGTCCAGCCAGCATCGATCTCACCACTGGTTCCGGAAATGTGAATGTGCATACCGGCAGTTCAGGTCAGGTGCAGATCACCGGACGAGTGAAGGTCACGAACTGGTTTGGAGGGGATTCCGAAAAGCAGCTCAAGACGATCACCGACAATCCGCCAATCCAGCAAAGCGGAAATGATGTTCGCATCGGAAACAGCGGCTCCTCGGAGCTCTTTCACAACGTGTCCATTAGCTATGATCTTGTCGTTCCACCCGACGCTCATCTGCATTCGCACACCGGCTCCGGCAATCAAACTGTAGAAGGTCTACGCGGGTTGGTTGAGGCGGAATCGGGCTCCGGCAGTCTGAAAATCTTCGACATCGGCAGTACCGTTCGTGCCGAGACGGGTTCGGGAGACATTCGGCTTCAGCGGGTGAAAGGTGACGTGCGCGTCAAGGCGGGAAGTGGATCGATTGAAGCCAGTGATATTGCCGGTGGTTTTGAGGCCCAGACGGGAAGTGGCCACATCGACCTGGATCAGTCCGCTCCCGGAGCCGTTCGCGCCGAAACTGGATCAGGCGGCATGGAGCTGCGCGGAGTTAACGGATCCCTCGAAGCCACAGCCGGAAGCGGCAACATCTCTGCAGACGGCAATCCAACCGGATCATGGAGCCTTCGTACCGGTTCTGGTGGAGTACGTCTGAAACTGGCGTCAAGTTCGGCATTCGATCTCGATGCACATACAAGTTCCGGATCAATCTCAGTCAGCCAGCCCGTCACCGTTCAAGGGACAATCGGACGAAAAGAACTTCGCGGAAAGGTTCACGGTGGAGGCGTTCCCGTCGAAGTAAAAACTGGTTCAGGGAACATCGATATTCAGTAACCGAGAACTGGGAACCAAGAACTAAGAACTGGTTTTTCTTAAAATCCGGGGCAATCCCCGATTAGTTCCCGGTGCGCATCGAAAGCACCTCAGCCGGATTCTCTGCCGGCACAACTTGTGAGCCTGATGCGAGCGGCAATCGAATTTCTACCGTCAATCCCCCTTCTGGTCGATTGACTGCGCGTACGCTGCCGCTGTGGAGTGACACCGCCCGGGCGGTAATCGCCAGCCCCAAACCAACCCCCCCGGTCTGACGTCCGCGTGCATCATCAATTCGATAAAACGGGAGAAAAAGCTTATCGAGCGCGTCTTGCGGGACCCCCGGCCCCGAATCTGTGACCTGCACCACCGCCTGTGAGCCCTCCGCTCCTTCTTCTGCCTGCAGTCGAATTCGCACCGTCGTGCCTTCCTCGGTGTAGCGGATGGCATTGCGCACAACATTTTCTATCGCACTGTGGAGCAGGCTCGGGCTACCCTTCACCACGTAATCGGTCGAGGCTTCAACTTCCACCTGGCACTGGCGGTTCTGAGCTTCGAACGTGGCGTCCTTCGCAATTTCCTGGATGAGATCTTGCAGATGTACCTCGGTTTTTTCCAGCGAGTCGTCGCCGCCCTCCAGCCGTACCAAGGTCAGCAAACGCTGAATCATTTCATTCAACCGGCTGGTCTCGCGTTCAATTCGATCGAGCGCGGTGTAGGCATCGGCTCCGCTCCTCTGCCGAGCCAGCTCGAGGGCCACGTTGAGCCGCGCCAGCGGAGATCGCAACTCGTGCGAAATGTCCCGCAACAATTGCCGTTGTGCTCCAACCAGGTTCTCCAGACGATCAGCCATCAGATCGAAGTCGCGGACCAGTTCCGCGGTCTCGTCCCGACGCCGTGAACCAGGAATGCCTGCGCGCGCAGTCAAATCTCCCGACGCCATTTTCTGCGCTGCGGCGCGCAGTCGTGTGATCGGCGAAGTCAGGTATCGCGCCAGAATGTAGCACACCAGCCCCGACGAGATAATCCCGATCAACAGCCCAAGTCCCGGAATACCATGGATGGCAAACGGTCCGTGCGGTTCTGGGGGCAGTTCGATGAACAAAGTGTACGGGTGTCCATCCGGCCCCGTCATCGCCGCACGTAAGAACTGCACCGGGTGAAATTTCCCCCAGAAACTATCGGCAGTACTCAAGTGACCGCGTTGAGCGCGCTCCAGCCACTCTGGCGATTTGCGTCCCAAGATATCGTGCCCTTGTTCGTCGATCACGAACAAACGCACGTGATAACTGTCATGCACTCCCCTGAGGTACTTCCAGACACCCTGTTCTCCGCCCGACTGGTTCGCCTGAATTGCATCATTGAGAAATCTGGCTTCCTGTGCCTGAAGGTAGGCTATCTCCCGCGACGGGCGCATTGCGTAGGCGACCAAAATGGCCAGCATGAAAAACAACGCTTGTGCCATCCAGTAGGAAACGAAAATCTTGAGGAATAGACTTTTCATCGTTCGCTCGTGGCTGCCTGGCGTGGATGCGCAAAAATGTATCCCACCCCCCGCACCGTTTTGATGTGATCCGTACCCCCCTCGGTATCCCCAAGCTTCTTGCGAACCTTGCTGACGTGCATATCAATACTTCGATCGAATGGCGAAAACTTCCGGCTCAAAACCTCGTCCACCAGTTGCTCGCGGGTGACCACGCGGCCGGCCTCACGCAATAAAACATGCAGAAGATTGAACTCTACCGAGGTCAGGTCCACCGGTTCGCCGTTCTGTAGAACCGTCCGCGTTGCCGGATCCAGGTCGATGTCGCCTACATGCAATGGCTCTGGAATTTCTGGAACCGCTCTCTCCCCGCCTTGTGTCCGGCGCAGAATCGCCCGAATTCGAGCTACAAGCTCGCGCGGATTGAAGGGTTTCGGCAGATAGTCATCCGCTCCAATTTCCAAGCCGACAATTCGATCGACATCTTCGCCCCGCGCGGTAAGCAGCAGCACCGGAATCTTCGATGTGTTGCGAATCTTGCGCAGAACATCGAAACCATTCATGCCCGGCAGCATTACATCCAGCACAATCAGACGATAGTTGCCGCTTAGTACCCGCTCCAGACCGCGATTTCCGTCGTAAACCGCTTCGATCTGGAAGCCTTCTGGTTCAAGGTACTCACCCACCAGGGCGCAGAGCTCCACATCATCGTCGATGACCAGAATGCGATCCACTTTGCTCATACTAATTCTCTAACAATTGTCCGCAAGTTCCAGTAAAGAAGTGTCAAACCGACACCTTGCCACTTTTACAAAACTTTACTCCGGTTGACCGACAATTTACTACCGGGCTGACCGAAATAGTGTTCATATCTACAGAAACGGACATCCGAAAATTCGGAAGGTGAGGGAAGGAGTAGATCATGAAATCAAGTCGTTTGAATTTGGGCGCTGCGCTACTCGCGGCCGTGCTGCTGGCCGGTACAGCCATTGCCCAAGGACCGCACGGTCCCGGCGGAGATCTCTTTGGACCGATGCTCGGAAATATGACCGATATTCTCGATCTCACGGATGCGCAACAAGCGCAGATCAAGCAGATTCACGAGAATGCCAAGCCCAGCATGAAGCCGCTGATGGATCAGGAGCACCAGAGCCATCAGGCCCTGATGCAACTCATCACCAGCGGAAACTTCAGCGAAGCTGCGGCAAAGAAAATTCTGGATCAGGAATCGCAGGTCCACGAGCAGATGGCCCTGCAGCACGCCCAGCTGGCCGCGCAAGCTTACCAGGTCTTGACCCCCGATCAAAAAACCAAGTTCGCTCAAGTCATGGCAAGACACCAGCAACGCATGCAGGAACGCATGCAGCTGCACTCGCAGGAAGCGCCAGCTCAGCCGTAATCGCGAATTATAGCGCCGATGTCTGGATGGCTGAATTTCCGTAGCCGCAAATATTCGGCCATAGCTTCGGCGCTCATTTACTAAGGAGAAACGTACGTGGCAAGCGCAACCATCCCAGCGACTCTCATTGACACAATTGCCGGCGAGATGGCCTCCGGGATCGACCGAGCGGTTGAATGCTGGATGTCGCAGGTCGAGCAAGCCCTGACCGATGTCCAGCTAACTTCGCTCGGCAGACTACAAGCCGTGCGCCAGGTCCTCGAAAAATACAAGACCCTGACCGGCAAGGCCCAGTTGCAGGGACGATCAGCGTAGCCGATCCAGAGCTGTTATGTCTTTCGACTCTCTCTATTCGTTTTTGATCGATGCGACTTGGCTTTTCCTTGGAAGTTGGGTCGTGCTTTTGGCCGCCGCCTATATCCTTGCCTTTAACGGGGATTGGTCCGAAAAAGCCAGCCAGAAAAAAGGCAAGTAGCGTACCTGCTCCGCTCGGCCGCCCTCAAACCCGCGATTTCGTTCACCACTGCCCCTGAAGCTTCACCTGCTAGAATTTCATCTACTAACCCATGTTGCCGAAGAGCCTGCGTCCTCTTTTCCCGTATCTTAAGAAGTACCGTCGCAGTTATCTGATCGGCACACTTTGCGTCTTTCTGCATAACGGCATCTGGATTCTGTTTCCTCTCGTTATCCGCCGCGCTATCGACGATCTGCACCTCGGTGTCACGCGCCACAAGTTGCTGACCTTCGCTTTGCTTCTGCTCGCCATCGCGTGTGCGAAAGGCATCTTTCAGTTCCTCACCCGCTGGATTGTGATCGGAGTCTCCCGCGAGATTGAATTCGATCTTCGCAACGACCTTTTCCGCCACCTCGAGAAGCTCTCATATTCCTACTACCAGCGCACCCGCACCGGCGACATCATGGCGCGCGCCACCAATGATCTGAATGCTGTCCGTATGCTGCTCGGGCCGGCCATCATGTATTCCGCGAATACCATCATCTTCACGGCCGGCGCGCTGGCCTTCATGCTGTCGATCAGTCCGCATCTGACCTTATATGCTTTCCTGCCCCTGCCCGTCGTGAGCATCATCATCCAGTACTTCGGACGCCAGATTCACGAGCGCTTCGAAAAAATTCAGGCAATGTTTTCTGAGATTTCGGCACGCGCCCAGGAGAATTTTTCAGGGGTAAGAGTGATCCGCGCCTATGTGCAGGAAGAGGCGGAAACCGCCGCGTTCGAAGCTGCTAATAAGGAATACATTGGACGCAGCCTGAAACTGGTCCGCTTGATGGGCATGCTTTGGCCCACCCTCGAAGTCATGCTCGGTTTTGCCATTGTGCTGGTGCTCTGGCTCGGCGGCCGTCAGGTTCTGCAAGGACGCATTACTGTCGGCGATTTCGTGGCCTTCAACACCTACATGGTTCAACTGACCTGGCCGGTCATCGCACTGGGGTGGGTGATCAACATTTTCCAGCGCGGCACCGCCTCCATGGGCCGCATCAACGAAATTCTTGTGGAGCAACCGGAAATCCTGGATGTGTCCACTCCCTCCAGCAAGAGCCCGGCACCAATTGAGGGAGAGATTGAGTTCCGCGATCTTGATTTTGGCTATAAGGCCACGCCTGTTCTGAAAAACATTAATCTCCGAATTCCCGCAGGGACCAGCCTCGCCATCGTTGGCCCCACCGGTTCCGGCAAGACCACGCTGGTCAGCCTGATTCCGCGGATTTACGACGCTGCGCCAGATGCAGTCCTCATCGACGGACGCCCCATCCGCGAATTTCCCCTTGAATTCCTGCGAAAGAGCATCGGTTTCGTGCCCCAGGAAACGTTTCTTTTCAGTGAAAGCGTACGCGAGAACATCGCATTTGGAGTTCAGGGCGCGGCAGACTCTGAAATCCAGCAAGCCGCGCAGGCCGCCAGCATCGCCGACGACATTGAAAGTTTTCCGGAGCAATACAAAACTCTTGTTGGCGAACGTGGCATCACTCTTTCTGGAGGGCAGAAGCAGCGCACAGCCATTGCCCCCGCGCTGATCCGCGATCCCCGCATTCTGATTCTGGATGACGCGCTCTCCAGCGTGGATACCCACACAGAAGACAAAATCTTGAACCACCTGCGCGAGATCATGGCCGGCCGCACTACAATTTTCATTTCTCACCGCGTTTCTACCGTT
>Ga0187779_10002254_pt1 | contig 11851 bp, 9 predicted proteins | sample 1015_Q2_SP10_10__FD_132435 | JGI IMG/M metagenome (GOLD analysis project Ga0187779, IMG submission 132435) | Tropical peat soil microbial communities from peatlands in Department of Meta, Colombia - 1015_Q2_SP10_10_MG | ecosystem: Environmental > Terrestrial > Soil > Wetlands > Peat | place... | reverse complement strand
CAGTTCCGTCACGCGGTTCACGGGAAACCCCAGCCCCGCGAGCGCATCGAAGGAGAGTTTGGTGTTGATCGCGAAATAGTCGCCGGGGAGTAGCACCGTCGCCGCGATGAGGGCCATCATGGCAACAAAACCTTCGGTGAGCATGGCGCCGAACCCGATGACCGGGATGTCCCGTTCGGACATGATCATTTTCGGGGTCGTTCCGGATGATATGAGGGCGTGGAACCCCGATATCGCGCCGCAGGCAATGGTGATGAACATGAAGGGAAAGACCTTGCCCGGGATAACCGGCCCGCCGCCGTTCACGAACCGTGTGACGGCCGGCATCTGGATCACCGGAGCGATGAAGAGGACGCCGACGGCAAGCAGGAGAACCGTGCCGATCTTCATGTAGGTAGAGAGGTAATCACGGGGACAAAGCAGCATCCAGACCGGAAGGACCGAGGCGATGAAGCCGTACAATGCGATGGATATCACGAGCTGGTTTTTCGTAAGATTAAAGAAAGGTTCAAGCACCGAGCCGGGGATGAACCGGCCGACGATGACCGCCGCGAGCAGCAGGACGAATCCGACGGCACTCACCTCGCTGACCTTGCCGGGCCTGATGCGGTACAGGTAGAGCCCCATAAAGAGCGCGATCGGGATCGTGACCGCGATCGTGAAGGTTCCCCAGGGGCTCCTGGTGAGCGCGTTCACCACGGCGAGACCGAGACCGGCGAGCGCCACAATGATGATGAAGATGATAGCGAACGACGCAGCCAGGCCGCCGACGGGTCCGATCTCGTCCTTCGCGATCTGCGCGAGCGAACGGCCGCCCCTCCTGACCGACGCTGCGAGGATCACCATGTCATGGACCGCGCCGCCGAAGACCGATCCGATCAGGATCCAGAGGAAGCCCGGCAGGTATCCGAACTGCGCTGCGAGCATGGGTCCTATGAGCGGGCCCGCGCCGGCAATGGCGGCGAAGTGGTGGCCGAACAGGATCCAGCGGTTCGTCGGATGGTAATCCACCCCGTCCTTGAGGTCATGAGCCGGCGTTCTCAGAGCGGGATCGAGCGACAGTACCTTTGCCGCGAGGAACGACGCGTAGATCCGGTAGGCGATGACGTAAAAACAGCCGGCAGCCACAATGATCCAAAGCGCGTTCACTTTCTCCGCAGGGTTGATGGCGCCCGATACAACAGCGATCGAGATAGCCGCCATCAGGGAGACGAATATCCAGATCAGTTTTTTCAGTGTGCCTTTCATGATCCCACCTCGCATCATCTGGTACGCTGTATGGAGCATGATGTGTATCAATCACATTGTATGAAATAACGTTCACGATGTCAACCGTGCCGAACCATAGTATCCCCTTTCCCACAAGGCAAATCCGGCCATGTTTGAGCACGCTCTTTCATGTTGTTTGCGAATCAACAAACACGTCTTTTTCTGTGCAGAAAACGATGATTTCGAACCAAGAATCATACGGTACGATGGATGCGCCGATAAGCTGTGCAATTGCGAGAGGAGCACGGCATGGGGGCGAGAGCGGAGATGTCAAGTTGCTTGAAGCAGTATGGCGGCCAATTTCAAAGGGATGGCCATGAACTTGTCGCCTATGACGGGAAAAACTCAAGCAGATCCGCTCATTGCGAACGGCGCGGTCTGGGAGCCGTCCGCCGCGCATGCGGCGAAAAAGGTGAGAATCATCCCTGAACGCTATCTGCGTTACCACTTGCCGTCCGTGATGCCGATCTAGAGTGCGACGTTAAACCTCTTGGTGACGTCGGCCTTCTTAAGCAACGAGAGGGTGTGCTCAAAATCCTTCGGCGTTGTCCTGATAAATCCTTGGATGCCGAGAGTTTTTCTGACCGCAGCAGCCTCCGCCGAGGGGTCGTCTTTCACTTCAAGCAGGGCGTCCGATACTTTCGCTGCAAGCACCGAGGGAACATTTGTAGAAATGATCAGGGTCCCGTCAGGGTTTTCCCCCTTGTCTTCGCCCACCATCGTCAGATCGGGATAATTATTTTTCAGCGCGTCCCATACCCTGTTTTTCACGATAGCAACATCAGCCAGGCCTTTGTTGACCGCTTCGAGTGCGGCCCCGTGAGACGCGACGTTGATCTCCGTAGCGTTGACATTCTCTGCACCTGGCAACGAGTGGAAATAAAAGTCACCTGAAGACGCCAAACTCGTGAAGATCACCCTTTTCCCGCTGAAATACTTGGCCGAACCGGTAAATTTCGGAGATCCCTTCTTGGCAATGACCGCTGCCCAGTAGGTGCTGTGTCCGCTCTTATCAACGGGACGCACGGCCGGCGTGGCGAGGTCCTTCAGGATCATGAAGCCGGCTACGCCTGAGCCGCTGAACATCGCATCAACTGAGCCCACGGCGAACATCCCTGCTGCGGCAGGATAGTCTTGTGCCACCGCGAAGATCGCATTGATTCCTTTTTTTGAAAGGTATTCGAGCACTGGCGTGAACTTCTCGGCCGCTCCGGGTTGATCCTGCATGATGGCAATCCTGAACTGCTCCGCAGTCGAGAGGCTTGGGCGAGAGTATGCTATCACTACGCCAAACAAAATCAGAAAACCGATAACTATCCGTTTCACCGTGACCTCCTAATTTATGTGTTCCCAAAATGCTCGTGCTAGAGATAACCTTGTCATGGTCTGCAAAGCTCTTTATGAGAAAGTCGAGAACATCCGACGTTATTACAGAATGGATCTAAAGGATGAGTCATCTCCTTATCGTCATGTTATTACCGCATAGATCTGCAGTCCGATTTAAATTTTGATGAATGTAGTCCTCGATCTTTTTTGCATTGTCGTCAGATATCTTGTTTTCGTCGAATTGAGGCATAGATGCTATTTGGCTTCTCATTATCCAGACGATATTTTTTGTCGAGCTCAATTTTTCCGCATCCGGATGGCATGCTAGACAATGCTTATTGTAGAGCGCCTCACCAACATGGCTGCTCGCGTCTCCTCCCGTCGAACTGTTTGAAATAATAGAGAAAAGAGTGGTTACGGACAACAATATTATTATTTTTTTCATATGATGTCCTATTCTATTATTGAACATTCCTTTACAGGGGATTGGTCAGGCCACGGTTGTTTTGTTTGTCTCATTTTGCAATTATTTATCGGATGCTGGCCGTCAAACTTTAGCGTTTCAAAAAAAGATGTGGTTAAAATTGTAATTTTAGGTCGTTTGCATCTGTGCGGAAATGAAATGACTTAACTGGAGAAAGCATTTACATCTGCGGTGTGAAGGGATTTTCGGAGAGGGGATTCGGAACGTTTATCGCGTTGAGCATTGCCGATGTAACGGTGTGTTATAGTGGTGTTTCCTAGGACCGCCGCTATAATAACCAAGGGAAGCTACTTATTTCTTGATTCATTGCCAATCAAGGCAGTCAATAAGAGTGATTACATTGCCAGTACACGGTAATTCTGGTAATACGGCTAAGTCCTGCACATGTTCTGCCCAATGAAATACCTTCTCCTTGAGGTTGCTAAGATTTTAATATTCAGCTCAGCTTTCGATCCGTCTCTTTGCTTTTGTCAGGTCTCTGGACGTTCTTTTACCATCTTTTCCAATTGTTCGCGGTATTTTCTTAGTGCTGCCTCAGCCTGTTTTCGCTCTGTTATATCCTGCCATATGCTTTGAAGAACTTTATTGCCGAATAAATCAACTGTCCGCACAATAACGTGAACATCTCTTATCTTTCCATCTTTGGTCTTATGCATCGTTTCAAATTCAGCGCTGCCTTTATGCAACACTTCCTTGATCTTGGCTCCTATTTCTTCGGGACTCTGGATTGCATCAATGTCAGAGATACGGAGCCTTGCAAACTCCTCCTTTGAATAACCAAGCTGACGACAAGCCGTTTCATTGAATTCAATCATGTTCCCCATGGTATCCCCGATCAAAATGCCGTATGGAGACTGTTCGAAAATTGCACGATACCGGAGTTCCGCTCCGTGCTCTTTTTTAAGAGTGGTGATGTCTTTTGAAACGATGCTGACGGCCACCACTTCGCCGTTCGGTCCCTTGACCGGGCTCACGGTGCGAAGGAAGTAACGACCGTCCCTTTGACTCCTATGTTCATGCTGTAGCGATTCCCCGGTCTCGAAAACCTTGTTCACTCTTTCGCTAAAAACGCTTGTTTCTTCCGGTGAATGGAAGTCGCCATAGGATTTGCCCACATATTCTGTGTCGAAAATGACAAAGAGTCTGGACCGATGCTTCGCGTTCATGAATAGATACTCGCACTTCCTATTGACCAGATAAATTGAATTATCGGTGGTCTCTACGAGGGAGCGATACCTCGCCTCGCTCCCCTGCAGCGTCTCTTCCGACCGCTTAAGCTCCTCGATGTATGATTTCAATGGGTCGAATGCGAGGTAATAAATTAGTGGAAACAGTATAATGGTAATCAATGCCGCGTCCACCAGTGCGAACGTTTGTATGGATAAAGAAGGGAAGATCGATAGAATGAGGTCGACAAGAGCTGCAGATGCGAAAATTGAGGCCGTTATGATAATGAGCAGTTCAATCGGCCGAATAAACATCCCTGTAGACGTTCTACGATTTATTTTCATATCGAGGAAATTCACCCACGAATCGGAGCCGTGACTGACGGTATTTCGACGGCAAATTAAACTGCTCGATAGAGCAACTATATCATAAAATGAAGACTTCCAAGGCATACCAAAGCAGAAAAATTTATTTGGGAGCCATGAAATCTTGTGGTATCAGATATATTTTTCGGCCGAAGTCCGGGGCTCCGCCTGGGAGAAAACTTTAAGACGCGGAGGACTGAAAATAAAGCTATAATCTAAAAAATAACATTGGCCTCAAGAAGGCATTGCAATCGTCCCAAAGTAGCAGAGAAACCATTGAACAGGACCTCATCTTCAACTACCATTTCACTAGAAAAAGGAGGAAACGCTATGCCGCACTATATCATTCTCAGCAACCTCACGGATGAAGGGCGCAGGACGATCAAGCAGAGACCGGAAAGGATCATGGAAGTGAACAAGGAGATCGAAGCCATGGGGGTAAAGATCCTCAAACAGTACGCGCTGCTCGGTTCTTACGATTTTCTTAATATCGTGGAAGCGCCGAACAATGAAACGGTCATGAAGATGTCCGTCGAGATCGGATCGAGAGGGTCGGTCCATCTCATGACGCTTCCTGCCCTGTCGGTCGAGGAGTTCATAAAGAAGATCAAGTGATGGATCATCCCGTATTAAAGAGGGTGAAAAAGCCTGGGTAAAATCTGTTGCGATGAGCGGGCTTGAACGCCCGCCTCGGGCTCCGGGCGAGCTCCCAGGGAGGCGATGGAGCCGCAATGAGAACGGAGGATCCATGAAATGTATGATTTCGATGCTATTCTTGCTGGTATTGTCAACGAATGCCCGCGCTGCGATACGTACTGAGACTGTCGAATACAAACAGGACGGCGACGTGCTCGAGGGCTATCTTGCTTACGACGAAGCGGTCAAAGGAACGAGGCCGGGAGTCCTCGTCATACACGAGTGGTGGGGCATCAATGATTACATTAAGAAGCGTACAGAGCAGCTCGCACAGCTTGGGTATATTGCCTTTGCCGCCGATATCTACGGCAAGGGCCTTCTGGCAAAAACTCCTGAAGAGGCCATGGGGCTAGCAAGGAAGTACCGGGGCGGGAGTGATCGCGCCCTGTTGCGCGCCCGTGCACAGGCGGGCCTGGACATCCTGAAAAGGAATCCCCTGACAGACGCAAAACGTGTTGCTGCAATAGGTTACTGCTTCGGCGGGACTGCGGTGCTCGAACTTGCCCGGAGCGGCGCAGACGTGGCAGGCGTCGTGAGTTTCCATGGCGGGCTTGATACGCCGAACACGGCTGACGCAAAGAACATTAGGTGCAAAGTACTGGCCCTCACCGGCGCAGATGATCCCCACGTTAAGCCGGAACAGGTGCTTGCCTTCGAGGATGAAATGCGCACAGCTGGCGTTGACTGGTACCTGGTGGCCTACGGGAACGCCGTACACAGCTTCACGAATCCCGCCAGCGGCTCCGACAATTCAAAGGGCTCAGCATATAACGAAAACGCTGACATGCGGTCCTGGCGTGCGATGAAGGACTTCTTTGAAGAGATATTCAAATGAAGAAAGTGATTGGGCTCAAAACTTTTGGAGGGGAACCAACTCCGCCCTCAAAAAACAGTTAATCGCGGAGAGAACCATTTCTGAATTCATTCCAGAAGCACGTAATCGGCGTCCTTCGTCGTGACGCTCTTCCTGTCGATCTGATCGGGGATGAGGGGCAAAATCACCCGGTAGGTGTACTTCGACTCCATCGCGACTTGCCCAGGCATCCCCCGCTTCCACGCATGACCGACGCCGGCCAGAACCACAATGGTCCTGCCACGATTCTTCTTCAGATACTCGACGAGGTGAAATGCCATGGACTTGTCCCAAACCATCTGGGCCTCGCAGAAATTCACGAACTGCCGCTCTTGACGGGAATGGTCGGTATATGCCTTTCTGATGAACTCCATGTACGTCGAGTCGACATTGCAGCTGATACCGCTCGGCAGGCGCTTCTTCTCTTCTTCAGTAAGGGACGCAAAACCCTGTTGAGCTATTTTTTTTGATATCCCTTCCGGTATGTTCAACCCGACGAGGGGGATCTCATGATCCCGAGCGTACCAGAATATCTCGCGATAGAACGGCCAGGGCATGCGCCAATTGTCATAGTATGAGGGGAGAAACTGCTCCAAAGATGATTTCCCGAGCACCCAGGAATCGAGCACACCCTGGCTGTCGTGCCTGAACATCTCGAGCCCAACGGCCATCGGCGTATCGGACTCGTGAAAGGCCCTGATGACAGCAAGCTCTGCCTCGTGGTGCTCGGTGCTGTCATGTATCTCTCCGATGAATACGATATTGGCCTTCTTCACCTCGTCGATCATCTGGTTAAAGGTGATGATCTTGCCGTCGCTGACCCGCAGAACGCCGCCTTCGGTAGCGACGCACTGTGCAGCGGCTAAAAAAGACAGCACGAGGGAAAGGGATAATATATTTTTTTTCACGACATCTCTCCTTGGCGACGCAATCTTTCACCTTGTTTCATGCTCCCTCTCTCCTTCAGGCTCGCGCTCTTGCTGCGGCGGCTGGTCCGGGGGGGTTGTGCGCTGTTGAGTAGCCGGCACATGATGATAATAGGGATATTGCCACCATGGGCCCCAATAATAATAAGGGTAAGGATAGAACCAGTAGTCATAGTAGTAATATGGTGCCGGGTAGTATTGGCTTTCCTTCGGCCAGAGGTAGATCTGCCGAATTGAAAAGACCGGATAGACATATTCCATCTCGTCTATCCTGCCCTTCCGCAGTTCGACGAACTGGACTGCCAGCGTGATCCTTCTCCCCCTGTGATACACCTCGGGGTCCAGCATCGCCCCATCCCCTGAGAGCACCGCAAGGAAGCGCCCCTCGGAGTAGCCCTGATCCTTGAAGTGCCCGGCACTGTCCACGGGAACATGCATTGCCTCAATCTGGGCCCCAGCTGCGGTCAATTTTGTTTGCACAATGACCCCGCCGAGGATGAAGAGCGTCCCCCCGTACTTGCCGGGATTTTCTCTCAAGTGTTGAAATGAAACCTCTCTCGAACCTTTTCTCATGTATTCGCGGTTCAAGACCGGGGCACAGGAGAAAAGTATCATGCCGGGCACGAACAACAGCAGAACCAGCCATTTCCTCATCATGATTAATTGTTGCTCATATCCATGGCGATGTCAAGCCCGCATGCGGAGTCCGGGCTATGTATTGGCTCCTGTGGCCCAAAAGGATATTTTTTACCCTTCGCCAGCTTCATCGGGTAGAATTAAACTAACGCGACACGGATTTGTCTAATGAACACGATAGGCATATCTTGGAAGGAGGCTTCTCATGCGAGCGGGAAGATATCTGACGATCATTCTTTTGCTGCTTATTCCCCCGGCTGCCATGGGAAATGACCTGGGGCTCATCAGATTGAGCTTGGTCGAGGGAGACGTGCAGATCGTGGTCCAGGACACGACGGACTGGACCGAGGCCGCGATCAATCTGCCCCTGAATGAAGGAGACCGTCTGTGGATTCCCGAAAACGGCAGGGCTGAACTCCAGATCCAGGGCGGTGTCTACGTACGGGCTGCTGGAAATACGTCACTGGATGTTCTCACGGCAAGCCGCGATTCGGCGCAGTTCTTTGTCAGCCTGGGCCATATCTACATCAGCAACCGGCGGGGCGGAATCAAAACCGTCCAGGTCGATACGCCGTTTTCATCCCTTCGCAGTTATGATAACTCCATCATGATGATCGACATTTCAGAGGAAGGCGTAACCGAGGTTTCGGTGCTCAAAGGCTATGTCTACGCCGAAAGCAGGGCCGGAGCCACGCAAGTAACCGCAGGCAACACCCTGACGATCCGTGGAGAGGACAATGCCGAACTAGCGCCAATCGGCTCGCCCGATGACTGGGAGCGGTGGAATATGGAGCGGGACCAGCGTCTCAACGCTTGGAGCGAGAGCTCCCGCTATCTTCCCGACGAGCTCCATGAATACGCATCCGACTTCGATAGCAATGGTCGATGGGACTACGCAAGCGACTATGGATACGTCTGGGTGCCTGCCGTAACGACAGCCAGTTGGGCACCCTATACCTACGGGAGATGGGTCTGGATCAGGGGCAGCTATGTATGGGTCGACCATGACCATTGGGGCTGGGCGCCCTGCCATTACGGCCGCTGGGTATTCATTCCAGCACGCGGCTGGTGCTGGGTGCCGCCGTCGAGAGGGGCCGTTTACTGGGGGCCTGGATATGTAGGCTGGACCGTGACACCAAGCTACGTGGCGTGGGTCCCTCTGGCGCCCGGTGAGACCTATTACGGATATGGGTATTACGGTCCCTGGAGCGTGAATGTCGCCACCGTCAACATCAATAAGGTGACGGCGAACCGTACCTACGTGAACGCAAGGGTCAACAATGCGGTCATGGTCGTACAGCGGGACAGCTTCGGCACCGGCAGGAGGGTGCCGATGAAGGTCGATGAGAACCCTTTTCTCGAGCGAAGACAGCAGCCTGTACGGGATGTCACGGCTGCTCCACCCCGCGTAAGACCGGAACACCCCATCGTTCTTGTTCCGCCCGAGGCCCGGGAACATGAACGTCAGGCGCCTCACGAAGGGGAGCGGGAACGGATGCCCGGCGAGGTTCCCGAAACCCAGCGCCCCGCACCCGCGGTTTCACTCGCAACGAGGCCTGAACAGCATCTTCCTCCTGAACAGGTGAGAAGGTCACGTCCGGAGGAACTGAAGAATGAACGCAGGCTGGTGCAAGAGCGGGAAGCATCGGTTTTCAAGACACAGCCGCCGGAAAACCTGAAGGTCAGAAAATCGAATGAACCCAAGGTGATCAACAGAAAGCCAGTGAAACAGCAGCCGCAGAAAAATGACGGACAAGTTCAGCATGAAGAACATCGGGTGCATTGACCAGACAAACTGAAAAAACGAGCATAAACCTTTCAAACTCAAAATGCGCGGGCTAAAACGACGACTCTCTCAATTGCCCGGCCGAATACATGTCCCCATACCCTAAGCCGGGTTTCGATGTCATTGCTGGGCTGGTCGGCGTTCGGAGTTTCTTGCTTTTCATATTCGCCGGAGGAGGGCTTATGAAGATCGGTTTCATTGGACTAGGCATCATGGGAAGTCGTATGGCGGCCAATTTGCAAAAGAAAGGCCATGAACTTGTCGTCTATAACAGGACAAAAGTGAAGGCAGATCCGCTCATTGCGAGCGGCGCCGTCTGGGCGCCGACCCCCGCGGATGTGGCGAAAAAGGTTAGAATCATCTTTACCATGCTAGGGAAACCCGATGCCGTGGCGGAAACCGCGCTACTCGGCAAGGACGGTTTCCTGAACCATCTAGTCGACAATCCGCTCTGGATCGATTGCAGCACGGTGAACCCTTCTTTTTCCCGTCTTATGGCGGACGAAGCAAAACGGCGGAAGGTCAGGTTCATCGATGCGCCTGTCGGCGGATCCAAAGGTCCGGCGGAACAGGGGCAGATCCTGTTCTTCGTCGGTGGCGATAAGGCGGACGTGGACGAAGCGAGGCCGTTCCTCGAGGCCATGGGCAAGGCAGTGTATCATGTGGGCGGAAACGGCATGGGGTCGGCAATGAAGATGGTAAACAATCTGATCCTTGCGCAGGCCATGGTCGCCTTTTCCGAAGCCGTTGTACTCGGCGATTCCATCGGCATCCCCAAAGACGTGCTGTTCAATACCCTCCTCGGGTCGCCGGTCGTAGCGCCGTTTTTGATGTTCAAAAGATCCAAAATCGAGGAAGGAAAATTCGACGCGGAATTCCCGCTCCAGTGGATGCACAAAGACATGCAGCTTGCAGCCGAGACAGCCTACGAGCTCGGCGTTGCCATGCCTGCCGCCAATGTGACGAAAGAGGTATACGCTCTCGCTTTGCGGAACGGGTTGGGAGGGCATGATTTCTCGGCGGTGTACAAGCTATTGAGTGAGAGGAAGCAGGCTTGACATGTGTCGATGCTGTCTAGCGCGACAGCTCTTTCGGTCCGAGATGAAGCCTTTTCGCTTATCGCGCTAGCAAAGGTCCCGTCAATTTTTGTGCTGTTTTGGCGTCGTGGCAGTGACGGTGCTCGCATGTCTCATGCCTTTTCGCGAGCCTCATACCCCCACTTGGCAAGGGCTGATACGATCTCTTCAAGATGTTTCCTGCCGCGTATCTCTACGGTAAAGGACACCCTCGTCTTGCCCATTGGGATGTCGCCTGAAAATCGGTCATGCATGACATGCAGGATATTCGCCCTCTGGGTTGCCATAATGCCGGCAACGGAGCAAAGGCTTCCGGGATGATCGGCAATCATCACCTCGAACACACCGACCCTGCCGCTCGTCACGAGACCCTTCCGGATGATCCGGTCCATGATGGAGAAATCGATGTTTCCGCCGCTCAAAACGAGGACAAGCCGCTTGCCCCGGAACCGCTCCCTGTTTTCCAGCAGGGCCGCCAGCGTCACTGCGCCTGCGCCCTCGACGACCAGTTTTTTCCGTTCGAGAAAGAGGAGGATCGCCTGCGCAATGGAGTCTTCATGGACTATGGTCATGTCATCTACGTATTCGCTGATAACCTCAAACGTCCGCTCGCCGACCCTGTTGACGGCGATCCCATCTGCGATCGTAGGGAGCGGTACTTGTTCGACTATCTTTTTTTTATTGAACGACATGGCCGCAGAGGAAGCTGATTCGGCTTGAACGCCGATCACTTCGGTCCCGGGGGAGCGCGCTTTCACCGCCGTCGCGATACCTGCGATGAGACCGCCGCCGCCCACAGGCACGAGCACCGCATCGATGTCTTCCAGTTCATCGAGTATCTCCAGACCGATGGTCCCCTGGCCCGCCATGACTTTCTCGTCATCGAACGCATGTATGAAGACGTGGCCCGTAAGGGAAATCGCATGGCCGAGGGCATCGCCGAACTTTTCTCCGAAGAGCACCACCTCCGCACCGTATCCCTGTGTTGCCTCCTGCTTGACGAGCGACGCCGTTGCGGGCATTACGATCTTCGCGCTTTTTCCGAGTTGCTGCGCGGCAAAAGCCACCGCCTGTGCGTGATTACCCATTGATGCCGCAATGACACGGTCCTCCTTTACGGAGGTCAGCTTATGAAAAGCGCCCCTCACCTTGAACGATCCTGTTTTCTGGAGGTTTTCCAGCTTTAGATACACTTCGGAACCGGACAGCATACTGAGCGCGTTCGAATGGATCAGCGGCGTCCTGTGGATGAACTGCCCTATATTTT
>Ga0187779_10002253_pt1 | contig 11854 bp, 8 predicted proteins | sample 1015_Q2_SP10_10__FD_132435 | JGI IMG/M metagenome (GOLD analysis project Ga0187779, IMG submission 132435) | Tropical peat soil microbial communities from peatlands in Department of Meta, Colombia - 1015_Q2_SP10_10_MG | ecosystem: Environmental > Terrestrial > Soil > Wetlands > Peat | place... | reverse complement strand
GCCTGCCCCGGGTCCGGTACAGTTCCAGCTCGCCGGGCCGGACGAAGGCGAACTCTATCCGGAGCACATTCTCCGCGAGGAGATTCGCGAGATCCCGCCGCTTCCCGGTGAGATAGCCGGTGAAACGCTCTTCCACCGCCCTGCGATCGACCGCTTCCGGTTCCGGGCATTCGAGGGCGAGCCGCAGCACTACCCTGCCGGACGATTCCCCGACCTGCAGGATCACCTCATACTCGCCGGTGATTACCTCCATGTTCTCCCGCTGGAAGACCCCCGCCTCGATCTCGACGCGGTTCAGCGGGACACCGAAGATACGGAACGTCTCCGATTCCCGCTGCGGGCTCGCAATTCTCAGGTGAGTCCGGCCGCAGGAGCACTGCGCACGGGAGACGACCGTGGTCGTATCCTCGGTGTCGTAGTTGAGGAGGAGGGTCCCCGCCCGTGCCCCCTCCGGCAGCAGCGTGGTAAGCACCGCCCTGCCCGAATTCCCGTCGCTCACGAAGTCCTCCAGCTGCGGGTCGTAGATATCGAGATGGACGAGATCTTCGGGAACATGCAGTCCCGAGAAGGCGGTGCACTCCCCGCACATCGTCCCTTCGGTGCTGCCGTAGGTGTTGTACACCGGGCATCCCCACAATTCGGCGAGGAACGCACGGGATTCCCCGGCAAAGCTCTCGCCCCCTACTACCAGGCGCTGGATCGAAGTCTCCTGCGGATCGATCCCTTCAGCCGAGAGCCGCCGGGCAAGGCGGAGGAGCTTGAAGACGCTGCCGACGATAGCGGTCGGGCGGTAGCTCGTGATCACCCGCGGGGCAAAATCGCACCGGCCGAACGGGATGACCGTCATCCCGATCCGGTGGGCGGAGAGCGTCATGGTATTTGCCCCCACGTTCATGCCGTAGGAAGCACAAACCACAACGCGGTCCCCGGGCCCGAACCCCTGCGAGACGAAGCTCCGCGTGTACTTCTCCGCGTACCGTTTCCAGTCGTCCCAGGTAAGGAAGAAGCTCTTCGGAACGCCGCTTGTCCCGCTCGTCTCCTGGATGGTGAAGAGATCCCCCCATCCGATGGAGAGGAACCGGAACCCGCCGGTTGCGGGGGGCTGGTTCTCCCGGATGGTCCGGCCGGAGATCACCGGGAGGTGGAGCAGGTCTTCATGCAGCCGGATCTCAGTGGGATCGATACCATTCTTTCGGAACCACTGCCGGTAGAACGGTGAATGCTCCTCCGCGTACCGGACCGTGTACCGCACCCGCTCGTCGATCAGGCTGTCGAGGGTCCCCCGGTCAATCCGTTCCACAGCAGGATCATGGTACCCTGGCATGGTGAAAAAGACTAATGGACCGGCAAGCGGTTAAAGATTCCTTCCCGGGGACTTTTTTGGTTATTCCGGCCCGGGCATCACTTTATTACCCTTGAACGCTATCTGGAAACCATCGGTGGCAGGCCCGGCACCTGCCCGCGAGAAAAAGAGAAGGTTGGTCCATGTCGAAACATATCGTGAAACCTGTCATCATGGGGATAGGATCCAACAATGTGATCCGGTTCACCTGTCCCGACTGCAACACCCAGAACGCGATCACCTGCAGGATGCCCAAGGACTTTTTCCGGGCCACCCGCGATGCGAACTGCCGGGGATGCAGGACCCGGTTCACGATTGTCTCACCGGGCGCGGCGCACCGCGCTGTTATCTCGTCCGGGTCATCCTGACATCTCTTTTTAAAGAACAGGACCCGTTTCCTGCAGATCAACAATTCCCCCTCCGGCACCCCGGCAGGAGGGAGCTGCCGCTTGTATTTGTGCCGTACCTTTTCTGCTTGCAAAACACATTTTTGAGCAGACATTCGTCTTTAAAATTGCCATGAACCAGATTTACCTCATCGGCCACCGCCAGCCCGATATGGACAGCATAGCAAGCGTCATCGGCTATGCCGAATTCTTAAACCTCTCCGAGCCGGGGAGATATGTCCCGGCCCGGTGCGGGGACCTGAATACGGAGTCTGAATATGTCCTGTCCCGGTTCGGGGTCCCTCCCCCGGTCTTTGTAGCATCGGTGGAGCCGAAGCTCTCCGATATCAGGTACAAGCCGGTCTTCTCCCTCGCAGCCGACGTCCCTGCGGTGGATGTCGCTACCCTGATGGCACGGGAAGGGATCCGGAATGTTGTCATCACGGACCCGGACGGAAAGCCCGCCGGCATGGTGGGGGAGCACGCGCTTGCAGAAGCGTATATCCGGAAGATCCATCTCGCCGAACTCGCGGTGACGCCGATCGCGGTCGGGACCCTTGCGCGTATCCTCAACGCGGAGATCGTGGTCTCCGCCCGTGACACGCTCGAAGGGAAGGTGTACATAGCGATCGATGCCCTCCCTGTCATGCTGCGGAGGATGACAGCCCGCGACATCGCGGTCGTGGGCGACAACGAGCCCGACCAGCTCGCGTTTATCTCGGCGGGAATCGCCTGCCTGATCATTGCCGAGGGCGCCCCGGTCGGGGAACGGGTGAAGGCGGGGGCCGCCCGGCGGGGGGTAACGGTCCTCTCGACCGGCCTCGATGCGTTTGGCGTGGGAAAGATGATCTCCCTCTCGCTTCCCGCACGGGAGGTGATGGAGACAAACGTCCCGGTCCTGCGGATGGGCGATACCATCGCCCGCGCCCGGCAGGTCGTGTCCGGCTCACGGTTCCGTGCAGCCTGCGTGGTCGGGGAGGACGGTACGCTCGCCGGCATCCTTACCCGGACAACCCTCCTCGATGACGTGCGGCGACCGGTCATCCTCCTCGACCACAACGAGGCCTCCCAGGCCGTGCCCGGGATCGAGGAGGCGGAGATCGTCGAGATCATCGACCACCACCGGCTCGGTGCTATCACCACGCTCAGGCCGGTCCGGTTCCTCAACGATCCCGTCGGGGCGACCTCGACCATTATCGCCCTGAAATTCCTGGAGTCCGGGCTCAGCCCGTCCCAACCGGCCGCCGGCGTCCTGCTCGCCGGGATCCTCTCCGACACGCTCTCCCTCCGGATGTCCACCACGACCCACCGGGATAAAAAGGCGGTGCAGTTCCTCGCCCCGATCGCAGGGCAGGACCCGGAGAAGCTCGGGCTTTTACTGCTCGAACGGGGGACGGACCTCTCCGGTGCTTCGGTCGGGGTGATCCTTGCCCGGGACACCAAGGAGTTTGAACTCTCCGGGCACAGAGTGGTGATCTCGCAGGTGATGGTTCCCGCGTTCAGCTGGAACCGGGAGCGCGGGGAGGAGATCGGAAACGGGCTGGCCGGGCTCAGATCCTCGTCCGGTGCTGATATCGCTCTCGCTCTCTTCACGAGCGTGGCAGATAATGCGAGCGAGCTCTATGCAGCCGGGGAGCCGGAGTTCCTCGACCGGCTCTTCGGCGGGCCGTTCCCGCAGAGGCTCGGCGGGGTAATGTCCCGGAAGAAGGACTTCGTCCCCTGGCTTGGCGAACGTCTCCGCATGCTCCCTGCCGGAACCCCCTGAAACGCCGGTCCGCGGACACTTTTCGCTTCCTGGTCTCCCGATCTGCGGCAGGGTTTTGATGCCCGGAAGTGCATAGACCGGCATGGAGTCCTTCTGGGAGGAACGGTACCGGGCGGAAGGAAAGATCTGGGGTGATGCCCCGAGCCCGACCGCCCTCCATGCCATACGGCTTTTCCAAAAAGCCGGCTTCCGGCGCGTGCTGGTACCCGGGTCCGGTTACGGGAGGAATGCCGCGGCCTTCGCACGTGCCGGGTTCGATGTAACCGGTGTCGAATATTCCGGAACCGCCGTCCGTATCGCCCGCGGGACCAGCCCGTCGATCAGGTACTGCCACGGGTCGGTCCTCGACCCGCTGCCGGCCGATCAGCCCTACGACGGGATATACTGCTTCAACGTCCTCCACCTCTTCCGGGCCGGTGACCGGGACCGCTTTCTCCGGAACTGCCGCGAGGTGACCCGGACCGGTGGCGGGATGTTCTTTGTCGTTTTCTCCGAGCAGGACAAGAGTTTCGGCCAGGGCAGGGAGACCGAGAAGGACACATTCGAGAGCAGGCCCGGCCGCGAGGTCCACTATTTCACCCGTGACGGGCTCCTCGCGGCATTCGCGGGAACGGATATCCTGTCCGAGGGGCTTGTCGGGGAGGAAGAAGACCATGGCGATGAAGGCCGGCACACCCACCTCCTCAGGTATGTCTGTGCCCGGAAACGATAACCAGGAGATAAGAAGAGCAAAAAACCGGCCCGGGGCCCCGGGTCCAGCGTTCCGGGCAGGTTGGCCGGGCAATTCCCGGGCTGCCGGCAATTTCAGAGACACAGGACGGAAACCTGCCGGCATGTTTTTTATCCGCCTTTTTTAAACTAGTACTTGATAATAATTCATTGCCAGGAAACCCGGGGCATCGTTTGACCCGCCTCGTTCCGGAACGACACCATGTACTCCCTTCTCTACGTCGATGACGAAGAAGAGCTCCTCACCATCGGCAAGATCTATCTCGAGAAGACCGGAACCTTCAGGGTCGATGTCACCCCGTCATGCGGGAGCGCTCTCTCCCTCCTCGGGGAACGGACGTACGACGCCATCATCTCCGATTACCAGATGCCGGAGATGGACGGCCTTGCATTCCTCAAGGTGGTGCGGGCATCGTACGGGGATATCCCGTTCATCCTTTTCACGGGAAGGGGCAGGGAAGAGGTCGTGATCGAGGCCATCAACGACGGGGTCGATTTCTATCTCCAGAAAGGCGGCGATATCCGGGCACAGTTCACCGAACTCTCCCACAAGATCGTGAGGGCGGTCGAACGGAAACGGATGGCCGCGCAGATCCGGGCAAACGAGGCCCGCGTCCGCGAACTCGTGGACAATCTCCCGGTCATGGTGTACGAGTGCGACAGGCAGGGGCAGATCACATTCGTCAACCAGGCCGGCATCGATATCCTCGGCTACCCGCGGGAGGAATTCGAGAGGGGCCTCAACGTCGGGGACCTCATAGCCCCATCCTTCCGGAACAAGTTCATCGCCCGGCTCCTTACCATGCGCGCAGGGAAGGCTGTTCCCCGTGGCCAGGAATACATCCTCCTGAAAAAAGACGGCCGCAGGATCCCGAGCGAAGCGTTTTCTTCGGTCATCTTCCGGGACGGAAAACCCGACGGGCTCCGCGGTTTTTTCGTGGATCTCAGCGGGCAGAAGAAGACCGAAGAGGAACTCAGGCTCCTCCAGATATCCGTCGAGACGGCTTCGGACGAGGTCTTCTGGCTCGACTTTGAGGGGAACATCCTGAATGTCAACGAGGCGGCCTGCCGGATCACAGGCTACTCGCGGGAAGAGCTCACGTCCATGAAGATCTTCCGGCTCGACCCCGATTTCGACCCGGCCCGGTGGGGAGCCTCGATCGCGGACCTCCGGCAGAAAAAGACGCAGGTCTTCGAGACCCGGCACCGGCGGAAAGACGGGACAGTCATCGATGTCGAGATCATGGCAAACTATGTCGAAAAAGACGGGGTCGAGTACAGTTTTGCCTATGCCCGCGATATCACCGGCCGGAAACGGGCCGAGATGGAACTCCACGCAGCGTACGAGCAGATCACGGCAGCGGAAGAGGAGCTCCGGCAGCAGTACGACGAACTCAAGAAAGACGAGGACCTGATACGCGAGAGCGAGGCCCGGTTCCGCACACTTTTCGAATCGGCGAGCGACGCCATCTTTATCGTCGATATGGGCAGGTTCGTCCAATGCAACTCACGGACGCTTGCTATCTTCGGGTGCACGGACAAGGACCAGATCATCGGGCGCTCCCCCACCGATTTCAGCCCCGAGTACCAGGCTGATGGCGGAAGTACCCTTGCGGCGGTCAGGGAGAACGACCGGCGGGTGATGAACGGCGAAACCCTGACCTTCGAATGGCTGCACACGAAACTCGACGGGACACCGTTCTTTGCGGAGGTCTCCTTAAGCCGGGTGGTCGTCGACGGGAAGAACCTCATCCAGTCCATCGTCCGGGATATTTCGGACCGGAAACGGGTGGAAGCAGCAGCGACCCTCGCCAACCGGAAACTCTTCATGATGAACGACGTCTCCCGGCACGTCATCCGGAACAAGATAACCGGGCTCATCGGCTGTGCCGAGATGGCGTGCGAGGCATCGTCTCCCGGGGAGTGCCGGAACCTCAGCAATGACATGAAGGAGATGATCCTTGCCATCCAGAAGCAGATCGACTTCACGCAGGAATACGAGAAGGTCGGGGTGAACCGGCCTGAGTGGCAGAGCCTGAAGAAAGCGGCGGCGGGGGTCGGCCGGCCGGGGATCGAATTCACCGCAGCGTTTTCCGATGTCGAGATCCACGCCGATCCCCTTCTCGGCAGGATCTTCGAGTACCTCATGGAAAACACCGTCCGCCACGGAGGGAAGGTTACGCGGGTGTCCCTCGGTACCCGGGAAGGCCCGGAAGGGCTTGTCATCACGTTTTCTGATAACGGCGTGGGTATCCGGAAGGACCAGAAGGCGAAGATCTTCGACCAGCAGGTCGGGGCCCAGCGGGGTGTCGGCCTCTTTCTCGTGCGGGAGATCCTCGCGATTACGGGGATCGCGATTGTCGAGAACGGGGTGGAGGGACTGGGTGCCCGGTTCGAGATGACGGTCCCGCCCGGAGAGTTCAGGCCCGCCGCCGGCCCCTGAAAAATCAGCAGCTTTTACTCTATGGGCCTCCCACGATCTTCTCATGGGCACTGATCCGGTACCGGGCGCCTTTTCGGAGATCTGGAATCACGTGGCCGCGACAACCCCGGCAGCAGGCTCGCACGGGATGGACCACACCGTACGGGTAGCCCGACTCTGCGAGGTTATCGGCAGGGAGGAGCATGCCGATATGCGTGTCCTCATCCCGGCAGCCATCCTCCATGATATCGCGCGGCCTGCAGAGGAGGAGCGGGGAGTCCGGCACGAGGCCGAAGGGGCGCGTATGGCGGAAGACTACCTGCGTTCCGCCGGGTATCACGGGCCCTCCGTCCCAGCCATCGCCCACGCGATACAGGCCCACCGGTACCGTTCCACGGTTCCTCCGGAGACCCTGGAGGCGAAGATACTCTCCGATGCCGACAAACTCGATGCGCTCGGTGCGGTGGGCATCGCCCGGACATTCCTCCGGGCCGGGGAGCATGGCGGCGGGATCCAGGACGCGGTGGACCATGCCCGCGACAAACTGGAGAAGCTCGAAGGGCTCATGTACACGGAAACGGGCCGCCGGCTTGCCCGGAACCGGCATGCGTTCATGGCGGGTTTTTTCGCGGAGCTCGAACGGGAGCGAAATCCCTGAACGGAAGGGTCTTTAACGGGACCGGGCCAGGCTGTTCTTTTTGGATGGTGAAGGGGCCACGGGCGCTCGCCGTCTCGAAGCCTGATGGCTTCTGCGAATCAGCCTGCTGATGCAGTCTGATACTCGTCGAGGCTCGCCCCGTGGAGCATGGCCGTGGTTCGTTTACCGGTGGTTTCGTAAAAAAAATTTCAATCGAACATCAAGTCCAAAATTTCCTTTTGGAAATCTTCTCTTTCTCAAGGTCTGATGACCTGTCAGAGGTTCAGGGGAGCCGCCCCATGATCCCCGGGGCACATGTGTTTCTTGTTCTACCTTCATGCGACGAGGGCCCGACCAGGCGCCCGAGAGCCCTGAAGGGTGGGGGTGCTCGCGATAGTCTGGAGCTTTTTGTTTGAATTGAAAGGAGACGCATTTTCTTTGCATGGCGGCTGTACAAGAATTTCCACCGGTCGGATCACTGAAAAATTTTCTTCAGTCAACGCCTGATTTATCGGTACCGGCACCGATGATCTCCTGCCATGTCCGGGACTGAATAACCAAAAAAGCCGGGGTCTTCTTCCGGCCCAAGAAAGGCAGCCCTCCGGGGTGTCGCTATCACCCTGACATCCCCGGGTCTCCCCACTCTATGGCTGCAGGGCGAAGCGGCACCGCGGCTTTTCCCGCACACACTTCCTCTGCCGGCATGGCATATCTGTCCTTACCTGGATTCCGTATTGCTCCGGAGGGCAGCGACAAGTCCCGGCCGCGGACGAGGCCGGGACGGACCGGGCCTGCAGGCAATCCTGCCCCGGAAGCTGCCGGCCGCTTCCGGCCGGGACCGACAAAACCCTCCGGAACCCGGAACACGGGAGAAAAATCATGGTACCAGCCCCCGCATCACTGCGCGACCACGCGATGTTCAAGACAAAGTCCGTCTCCCGGCTGATGGCGCACTGTTCCGGGGATCATGCCCTGCACCGGGTCATCGGCCCGGGCGAACTCATCCTCCTCGGGATCGGTGCGGTCATCGGTACCGGCATCTTCGTTATCACCGGCGTGGCCGCTGCCGAGTACTCGGGGCCGGCGATCATCCTCTCGTTTATCATCTCGGGACTCGTCTGCATGCTTGCAGCCCTCTGCTATGCAGAATTCGCATCCATCGTCCCGGTGGCCGGCAGTGCCTACACGTACTGCTATGCATCGCTGGGGGAGATCTGGGCCTGGATCATCGGCTGGGACATGATCCTCGAGTACGCGGTGGCAATCTCCGCCGTTGCGATCGGCTGGTCCGCGTACGTGGTGAACCTCCTTGCCGATATCGGGATCGAACTCCCCGGGGCGCTGACCAGCCCGCCCGGCACTTCCGGGGGGATGATCAACCTCCCCGCGGTGATGATCATCCTTGCGATCACCGCGGTCATACTCATCGGGATCCGGGAGAGTGTCCGCCTCAACACGATCATCGTCACCATCAACATCGCGGTCATCCTCCTCTTCTTCGCCCTCGGGTTCCCCCACATCGATGCAGCCAACTGGCACCCGTTCATGCCCTTCGGGTGGACGGGTGTCTTCGCCGGTGCAGCCATCGTCTTCTTCGCGTACATCGGGTTCGATTCCGTCATGACCGCGGCCGAGGAGATCGAGGACCCCCAGAGGAACCTGCCGCTCGGGATCATCGGGGCCGTGACCATCGTGATTATCCTCTACGTGGGAGTCGCCGTCGTGCTCACCGGGATTGTCCCATCCGCGAACCTCGGGACGAGCGCACCGGTCGCGGACGCCCTCACCCGGATCGGGATCCCGACGGGAGCCGCCCTCGTCTCGCTCGGCGCGCTCTGCGGGATAACCTCCGTTATCCTCGTTACCCTGTACGGCCAGACGCGGATCTTCTTTGCCATGGCCCGCGACGGCCTCCTTCCCTCGTTTTTTTCCGATCTCGACCGGACGTCCCGCACGCCGGTGAAGGTCACGCTCCTCGTAGGCTGCTCGACCGCGCTCGTCGCGGGCCTGCTGCCGCTCGGGTTTATCGCCGAGCTCGTCAACATCGGGACGCTCGCGGCGTTCATCATCGTTGCGGCCGGGGTCATCGCGCTGCGGAAGCTCCAGCCGGAGCTCGGGCGCCCGTTCCGATGCCCGTGCATGCCGGTCGTCCCCGTCCTCTGCATCCTGTCCTGTACTGCCCTCATCCTGGTCCTTCCGGCGGTGACCCAGGTGCGGTTCGTGGTCTGGATGCTCGTCGGCCTGGGAATATATTTTGCCTTCGGGATGAGGAACAGCACGAACCGGGCCGCGCCTGACGGGGAGCCCGGCCAGGGTGACGAACGGGATCCCGGTTACCCCTGAGGCGGCAGGGGGAGTCTGCAAAACGGATTATCGTGTGCAACCCCCGCAGGAGATGAATACGAAACGCGGCCCGGGCTTGCAGGGGCGGCGCCGCCAACCCTTTTTTCTGGCGGGAGTTTTCGGTTCGAATCCGGACCAAGGATTTATCCTGACGGAGCAGCAGGACGAGGAATTTTTCAAAAAAAGGTACTGGCGGGTGCTGCCCTGCCCGTACCCTCTTTTTTTTATGACCCGAAGATGGACCGGTTCTCTTTCCAGCTTGCGTACACTTGGTAGAGGAACAGGACGAGCAGGGTAACGATGCCGCCGATAATGAGCGCAGGGATAACCCCGTGGTCCGTAACGGGGGCGGCGGGGACGCCATTCATTGGCGCCATGGATCCGGCGAGCCGGAGCGAGACGGACGGGAGGGTGACGAACGGCTGGAAGAACGCTACAAGGAAGACGAGCGCAAAGAGGCCGAGCGCCGAACAGGACTTCAGGATCGCGGTCAGGAAGTCCTTCTGTTTTATCTTCGGCGCTATGACGAAGATCTGGTTCTTGAGCCGGTAGATCTTGACCTTCCTGCCCTTGACGCTGTACCGGGTGTTGGCGATCTCGAGGAGCCCCGCATTCATGAGCTGGTCGACATGGTACTTCGCCGCATTGATCGAGATCCCCTGCCGCCCGGCGATATCCGAGAGCCGGAGCGGCCCTGCCTCCGCGAGCATGCTGAGCACGTCCCCCGCGTTCTGGTGCGATATCGCCCTGACAATGTTCTGCGCCCCGGCCTGCCCGGGCTCAAGGAACACTACCTCGTCGGGCACCGGTGGTGTTTCCGCACCCGGTACCGGATCGGCCTGTGCAGCCCCGGTAAACCCGAACGGCATCCGGGCCGCCGGTGGTAGTTCCGTTCTGGTCTCTCCCCCTTCCATGGTAAAAGCCTCCCTCCGGGTGCGGCCGGGCGTCCACGAACCAGGTTTCCTTTGTATCCTGAGATCCGTTCTTCCGGCTTGCGCACCCCGGCCGCTTCTTTTTGTATTCCTGAGCAAAAGTTCTGTCGTGCTTGCACATATAGGCGCGGATAAGTGAAAAAAAAATTTCAGTCAACCAAAGATACCCGGTTTTCGGGTCTGAACAAGCCCGGTTTTTTACCTTTTATCCCAAACCTTATCCCGAAGGACGGCCGGAAGTGAATTAACACGGAAAGCGAATCAGGCCCCGGCCGTTACCGGCGCCACCCGTACCGGGCCGGCCTGTGACACCGACCGAATGGAGATGCCCTCTCTTGGATCCCTCAGCGGTACTTGCGTACATTCTTCCCCTGGTCTTTCTGATGGCCTTTATCGGCCGTGCGGGAAAGAAATTCATCCTCTACCTGGTCTGGGGATTCTGTGCGGCGGTACCGGCGCTCGTCGTGATGCAGCTCGCGCTCCCCGCCCTGCCGGAGATGGTATTTCCCGGTATCACGGTCGCCCCCGTGGTCGAAGAGTTGTTCAAGGCCCTCCCGCTGGTGATCCTTGCATTCGGGAGCTATCGGAACAGCAACCGTGACGTTCTTGTCTACGCCCTTGCATCCGGGATCGGCTTCTCGATCGCCGAGACCGGGTTCCTGCTGAACCCCGGTCTCTACGGTCTCCTTGCGCCGGGCCTTGCGCCCGGTATCCCGGCCGAATCGGTCCCCGGGTTCTTCGACATCCTTGCCCGGTCGTTCTCGACCTCGCTCATGCACGGGTGCACCTGCGGGGTCATCGGTTATGGCATCGTCCTCGTACAAAATATCGACCGCAAAGCGCTCCCCGCGCTCCTGCTCGGATTCTACACGATAGCGGTCACTATCCACGCCTTCTACAACCTGTTTTACTTCAGTTTCGGCCTCGCCGGCCTGGTTATCGACCTCATCCTCCCGGTAGTCCTCTTCCTCGTCCTTCTTCTCTGCTATACGGTCGACCTCCCCGACCTGTTCCGGCCCGCGGGGTCCGGGGAGACGAACGGGGATTAATTCATTGGCACGCGAAAAAAGCACGTGCCCGATCCGGATTTAAGCCCGGGCATACCCTGCTTCTTCCCGTATCCGGATCGCCTCGAAGAGTCCGAGCTGGATGAGGACGAACGAGAGAATAACGAGCGGGCCGATGATACTGAGGAACTCGTACACTCCCAGCTGCCGGGTGAACGTGGTTGCGGGGAAGAGGGGCACCGTGTACGAGGTGAACAGGGTTTCGCGGAGCCCGTACAGCATCATGGCGAG
>Ga0187779_10002252_pt1 | contig 11857 bp, 10 predicted proteins | sample 1015_Q2_SP10_10__FD_132435 | JGI IMG/M metagenome (GOLD analysis project Ga0187779, IMG submission 132435) | Tropical peat soil microbial communities from peatlands in Department of Meta, Colombia - 1015_Q2_SP10_10_MG | ecosystem: Environmental > Terrestrial > Soil > Wetlands > Peat | place... | reverse complement strand
TCGGTGATGGCGCTGGAGCGCGTGCCGGCCGATATCCGCAAGGAAGGCGGCGTGGCACGCATGGCGGCGCCGCGCATTATCCGCGAAATTATGGAGGCGGTCTCGATCCCCGTGATGGCGAAGGTTCGGATCGGTCACTTTGCCGAGGCCCAGGTGCTGGAGGCGCTCGATGTGGACTATGTCGATGAAAGTGAAGTGCTGACGCCGGCCGATGAGGAGCATCACGTGTGGAAGCACGGGTTCAAAGTACCGTTTGTGTGCGGCGCGCGAAATCTGGGTGAGGCGCTGCGGCGAATCGCCGAAGGTGCGGCGATGATTCGAACCAAAGGCGAAGCAGGATCGGGAAACATCGTCGAGGCAGTACGGCACCTGCGGGCGATCGTGGGGCAGATGAGGGCGCTCACCACGCTTGGCGAAGAAGAACTCGTGCATGCGGCAAAGGAACTGGGCGCACCGTTCGAGCTCGTTGCCTGGGTGGCGAAGAACGGCAAGCTTCCGGTGCCGAATTTCTCAGCGGGTGGAATTGCGACACCGGCCGACGCGGCGCTGGTGATGCAGCTCGGCGCGGAAGCAGTGTTCGTAGGATCCGGAATTTTCAAGTCGAGCGATCCGGCCAAGCGCGCGCGGGCCATTGTGAAGGCGACGACGCACTATCGCGATGCGAAGATCGTGCTGGAGGCGTCGGAGGAGCTGGGCGAGGCTATGCGCGGTCTCGATGTGCGGCAGATGGAGGAGAAGGATTTGCTCCAAACGCGTGGTTGGTGAGGGGATCGCCTGTGACAGCGAAGATCGGAATTGTTGCGATACAAGGGGATTACGAGGCGCACGCGAAGGGGTTGGAGCGGCTGGGCGCGAGCTGGGCGTTCGTCCGGACACCGGGTGATCTCGATGGGATCCGGGGTCTCATTCTGCCCGGTGGAGAGAGCACAACGCACTTGAAGGTGATGCAGGAGGAGGGGCTCTTTGATGCTCTGAAGCAGCTTGCGGCGAGTGGCGGCGCGTTTTTCGGTACATGCGCCGGTGCGATCCTGCTCGCGCGAGAGGTGCATGGACCGGCGCAAGAGTCGCTGGGTTTGCTGGACATCTCGATTCTGCGCAACGGATACGGACGGCAACTGGCAAGCGACGTGCATTTGGGCTCGACGAGACTGCGGGAAAAGCCTCTGGAGATGGTCTTCATTCGAGCCCCCATTATCGAGTCGACCGGTGAAGGAGTCGAAGTGCTGGCCGAAGACGGGGGTCATCCCGTGCTGGTGCGACGGGGAAAGATTCTCGCTTCGACGTTTCATCCGGAATTGACAAGCGACACACTGGTCCACGAATATTTTCTCAACCTTGTACCTCAGTAATCGCCTATGCGCCGCTCGGGCGGCGCAGCCCGTCCGCATCAGGGATGACAGCGCGGGGAAATCCCAGAGCAAGCAATGGATCGGGAAAGACCAGAAGGTGATCCCTAGGCCAAAGGGTGCGAAAGGAGCCGGGGCTGGTGCACTTCATCGCGGCAGTGCTCGAGACGACGAGTGAGCGGGGTTCAGTCCTCGTCGGCAAGCAGGATGGCGGCGGCAAGAACGGTGGTCCATAACCCGCGCTTATCGCCAACGGCCGATTGGGTAATGTTCATGGTGCGGACGATTTTGTTCGAAATCCGATAGACTTCCTTTTTTTCATCCCAAGACAGATCCGGGTCAAATTCGACGTTCAGCGTAGTCGCCAACATTTCCGCGGCGAGCTCTTCCGCGTATTCGCCAGCGACTTCCTCGGTTTCGCCGAAAGAATGATGCTCGGAGAGGTAGCCATACATCGATTTGTCGCCGGGAAGCGCCAAGCCAACGCCGGCGGCAATTAGGCGGTGTGGCTCCCGCGTTTGATTCTCACTGATAACGGTGAAAGCAACCTGGCCGGGCTTCAGATGCTTCAGGCCCTCACTGCGAGAAATCAGTTTGCAATGAGGGGGGAAAATTGAGGAAACGCGAACGATATTACAAGCGGCAATGCCTGCGTTGCGGAGAGCCAGCTCGAAGCTTGAAAGGCGCTCGCGGTGTTTTCCAACTCCCTTAGTGAGAAAAATCTTCTTCGCGACGAACGCCATGAGCGATGCCGGTTACGGTGCCTCCGGTGTTTGAAAAGAAAAACAGCGCTCGAAAATTAGCAAGCGCGCGGAGTGATGTCAACTCATTTCAGAGTGTGGAAGGAGAGTCTCGAAAGCTGGTCGGCAACAGCACCGCCTGCGGACATTCTGCCGCAATCGATGGCGGTCAGGCTTTGTTACACAACAGGATGCACGGTGCGAGCGCTTCGGAAATCGTCCTTAGTTCCCGCAGTTGAGGATGCGTGAAATCAGGACCTGCTTCGGCAAGCGTCTTGCCTTTGCGCGACACTTGCACGACGCCGACGACTTCGTTCCCCAAAATAATCGGAACGCTCATTATTTTTTGGATAGGGTCCCCGCGCAGATCCTCGGCGATGGGAACGCCTTCAAAGACGGATGCGTGCGGCACAACTGCGAAGTGATTGATGATCTCTGGGCGCTTCTCGCGGACGGTGCGGACAGCGAGCGAATTTGCGCTCGAGAGCGGAATCTGACCGACGGCGCGGAGATTATCGGGCGCAAGGAACCGAAGCGACCGCTCGTCTGGCGTGAGCGCCAGGATGGCGACCTCGTGCGCGTGCACGCCGAAGTCTTTGCTGATCAATTCGACAGCGCGGTTCAGGCGAACGACCTCGCCGTCGCCATTTCTGCGCGAGAGTTCCCCCACCCACTTCTTCAGATCGCCGATGTGCGCGCTGGGCATTGCGTAAAATCGATCCAGACTCAGAAGACAGTCAATTGATGTTACGCCAGGGGGAGCCCATCGAGAGGGCAAACGCGAATAGCGTGTTCTTGGGTTGCAACGGCACCGCGAGCTGGTCGGGGGGCACGGACCTGTGTGAAACAGGCGGGCGAAACATGGACCGCTGGCGGCCTGAATCGGATAGAATCGGCTTCGTGTTCCGGGCCGGAAGGACTGCTTTGGGCACGGCCGGGCAAAATTCGCACTGTGAAAGGGATGAACGGAATGAGACGCACAGCGGCATGGCTTTTTCTTCTTGCGTTCGAAATCTTTGCTCCGGCATCGTTTGCGACGCAGACGGGGGGCGACCAAGCGGGCGGCCCCTCGTCCGAGCCCAAGAACACGGTCAAGGCACATGCGGCGACACCTTCCCATGCGACCGATCCCGCGTTACTGCATCCCGCAGCGCTCAAGGAAAGAGCTCCGGACGTATATGACGTCAGATTCAAGACGACGAAGGGGGATTTCGTTGTGGAGGTGACGCGGGCCTGGGCACCTCTGGCCGCGGATCGCTTTTACAATTTGGTGAAGCACGGGTTTTTCACGAATGCGAGTTTCTTCCGGGTGGTGCCCGGTTTCGTGGTGCAGTTCGGGATCAGCGCGGACCCCAAGGTGAACGCGGTGTGGGACACGGCCACAATCAAGGATGATCCCGTCCGAGGGAGCAATAAGGCGGGTTTTGTCACATTTGCGATGGGCGGCCCGAACACGCGCACGACGCAGGTCTTCATCAATCTTCGCGACAACGGGTCGTCTCTAGACGGGATGGGGTTCGCCCCATTTGGACAGGTGACGTCGGGGATGGACATCGTGCAAAAACTTTACAGTGGATACGGCGATTTGCCCGAAATGGGAGGAAGGGGCCCGAGCGAAGGGGCCCTCTCCAAAGGTGGAAAGGCGTACACGGACAAGAATTTTCCGATGCTTGACACGATCGAGACAGCCACCGTGATCTCCCCCTCTGCGGGAGCAGCGTCCGGCAGTGCGCCCGCGCACAAGCCTGCCGCGGCGGGCGGAGTCGCCACCCCGTGAGGGTGGTCGGAGGCGACTTTGATCGACCCGGAGACCCGAAAGATCCCTCACCTAGGATGCCATCATGACTAATTCGACCCTACTGCAGCCCGATTCGATGAAGGAACAGGCTCCCGAGCTATTCGGAGCGGAATTTGAGACTACCAAAGGAAGCTTCACGGTGACAGTGACCAGGGCATGGGCACCGCTGGGTGTGGATCGCTTCTACAATCTCGTGAAGCACGGCTATTTCGCCGACGCAGCGTTCTTTCGTGTTGTTCCAGGTTTCATCATTCAATTCGGGCTGAGCGCGGACCCAGCCGTCAACCGAGTCTGGCGCGGAGCGAACATCAAGGATGATCCCGTTACGCAAAGCAACAAGCCGGGTTACATCACGTTTGCGACAGCGGGACCGAACACGCGCACCACGCAGCTTTTCATCAATTTCGGCAACAACACCTTTCTCGACTCACAGGGCTTTGCGCCATTCGGCCAAGTCACATCGGGTATGGAAGTGGTGCGGAGGTTGTATGCGGGCTACGGTGAGCGGCCTGATCAGGCACTGATCACGGCGCAAGGCAAGGCCTATCTGGAGAAGAACTTCCCGGACATCGATAGAATCCAGTCGGCGAAGATCGTTTCTCTATAAAAATCTCCTCATTCGACTGTGCCGGCCCTGTGGGAGGTCTCGATGAGCAGTCCTCGTGAAAACGGGCTTGTCTAGCATGAGCGAAGCCCAAGTCGCTGACACGGGCAACCCTTCCCTGTTTGCCACCGATGCGAGTTGGATGGCGGCTCATGCGACCGCGATTCTCGCCGTTACGGCGACGACGAAACTCTTGATTCACCTCGCAGGAATCTGGCGCTACGGCGCATTCCGAGACGAGCTGTACTACATGGCCTGCGGGGAACATCTCGCGTGGGGTTATGTGGACCAGCCGCCGCTGATTGCTCTTTTGGCCTGGCTGGTGCGGCACGTCTTCGGCAGTTCGCTTTTTGCCATTCGCATTGGGTGTGTAGTGGCTGGCGTGGCGGTGGTGTACTTTACCGGTATCTTGGCGCGTGAGCTGGGCGGGGGCTGGTTCGCGCAGTTTCTCGCTGCCATTTCTATTCTGTTCGCACCCGGGTATCTCGCTTTCGACAGTTTTTTCTCGATGAATGCCTTCGAACCGGTCTTTTGCCTGTTTTGCGGATGGATTGCAGTGCGGATCGTGAACGGCGCGTCGCCGAGATGGTGGCTCGCATTTGGGGTGCTAGGGGGCCTGGGAGTCGAAAACAAGCACTCCATGCTCGTGTTTGGGTTCGGGCTAGTGGCTGGGCTGATACTGTCGGGACAATGGAGGCTGTTTCGCTCGAAATGGGTTTGGATCGGAGGCGCGATCGCATTGCTGTTGTTCTTCCCCAACCTGCTTTGGGAAGCGCGCCATGGCTGGCCCCAGATCCAAGTCGTGCGCAACGCGCAGCTTTACAAGAACGTTCCCATCTCACCACTGCGTTTTTTAGCGGAACAGATCTTGTTCCTGGGACCTCTGAGTTTGCCCATTTGGCTCGGTGGGCTTTTCTGGCTGTTCACGCGGGAAGGGAAACGCTTCCGATTTTTTGGGTGGGCATACCTCATCGCGCTTGCCGCATTCATTGGCGGACACGGAAAATCCTACTATCCGCTGCCAGTCTATCCCCTTCTGCTGGCGGCGGGCGGCGTGGCCTTCGAGCAGTTGACGGCGCAGCGAGAAAGAGCCTGGGGGCGCTATGCATATCCAGCGCTGCTCGTGGTTGGCGGGCTATTCATGATTCCGTTCGGAGTTCCGGTGCTGCCGGTCGATACGTTTCTGCGATATGCGCAGATGCTGCCGTATTCGAAGTCGGTTACGACGGAACGAGATGCTGCAGGTGCCGAACTGCCACAACTGTACGCGGATATGTTTGGTTGGGATAACTTGGCGATCACGGTCGCAAGGGTGTATCGCAGCTTGCCGCCGGCCGAGCAAGCCAGCTGCGCGATTCTGGGAGGAAACTACGGTGAGGCGGGCGCGATCGATTATTACGGCCCCGCACTCGGCCTACCCAAGGCTGTAGGCGGGCACAACAGCTATTATGACTGGGGTCCCCGCGGCTATTCCGGCGCCTGCACCATCGTTTTTGGCGAGCAATCAACCGAGTTCATCGAGCTCTTCGCAGATGTCCACCTTGCGGCGACGGCCGACAATACCCATGCCATGCCGAACGAACAACACATCCCCGTATATGTTTGTCGAAAGCCGGTCGCACCCCTGTCTGTGCTGTGGCCACGGTTTAAGATGATCATTTAGGCGACCGCCTTACGTGCGCGGTCGGCGGCGTGGCACGAGCACCTCCCGCTCCAGACGGGCGACGTCAAGGCCGCTCAGTGCAAGCTTCCGGCTTATCTCCGAACCCAGATTTCGCACGATGGAAAGCAGCACACACTCTGTGTTCAGAATCGGAATCGAACGCTCCTCGGTACGGTCAGAGCACGGTGCAATTTGTTCGGCCTGTTTGAGGACTGCTTGGAGTGCGGCAGATGGCTGAGGCGGCGGATGAGGGACATTCTTCTTTTTCCATCGTCGGAACAGGCGCCAGCCAGTCGGTTGCTCTTCGCGACTTTGTCGATCGTACATCTCGATCCAGGAATGCCAACGCTGCGGACTGATGCTGCAGATATTGCGGAGCAGACCTTCGACCTCTTCCCGATTCTGATCTGCCCAATACTCGGAGAGGTGTTCCCAATTGCAGATATACATTCCGGCGAGGTAGTCGGAAATCTCGATTGCCTGCGAGAAGCGGCTGTGGGCCAGCATCGCCGCAAGCTTCTCAGCGCGCTGGAGTTCCAGCGTGAGCCGGTGGGAGGGGGCTGGTTCGCCGCCTGAATGCGGCGCCTGACCAGATCCATGGGCGCGAGCTGAATCGTTGCCGCGAAACAAACTCATACCGTGGAATGCCCCTTGGAAAAGTGTATCAGCTGGGGCGCTTGCACCGTTCGTCGCGTGCTGAAAGTGCCAGGTCGGTGTTTGCGCCAAACAAGGCAGTTAAAGCACCGGTCCCGTAGGCTGAGGGTCTTGCCAGGTACCGATCAAATGACCACGGGGGGGTCATTCTGGTTTTGCGGACTGCCTGAGGAGTTGTTGCAGATAAGCTTGCCAGACAACTGCGTGCGTATGTGTACCGTGGCCATACGTCTGGTCCGATGCCGGCAAGAGGACGAAATGTCCATTCTTCAGTCGTTTGATTTCCCGCTCCGCTATGCCCAATTCCGGCGGATTGATGAAATCATCTGCCGAATTGACCCACATCACCGGAATCGTGATCTTGTCAAGTCCGGGCGACGGGTCGTAGTTTCGCGATGCGCTAAATGCGTAGAGCGTGTCGTTTGCATCGAAGGTCCTCGCGTACCGTTTCCCATAGTCTGCGACATAGGTGTCCGCGGCATCTCGGGTGGGAGCAACCTTCTGCATCTGAATTGGCGCGCTACCCGCGATGAGCTGAATGGCGGTCGCCATCTCGAGGGCGCCGTGCGGCTCTGACGTATATTCACCCTTTTTCCACTCCGGGTCGTTGCGGACTCCATTGATGATCAAGTCCCTCCACATGCGATTGCGCCCGGCGATTTGCACAGGCAGACACGCGAGCGGCATCAGAGCGTCCATGTAGCCCGGATAGGTTTCCGCCCACACCCAGGAGTGCATGCAGCCCATCGAGGTGCCCATGACCAAGCGCAGATGGTCGATGCCGAGGCCTTTTTGAATCAGTTCGTGCTGCGCCGCAACCATATCGTCGTAATCGTATTGCGGGAAGCGAGCATGCAGGCCGTCGCTCGGCTTGCTAGATTTTCCGTGTCCGATCGCGTCGGGAAGGATGATGAAGTAGCGGTTGGCATCCAAGGGTTGTCCGGGCCCGAACAGCACGCCCGTGAAAATCGGCACGAGGAAGTTTTGTCCGCTTCCGCCAGTGCCGTGCATGATCAATACGGCATTCGTCGCACGCCCGGCAGCGTCGCGGATCGGCTTGCCGAGAGTCGCATAGTGCAGCTTGAGCTCCGCCATTGTCTCGCCAGAATGAAAATGGAAGTTGTGGGCTAGGTAGTCGGCTTCCTGCGGGGCGGGTTCGTTTTGCAAGGGTCGACTTGGTTGTTGCGCGAGAGAGGTAACGAGGCCGAGAAGCAAAAGGAAAGCGGCCGCACAAAGCGATGCGACGTCGTGCGGTTTGTCGGTCATGGCCTCCTCAAAGGGAGCCAAAACATTTCAAAAGGGTTGCGCAGTGGTTTCGTATCGCGTTCCGCACCTGCATCATTCAGCTTGGCTCGGCGTTGATCGTACGAGCGGCTTGCGTGCCACAGGTTTCGCCGATCGTCAGCATTCACCTTACTCACGGTTAGCGGCCTGACAGCAGAATCTCTTCGATCCGTCCACATGCAGCGCGACAGGAGCTCATGGGGACTACTCTAGCAGCGCAGGCTAAAAGTTTATAGCAGGATGAGCTTTACAGTTGGGCAGGTGAGGCGATAGGCAAGAGCAAGAATTCTGGTATCCGCAGCCAGATCCAGAGAAACATGGGGACTTTCAACGGGCTCGCTCGAACTGACGCCCTGGGAAGACGGAGCCGCAACGCTCTTTTTGCTAGCCCAGCTCACGACACTTCGGCAGGCGGGATATCCCAGTGCATGAAGTCGCGGCGGATCTTCCATTCACCAGCCAGACCGGTCCAATAGATACTTGTTTTCAATCTCCACCCAGCCGCTTTGAACCGCCCGAACGAAATCGGGGACGTGCGACAACGTCCAAGCGCCCAGCGTGGTGGTGGCTATTGTTGATTCTGTTCCCGTCCGGTTGGGCCCCTGGCGGGTGAGAATAGGCTGCTGGGCGCTGTTCGCTCTTCTGGCGTGGCTGTTTCAAGCGCTAAACAAGGGGAGCTCAGAAGCTCCGGTAACGTCCTCAACCACCTGAGACGCGTGCCTACAGCGCACGCGACCGAAAGCCGCAGGTGGAGGCGTTTTCGATTTAACTCGACGAGGCAAGCGCCGCGTCGCGGCGGTATCCGAAGTGACCGTCGTCACAGAACAGCGTACGGGTCGGCGCTACCTTCCTAGCGCGGGAAGAATGGTGGTGAATTATGCCGAACAATCAGGGTTCGTTTCACCAGCTCTGGCGGCGGTTGAAAAGTCAGTGGATCGCCGATTCTATCTCCGACGACATCGCCCTGTGCGAGTTCGACTGCCGCAAAAGCCAGTGCCGCTACGACGAGTGGGCGTCCTGCGAACGTCGTATCACTAAGGCTGCGGGAGAATTGATGCCGGCTGCTCGACCCGCGCCGGGTGGCCGAGCCCCCGCGCCGGGAACTGAGCAATAATGTCAGCTACGATGGCGACCGCAACTCGATGGTGACCTCCCGATTGCTCCGATTCAGAGGGGCGTGAAGAACGCAAGATGGGGCAAAAGTAATCGAAAGTTCGTCGAGGTAGCGAACGGAACGACCTCTTGAAGATCTTTTTCCATTACGATTCTGTAATCAATTAGCGCCTCGTTTCAGTTCTACCAGGATCTCTTGCGGTATGAGACATTCCGCGAGTCCGCACCCCAAGCAAACAGTCAGCGGCGCCCCTTCAAGTGAGCAAATTGGTAAGGTGTTTCCATGCGCAAAAGTCAGTGTTGCACTAACCTCGTCCAATTCGGTTGATCCGCATTGCGGGCATCTTCTAGCCATGGGTGTCGCAGCATGGCGCAGGAAGAGCACACCCGCCGTGATCCAGATCACCGTGCTGCGATTTTTTGGCGCTCAGTGACGGTGGTCACGTTGGCCGTGTGACGCTGGTCACTGCGTTTCTAGTGTGCCGAGGCTAACAAGATTACAGAGAAGGAGAAAGCACGGTCATGGGAATGAGCTACCGAGAAAGAAAAAACGGTCGACTCTACCTCAACGCCCCAAGCGAGGTTGTACCTGACAAGTGGTTGGGGAGTCTCCCTCTCACGCGAAACAGCGGCGGGCCTGGAGTCCATGTGAAGCGCCAGTCGTCTCGACGCACCGGCCATCGGGCCGGAAAATAGCTTCAGGCCTAGCTGCTGCCTCCGAAGTGGTTTATCGCCGCCGCTGCGGCGAGAAGGAGGAGTTATGAGATACCCATTTGGAGAATTGCTTGGTCTCCGTCGTGAGTTCGATGAGATGTTCAATCGGATGCTAACCGGGAGACCGTTGGCAGAGTGGCCAGAACTACCTACTTTCAACAAGGAGTTCGTGTTTACTCCTGCAGTCGAGGCGTATCTGGACAAAGAAGCGAACAAGTATGTTTGCCGCGTAACGCTGCCAGCCATTGAACCCAAAGAGGTGGAAGTCGGTACGCAAGGGAACGTGCTAACGATTCGTGGCGAGCGAAAATTCCCTTATGGTGGGAAGCAAGTAGAGTTCATGGAGCACGAGGTTCCGTACGGCAAGTTCGAAAGGGCGGTTACGCTTCCGGAAGGGGTGATCGCTGAGAAGCTGACCGCCGAGTACGTCAACGGCGTGCTGGAAATCACGGCCCCGATCGTCGTCGCTGCCTGGCCGCGAAAGATCGAAATCAAGACCACTCCAGCTGTAAAGCAGGTTACTGCCTAAACGGCGCGTAATGCGAACGGCCCGGGAGCTACTCCGGGCCGTTCTCTTTGGTATCCGAGCTTAGATCGTTTCAGCACAAAACATCTATTTCACCTGCTGTGACTTGATGTAGTTGGTCAGGGCAGCAATTCGCTGCGTAACCTGGGCTGAACTGATCCCTTCTGCTTCTCTAAAATCCGTTCCCCAAGTGGGCATTTCAGGCGGTCCATGAGCCGGCAGCACGACACCATTCCGAAGAATGTTTGAAACATACGCATCGGGAAACTTGCCGCCGTGGCGTCGGGCCAGCGTGGCTAGGTCGGGAGGCGCCCTAAATGGATAAGGAGCAGGGCCGGTTCCCTTCAAGTCATTGCCGTGGCAGATGGCGCAATTCTTTTCGTAAAGCTCTGCGCCAGTTGGGGGTTTAGAGACTGTGATGGATTGAATGGATTGCAAATATTCGACCAGGTTGTCCACTCTCACGTTGCCCCGGTCGACATCCACTTCAACCTGATGAAAAATCGGTCCCCAGATGGGCATCTCTCGCGATCCATGTGCCGCTATGACCGCATCGCCCAAAATCACTTCACGCACGTGCTGCAAAGGAAACTCGCCCCTGTAGTTTATCGCCAGAACCGTCAAGTCTGGCACCCTCACGCTCAGAGCTGCCGCAGCTGGACCGCCCCCTTTTCCGTTCAACCCATGACAGGATGCGCAGTATGCCCGAAAAAGGTCTGGCCCTTTGACGGAAGCAACTAGAGGTATGGACTGATCTTGGCTTTTCGATGGCGTCTGCCTTTGCGGTCCCACATCCGCAACCACGATGCAGGTAAGCGCCAATGGCACTAACAGCAGTGCTCCTCTTCCACATCGCCCTTGCGAAGTCTTCACCCGACGCTCCTCAGTTTTGGGAGTTCGCTTCTGAACCGTCGCTTAAAGTCATTCGGCTCACGTACAGGTTAGCTGAACACTGCCTCGCATCTAAGTGACCACGGTCACAGCGCGGCGGACTGTTCCACGCTAGCTTTTCGTGGTGTTCACGGCTGCTGCGTCACGTGCCTCCTGATTGACTGTCAGCCAACAAGAAACTGGCGCGGCAGCCGCATCCATCGGCAGTTCCTCCGACACTTCGTAACCCAGCACTTCGGATCATGTTATTGGTGACGGAGGTCGAATCCGTGGAAAAGACACTCAAAGTGTTATTTCTAGGGAAAGGCAACACTGCGCGGGCGCACAGCGCGGCGGAATTCCTACCTCATTTAGCAGGTAATCGTTCCATTTAGCACCGGGACCGAGTCAACAGACGTGAATCCGCCGACGAGACCGGCGTCGACATTTCTGCTCAGGGGTCGCGCGAGGTCGCTTCACCGTTTCGGGAGACGTTTCACTATGTTGTCGTTCTGTGTGATCCGCCACCCTGTCTATCCGTTCAC
>Ga0187779_10002251_pt1 | contig 11858 bp, 12 predicted proteins | sample 1015_Q2_SP10_10__FD_132435 | JGI IMG/M metagenome (GOLD analysis project Ga0187779, IMG submission 132435) | Tropical peat soil microbial communities from peatlands in Department of Meta, Colombia - 1015_Q2_SP10_10_MG | ecosystem: Environmental > Terrestrial > Soil > Wetlands > Peat | place... | reverse complement strand
GAGGCCTGAAAAGCCTCGTGTCCGCAGTTCGATTCTGCGACTGCCCACCACTCCCTTCTACGTGCAACGCGCAGATTTAGATGCGGCAATAGTGTGTTGAGACGTTTTGTCATTTCAGGAGAGACTTCCTTACATCTCCCACGCGAAGAGTAATCTTGTTCGAGTCTAGATATTCCAGGAACGGGAGGGCGTACTTCCGTGTGGTATCCAAAATGTCTCGGAATTCAGCCACGGTCATGGTGGCTTTTTTTGTAAAAAATCCCCTGAGCAAAGAGAGAAGTTCCTTAAATGCGGTATCCGCAAGATACAGAGAATCATTGATCCTTACCACTGAACCCTCCTTGCTCATCAGCTTGAGGAGATCCCCCAATGCCTTCGCATCCATCTTGAGAGACTCCGCAAGCTCCTCTTTTGAGGGAGGCTGAAATCTGGCCCTTTCGAGAAGCTGGAGTATCTTCTCCGATGACTGGGAGGCGGCCGATGACGCAACAATCACATCCTTCATGCGAACCACATCCCTATCTACGGCTACCATCTCCAGTGAACTGAGCAGGGTGCTCCAGACCTCAGGGCTTACCTTGAGATAGGCTCTCAGTTCCTCCTTGAGCATCCCGGGGCTGAGGGGATTCTTTTTATGGAAAGAGTGGAGGGTTTCGGTCGTGCTTTTCGCCAGCGCTGCGTAAACATCACAATGAAGAAGGATTTCCCCTAGCTGCTTCAGGGACCCTTGTTTTTTCAAAAGAGAAACCGATTCGTCGATGGATGGGGTTTCCGCTTTCACCCAGCCGGAAAGTGACAGAGCCTTCATTCCCTTTATCCCAGATTTTTTCACTTTCACCGCAATCCTCTCCGGAAGAGAGCCCTGCTCAAGGACATCGAGATCCTCCAGCGCCTCCTTGCGCACTCTCCGGAGAGGGGAGGGGTCAAGGATCGTTCCTCCACCGATGGTGATGACGGGGGAGAATTTCCTTACTATGTACCTGTCCCCCGAAAGCGCCACCACGGGTTCTTCAAGCCTCAACTGGCAATAGCAGGACTCTCCGGGACGCAGGTCCTCTCTGTTGTAGAGAATTATCCTTGCGATAGTCTCAGATGTAGTGATATGGAGGTGCACAAGACTTTTGCTCTTTAAGGCGGGGATATCACGGAGCAGTTCTATTTTCGCATCCATGATCCTCGATGCGGAGACCACTTTTGGCGTCACCGCCACGTCCCCCCGTCTCAAATCCTCTTTGTTCACCCCCTGGAGATTGATCGCAACCCGCTGACCCGCATAAGCGGTTCCGATTGATTTCCCGTGGCTGTGAAGCCCCCTCACCTTGGTATGAATCTGCGAGGGCGCTATTTCCACCATATCGTCCAGAGACAGGGTACCGGAAATAACCGTCCCCGTTACCACAGTTCCAAAACCCTTCATAGTAAAGACCCTGTCTATGGGCAGCCTGAAAATCTCTCTCACCGGCTTTTGCTCTACCCTAAGGGCAACGTCCCTTATTCGCTCTTTTATCAGGTCCAGATTCTCCCCCGTTCTTGAAGAAACCGGGATGATCTCTGCGTCTTCCAAAAAAGAGCCCTTCACGAAATGCCTTACCTCATCCTTGACGAGCTCCAGCCACTCTTTTTCCACCAGGTCGGTCTTGGTGAGCGCGATAAGGCCACTCTTGATCCTGAGGAGATTGCATATGGCCAGGTGTTCACGGCTCTGGGGCATGATCCCCTCATCCGCGGCGATGACAAGGAGGACGAGGTCGATGCCCCCTGCTCCTGCAAGCATATTGCGTACGAGACGCTCATGCCCGGGGACATCTACAATGCCCACAGTCAGTCCGTCAGGATATGAGAGATCGGCAAAGCCGAGGTCTATGGTAATGCCCCGCTCTTTTTCCTCTTTCAGTCTGTCCGGATCTATGCCGGTGAGAGCCTTTACTAGGGAACTTTTGCCGTGGTCGATGTGACCTGCAGTGCCGAGAATTACGTGGCGCATGTGGTATTGTATTCGAAAGAAAGAAGTCTATCAAGACTTAATTGACCAAATGCGGCTTCTCCATATAAAATAGAGCCACTTTCCCATATTGAGGAGGAAAAATGGAAGCGGAACGCGGTGGGCCTGAGGAACTGAAGGATTCATTGACAGGATACAAGGAGAAGGTGGCTCCTATTACAAAGGGAACCCTCACGTGGGACAAGGAGCTGATTTTTGCAGGCCGGACCCAGAGGGGATATGAAATAGATTTCGATGCAGAAATTCAGTGGGGATGTGCACCCACAGAGAGCCTTTTGTTAAGCCTTGCCGCCTGCATGGGCATCGATGTGGTCTCGTTCCTGCAGAAGATGAGGGCGAATCTGACGAGTTTCAAATTGGAAATCACAGGGGAGAGAAATCCCACGCCGCCTCAGTACTATAAAGCCATCGAAATGGTACTCCATATTTCAGGGGAGCATATCACAGTGAAACAGATAGAACGGGCAATTGCCCTTTCCCAGGAGAAATACTGTTCCGTCTACCATTCCCTCCGTAAAGACCTGAGGGTCAGCGTTAAGCATATCCTGAACGGGCAAGGCTAAGTCCCGCATGGACGCCAAGGATCTTCTTTCGGGTCTTCCTTCTGTGGATGAAGTACTCAAGAGCGACCACGGGAGGGAATGGCTGAGAAAGTATCCGAGACGGTATGTCCTTGATGCCGTACGTGAGGCGATCTCTCGTAGGAGAAAAGAGATTCGTGAGGGGACTCAGAGGGAAGTCTCGCTTGAGAGTATGGCCCCCGGCATCGACCTCGCGGTGCGGCGATTGGCAGCATCGAGCCTCAGGCCCCTGATCAATGCAACCGGAATCGTCGTGCATACAAACCTTGGGCGATCTGTTCTTTCGCCGCGCATTATGGAGAAGGTGGGTTCGGTCGCTACGGAGTATTCAACCCTCGAGTATGACCTTGTTTCAGGTAAACGAGGAAAGCGACACACGCACATCAAAAGGCTCTTGAGGGAGATCACCGGCGCGGAAGACGGTTTCGCGGTGAATAATAATGCCGCTGCGGTCTTTCTCTGCTTGAGTGCTCTTGCCAAGGGAAAGGAAGTAATTGTCTCAAGGGGAGAGCTGGTGGAAATAGGGGGCTCGTTCAGGGTTCCCGATGTGATGTTCCATAGCGGGGCGCTTATGAAAGAAGTGGGAACGACCAACAAGACGCACCTCTATGATTATGAGAACGCATGTAATGAGGCAACCGCTCTTGTCTTGAAGGTTCACAAGTCAAACTACAACATCGTCGGATTTACCGAGGAGGTTCCCCTAGAGAGATTGGTCTCGTTCGGCCATGGCCGGGGACTTTCCGTGATGTATGATTTGGGAAGCGGTTGCCTCATCTCTCTGGATCAGTACGGGATATATGGGGAACCGACTGTGCAGGCAGTGATGAAAAGCGGTGTGGACCTTGTCACATTCAGCGGGGATAAACTTCTTGGAGGTCCCCAGGCAGGTATCATTGTGGGCAAACAGGTGTTGATAGAGAAAATTCAGAGACATCCCCTTGCGAGGGCGGTGCGGATAGATAAACTCACCCTCTCTGCCCTAGAGGCGACCCTCATGGAATACGTCGATGGGGAGCAGGCCAAGGAACATATACCGACCCTGAAAATGCTGCTTGAGGATCCAGGGAGCATAAAGGCGCGGGCGAAGAAAATCGCCTCCCTCATTAAGCGCGAAGTGAAAAACGTGGCACTGCAGGTCATGGAAAACTCATCCCAGGCAGGAGGAGGTTCCCTCCCCGCAGCGGAGTTTCCCACCTATGTGGTTGCAATAAGGCCTGAGAATATCTCGGTCAATCAGATGGAAGAGAGGCTCAGAAGAGGAGAGCCGGCAGTTGTTGCAAGGATTCAGGGAGATACCCTCATCCTGGATGCGAGAACTATTAGGGAGGGGGAAATCACCGCCGTGGCATATGCTGTTACCGCAGCGCTGCGGCAGCGGTGACAGCGCCTTTCCAAATATCCTCTTGTATGGGCCGGCACCCTGGTGCAGTAGAGGTTTCGACAACCCCATTCATCAGCTTATCAGCTGCTGGTTCACCTTTATCTTCATTTGCTGCTTGAGTCCCTCGATGTATGATTTTACCGCCCTGTCCCGCATCTGGATAAGCGCTGTCTGGCGTTGCAACGCACGGGCTTGCTCATCACCTGAAGCTTGGGGAACATCATTGGCCAAGACATCGACAGATTCACCGATGAGCCTGTGCATCCTGGCAAGGATCAATTCCCGTCTCTTTAGGGATTCAAAAAGTTCGGGGGTCATCCTATTGAGCTGGAGGGTCCTGACGTAGATCTCCCTGCTGAACGAGCCGTCGCGCACGAAGGCTGGGTCATTGACGATAGCGTCAGCCACCTCCGTATTGGAGACCAGGATTCCGGCCTTTTTCGCTTCTGCCAAGAGCACGAGGTCATCGATCAGGGAATCCAGCACCCGCTGCTTCAGGTTGAGATTCTTTTCCATCTCCTCGGTGAAGCTCCCCTGTGAGAGGGTCCGGTAGAATTCCCTGGCCCTTTCATACGAGGTCCAGTATTCTTCAACGGTTACTCGCTCTTTTCCCACTTCGGCGACAGGGACACCGGTGGATTTATCCACTGTTCCTACCCCCCAGAATATGAACGAGAGGATCACAATGAAAAAAAGGACATAGAAGAACTTTGCGTGTTTACGCATCGCCTTGAGCATTTTATACCTCCGTAGAGAAGAAGTTAGTTATATATTTTTAGACTGAATAACACCTCGAAAGGATAGTGTATACCAGTTCAATATTTTTTCGCAAAATAATCATCCAGTATGACCCGGTGATCAAAGACGATGGGTTCCGGAAGCGATGCCTGGCTGAACAGCCTAGCGTCCGCCGCGTCGTCACCTGCCGCGGGTTTTCCCTCTGCATTTGCGATATAGACCGTGGTGATGGTGTGGTGCCTCGGGTCCCTATGTGGTTCCGAGTAGGTGTGGAACTGCCTGACAAGAACCGCCTCGAGCCCAGTCTCTTCCTTTGCTTCCCGCAAGGCCGCTGACTCGAGACTCTCACCATAATCGACGAATCCCCCGGGAAGGGCCCACCCAATGGGAGCATTCTTCCTCTTGATGAGAACGATCTTCCCCTCGCACTCGATGATGACATCCACCGTCGAAAGGGGGCCCTTTCTATTCTTCGAACCGCAGGTCGACATCTTTTTCAGGGACGATTGTGGAGACTGCGTGTTTATAGATTAGTTGCTGAGTCGACTCCTTGAGAACGATCACAAAATTATCAAAGGCCTTGATTGTGCCTTTCAATCTGACACCGTTGGCGAGATAAACCACCACCGGAGTCTTGTCTTTCCTCAGCTGATTCAGATAATTGTCCTGCAGAGAATTGGACATCGTGCCTCCTCACCGGCACCCCTTAGAATCCTTATTGTAGCCGGATATCTTTTTCTTTTTAAGGTAATGCATTCTTGATTAATATTGCAATAGCCTTAAGGATATCTTCGCCGCTGAATTGTGCCGTGACATCCACCCATTGTATTCCCTCTTCCTTGTTGAACCAGGTGATTTGTCGCTTCGCGTAATTCCTCGAGCGCTTTACTATGAGGCGGACCGCTTCATCCAGAGGATATTCATCTCTAAAATGGGCAGCGATTTCTTTATAGCCGATGGCCTGCAGAGCCGTCTTTCCCGGATTCCTCAGCAGTACGTTCCTCACCTCATCAACAAGCCCGGCAGCGAGCATGGCATTGACCCTCTCTTCAATAAGGCGGTAGAGCTCCTTTCTCTCCCTAATGATGCCGATGCGCAGGAAATCATACGGCAAAGGGGTAGTGCGACTTTCCTGTAATTGAGTAATCCCCATTCCTGCCTTCAGGCGGACCTCCAAGGCCCTCACAATCCTTCTCGTGTCATTCTTCGTTATCCTTAAGGCCGCAGAAGGGTCAAGCCTGATCAGAGAGGCGTATAGGGAGCCTTTCTTCTCTTCCTCTCGGGAGAGGAGCTCTTCCCTGAGGTGCCAGTCGGCTGATGGCCCTCTGAACAAGCCCCGCGTCATTGCTTTGATATACAGGCCGGTTCCTCCTACGACTACAGGTGTTTTCCCTCGGCCGTGAAGGCCTTCTATAATGGGGATGACCTGCTCGATATATTGCCCTGCGCTGAATGACTCTGACGGCTCCACAATGTCAATCATATGGTGTTTCACAAGCGACATCTCTTGGTGTGTAGGCTTTGCCGTACCGATGTCCATATGCCGATATAGCTGCATAGAGTCTGCACTTATGATCTCTGTATTCAATGATTGTGCAAGGAGGATGGATGCCTCTGTCTTGCCCACACCGGTTGGGCCGAGCAGGATGATGACCTTCTTCATATCCCTTTCGAAAGACCCTATTTCCTCTTGAACATCTTCCTCAGATCATCTAGGGAAAGGAATATCCTCGTCGGCCTGCCGTGAGGGCACTGGTCAGGGTGGTCGGTTTTTTCCAGGCGATGAAGCAGGTGGCGGAATTCTTCCTCATGGAGGATCTCTTTGCCGCGCACCGAACTATGACACGCAATGCTGGCGGCGAGGGTTTGTTTCAGATAGGCAAAAGGTTGTGCCCCCTCCCCCAAAGCGGCAGCGGTGTCAGAGAGGATTCCCCTCAGGTCAGCCTCTTCCAAAGCTTCGGGAAGGCTACGCACAACCAAGGTATCATGACCAAAGTCGTCAATCTCAAAGCCCATCTCAGCAAGGATATCTTTATTCTCAAGGAGAAGGGCATACTCCTTATGTGAGAGCTTTATCTGTCGCGGAAAGAGCAAGGGGCGGGCATTCAGATTCGTTCCATTAAGGAACTTTTCATAGAGAATCCTCTCATGCGCTGCGTGGTGGTCCACAAGGGTCAGTCCTCCCTTTCCCGCCATAGCGATAAAGGTATCGCCGAGGTATAGAAACGGCAGAGAAGTCTGGCACTGAAGATCAATGTTGTCAGGAACGCCACGGTCTCTTACAGGTGGTTCTCCAGGCCCGGGAGATGCAACGTCAGCCCCGGGTGAGGGAAAGGGCCCCTCAGGAAAGGATTGCGCTGACGGCTCGATAAAAGGTGCAGTATGGCGGCTGCGTTCCTTTCTTATCTCTTCCCTGATCGAGCCGCTCACAAAACGGTGGATAAGGTCTGTGCGCTCAAACCTGACCTCACGCTTTGTAGGGTGGACATTGACATCTACGTTCTGGGGGTCAATATCCATAAAAAGGAAAAAGACCGGATGCGTATTGTGGGGCAGCAGGCCCTCATAAGCCTCATACACCGCGTGAGAGACTGTCTGGTCCTTCACTGGACGCTTATTGATAAAAATGAGCTGGTGGCTCCTGCTGTTCCTAAAATGTACCCCTTTAGTCACAAAAGCCGTGAGTGTGACGCCAAGGGTGTTCGCATGCAGTTGCAGCAAATCTTCCACAAATTCCCCACCGTATATCTGGAGGATTCTCTCTCTCGGGCCGGATGCCCCGGGAAGCTTCATGGTCTCATGGTTTTCCGTGAAGAGCGTGAAGGCGATATCCCAATGGGAAAGGGCTTCCCTAGTAACCCAATCGATAATGTGGTAAAGCTCCGTGCGGTCAGACTTGAGGAACTTTTTCCGGACAGGAGTATTAAAGAAAAGATCCCGTACCTCTACCGATGTGCCCTGGGCGGGGAAATCCCTCACCTCTTTGACCTCGCCTCCCTGCACCTCAACGGACACGCCGAAAGGTGCGTCCTTTAATCCTGTGATGAGACGCATCTTGGATATGGATGCAATGGAGGGAAGCGCCTCGCCCCTGAAGCCCATGGTGCTGATAGAGAAAAGATCATCGGCTGCGCCGAGCTTGCTCGTTGCATGACGCTCAAGGCATAAAAGGGCGTCTTCCCTGTCCATTCCGCAGCCGTCATCATTGACCCTAATGAGTCCTTTCCCGCCGCGGAGCACCTCTATCCTGATGTTCGTAGAAAGCGCGTCTAAGGAATTCTCTATGAGCTCTTTAACAACCGATGCGGGTCGCTCGATCATTTCACCGGCAGCGATCTTGTTTCTTACCTTTATGGGAAGGATCTTTATCTGGGACATAAAATCATTGTAAAGATAGACCGGGGATAAGGTCAAGAATGAGGCGAGAGGAAGGGAGGACGTTGCCAACATATAAATGAGACGCACGGGGTCGTGAAAAAGCAGAAGCGTATGTGCAGCGCAGAATGATTTTTGATATAATATTCAGTATAACGCTTGTCCCTGGGGGAGGCCCGGAGGCCTGAGATTTTCCTAGAGCCAGGAAGACCCCAAGAACCTGATCCAGATAATGCTGGCGTAGGGAACGGGAATAATCCAAAGGAAGAACAATCCTCTATTCCCCGTTCAGGGAAAGAGGTTTTTTTTTGAGGAATCATGAAATGAGACTTGCGGTAAATGGTGAAACATATCACACCGAGAAGGACACGGTCGGGGATCTTTTGGTGGAGATGGACATATCGCCCGAAAGGGTGGCCGTAGAGGTAAACCTGAAGGTAATCAGGAAGGCGGAGTATGCGGGGTATAAGTTGCAGGAGGGTGATAGCGTTGAGGTAGTGTACTTTGTGGGGGGGGGCGAAGTGGATGCCCGCAATAAGTGCATAGAGGGAAGAAGACAGGAGGGACTATGGAGGATAAGTTTGTCATTAGGGGCATAGAATTCAGCTCGAGGCTCTGGATCGGAACCGGCAAATACAGAAACTTCGAGGAAACTGCAAGGGCAGTAGAAGCCTCGGGCGCTGATGTCGTGACAGTAGCGGTAAGAAGGGTGAATATCACCGATAGGAAGAGCGAGAATCTTCTAGATTATCTGGATCCTCGGCGCTACAAGATACTTCCCAACACCGCAGGCTGCTATACGGTGGAGGATGCGCTGAGGTACTCCCGCCTTGCGCGTGAGGCGGGGGTGTCGGAGATGGTTAAGCTAGAGGTGATCGGGGATGAAAAAACCTTGTTCCCAGATACTATCGGGCTATTAAAGGCGACGGAGATACTGGCCAGGGAAGGGTTTATGGTATTTCCCTATACCAATGATGACCCCATCATGGCCAAACGGCTAGAGGATGCCGGTGCTGCTGCGGTGATGCCTCTTGGAGCACCCATAGGGTCCGGGCTCGGACTGAGAAACCCCTATAACATAAGAATAATCCTTGAATCAGCGAAGGTGCCAGTAATTGTGGATGCTGGAGTTGGGACTGCCTCGGATGCGAATATTGCGATGGAACTCGGCTGCGATGCCGTCTTGATCAATACGGCCATTGCCGGGGCGAGAGATCCTATCGCTATGGCAGAGGCGATGAAACATGCCGTAATAGCCGGTAGGCTTGCCTTCAAGGCAGGGAGAATAGCAAAGAAGCTTTATGCAACAGCGAGCAGCCCCTTGGAGGGGATGGTATAACTTCGGCGGGCGACATACCTGGGTGTGAGAGCGAAAGAGTGAATGAGTGATTGACTTTACCCTTTACCTGATCACCGACAGAACGTTGTTCTCTACGCATCACTTGCTCTTCGGCGCTGTTGAAGAAGCACTCAGGGCAGGGGTGAGGGCGGTTCAGTTGAGGGAAAAGGATTTGCCTGTAAGGGGACAGCTGGAAATGGCATACAGAATGAGGGAGCTTACGGTAAAGTATGATACGAAACTTCTTATCAACGAGAGCGTGGATATCGCTCTGTGCGTGGAGGCTGACGGGGTGCATCTCGGTCAATCGGGCATTCCCATCTCTGCTGTGAAAACCATTGTGAAAGAAGGATTTCTCATAGGAGCTTCCACACATAGTGTGGCGGAGGCAGTTATTGCGGAAAAGGAAGGCGCGGATTTTATCACCTTCGGTCCTCTGCGCGAGACGCCCTCTAAAATCAGATATGGAACACCTTTGGGTATGAAATCGATAAGAGAGGTGAGGGAGAGGGTCTCTCTTCCCATTTTTGGTATCGGGGGCATAAAACAGGAGCATGTGCGGGAGATCATGCACTTAGGAGCAACTGGGGTAGCCTTAATCAGCGGCATACTGGGAGAAACTCACATAAAGGCCGCAACAGAAGGATATTTGAACAGACTACGGCAATTACCGTTTATCCCGTCCCCAGAGGGGGGCGAGGGAGGAAGAGGAGAACCGTTATGACGAGAATAGAGCTTGCGAGCAAGGGGATCATTACCAAGGAAATGGAGGAAGTGGCCCTGGCTGAGGGAATATCTCCGCACCGCCTCGCTGCAGATATTGCGGAAGGGGTGACTGTCATTTCGCGAAACATCTTTCATGATATTACGCCCCTGGGAATAGGCAAAGGGCTGAGAACAAAAATCAATGCGAACATAGGCACATCGAAAGATAAAGTTTCGTTCGATGACGAGATAAAGAAACTTGAGGTGCTTACGCAGTATGGTGCGGATGCGGTCATGGACCTGTCAACGGGCGGTGCGATTAAGGAGTTGAGAAAGACCCTCCTTAAGAAATCGTCTGTTTCCGTAGGCACCGTCCCCATTTATGAAGCCGTGGTGAAGACGAGTGAGAGGCACGGATATATCGCGAAGATGGAACCTGATGAACTCTTCGAAGTGATTGAGGAACATGCAAAAGAAGGCATTGACTTTGTAACTGTCCATTGCGGTGTTACGAGGAAGGCCATTGAACGGTTGCGGGAGGATGAAAGAATCCTTGACGTAGTGAGTAGAGGAGGGGCGTTCCTCCTTGAGTGGATGATCTACAATGACAGGGAAAATCCGCTGTATGAGCAATACGACAGACTTTTGGATCTCGCAAGGAGATATGATTTGACCCTAAGTCTCGGCGATGGGTTTAGGCCGGGATGTCTTGCAGATGCAACTGACAGGAGTCAGATTGAGGAGCTGGTAACTCTTGGAGAACTGAGGGACAGGGCCCTTGCTGCAGGCGTCCAGACAATCATTGAAGGACCGGGGCATGTTCCCCTGCACCAGGTGGAGCTCAACATCAAGATGCAGAAGGAGATATGCAAGGGCGCGCCCTTCTATGTGCTCGGTCCACTCGTTACCGATCTCGCGATGGGATATGACCACATTGCGGCGGCTATCGGTGGTGCGATTGCAGGTGCTGCGGGAGCTGACTTCCTTTGCTATGTAACTCCCGCAGAACACATAAGGCTTCCTGACAGGGATGATGTTCGGGAGGGCGTCATTGCATCGCGGATCGCGGCTCACGCAGCAGACATTGCAAAGGGCATCCCCGGTGCTGTGGAAAAGGACAGGAAGATGGCGCAGTGTAGGAAGAATCTTGACTGGGACGGACAGATATCCCTGAGTTTTGATCCCGAAAAGGTTAGGTCATGGAGGGGACAGGTACCTCTCGCAGTGGAGGAGGTATGCAGCATGTGCGGAGAATTCTGTGCCATACGGACCGTTGACAGGGCCTTGCACAAAAAATAGAAAGACGACTTCGTTTTTCTACTCAAGGACGATGTGCCGTTGCGGAGCGTAGATTCACTTGCCATCCGCTTCGCGAATCAAGTAATATCATCCATGGGAGTGCATAGGGTTCTGGTGTCCCTCCTGGACTTCAAATCCAGTGTTGCCTGCCAAAAGCGGGCAGGGTGGGTTCGATTCCCACACGCTCCCGCCATATCTTTTTTTGAGGAGTAGCTTGGGGTTAACGCCGTTGCGAAAAGTAGGGCTAGTTTACAACGAAAGTGTACTTAAACATACCCCCCCACCATGGCATCCTGAGAGAAAGGATCGATTACTATGTATACTCAACACGTTGAAGAATTCAAGTTTGTGGGACAGGGTGGTTCATTTCAGCCCAGCGAAAGCAGAACTCGAAGATGTCGCGCTAGTGCATACGCGCGAACATATAGAGAAGAT
>Ga0187779_10002250_pt1 | contig 11858 bp, 10 predicted proteins | sample 1015_Q2_SP10_10__FD_132435 | JGI IMG/M metagenome (GOLD analysis project Ga0187779, IMG submission 132435) | Tropical peat soil microbial communities from peatlands in Department of Meta, Colombia - 1015_Q2_SP10_10_MG | ecosystem: Environmental > Terrestrial > Soil > Wetlands > Peat | place... | reverse complement strand
CCGACCGGCAGGCGAGCATCCTGGTGGTCGAGCCGGAGGGCGCGAGCCGCTTCTCGACCACGCCGCCCGCCGCCCCGGACGGCAACATCACCGACCTCAGGCTGGACCTCGCCCTCCGCCCGGCCGGCACCGCCGAGGTCAGGGCCCTGGCGCGCATGAGCGGGACCGCCGCCCCGGCCTACCGGCGGAGCTACCAGACGGCCGCCACCCGCAAGGCGGTGCTCGAGCAGAGCTGGTCCCAGAGCTTCCCCGGCCTCTCGGTGGAACAGGTCACCGCCGATGGCCTGTCCCAGCTCGACCGTGACGTGACCCTGGACTTCCGCATGCACGTGCCCCGCTATGCCGAGGTGGGCCCGGACGGCCTGCGCTTCTTCCCCTTCGGGAGCGCGCGAAAGTACGTGCAAGGATTCGCCCCGCTTCCCGAGCGCAACCGGGATCTCCTCCTCGAGGGCCCGAGCGTGAGCCGGTTCCGGTTTCGCTACCAGCTGCCCCGCGGCTACGTGGTGGACGCGGTGCCCGAGGCGCTGACCACCGACACGCCCTTCGGCCATGCCCGGCTCCTCTGCCACGCCGAGGCCGAGGCGCTCGAGTGCACCGGCGAGGTGGCGGTGACCACGGCCCGGGTCTCGGCCCGGGACTACGCCGCCTTCCGCGCCTTTCTCGGCCAGGTCGACCAGGCGTTCGCGCGCAAGGTGCTGGCGCGGCCGAGCGGGACGGCGGCCCGCTGAGCCGGGCCCTCAGCCCGGTGCGCCCGGCGGGGGGAGCTGCGCCACCTCGGCCTGGACCAGGCTGAGGAGGCGCTCCAGCTCGAAGGGCTTGTGGAGCAGCCCGACCACGCCCGGGGCCCCGCTGATCTCCGGCGCCAGCTCGCTGGCCGACATGAGCACCAGCCGGTGGTGCTTGAGCCAGGGCCGGGCGCGGAACTGCCGCATGAACTCCACGCCGTCCATCACCGGCATGCGCACGTCGAGCACCACCAGGCAGGGCTCGCTCAGGCCCTCGAGGATGCTCAGCGCCTGCTCCCCGTCGTTGGCGGAAAGCACCGAGTAGCCCTCGTCCTCGAGGTAGTCCTCGATGGCGTCACGCACACCGCGATCATCCTCGACGAGGAGCAGCTGCGGGCGCTTGAGCGAAGGCTGAGACACGGGAACCCCTCAAGGGGCGACGTGGAACGGAAATCTCCACACCCGGGCAGCTGGTGCGCAAGTCCCCCACCCTGGAATCTTGCTGTAGGGAAGATGAACACGTCCTGCGACCCCGGAGCCTGTCCTGCTTGCGTGACAGGGCAGAGCCTGGAACAGATGGCGCGGGATGCCCGGCTCCGCGCTCCAGCCCGTGGCGGCAGCCCCTCCCCTGCTCCTGGTGGGCTTCGTGGCCTACGTGGTGGCGGTGGCCGGGGTGGCGCTCGCCGGCCTCGGCGCCGGCCTGGTGCGGGCGGGCGTGCCGCTCGAGCGGCGGCTGCGCATCGGGCGCCTGTCCGGCGCGGGCCTGGCCGCCTGGTTCCTCTTCCTGGCCATGACCACGGTGAGCGGCCTGTACCTCGACGCCCCGGGTCCGCGCGTCCTCCTCTATGCCGTCCCGGCTCTGGTCGCCGTGCCGGCGCTGGCCCGGGCCCGGTGGCTGGTGGAAGCCGTCCGGGCGATGCCCACCTTCTGGATTCCCGCCCTGCAGACGCTGCGCATCGGGGGCGGCTCGTCCCTCTTCGCCGCCTGGTCGGTGGGCCTGGCTCCATGGGGAATGGTCCTCCCCGCCGGCATCGGCGACGTCCTGGTCGGGCTGGCCGCGGGCGGGGTGGCATTCGCGCTGGCGCGGCGAGCCCGCGGTGCGCGGCCGGTGGCGATGGTCTGGAACCTGGTCGGGCTCCTCGACCTGCTTCACACGCTCTTCCGGGCGGTGACCTCGGCCTCCGGGCCGCAGCGGCTCTTCTTCGAGGAGCCGACCAACCGCATCCCGGCGGTGTTCCCCTTCGTCTACCTCCCCGGCTTCATCGTCCCGCTCACCCTGCTCCTGCACGTCCTGTCGCTCCGGCAGCTCGGCGAGGCCCGAGAGGCCTGAGCGCGGTCCGGGGCCGGCCTCAGAAGACCACGGCGCGCCGCACGGCCGGGCCCCCGGCGGCGACCAGCCCGCGCTGGAGCCAGCGCCGCGGCGTGAAACCCGGGGGGAGCTCCACCCGTCCCCGGTTCCCGAAGATGAGCGCGCCCTGCATGTTCCCGCCGCCTCCGCTGGCATCCACTTCCACACGGACGGCGACCTCGGAACGCCGCCCGTCGTTGAACAGCACCCGCGCGTCGATGGAGGTGGAGACGTCCACCGATGCACAGCAGTGGTCGCTCACCAGGACCCCGTCTCCCTCCCCGGCGGCCCGGGGATTGTCCGGGATGGCCAGGGAGTTGGCCACCACCACCGCGCCGTCCTGCCCGAGCACGAAGATGGCGGCCACCGAGAACTCGTTCAGCCCGTCGGGGATGCTCCCGTCGATGTGGTTGAAGGCGGCGACGTTGTGGGTCGGGCGGGTGTCGAGCACCAGGCGCTGCTGGAAGACGATGCCGTCGCCGCCGGCGCACTGTCCGTCGCAGGTGAGCGCGGTGAGCTGGCTGACGCGGTTGAACAGCACCCGCCAGGAGCTCCCGTCGGTGTTGGTCACCGCCTGGATGGTCCCCAGGAAGTCGTTGTCCGACACCTCGACCGAGTCGGCCGAGCGCGCGATGACACCCAGCGCGAGCGGGGTGAGGTCGGCGTTGGAGACGCCGCGGCCGTCGAAGGCGAAGCCGCGGATTCGGGTCCCGGAGCCGCTCCCGTCGGGAAGGAAGAAGCCGGCCCGCAGCACGCCGATGACCGGCTGAGCACAGCCGATGATCGTCGCCCCGTGCAGGCCGGTCAGGTCGAGCCGCTTGGTGATGGTCGCCCCGCAGTAGCGGCCCCTGGCGACGACGATGCTCCCCCCGGCGGGGGCGGCGTCGACCGCCTCCTGGATGCTCGGGTAGTCCTGTGGCACCCGGATGGCGCGCTTGTCGCCCGCCGCCGCCGGAGCCGACAGGAGAAGCCCGGCCAGCCCGCACAGGAAGGCGTGATTCGGTCTCATGGGTTGCCCTCCGCCCCGGGAGATTGGCGGGGCGCGCCGCCGGGGTGCAAGGCTCCGGGCGTCATGCGGGCCCGGGGACCGACACCGCCCGCTCAGGCCGTGGCGATGGAGACGAGCTGTGCCGCCCCGCCCACCTGCCCGACGATGACGGCGATCTGCCCGAACTCCCGACCCAGGGCGACGGCGGAAGCAGCCTCGAGCCCGAGCACGCAGGCGCTCTCCTCGCGCCATCCGCCGGCGTCCGCCTTGCCCTCGCCCGGCCACACTGCGAGGCTCAGCTCGGCCACCGTCCGGAGGAGCGCTCCCTGGGCCCGGGCGTTCTCCTCGGCACCGCGGGGCAGCGACCCCGGATTCCAGGCGGTGACCACGGCCCAGCATCGCTCCCCGGCCGCGCTCACCTCGGCGTCGAAGGCGGGGTGAAGGGCGCCGATGCGCAGCGCATGGACACCCTGGGGCGCACGCACCACGTAGGCGGTCCGGAGGTACGCCTGGCGCAGCCCGGGGGTCACTCCGTCCGCATCGCCTCGACCGGGTCCAGGCCGGCGGCCCGCGACGCCGGGTAGATGCCGAACACGAGCCCCACCCCCGAGGACATGGCCAGGGCCAGCGCCACCGCCCAGGGTGGAACGGAGGTGGGGAAGCCCAGCGCCCACCGCCCCAGGAAGGCGACGAAGAAGCCCACCAGCACGCCCACCACCCCCCCCACCAGCGAGAGCACCACCGCCTCGGTGGCGAACTGGGCCAGGATGCGGCGCCGCCGCGCGCCCAGCGCCTTGCGCACGCCGATCTCGTGGGTCCGCTCGCTCACCGAGACGAGCATGATGTTCAGGATGCCGATGCCTCCGACGATGAGCGAGAGCAGGCACACCCCGAAGCTGGCGGCGGTGACCACCGCCGAGAGCTGGTTGAAGGCCGCGGTGGCCGACTCGTTGGAGTAGATGGTGAAGTCGCTCTCCTGCTCCGGCCGCAGCCCGTGCCGGTGCCGCATGAGCAGCTCGACGCCGTCTTGGGCCCGCTGGAGCAGCGAGGTGTCCCAGGCCTGCATGCTGATGTTCAGGGAGCGGTTCTTTCCGAAGAGCTCGAAGAAGAGCCCGATGGGGATGATGCCGGTGTTGTCGTAGCCCGGGCCGGCGAATCCCCCCTTGCGGGTCATCACGCCGATCACCTGGAAGGAACGTCCCTTGAGCCTGACCTCCTGACCGACGGCGTCCGTGTCCGGGAAGAGGCTGTCCGCCAGGTCGGGACCGACGACCATCACCTGGGCTTCGTCCTGGATCTCCGACTCGCTGAACACCCGCCCCCGGGCGACCTCCATGGCGTTGGTGTCGAAGAAGTAGAACGTGCCTCCGGCCATCTGGACGTTGGCCCGGGTCTCGCGCGCGGCGGTGGAGATCTTCTTGCCGCCGTCCCAGGCCTCAGCGGTCACCTTGGCCACGTCCGGCACGTGCTTCTGGATGGCCTCGAAGTCGGCGAAGGAGATGTTGGGCCGGCGGTTGATCTTGTCCCAGTCGAAGTTCCCGAACCCGTTCGGCCACTTCTGGAGCTGGAAGCCGTTGGCCCCCAGCCCGGCCAGGTCGGCGGTCACCTTGCGCTGGAATCCCTCGAGCAGGGCCATGGTGGCGACCACGGTGGCCACCCCGATGACGATGCCCAGGAGGGTCAGCGCGCTCCTCAGGCGGTGGCCCCAGAAGGTGCGCAGGGCGAGGCGGAAGTTGTCGGCGATCACACGGACTCCCGGAAAGAGCGTGTCTCGAACCCAACGCCTCCACCCGGTCCCCATTGCCGCCGCTCCCTGCACGCCGGTCCCCGGCTCGCTGCGAGGCTAGCCTGGAACGGTTCGGGCGGGATGCCGCAGCGCGGCGTCCCCCCGGTGCTACTCGGCGCGCATCGCCTCCACCGGGTCGAGCCCGGCGGCGCGCGAGGCGGGGTAGATGCCGAAGACGAGCCCCACCCCGGAGGACATGGCCAGGGCCAGGGCCACCGCCCAGGGCGGCACGGCGGTGGGCAGCCCGAGGGCCCAGCGGGCGAGGAAGGCGACGAAGAACCCGAGCAGCACTCCCATCACCCCGCCGGCCAGGGAGAGGACCACCGCTTCGGTGGCGAACTGGGCGAGGATGCGCCGCCGCCTCGCCCCGAGCGCCTTGCGGACGCCGATCTCGTGGGTCCGCTCGGTGACCGAGACGAGCATGATGTTCAGGATGCCGATGCCGCCCACCACCAGCGAGAGGAGGCACACCCCGAAGCTGGCCAGGGTCACCACCGCGGCGATCTGGTTGAAGACCGCCGTCGCCGACTCGTTGGAGAAGATGTAGAAGTCATCGGCCTGGTCGGCGCGCAGGTTGTGCCGGTGGCGCATGAGGAGCTGCACCCCGTCCTGCGCCCGCTGCAGCACGTCGCTCCCCCGGGCGAGCATGCTCACGTGCAGGGAGCGGCTCTTGCCGAAGAGCTCGAAGAAGGCGGGGATGGGCATCATCGCCTGGTTGTCGGTGGAGAAGCCGAAGGAGCTCCCCCGGCGCAGGAGGACGCCGATGACCTGGAACCTCCGCCCGTGGATGCGGAGCACCTGCCCCACCGGCTCCACGTCGGGGAAGAGGAGGCCGGCGATGTCCGCGCCGATGACGATCACCGGGCGGCCCTCCTCCACCTCCGCCTCGCTGAAGGTCCGCCCGTCGGCCACGTCGGCGGCGTTGGTGTCGAAGAAGTCGAGCGTGCCCCCGGCGACGGCGATGTTGGCCTGCGTCTCGCGGGCCTCGGTGGAGAGCTTCTTGGCGAACTCCCAGGCCTCCGCGGCGACCTTGGAGGCCTCCGGCACGTGCTGCCGGATGGCCAGGTAGTCGTCGTAGGTGATGTTCGGCCGGCGGCTCGGGTCGGCGTCGTTGAAGCCGAAGGGGTACTTCTGGAGCTGGAAGCCGTTGGCGCCCAGCCCGTGCAGGTCGTCGTTGATCTTCCGCTGCAACCCCTCGAGGAGGGCCATCATCGAGACCACGGTGGTCACCCCGATGACGATGCCCAGGAGGGTGAGGGCGCTCCTCAGACGGTGCCCCCAGAAGGTCTGCATGGCCAGCCGGAGGCTGTCGCCGCTCACCCGGAACCAGGGGAGCGCGCCTCCGGAGAGCCACCGTCCGAGCCGCTGCAGCGCCACCCAGGCTCACCCCCGCTCGCACGAGCCGTCGAGGCGGCGGTCTCAGGCGGGGACCGAGACCGTACCCGCGGGCTCCGGGCCGGCATTGTCCCACGGCACCACCGGGTAGCCCAAGCCCTTCCAGCCCGCATACCCGCCCTCGAGGGGACGGACCCGGACGATTCCGCGGCTCCGCAGCTGGAGCGCCACCCGGGCGCTCGTCCATTCGCTGGGTCAACTGCAGTAGAGGACCAGGTCGCGGTCGCGCGGGATCTCGCCGTGCCGGCGGTGGAGATCGGCCGGCGACATGTGGAGGGCGCCGGGCAGGGTGTGAGGGTCGTCGAGGAGCTCGCGGCGGTGCCGCAGGTCGAGGACCAGCGGAGGATCCGCCTCGCCGAGCATCTCCCGGACCCGTTCCGGCGAGACCCGGTCGATGCGGAGCTTGCGGCGGACGCGCTCCCGCTCGACGAGCTTGTAGAGGAGCCAGGCCGCGGCGCCGGCGGCGGCCACGCCGAGGATCGGGGAGCCGTAGGTCGCCGCCAGGCGCAGCGCCCAGTTGACCTGCGCCCCGAAGACGTAGCCCAGCCCGACGTAGGTGCTTGCCCAGAGGGTGACGCCGGCGGCGTCGAGCACCAGGTAGCGCAGGAGAGGCATCCCGGAGAGCCCGGCGAGCGGCGGGGCGACGGTGGCCAGCCCGGGGACGAAGGGCGCGACGAGGAGCGCCCGCCCGCCGTAGCGGTCGAAGGTCCCTTGGGTCTTCTGGATGCAGGTGTCGGGCTCCAGGCTGATCCGGCACACGACGCGGAGCACTCCGTGACCCCAGCGGCGCCCGGCGCTGAACCAGACCAGGTGGCCGAGCCAGGCGGCCAGCGCGGCCACCCCGACCACGGCGGCCAGCGAGGGCCGCCCGGTGTGCGCCAGCGCCCCGGCGGCCAGCAGCCACGGGGTGCAGGGGACGGGCACTCCCAGCTCCTCGGCGAGCACGGCCAGAAAGACCACCGTCGTTCCATTCTGGCGGAGGAATTCGATGGTGTCGTTCACGGGCGCCGGGGGGGAAGTGTGAGGGGCCTCCACACCCTAGATGTGGGAAACAGCCCAGCGTTTCAAGCGGAGGTGCGTTCGCCCGACGATTCCCCTCCGGTGCGCCCTGGGAGGCGGGAACCGGACGAGCTTCCACTACAATCCGGCGCGGAGGTTGCTGCCGGCCACGAATGGCGGTCGTGCGCCCCCCGGACGTCGCGACCCGTCGATGGGAGTCAACCAGGCATGCGCATCCTCAGCCGGGGGGCAATCTGTGCGGCGCTGGTCGCCGGCTCCGCCTCCGCGCAGTCGCTGACCCCGGGGGGGCCGGCGAGCACCTTCAACCTGACCACCTTCGTCTCGGGCATCAGCCAGATCACCGACTTCCGGTTTCTCCCGGACGGGCGGGTGGTGATGACCCAGAAGACGGGCGAGGTCATGGTCCGCCTGACCAGCGGAACGGTCGTCCAGGCCGGGACGTTCCCGGTGGACAGCTCGAGCGAGAAGGGCCTGCTCGGGGTCGAGCTCCATCCGCAGTTCGGCCAGGGCACGAACCGGACGCTGTTCTTCTACTACTCGCTGTCCGATGCTGCCGGGGGAACGGATCTCAACCGGCACCGCGTGGTGTCCATCACTCTCGCGGACACGAACCAGCTGACCATGGCGACGGAGACACTCCTCCTCCAGAACCTCCGCGGCCCGGCCAACCACGACGGCGGCGGGCTGGGCATCGGCCCGGACGGCAAGCTCTATGTCAGCGTGGGGGACACCGGGTGCAACTCCGGTCTCCCGCCGCCCCCGCCGGACAGCAACATCACCAACTACACCGGCACCTGCCTCACCACCGCCAACGGGAAGATCCTCCGCATCAACCTGGACGGGACCATCCCCGCCGACAACCCGCTCGTCGGCACGGCCGTCCCGGCGTGCGACGCCACCTCCTGCAACGCCAACCCGGTCCCGGTCGTCCTCACCGGCGTCCCGCGGACCGAGATCTGGTCCTGGGGCTTTCGCAATCCCTTCCGCTTCTCCTTCGACCCGATGACCGGAAACCTGTGGGTCGGGGACGTGGGAGAGGTGACCTACGAGGAGGTGGATCTGGTCACCAAGGGACAGCACTACGGCTGGCCCTACCGCGAGGGCGGCGTCGGGGACCCGGTCACCACCTGCGACGGGCTCGGCCCCAACGGCGGAGGCGGCGACTGCGTCGACCCGAAGTACTTCTGCGTGCACGGCGGGGCGACCGGCGGCATCGACGGCAACTGCGAAAGCGTCACCGGGGGCGTCTTCGTGGACAGCGCCACCTGGCCTGCCCCTTACCGCGGCCTCTACTACTTCGGGGACAACGCCAACGGGAACCTCTGGACGCTGACCCCCAACGCCGCGCGCAACGGCTTCGTGAGCAATCCCCGCTCGGATTTCGGGTCGGGATTCGGGACCCCGGTCCGCTTCCTGGTCGGCCCGGACGGCAACCTGTACGTGGCCAACGATTCGTCCAACAACATCCTCGTCATCTCTCCCAAGCCCGGCGTGGATGCCGGGCCGCCGCCGGACGCGGGGCCGCCGGATGGCGGGCCCCCGGACGCCGGACCGCCGGATGGCGGGCCCCGTCCGGACGGCGGGCCGCCGCTCGACGCCGGCCCCATCGACTTCGGCGGGGGGACGCCACCCGGCGGCGTGGCCACGCCCTTCAGGGGCCCCGACGTCTGCAAGACCTGCCATGACCGCTCCGAGGGAGACCCGGATGCCGGGGTGCTCTACATGCCCTACGACAGCTGGGTGTCGACGATGATGGCCAACGCCATCCGTGACCCGCTCTTCCAGGCGGCGCTGAGCGTGGCCAACCAGGACGTCCTCGGCATCGGCCAGTGGTGCCTGCGCTGTCATTCGCCCACCTCGTACATCACCGGCCACGGCCTCCCGCCGGACGGCAGCTCACTCGACGACGTGGACCGCTCGGGGGTGAGCTGCGAGGTATGCCACCGCTCGCGGACGCCGGACGGCGGCTCGGCGCTGGCCGGCAACGCGCAGCTGTTCTTCGAGAACTCGCTCCTGGTGCACGGCCCCTACGCCTCCACGGCCAGCCCGGCGCACAACGCCGTCCAGGACCCGTTCACCTCCTCGAGCGCGCTGTGCGGTCAGTGCCACCTGGTGACCAACCCGGTGCTCGAGGCGGCGGGAACCACCCGGCCCTTCCCGCTCGACACCACCTTCCTCGAATGGCAGCAGTCGGCATACGCCTCCGGCGTCCAGGCCAAGACCTGCCAGCAGTGCCACATGGAGATCTTCGCCGGCCCCCACGTGGTCGGGTCCTCGGGCCTCGGCGCCCACGACGGCCCGCTCCGCACCGACCCGCGCCGCCACACCTTCGCCGGAGCCAACGTCTGGGGGCTCGATGCCGTGCTCGCCGCGGCGCCCGAGCTCCAGCCCTATGCCGATGCCTTCGCCGCGACGAAGGCCGCCGCCCTGCGCAGCCTGGCCGCCGCCGCCGAGCTGGCCCTGGACGTCCCTCCCGGGCCCTGGGCGGCGGGCTCGATTCTCCCGGTGACCGTCCGGGTGACGAACCTCACCGGGCACAAGCTCCCCACCGGGTATGCCGACGGGCGGCGGGTGTTCGTCGAGCTGAGCGTCAACGGTCAGGTGGTCAGCGGCGGCTACGACGCCGATGCCGGGACGCTCTCCGGCGGCGCGAGCCTCCAGCTGTTCGAGGCGGAGCACGGCCGCGCCGACGGGGGGACCGACCACCTGGCGCTGCACGACACGGTGCTCAGGGACACGCGCATCCCGCCGCTCGGCTTCCGGCCGACGGCGGACACCACCCCGGTGGGCGCGACCTTCGCCACCGATGCGGACGGCGGCGCGCTGGGCATCTCCGAGGGGGCCTACCAGGTGGTCCTGCCCGCGCTCGATGCGGCCGACGGCGGGGTGACCATCACCGCCCGGCTGCTCCACCAGGCCACCACCCCTCACTACGTGGATGCGCTGGAGGCGGCCAACTTCACCGACGGAAACGGAGCCCGCCTCCGCGACATCTACGACGCTACCGGGCGGGCGGCACCGGTGGAGATGACCCGGGCGGAGGCCACGGCTGCGCTGGTGGCGGCTCCGGTCACCGGGAGCTGCGGCTGCACGTCCACCACCGGAGCCACCGGAGCCGCGACGGCGGCGCTCGGCCTCCTCGCCCTGGCGAGCCGGCGCCGCCGCCCCGGCGGTCAGCGCGCGCCGTAGAGGGCGCCGGAGGGCGACGGCAGGGCGGCGGCCGCCTCGCTGTCCGGGCTGGTCTGCTGCCGGAGCGTGGCCGCCACCCGGGTTCGCTGGGCGGGCGTGAGGAGCGCGGTCAGCGCCCGGGCGAAGGCCACCAGGCGGTTGGTCTTGGCCACCAGGTCGGGGATGGAGCTCACGCTGTCCGGCGTGGGCTCGAAGTAGATACCGGTGAATGCCTGGCACAGGGCGTCCAGCTGCTTGCGGCGGGCCTGTGCCTCCGTCTGGAGGTCGGTGGCGTACTTCTGGAAGCTGTTCACGATCTGCGCGTCGATCTGCTGTTGCTGCTCCGTGGTGAGTCCGGCATCGGCGGTCAGCGCGTTGACCCGCTGCCGCACCTGGTCTCGCTCGTCCCTGAGCTGCGCCGAGCTGCCGGACATCGCCTGGCGGATGCTTTCCACCACCGACTGGCGCTGCGCCGGGCTGAGTCCGGCATGGAGCTCGGCCAGCGCCTGGGCCACCGACGGCTGGCGCTCCCTCGACGCGGCGGCGATCTCGGTGAGTCCGGCCTCGATGCGCTGCTCGTCGAAGACCCCCGAGGCGATGCCATCGGCGATGACCCCGATCATCCGGCGCCGGGCCGGGGCGACGACCGAGGACTGACCCCGAACCTGCTGGCCCAGGTTGATCAGGAGTTGCTGCTGCTGGAAGGTCAGCGTCAGCGCCGAGGCGGCGTTGAAGAACCAGGAGGCGCGGCCCTCCTCCATCTCCTGGCGGAGGCTCGGCGGGGGAACGCTCGGGGCGGTGGGGGTGGTGGCACAGCCGGCCAGGAGGGCCAGGCACCCCCAGGTCCCCCGCCGAGAGCTGACCGTGACCATGCTGGACCCTCCCGTCGTACCGGACCCCGGGCGCACGCTACCCCGGATCCGGGCCAGGCCCGGAAGAGTTTCCTTCACCGAGCCAGCAGCGCCTCGACCGCTTCCAGCTGCGCATCGGTGCCCATCACCAGGAGATGGTCGCCGGCGGCGAGCACCAGCTCGACCAGGGGCGCGGTGAGCACCTGGTCCTCTCGCAGGACGGCGAGCACCGTGGCGCCGGACGGCTCGGCGGCCTGCAGCCAGCGCACCGGCTGCCCCACCGCCCCCGTCCCCGGACCGACCAGGACGTCGGCGATGCGCAGCGATTGCCGGCCGCGGTGGAAGGCCGTCTCGAAGAAGTCCACCAGGCGCGGGCTGAGCATGAGATGGGCCAGGCGCCGGCCGCCGATGGCGTACGGGCTGATGACCCGGTTGGCGCCCGCCCGGAGGAGCTTGGAGACCGAGGCGTCGTCCACGGCACGCGAGACGATGAACAGGTCCGGCTTGAGCAGGCGGGCGGAGAGGATGACGTAGAGATTCGTCGCGTCGCTGGCGGTGGTGACCACCAGTCCCCTGG